>Ga0187809_10000164_pt1 | contig 44598 bp, 47 predicted proteins | sample NC_wetland_sal_i_8_FD_132415 | JGI IMG/M metagenome (GOLD analysis project Ga0187809, IMG submission 132415) | Wetland sediment microbial communities from Neuse River Estuary, North Carolina, USA - ASW_4 | ecosystem: Environmental > Aquatic > Freshwater > Wetlands > Sediment | place: USA: North... | reverse complement strand
ATTGGGCCGGCGCCAGAATGGTCATGCACTCTTCTCCCGCGGGAAGCGCCGGCGGATGACAGACAGGATCGTCCGCGGGCCCGCCGCGATACGCTCGCGGCCGAAAAGCACGATGACGACGAGAATGAGACCGAGCCAGAACAGCCAGTATTGGGCGGTGATGGCGGAGATCCAATCCTGCAGGATCTTGAAGATCACCGCGCCGATCAGCCCGCCATAGAGATAGCCGCCGCCGCCGATGACAAGAACGAGCAGCCCGTCGGCCGAGCGCTGGAAGGAGAGAACGTCGAGCGACACAAACTGTGTCGTCTGCGTCAGCAGCGCTCCGGCAATGCCGGCATAAACCGAGCTGATCGTGTAGATCGCGATTAGACGGCGGTTGGGCCTGATACCGAGCGACTGGCTGCGCAGGAGATTGCCCTTGATCGCTTTCAGCGACAGGCCGAAGGGCGAGCCGACCAGACGCCGCGCCACCAAAAAAAGCACGAAGAGCACCGCGAGGCTGTAGAGATAGGCGGTGCGGCCGAAGAGGTCGAAAACGAACAGGCCGAGAACCGGATCGATGGTCATTCCCGGGAGTCCATCGGCGCCGCCCGTCAGCCATGCCGCCTGGTTGGCCGCTTCGAGCAGCATTAGCGAGACGCCGAGCGTCACCATCAGCCGGGTCAGGTCCGAGCCGCGAAGCACGAGGAAACTTGAAGCGAAGCCGAGCACGCCAGCAACGAAGCCCGCCGCCAAGAGTCCCAGCAAGGGCGCACCGCTGACATGCATGGCGAAGAGGCCAGCGGTGTAGGCTCCGAGCCCGAAGAAGGCGGCGTGGCCAAGCGAGACGATGCCGGCATAGCCAAGGAGCAGGTCGAGCGACAGGGCGAAGAGGCCGAGGATGGCGATCTCGCTCATCAGCAGAAGCTTGGAGGGAAAGAGAAAATAAACGGCGATCGTCGCCAGCCAGAAAACGATTTCCCACACCTTCCAGGCCTGCTTGCGCCGGAGCATGTTCACAGGCGTTTCGATTGGAGCATCCGCGCCGGCAGTGGGTCGTGTGGCGGCGAGATTTCGGTCGGTTGCCGTCATCGCGCGGTCTCGCGGCTCACGAGGCCGTAGGGACGCCACAGGAGCAGCGCGACTGTCACCGCGTAGATGACGAAAGCGCCGACGCCCGGCACGTAATATTTGCCGACGACATCGGCAATGCCGAGGATCAACGAGGCGACGAAAGGTCCGGTCATGCTCGTCGTGCCGCCGACGGTAACGACGATCAGGAAGTAGATCATGAAGCGGAGCGGAAATGTCGGGTCGAGCGTCAGCATCTCCGCGCCGAGCGCCCCGCCGAGGCCGGCAAGACCGGAGCCGGCCGCGAAGGTCAGGGCGAAGACGCGGTTGACGCGAATGCCAAGGCCGCGCGCGACGCGCCCGTCATCGACCGCCGCGCGCAGCTGACTGCCAAAACGGGTGCGGGTCAGGACGAGTTGCAGCGCGATCATGATCAGCGCGCAAGCCGCGATGATGAAGACGTCATAAATCCCGATTTCCGCGCCAAGGACATGCCAGCGGCCTTGCAATGATGCCGGCAGGTGAACGATCTGCTGGCGCGCGCCCATGAAATAGCTGGTGCCTGAGATCGCCATGAAGACAAGCCCGATCGAGAACAATACCTGGTCGAGAGGGTCGCGGTTGTAGAGATGGCGGTAAAGCAGTCTCTCCAGAACGATGCCGAGAAGAGCCGCAACCACAAAGGCGATAGGTAGGCAGAGATAGAAGGACAGACCGAGGCGGTCCATCAGAATGACAGTGATGTAACCGCCCGCCATGGCGAAGGCGCCATGCGCCAGATTGATGAAGTTCATCAGGCCGAGCGTTACGGCCAAGCCGCATGCCAGCACGAAGAGCAGCATACCATAGGCGACGCCGTCGAACAGGATTGTCAGCATGCGTGCTCCAACGCCTGAAGAGCGGACGTCGACATGGGCTTGGAATCCAAGGCGACGCCCGCAAAGAGGCTTATTTCAGTTCGCCAGCTTTCACAGGGTCCTTGACGTCGGGAATGGTGTCGAACTCGACATTATAGAGCTGGCCATCCTTCTTCTCGACCTTGCGCAGATAGATGTTCTGTATGATGTCGCGCGTCTCCGGGTCTATGCTGATCGGGCCGCGCGGGCTCGTCCAGTGAGCGCCCTTCATCGCATCGATGAGCGCCTTGCCGTCGGTCGACCCGTTGGTTTTCTCCAGCGCGTAGTAGATGAGATGCATGCCGTCATAGCCGCTGACGGCCATGAAATTCGGCCGCATGCCCTTGTTCGCCTTTTCGAAAGCAGCAACGAATTCCTTGTTTTCCTTGGAATCGTGGGCGGCCGAATATTGGTGCGCGGTGATCGTGCCGAGCGCGACATCGCCCATGCTGTTCAGGATATCGTCGTCGGTGACGTCGCCGGTGCCGATGAGCTTGATGCCGGCTTCCTCAAGTCCCTTGGCCTTGAACTGCTGCATGAACGCCGCGCCGACGCCGGACGGCACGAAAACGAAAACCGCGTCCGGCTTGTCATCCTTCACGCGCTGCAGAAAAGGCGCGAAGTCGGGATTGGCGACCGGCACGCGGATTTTCTGGCTGACCTTGCCGCCGGCCTTTTCGAAGACCTGCGAGAAGGCTTTCTCGGCATCGATGCCCGGCGCGTAGTCGGCCACGACGGTGACGACCTTGTTGATGCCGTGCTTGTGCGCCCATTGGGCGAGCGGCACGGCAGCCTGTGCGATGGTAAAGAAGGTGCGCGCGATGAAGGGCGATTTCTCCGTGACCGACGACGTGGCGGCTGATGTCACGACCGTCGGGATCTTGGCCTTGGTCGCAAGCGGCGCCACCGCGAAGGCGAGCGGCGTCAGGCCGAAGCCGGCGAGCACCTTGACGCCGTCATTGACGATAAGCTCCTGCGCGAGGCGCTTGGTCTGGTCCGGCACGCCGCCATCGTCCTTGAGGATCATCTCGATCTTCTTGCCGGCTACCGTATCGCCATTCTGCTGCATATAGAGCTTGAGCCCGGCCGATACCTGCCGTCCGGTTGAGGCAAAAGGCCCCGTCATCGGCAGGATCACGCCGACCTTGACCGTATCCGCTGCCCTCGCAGCCTGGAAAGCGACCGGCGCGGCCGTTACCGCCAATGCGCCCGCAAGAGCGCCGAAAATCACGCTACGTCTCTTCATAAGCTTCCTCCCATTATCGAGCCGATGCCAGGCTCCGTTGCCTTCTCGCCTTAGTTTTGTTTCAGGCGATCGAGAATTCAATTGATTTATCCGAACACGAAACCGTCGAACAACTTCCTGGCCGTCCGCAGGATGCCGGCGCGCATCAAGCTTCCCTCGTCGTCGAGTGTAGCCACGACCGTCATCTCGCCGGTCGGATGCTCGATGGAAAGCATGCGCTCTTGCCCGCTGCCGGTCACGGCGATCTCGGCTGCCGGCCCCTCGCGAAGCAGGCAGGCCGCCGCCACGCTCACCGCGCCGAGCACGCCGATCGCCTCATGGCAATGGTGCGGGATGAAGGTGCGCGTCGCAAGCGCGCCGCCACCACGCGCCGGCGATACCATCGTCATCTTCGGCACGGATTTCTCCGCCACGTCTCCCAGATTCATCATCCGTCCCGCCTTGAGGCGGATCGCCTCCAGTTTTGTCCGCAAGGCCTCGTTATCTTCCAGTTCCTTCGGCGTCTCGGTCCCGGCGACGCCCATGACTTCGGCGCTCATGATGACACAAGGCATGCCGTTGTCGACCATCGTCACCTCGACGCCGTCAATGATATCGACAGCATGGCCGGTTGGCAGCAGTGCGCCGCAGGTCGCTCCCGCTGTGCCTTCAAAGACGATCGGTTGCGCCGAAGCCGTCCCTGGCACGCCGTCTATATGGGCCGCGCCGTCATAGCGAACCTTGCCGTCCGGCGTCTCGACGGTGGCGATAGCGGTCTGGCCGGTGTTCTCCATGAAGATGCGCACCTCGGTCCTGCCATTCCGCGCCCGAACAAGTCCGCGCTCGATGGCGAAAGGGCCGACGCCGGCGAGAATGTTGCCGCAATTCTGGCTATCCGTAACGATCGGTTTGTCGACGAAGATTTGCAGGAAAAGATAATCGACATCGACCCCCTCGCGCGTCGATTTCTTTACCACCGCGACCTTGGAGGTCAGCGGATTGGCGCCGCCCATGCCGTCGATCTGGCGCGCGTCGGGCGAGCCCATGACCCGTAGCAGGAAAGCGTCGCGCCCGGCACGATCCGCCGGCAGGTCGTCGGCGAGGAAATAGCCGCCTTTCGACGTGCCGCCGCGCATCCACATGCAGCGCACGCCGCCCTCCATGCCGGGCATCTCAGACATATTTCAGCCCCTTGGCCTTCAGCCTGTCGCGCATGCCGTAAATGTCGAGGCCGAGCTCGCCGGCCATCAGCCGCTTGCGGGTTGCCGCTTCCTTCTCCTCGCGGGCGCGGGCAGCTTTCAGCGCCGTTTCAGCCTCCTCGCGCGGGACGACGCAGACGCCGTCATCGTCGGCGACGATCACGTCGCCCGGTTGGACCGCCGCGCCGGCACAAATGACTGGCATATTGACGGAGCCGAGCGTTTCCTTGACCGTCCCCTGCGCCGAGATCGCCTTCGACCAGACCGGAAAGCCGATCTCCGTCAGGTCGCGCACATCGCGCACGCCGGCGTCGATGATCAGCCCGCGCACCCCGCGCGCCATCAAGGAGCGCGCCAGCAATTCGCCGAAATAGCCGTCCTCGCACGGGCTGGTCGGCGCCACGACGAGAATGTCGCCGGCGCGGCATTGCTCGACGGCGACATGGATCATCCAATTGTCGCCCGGCGCGATCGAAACCGTTATGGCGGAACCGGCGATGCGCGCGCCGGGATAGACCGGCCGCATATGGGAGCGCAGCAGCCCCTTGCGCCCCATCGCCTCGTGGACGGTCGCAACGCCGCAGGCCGCCAGCCCATCGACAGTGTCGGCGGCGGCACGTTCGATATTCTGCACGACGACATGAGCCATCACAGTTCGTCCACGGTCCTGGGGAAGATCGACTGAAACGCTTCGGCGTATTTTGCCTCGCGGCCGCCCGCCTGGCCGCCGGAATTGCGGCGGAACTGGTTGGCGCGGTTCTCGGCGACATTGGTATAGTAGCGCCAGAGATGCTGCTGGCCCTCCATGCTCTCGATCGCCTTCTTCTTCTTTTCCCAGACCGGCGTGATGTCGAGAATGGTGTCGGGCTTCCAGCCGCATTGCTCGGTCTGGTGCGGTTCGAACAGGTAGAGTTGCGGCGCACCGAGCACCTTTTCGCCTGGATTGTGGCCCCAGGCCTGCGCCACCATCCGGCATTCGAGCGTCATTTTCGCCGCATAGGGATGGTCGGTGTTATAGGGATCGTCGAGCGAATGGGAGAGCATGAAGGCTGGCTGCACCTTGCGGATCACATCGACCAGCCGGAACTTCGCCTCGCGGTCCATTTCGAGCGGATAATCGCCGAGATCGAAAAACTGGATATCATGAGCGCCCAGCGCCTTAGCGGCGTTCTCGGCCTCCTTGCGGCGTGCCGCCTTGACGGTTTCGAGCCTCGGCCCCGCTTCCTTCCACAGCTTCGCGCTTTCCCCCCTTTCGCCGAAGGACAGGCAAACGATCGTCACATCGATGCCCTTCTCCTGATGAAGAGCAATCGCGCCGCCGGCGCGCCATACGAAATCGGCTGAATGCGCGCTGACCACCAGCGCCGTTTTCCCACTCATCGCTTGTCTCCCTGATGCTTGGCCACAGCCTCGACCGGCGGCGTCCCATGCGTATGGAAACTCTCGATGGTCTTGAGGCCCCAGGCCTGCCCCTTCCGGCGCTCGGCTTCCGTCCATGTGACGGTCGGCCAGTCGGGGCGGAGGATAAGACGCGCGCCCGCATTGGCGATTTCGACGCGATTGCCGGCGGGTTCATAGACATAGAGGAAGAATGTCTGCTGGATCGCGTGCTTGTGCGGTCCCGTCTCGATGAAGACGCCGTTTTCCAGAAAAATGTCGGCGGCGCGCAGAACGTCCTCGCGCTGATCGACGACATAGGTGACGTGATGGAAGCGGCCGGGGACGCCGGTGTGGTCCTCGGCATAGGCGATGTCGTAGCCCTTGTTGTTGACCGTGAACCAGCAGCCGCCCAGCCTGCCATTGTCGAGCAGAATCTGTTCCGTCACCCGGCTGCCCAGCGCTTCGACCATGAATGTTTTGATCGCGGCGACATCGGTTGCGAGCAGGTTGACGTGATCGATCCGACGCGGGCAGACGCCCCGCCCATGATATTTCTGGGCGATGTTCTTGATCGCCGGCTTCTGGTCCGCCGGCGGATCGTAGATCTTCGTGTCGTAGTAAAGCTCGAAGACGTGGCCGTCGGGATCGCGGAAGCGATAGGCTGAGCCATGGCCAAGGTCGCCTTCCGTCCAGCCGATACCGCAGCCCATCTTTTTGATCGTCTTGACGCGGCGCTGAAGCGCCTGCGGCGACGAAGTGCGATAAGCGACATGCCCGACGCCCGTCTTATCGGATCTGGTGAGCTTCAGCGTGTGGAATTCATAATCGTCGAAGGCCCGGAGATAGACGCTGTCACCATCGCGGCCGCTTTCCGTCAGCCCATAGACGCGCGTGAAGAAGTCCAGGCTTTCCTCGAAGCGGTCGCTAAATATCTCGACATGGCCGAGATGGGCGACATCGAAACAGGGCTCCGTTTCTTCCAAGCTCTCCTCCCTGCCCTTGGCCCCGCCAGCTATCCCCGTTGATGAGGCATGCGCTCGCCGCCGTCCAATAAGAGTTCGCGCGCGCCTTATAAGTTTTTGCTAACCGTCCTGATCGCAATGCTTCGCAACCGCGGCCGATAGGCCGAAGCAGACACGTGGGAGCCGGAATTGAGCGGAAACTCAAATTGCGGAAATCCGCCTCTCGCATTCGCTTTCGTTCAAGGCTCTCTTGCAGCCTGATAGAGACATTCGAGGAAGCACTCATGGACAGCGCTGGGCAGCCAGCCTCGCCTGGTGGTCACGCCTATGGACCTTGTCGTGTGCGGCAGCGGAAAAGGCAGGGCCTTCAAAAGCCCCGCGTGCTCATCGATGGCGATCTGGCGTTCCGACAGCAAGGTCAGTCTGTCGCTTTCCATCAGAAGGCCACGCGTGGCGATCAGCGAACTCGTCTCGATATTGGCGAGCGGCCGAGGGCCGTTAGAAAATAGCGCTTCGAAGGCGCTGCGGACGAGCGTGCCCTCGCGCGCGATCACCCAGTCGAAGCCCGCCAAATCAGCAACGCCAATATCGGCTTTGCCGAAGAGCGGATGGTCCCTTCGGGCCACGACCGCATAGGGATCCCACAGCAACTCGTCGCCGGAAATGTCGTCGAATGGCGGCGGCGTTCGCAATGCGCCGACAAGAAAGTCGAGCACCCCTTCGCGCAGGTTTCGGAGAAGCGTCTGGTAAGGACCATCAACGATCTCGAAATGCGCTCGGGGATAGATTCGCGCAGCGTGATTTATGGCCCGCGGCAGGATCAACGTCCGCGCGAGCGGAAGACTGCCGATCGCCACACGTCCGGAGAAAAAGCCGCCCAGCGCCCGGATCTCGTCAAAGCCGATCTCGATTTCCAGCTGTGCTAGACCCCATCTCCTGGCAATCTCCGCCCCCAGCCTGTTTGCGACGACGCCGGTCGGCGAGCGATAGAAAAGCGATCGGCCGAGCGCCTGCTCCAATTCGCGCGCCGACCGGTGCAGGGAGGGCTCGGCTATGCCAAGCATTTTTGAGGCGCCGCTGTAGGAAGCCGACCGCGCGATCGCGACGAGCGCCCTGACCTGAGAGGCGGTGATCCTGTTGGTGATGACGCGGACCGCATCGTCAGACCGCATATTCGCGGCAAAAACCAGCGATGCCGCCGCCGAAAGCTGCTCGAAAAAGCGGCGGACGCGTACCTGCAAGAGCCTGCCTGCTTCGTTCGCGTAGGTTCCGTCGGTGCGTCTGGCGAAAAGTGCTTGTCCGAAGAACGTCTCGAGACCGGAAAGAGCTTGGGTAACGGCCGGCTGGGTGATGTTTACCTCGCTCGCGGCGGCATTCACGCTTTCGGTGCGGCAGACGGCTTCAAAAGCGCGCAGGTGACGCAGATTGGGAAGTTTGCGGATTGTTTCCATTCCGGCAAATATCGTCGGTATCCGCTTAGGCCAAAGAGCTCACCGAAACTCACCCCCGCTCAAACGCCGCCGTGCCGCCGGCGACATCCAGCGCCCGCGCCAGCTTGACCGTGAAGAGGCCGCTCAGCCGGCCGATGATGCCGTTGATTTGCTCCGCCGCCTTGGCGCGGTCGGCAGCCGAAAGCGGCTTTTCATGGGAGTTTATAATGGCGGCGAGCGTATCGTGCGCGTTACGGAATTCGAACGAAATCGAATCGGCGATCCATTTGTCGTTCGGTTTCAGGAGCGAGCCGATCCGGGAGGATTCGAACAAAAGCCGCATCCCGTCAAGTTCCGCCGCGAGCGACTGGAAGGTGTTATGCGACAGGCTGAAAGGGAAATCCGCGAGGGCGTCCGTTTTGTCCGTATCAGTCACAGCCTCGGCCGGGCGCGTGACGTGTGCGGGCCGAAGCGCATCCGAGAATTGCGCGACCAGGCTGGCCAGCATTTCCCTCTGGTCGCGATAGATCGGGTTTTGCAGGCCGGGGGAAACCCAAACGGCGCGGAAACCCTTCGGATCGTCCCATTCCTGCTGGACGTTTTCGGCGATGGTCTGAACGTTTTGCGCGATTGCCGCGCCATAATGGCAGCGGAAGGACCCTCCCGAGCCACGCAAATCCTTGGCGCCTTCCCCGTAAAGCACATATTGGAGGGCTGTCAGACCCTGCAGCGCCGGACTCCTCGTGGCGAGCGACTTGGCGTCGGTGAGCGCCTTGTCGCCTCCCGCGATCGCCGCCTTGACCTCAGCCATGGCGGCGCCATCGGGATCCGGCCAGGACAGGATGCGGGCCAGCCGGTTCTTTTCGGCGATCGGGCCGATGCGGATAATGCTGATGGCCGACCATGAGGCGACGGCCGCCGCGAAATCCTCCCTTACCTCGGCGAAGGCGGTCGGACCGGGCGTGGTGCAAAGATCGTCCATTGCGGTCTTGAGCATGACCACGTCGCCATGGAAACGGGCGTAACCCGGCCGGACAAACTTCTCGACGGCGCGTGAGACGACCTTGGCCGCCCCGGGCCGAGGCGGCGCATTCTCGGCGTGAAGCGTCGCCGGGGCAAGCAGTGCCGCCGTCAGGAAAAGCGCCTTGAACATCCGCTGTTAACCGGCGTCCTCAGCCGAGGCCGCATTGAGCTGACCATAGCGCTCTTCGCCGATGGAAGCCAGCAGAGCGAGTTGTGTTTCGAGGAAGTCGATATGACCCTCCTCATCCTTCATCAGTTCCTCGAAAAGATGCATGGTGACGTAATCGCCGGCGTCATGGCAGATATCGCGCGAGGCCTTGTAGGAAGTCCTGGCGTCATATTCACCGGCAAGATCGGCTTCGAGCACTTCCTTGACGTTCTGGCCGATCCTGAGCGGCGCGAGGGTCTGCAGGTTCGGATGGCCTTCCAAAAAAATGATGCGAGCGATGATCTTGTCCGCATGATGCATTTCCTCGATCGATTCCTCGCGTTCCTTTTTCGCCAGCTTCACGAAGCCCCAATCTTCCAGCAGGCGGTAGTGCACCCAGTACTGGTTGACGGCTCCAAGCTCCAGGAACAGCGCCTCGTTAAGCCGCTCGATGATCCTTGTTTCGCCTTTCATGCACCCTGCTCCCATATTGCCCGCGCAATTGCTTCACGCGGTCCAGAAATGTGACGGCATCCGCGTCGCCGGGATTGGCATGGCAATGATAGTCTTCCGTGACGCGAATAATCGTTTCCACCACATTCGGGAAGCAGCCGCAACAGCGGCCTCGCTTGGAAAGCGTATGATAAACCTTGGCAGGGACGATCAGCTGCCAGGGATCCGCGTCGAGCAGACGGATGATTGCCTCTTCGATCTCCTTCTGGGTAATCAGGTTGCAATGACAAACAAGCATGGCGATGGCTTTGCCTTGTTCTACTCAACTGTTGCCGGGGAAAAGCCCCGGGTTAGAATTTCATCGCGAAGCGCAGTCCGAAGACCGCCGCGTCCTTGATCTTCTTGCCCGATGCGTCGGCGACATTGCCGCCCGGATGGAAAACGTATTGGAAGTCGGGCTGCATCGTCAGCCCTGGCGCGATCTCGGCTTGATAGGTCGCCTCGACCAAAGCCTCATAATCCCGAACGGGCATTGGCGTTCCGGTGAAGGCGATCGTGTCGCGGTCGAGCCCCGCCGCATCGTCCGATATATGGGCATAGGCTCCAGCGATCCCAAGGACGTCATTGGGCCGCCCAGGGATCAGCCCCTTGTAGGTGAGACCGCCATCAACATAGAAATCGACCAGATTCCGGTTCGGGGGGCTATAGCCCGCGCGCACGAACATGCCGAGACCCTGATCGTCCGTTCCCGGCACGTGATAGAGCATCTGGTCCAGCATTGCATAGACGCCGTAATTGCCGCGATGCGGCCTGCCCTCGCCGCTCCCGGCGGGATCGGCGATCGAGAGCCCCGTGGCGGTGAAGCGCTGGTCGGCGAAACTGTCGCCATCATACCAGCCGCCGACATGCACCGCGCCGGGCAGGTCGCCGGCCTTGTAGGAATATTTGCCCTCGGCGATGACGAAGGCCGAGCCATCGAACCGGAAATTGGCGCCATAATTGTTGGAATGGTCGCCTATGGGATCGCTGCCCTGAACCTCGACCATGAAGGAAAGCCTGTCAGTCGGCTTCAGCGTTACCAGTACGCCGGGAGTCGTGTAGGGATAGGCGGGACCGCCATTCGGCAGGTCGGCGGCATCGATCGTCGGGAACCCGAATGTGGCGTTGAGGAAAGTGCCGGCATATTCGCTGGCGAGGAAAGTCGAGTCCGCCCCCAGCATACCGATGCGAATGGCGACCTTGTTGTCGAGAAGGCTCTGTTCCAGCCACAATTCGTCGAGCCGGGTCGAATTGACGGCCTCGATATTGCTTACGGTCATCAGATTCTCGAGATTGTAGGCTGAGAGCCCACGTCCGTGGATCTGGAAGGCGCTGACATGGAAGGTCGCGCCATCCCAGCCGACCAGCTTGCTGAGATCGGCGTCAACGCCAAGTTTCAGCAAGCCCTCATAGACCGTGCCGCGCTTAAAGCCGCCGGAAGTATTGGTCAACACCTCGCCCGTATAGGTGAGGTCGAAGGTGATGCCTTTTTGCGCAAGCGCCGAGCGAAGGCCGCCGAGATCGGCGTAGGGCCCGAGCACCGATTCGATCGGCGTCTCTTTCGACGCTGGCGTCGCCGGCGCGGGCCCCGCCTGCATATCGGCCGCATAAGTCCTTCCGCCCATGAGCGCGGCCATCCCGAGCGCCCCGGCAAAGAGCGCCGCCACGCGACATGAGCGCTTCGTCGTTTGCACGAATGTGTTCAGTCCCACCTTTGATGTCACCCTATATCCCCTTCGGTCTCAAATTGGATAGCATTCGTTATGTTATTACATCTCAAATTCAATGATTCAGGGCAATGCCGCCCCGGCCTTCGGCAGGAGCCAGACCGCGGCTGTGAGCAGCGCTACGAAAAGGTGAACGGACGTCTTCCGATAGCGATAGAGACGTCCGGAGATGCGCGTCAATTCGACGCGCGCGGCTTCGAACGGGACGGGCAGGACGGGAGGCCGCCGCAGCCGCGATTTTTCGGTTCGCCATTGAGGCGAATAAAGACAAATGGGGCACCATGTCCTCCAATCGAAAGGGTTCAAGGCCCAGACATCAAAGGAGCGCAGCCATGTCGCTGCAGCCGCCATAAAGACGAGAGACTTTTGTTTGTCAAACGCTATCTTTTAGAATTTCTCCAATAAATCAATACGTTGGAAGTATTCTAAAGTGCTCCGTCGATCGGGTGACGTTACCGGAAACCCATTACTCTTCGCCCTCACGGTCGAGCACCGGCACAGCCACGCCCGCCATCTCCGCCGCCGCCAGCCTTGCCGCTCCGGCGCGCGCGATGCGCAGCATCAGCGCCTTGCGCGTCGCGCCAGACATTCTGTGCTCCGGCGCCTCGCGCAGGATCTCCGCGCCATAGCCATCGGAAAGGATGAAGCCGCATTCCTCCGGAAAGATCGCGGCCGGCACATCGGGATGGGTGGCGAAGAAGAAGCGATCGGAATGCAGCCGGTAGATCGACCATTTGCGATCGGCGCGGAAATCCTCGACCGAGGATTTGATCTCTATGATCCAGATGTCGCCCTTCTTGGTCATTGCCACAAGATCGGCGCGGCGGCCCGAAGCGAGCGACAGCTCGGGCAGCACATGCGCCCCCATGGCAAGCAGCATGCGCTGCACGCCGCGCCGGATCACCATGGCGCGCTCGGACTGGCGGCCGTCTTGAAGAGGATTTGTCGAGAGAGGTGAAACGAAAGGCATGGATGCACCATGCCACGGAATGTTCTCGTTTTGAACCCTCCGAAACCAGCCAAACGATTGCCGACGCGAGAGCCGAGTGGCAGCGAAGCAGTCGTTTGCAAGCCGATCAAGAGCGGTCCAGGAGACAAATTCCCTGTTCCCAGATCTTTTCAGGAAAAACCGGAGCAAGACATGACGAGGAAAATGACAGGGGCTCGGGATAAATAATGTTTCCAAGGCCTTGTCATTGGAGGAATTGTGCCTAACTATCCCTTCAATCGATCTTGGCTGTCGAACTTTGTTCGCGCTTCGGCGCGTTTGGCGATCTTCTCCTTCAAAATCGAGACGGCTTTTGCGGAGCATGGGGCTCTGCAATTTTGTTTTCCCGATTAAAAAAGGAATCGCGATGACGACAGGTGTCGTAAAATTCTTCAATCCGAGCAAAGGTTTTGGGTTCATCCAGCCGGATGACGGCAGCAAGGATGTGTTCGTCCACATTTCCGCCGTCGAGCGGTCCGGAATGCGTAGCCTCGATGAAGGCCAGAAGGTCAGTTTCGAAGTTGTGGCCGACCGCAAGACTGGAAAGAGCGCCGCGGAGAACCTGCGAGCGGCATAAAGCGGATTCCTCTCCGGCTGTTGACCACGGATGTACTGGCAACAACGTCGAGACCTGCGGAGAGGTCGGGCTTGCGCCCGGCCTTTTTGTTTTCGAGGCAAGGGGATGGATATGACGAGAACCGTCGTGCCGGAGGGCCTTTTCAAGCCCCGCCTGTCCGGATCGGAGGCGAAGGCCAAAGTCACCACCGAAGCCGCCAGATCGATCATCGACAACGAGGCGGCGGCGCGGGAAGAGAAGACGAAACGCCTTCGGGCGGCGCGTCTCGCCAAAGAGGCCGGTGAGCGGCTTTCACCGGAACCTGGTGGGAAAAAGCAGCGCAAGCGGGCGCGTTGAACGCCAGTTGCGACGTCGGCTGGCGATCCCATTTCCGTTCGACACATGCGCCTCGCACTGCTAAAAGCCGCGGCTGATCGAACGGAATCCTCAAAAATGGCAGAAACGATAGAGCAGGCGGTCGCACGCCGCCGCACCTTCGCGATCATTTCGCACCCCGACGCCGGCAAGACGACGCTGACCGAAAAGCTGCTTCTCTTCGGCGGCGCTATCCAGCTCGCCGGCGAGGTGAAGGCCAAGCGCGACCGCATGAACACACGCTCGGACTGGATGAAGATCGAGCGCGAGCGCGGCATCTCCGTCGTCACGTCGGTGATGACCTTCGAATATGGCGACCACGTCTTCAACCTCCTCGACACGCCGGGCCATGAGGACTTTTCCGACGACACCTATCGCACGCTGACCGCCGTCGACAGCGCCGTCATGGTCATTGATGCGGCCAAGGGCATCGAGCCGCGGACGCTGAAGCTATTCGAGGTCTGCCGGCTGCGGGACATCCCGATCGTTACCTTCGTCAACAAGATGGACCGCGAGAGCCGCGACCCGTTTGAAATTCTCGACGAGGTCGAGCAGAAGCTGGCGCTCGACACCGCGCCCGTCACCTGGCCGATCGGCAGGGGCAAGAGCTTTTCCGGCACCTACAACCTAGCTGAAAACACGATCCGCCACGGCGATGCGGATATCGAGCCCATCAAGGTCAACGGGCCGGAATCCGACGCCGTGTCCGGCCAGCTCCCGGCGCATGAGCGCGATACCGTCGTGGAAGAAATGTTGCTCGCCAGGGAGGCCTGCCGGCCCTTCGACATGGGGTCCTTCCGCGAAGGGCACCTGACGCCGGCCTTCTTCGGTTCGGCGCTTCGCAATTTCGGCGTGCGTGAGCTGATCGAGGCCCTTGGCGCAATAGGCCCGGCGCCGCGCGACCAGGAGGCCGATCGCCGCACCGTTCATGCAACCGAAAGGGGCATGAGCGCCTTCGTCTTCAAGATCCAGGCCAATATGGACCCGAACCATCGCGACCGCATCGCCTTCGCCCGCGTCTGCTCGGGCAAGCTCGAACGCGGCATGAAGGCGAAGCTGGTCAGGACCGGCAAGCAGATGAGCCTGTCCGCGCCGCAATTCTTCTTTGCACGCAGCCGCGTCACCGCCGACGAAGCCTATGCCGGAGACGTGGTCGGCATCCCCAATCACGGCGTCCTAAGGATCGGCGACACGTTGACCGAGGGCGAGGACATTCTTTTCCGTGGCGTGCCAAATTTCGCGCCGGAAATCCTGCGCCGCGTCCGCCTGGGCGACGCGATGAAGGTTAAGAAGCTGAAGGAAGCCTTGCAGCAGATGGCCGAGGAAGGCGTGGTGCAGCTCTTTTCGCCGGAAGACGGCTCGCCGGCCATCGTCGGCGTCGTCGGCGCCCTTCAGCTCGACGTCCTGAAGGAGCGGCTTGCCGCCGAATACAGCCTGCCGGTCGATTTCGAGATGGCGCGCTTTTCCGTCTGCCGCTGGATTTCCGCCGACAGCCGGACCGAACTCGACCGCTTCATCGACGCGCATCGCGGCGACATCGCCCGCGATCTCGACAGCGATCCGGTCTTCCTCGCGCCGCATGCGTTCGGGTTGAAATACGAAGCCGAGCGCTGGGATGCGATCCGCTTCGCCGAAGTGAAGGATTATCAGCTGCGCGACGCGGCTTGAATGTCAAGTGACGCTTGACAGAAAACAAAATCTCCTTTACCTAGAGTATCGATGATTTCGGGGGGTGCATCGGCTGTGACCACCCGCCATATCCGGCATGAAACTTGCCGTGATGTTGGAGCGATTGGATGATAACCGGGTTTCGCAGCCGTAGCTTGAAGCGATTTTGGGAGATAAAGTGACGGACGCGGTCTCAATCCGCAGCATGTGAGGAAAGTCGAGCGCATATTGACGCTTCTGGAAGGAGCGCTTTCTCCCATGGACATGAATCAGCCAGGTTTCGACTTTCACAAGTTATCCGGCGAGAACCCACCGCGCTGGTCTGTGCACGTAAACGGAAATTGGTGCGTGACATTCTCCTTTGATGGAGAGGACGCAACGAACATCGACTACGAGGACTACCATTAGGAACGCAGAAATGTCTCAGCGTCGCCGAAGCCTTCGAGACCCGAACCGGCCTCCTATTCATCCGGCAGAGATTATCCGGGAAGAGGTATTTCCTGCTCTCGGCATGTCCAAAGCCGAATTTGCCGCCGCGCTCGGCATTTCCCGCCAGATGCTGCACGGGCTGCTGACCGAAAAACACAGCATCACCGCCGAAATGGCGGTGAAGCTTGGCCATGTACTGGGCAACGGCCCCGAGATCTGGATCAGGCTGCAGCAGGCCTATGACCTCTGGCATGCCGAGCGAAGCGTCGACAGGTCGAAGCTCAAGGTGCTGCATCCGTCGAAAGCCGCTTGAGCCGAGGCGTATGGCAAAAGACAGCTGCAAAGCGCCGCATTGAGATACACCGCCGCCGTACTCGTCTTTACTTTTTCTTCACCCTATCTGGCGATGATCCATTCGCGGTTCGTATTGAGTCCGCGTCTCGGGCAACCGGGGCGGCCCGTTGAGCCGGCCGCCCATGCCCGGCGCGGATTTTCGAGCGCCGCACTGGTCTGCGACCGGCCTGTCCTTCCTAATGTCTCCGCTCTCAATTGAAGCCGGCGATCGGATGCGGCCGATAGGGCTTTTCCAGCCGCGCGACCTCTTCCTGCGAAAGCCTTAATTTCAGCGCCTCGACCGCATCAGTCAGATGGCCGGGCTTCGACGCGCCGATGATCGGCGCCGTAACGCCGGGCTTCTGCAATAGCCAGGCAAGCGCCACCTGCGCGCGCGGGGCGTTGCGTTCCACCGCGATCTTACCGATTTCCTCGACAATTCCGCGATCCGCGTCGACCATTTTGTCATAGAGCGTCTTGCCGAAATTGTCGGTGCGGGTGCGCTCCGTTTCTTCATCCCATGCGCGCGTCAGCCGCCCGCGCGCCAGTGGACTCCAGGGAATGATTCCGACGCCCTGGTCAAGACACAGCGGCAGCATCTCACGCTCCTCCTCGCGGTAGAGCAGATTGAGATGGTTCTGCATGGTGACGAATTTCGTCCAGCCATTCTTCTCGGCGACGTGCTGGGCTTTGGCGAATTGCCAAGCATACATGGACGAAGCGCCGATATAGAGCGCCTTGCCGGCCTTCACCACGTCGTCGAGGGCCTCCATGGTTTCCTCGATCGGCACCTTCGCATCCCAGCGATGGATCTGGTAGAGATCGACATAGTCCATGCCCAGCCGCTTCAGGCTGTTATCAATCTCCGCCATGATCGCCTTTCGCGACAGGCCGGCGCCATTCGGCCCGGGGCGCATGCGCCCATGCACCTTGGTCGCGACGACGACATCCTGGCGCGAGGGAATGAATTCCTTCAGCGCACGGCCCAATATCTCCTCGGAATGACCTGCGGAATAGACATTCGCCGTATCGAAGAAGTTGATGCCGAGTTCGACGGCCTGGCGGATAAGCGGGAGGCTGTCCTTCTCCGGCAGCGTCCATTCATGGTTGCCGCGCCCGGGATCACCATAGGTCATGCAGCCGAGGCATATTCTCGATACGGATATTCCGGTCGATCCCAATCGCGCAAAATCCATCGTCTTCATCCCGTCCTTTTGGATTCCGTTGGCTCTCTTATAGGGCGCTGGCGCGCCGAAAGGACCTGATCCCTCTTCATTTTCTCTTGAGCAGTCCGATAAAAAAAACCCGCCGCATCGCTGCGGCGGGTTCGGTTTTCGTTATCCTTGCAGGGGAAGACTATTCTTCCTTGCCCTGCTTCTTGAGCGCAGCGCCGAGAATATCGCCGAGCGACGCGCCCGAATCGGTCGAGCCGTACTGGGCCACGGCTTCCTTCTCCTCGGCGATTTCCAGCGCCTTGATGGAGACTTGCAGCCTGTGGGTCTTCTTGTCGTAGGAGATCACCCGCGCATCGACTTTTTGGCCAACCGCAAAACGCTCCGGCCGCTGCTCATCACGGTCGCGCGACAGGTCGGACCGCTTGATGAAGGTTTCCAGCCCACTATCGACCAACCTGACATCGATGCCCCCATCCTTGACGGCAATGACTTCGCAGGTAACGACCGCATTTTTGCGGAGCTCGCCGCCGGCCGCTTCGCCGCCGCCGCGCTGCAGTTGCTTGATGCCGAGCGAGATGCGCTCCTTCTCGACATCGACGTCCAACACCTGCGCCTTGGCGATGTCGCCGCGATTGTACTCCTCGATGACCTGCTCGCCGGGACGCGTCCAGTCGAGATCGGAGAGGTGGACCATGCCGTCCACGTCGCCGTCGAGGCCGATGAACAGGCCGAATTCGGTCTTGTTCTTGACCTCGCCCTCGACGACGGAGCCGACCGGATGGTTGCGGGCGAACGCTTCCCACGGATTCTCGAGCGTCTGCTTCAGGCCGAGGGAGATGCGGCGCTTGGCCGGATCGACCTCGAGCACCACGACCTCCACCTGCTGCGAGGTTGAGAGGATCTTGCCGGGATGGACGTTCTTCTTCGTCCACGACATTTCGGAAACGTGGATGAGGCCCTCGATCCCCGGCTCCAGCTCGACGAACGCGCCGTAATCGGTGATGTTGGTGACGGTGCCGGTGATCTTCTTGCCGATCGGGTATTTGGTGCCGATGCCTTCCCAGGGATCGCTCTCGAGCTGCTTCATGCCGAGCGAGATACGATGCGTTTCCTGGTTGATGCGGATGATCTGCACCTTGACCGTCTGGCCGATATTGAGGATCTCGGTCGGATGGTTGACGCGACGCCACGCCATGTCGGTGACATGGAGCAGGCCGTCGATGCCGCCGAGGTCGACGAACGCGCCGTAATCGGTGATGTTCTTGACGACACCCTCGACCACCTGGCCTTCCTCGAGATTCTGCACGATCTCCGAACGCTGCTCGGCGCGGCTCTCTTCAAGCACGGTGCGGCGGGAGACGACGATATTACCGCGGCGGCGATCCATCTTGAGGATCTCAAAAGGCTGCGGGTTGTGCATCAGCGGGGTTACGTCGCGGATCGGACGGATATCGACCTGGCTGCGCGGCAGGAAGGCCACGGCGCCGTCGAGATCGACGGTGAAGCCGCCCTTGACCTGGTTGAAGATGACGCCTTCGACGCGCTCGCCCTTGTTGAACTTCTCTTCGAGCCGCACCCAGCTTTCCTCGCGGCGCGCCTTCTCTCGGCTCAGCATCGCCTCGCCAAGCGCGTTCTCGATCCGCTCGACATAGACTTCGACCGTATCGCCAGGCTTCAGCTGACCGTCCTTGGCCTTGGCGCCGAATTCCTTGAGCGGCACGCGGCCCTCGACCTTGAGGCCGACATCGATGACGGCCATGTCCTTCTCGATGCCCGTGATGCGGCCCCTGACAACCTGGCCTTCGCCGGAATGGCCGTCGGAAAAGGATTCTTCGAGCATTTTCGCGAAATCGTCGCGCGTGGGACTCGACCCACTTACTTGAGCTTCTGGCATTCTTTCTCCTGAAAAGCCCCGTCTCTTCCGCGGGGCAAGCGCCTCGGTTCGTGTTGCACATGTCTTGCGAAGCATCCCGGCTCAAAAGCCTGTTTGCCGTTGTCACAACGGCGGGCGGCGCATGCGGATGCTGGAAAGACGGTTTACGCGGATCATGCGGGGCAGACCCGCCTTCCGGATATGGGACGGCGAAGCCCCGCGATCAACCGCGATTTCCTTTCGCGAGCGCCCCGTCGATCAAGGTTTTCGCGGCCAGAAACGCGGTTTCTATATCCATTTCGGTCGTATCGAGCAAGTGCGCATCGGCGGCCGGCCTCAAGGGCGAATCGGCGCGACCCGTATCGCGCTGGTCGCGACGCTCGATATCCGAGAGGATCGTGGCGAAATCGCCGGCGCCGCCCTTGGCCTCGATCTCGGCGAGCCGCCGCCGCGCCCGCACTTCCGGACTCGCCGTGACGAAGAGTTTCACCACCGCACCGGGGCAGACCACCGTGCCGATATCGCGGCCGTCGAGAACTGCGCCGGAGCTTTGAGCGGCGAAAGCGCGCTGCTTTTCGACCAGGATTTTCCGCACCTCGGGGATGACAGCCACTTTTGAGGCCGCCTCGCCCACCGCGTGCGCGGAAAGCACGGAGCGGTCGAGCATCGACAGGTCCACGAGTTTCGCAGCTTCGATCGCGTGCGGCTCGTCGGCGAGCGGCCAGCCCCTGGCGATGAGCATATGCGCGACGGCGCGATAGGTCAGTCCCGTATCGAGATGCGGCAAATGATAATAATCCGCCAGCCGGGTCGCGAGTGTTCCCTTTCCGGCGCCGGCCGGCCCGTCGATGGCGATGGTGAGGGGGCGAGACGACATAGGAGACGATTATACCGACCGCATCAGGCCGCCATCGACGCGCAGACTCTGGCCGGTGATGTAGCCGGCATCATGGGACAGCAGGAAGGCAATGGTCGCGGCGATCTCTTCGGCCTTGCCATAGCGTTGCATTGGAACGCTCCCGCGCCGTTCGTCGGTCTGGGGGAGGCTGTCGATCCAGCCGGGCAGAACATTGTTCATGCGCACATTGTGCTTTGCATTCTGGTCGGCGAAGAGCTTCGCGTAGGCGGCAAGGCCCGCGCGCGCCACGGCGGAGGTCGGGAACATCGCGGCGGGCTCGTCTACCCAGGCCGTCGAGATGTTAACGATCGCGCCCTTCTTCTGCGCGACCATGACCGGCGCGACGAGTCGCGTTGCCCGCACGACATTCATGAAATAGGTATCGAAGCCGGCATGCCATTGTTCGTCTGTGATTTCGAGCAGAGGCGCGCGCGGGCCGTGACCGGCGCTGTTGACCAGCGCGTCGATGCGCCCCCACTTTTCCATGGTGAAATCGACGAAGCGCTTCAGATCGTCACTCGACTGGTTGGAGCCGGTGAAGCCGATGCCGCCCAGTTCCCTGCCGAGCGCCTCGCCCTTGCCGGAGGAAGAGAATACGGCAACTGCGTAACCGTCGGCCGCAAGACGGCGCGCCGCCGCGGCGCCCATGCCCGAGCCGCCGCCAATCACCATCGCGATCTTCTTTTCCGCCATCGTCATTCTCCTATTCGATCTCCGCCCCTAAGCCCCGCATCAGGTCCGTAAATTCCGGAAAACTGGTGACGATCATGCTCGCATCATCGATCGTCACCGGCTTTTCCGCCGCCAATCCCATGACAAGGAAAGCCATGGCGATGCGGTGGTCGAGATGGGTGGCGACCGTTCCTCCGCCGAGCCCCTTGCCGCCGGGCCGGCCACGGACGGAAAGCCAATCCTTGCCTTCCGTGCAATCCACCCCGTTCGCCTCCAGTCCGCGCGCGACGGCGGCAAGCCTGTCCGACTCCTTGACGCGCAGTTCCTCCAATCCGTTCATGACCATCTCACCCTCGGCGAAGGACGCGGCGACGGCAAGCACGGGGTATTCGTCGATCATGGACGGCGCGCGCTCAGGGGGTACGGAGACGCCTTTCAGTTCCGACGAGCGGACATGCAGATCCGCGACCTCCTCTCCCCCGGCATCGCGCCTGTTCGTGAACTCGATCGAGGCGCCCATTTCGAGAAGCGTCGTGATCAGGCCCGTGCGCGTCGGATTCATCAGAACGTTCTCGATGACGATATCGGAGCCGGGTACAATCAGCGCGGCGACAAGCGGAAAGGCTGCGGAGGATGGGTCGCCCGGCACCGCGATCGCCCGGCCGGTCAATTTGCCCTGCCCTTCAATGCGGATGTGGCGAACGCCATTGCGGTCGGTCTCGATCTCGATATTCGCGCCAAACCCCTTCAGCATCTTTTCGGTATGATCGCGCGTCATCACCGGTTCGATCACCGTCGTAACGCCCGGCGTGTTCAAGCCCGCGAGCAGCACCGCGGATTTCACCTGCGCCGAGGCCATCGGCACGCGATAGGCGATCGGCGCCGTCGCTCGCGGGCCGCGGAGCGTGATCGGCATCCGGTCGCCCGGCGCCGCTTTCAGCACCTGGACGCCCATCTGTCTCAGCGGATCGAGGACGCGCCCCATCGGCCGCTTCGAAAGCGAGGCGTCGCCGATGAAGGTCGTCTCCATGTCGTATGCGCCGACAAGGCCCATCGTGAGCCTGGAGCCCGTGCCGGCATTGCCGAAATCAAGTGGTTCTTGCGGTTCGAGCAAGGCGCCATTGCCGGTCCCGTTGACGACCCATTCCGCGCCCGTCTTGACGATGCGGGCGCCCATGGCGCGCAGCGCGTCTGCGGTGCGCATCACATCCTCGCCCTCGAGCAGGCCGGTGATGCGCGTTTTGCCCGATGCCAGCCCTCCGAACATGATCGAACGATGCGAGATCGATTTGTCGCCCGGCACGCGCGCGTGGCCTTTCAGGGCATCGGAGCGGCGCGCCCTTGCATTTTGCGGCGTGAGTGAATGCGACATGAAGGCCTCTGTTTCTGTTGTCCGCCGCGGGTCGGAAGCGCGGGCGCGGTCTCCTAGCACGACAGACCGCGAAGGTCACGTTCCGGCTGTGACCGGTCTCGGGGCGGATCGGCGATACCTCGATCGATATTGGTGCCATCGGGCGGCGTTTCTGTTATGGAAACCGTGAGGGAGGGCGGCCGCGCGAAAGCAGGGGAACCGAAATCGCCGAGAACGGCGCTTGCGTTTCGCCGCCCGTCCGAATTGCATGGGAGGAGGCTTCCGCTTCGCGGAGGTATGGCTGCGGATTGCCATGGAAGAAACTGAGGAGAAGACGGCCCGCAGGATCAGGGCCGATTCCGTCAGGAATCGCGAGCGTCTGCTGAGGGCGGCGGCAAGTGTTTTCGGATCAGGCGGCCAGAATGCCAGCCTGGAAGCCGTGGCCCGCTCAGCCGGCGTCGGCATCGGAACGCTTTACCGTCACTTTCCGACCCGCGAGGCGCTGTTTGAGGCCGTCTACCGACACGAAGTGGACCATCTTGCAGCGTTTGCGGCCGAATTGTCCGGAGAGCCCGATCCGATAGAGGCGCTGAGACGATGGCTGCACGCCAATGTCCAGCTCGTCGCCACCAAGAAAGGCATGCTGGCCGCTCTGGCGCTGGCCGCCAGCGGCTCCTCGGAGCTTTACGCCTATTCCTTCACTACCTTGACAAAGGCCGTCGACAGCCTGCTTGACAGGGCGATCAGAGAGGGGCGCATCCGTTCCGACATCGAGGCGGACGAGTTGTTGCGAACACTGGTCGGGCTCTGCTCTATCTGCGATCAGCCGGGCTGGCAGGCAAAGGTGCTGCATATGGTCAACATCTTCCTGGATGGGCTCCGCTGTTGCCCCCGACGAGGCCTCCTGTAGGTCTTTGCGGACGTCGGAGCCGCGCTCTTCACGGATCGAAACCCTTCATGGTCGATAGGCTTTGACAGAAAAGCTTGATCTGGATATGGGGACCGGAAATTTAGCGCATTCCTTTCCCGCGGACTTTCGGGGGAACGGGCGGAAGACATCTGCGACGGCGAGGCAGAACAGTGGCGAAACCTGAACTTGGCACCAAGCGCATAGACCCGGAGACGGGCCGCAAATTCTACGATTTGAACAAGGACCCGATCGTTTCCCCCTATACGGGCAAGAGCTATCCGCGTTCCTATTTCGATACGGGTTCCGACAACGGACCCGAGGAGGAGGAGGAAGTCGAGCAGAATGCGGTCGATTCCGAGGAAGGGGATGCGGAAATCGTGTCTCTCGAGGAAGCGGATGAGGAGGCTTCCGGCACGAGCGACGATATTCCCGATATTGAGGACGATTCCGACGTCGATCTCGGCGACGACGATGAGGACAGCTTCCTCGAGGACGAGGAAGAGGAGGATGACGACGTGAGCGGCATCATCGGCGTCGGAGACGACGAGGACGAGGTCTGACCAGTTCGCGGCGCGCGAACGATTCTTGAAAGAGGCGGTTCACAGGACTTGATCTCTTGGGCGGCGCAGTCTAGAAGCCGCCCACAAATGCCGCGACGGCAACGCCGGGGCAGACCTCTTCGCCGGAAACGGCGGCTTGGAAGTGGGGCCATAGCTCAGTTGGGAGAGCGCTTGAATGGCATTCAAGAGGTCGTCGGTTCGATTCCGATTGGCTCCACCATCCCTCTTCAAAGGCGACAAGGCCTAAGAATTCCGAAATTGGTGGGCATTCCATGGGTCGTCCCGGATCAGGCGGGGCAGGCTGTTGTGATTAATAGTATCCCCGTGACAATGCTTCCCGCCCCTGTCGCGAACATCCTCGGCGCCTGAGGAAGCGCTCGCAGTAAAGACGCCGTCGCTCTTTCCGCGCGAAAGCTTCTGACCCCTCCATGGTCGTGAAGCGACGGGAGACAGATCCAGGCACAATTCGTCCGCGCGGCGGGAATATCGCGGATTGTGCAACAGTGACAGAATGCTATGGTGCGCGTCGCCATGCAGCTTCTCGTGCAAACCATAATTGATGGCTTACTCGTCGGCGGTCTCTATGTCGCCATCAGCATCGGCTTCTCGCTTGCTTTCGGCGTACTTGACGTCGTCGATTTCGCGGTCGGCGAATGGGTCATGCTCGGCGCCTTCGCCGGCGTTGCCTCGCGAGCCTGGCTCGGGATAGACCCGATCGCCTTTCTGCCCGTCGTCTTCATCATCTTCGCCTCGATCGGCCTTCTCGTCGCGCCGCTCATCTACCGGGTGCGCACCAGCCGCTACGCGCGCCCGGCGCTGATGGCGCTTGCCTTCACCTTCGGTATCGCGATGTTCGCGCGCGGCGTCATGCTGACGGGAGTTGGCTTCGATCCCCGCACCGTCGAGACGCATCTCGTCGGCGGCACGCTAATGATCGGCGGCATCCATATTCCCTGGCTGAGGCTGGCCGGCTTCATCTTCGCCATCGTCTCGACCGCCCTCTTCATGGGATTCCTCTTCTTCACGCGCACGGGCCTCGCCGTCCGGGCCACGGCGCAGAACAAGCGCAATGCCAGCCTGATGGGCATCGACGTGAAACGGCTCTCCGGTCTTGTCTATGCGATATATGCCGGCTTGACGGCGATGGCCGGCGTTCTGATCGGCGCGATCTATTCCTTCACCGCGCAGGTCGGGCCGCAATATTCGCTGCTCGCCTTTTTCGTCGTCGTCATGGCGGGACTCGGATCGGTCGGCGGCGTGCTCGTCGCCGGGCTGTTCCTCGGCATGCTTCAGGCGCTCGTCACCGTTTATGTCGGGGCCGACTACACGCTCGCCATCGTCTTTGGCGTACTTTTCCTGATCCTGCTCGTCTCGCCGCAAGGCGTGCTGCGTCGCGGGCTCGCCGCATGAGGGCAGTTGACGTGAAGCCAAGGCGGCAGACGGCATTCAGCGCGCTTTCCCTCATCGCCCTCGTCGTCTTTCTCGCGACATTGCCATTGTGGATCGACGATTACTGGGTCCGCGTCTGGACCGGCGTCGCCATGTGGGCCGGCCTCGCCGCCTCGTGGAATATCATCGGCGGCTATGCCGGCTATATCAGTTTCGGCCAGGTCGCCTTCTTCGGCATCGGCGCGTATGCCACCGCCATCCTGATGCAGCCGGGGCTCGACTGGAATTTCTTCCTGACGCTGCCGGTCGGCGCTGTCGTCGCCGGGGTGTTCGCGCTCATCGTCGGCTGGCCGACGCTGCGTCTTCGCGGAGCCTATTTCGCCATCGCCACCTGGGCCATGGCGGAGGCGCTTGCCCAGATCGTCAACACCGTCGATTTCACCGGCGGCTCCTTCGGCCTTTCGACGCCGGGCAATGCCGAAACCGACTTCTTCTATTATGCAATGCTGATCGCCTCGACTGTAATCTATCTTCTCGTCTTCTTCCTCCTGGAGCGCTCGCGTTTCGGCTATAAGGTGAAGGCGGTGCGCGACAATGAAGCGGCGGCGCAGAGCCTCGGCATCAACACCACTTCGGTGAAGCTGCAGGCCTTCGTGCTAAGCGCCGCGCTGCCGGCCGTGCTCGGTGGCATCGACGCCTATTGGATCACCTTTATCAACCCGCAGAGCGTGCTTGCCGGAGACATCACCGACCAGATGGTCGTCATGAGCCTTGTCGGCGGGCTCGGTCATCTGTGGGGGCCCGCGATCGGAGCGACCGTCCTCTATCTTGCCAGCACCTGGCTGAACGCGCGTTTCGGCAGCTCGACGGGCTATATCGCGATGATCGGCGCGCTTTTGGCGCTCATCGTGCTCTTCCTGCCGGACGGGCTGGTCGGCCTCATGCCGCGCGCCCGCAATATGCGGCTGGTTCGCCAGATGCTGCGCCTACCAGACAAACGGACGAGGGCGGCCGGCCAAAGCTCCGGCGCTTCCGGAGACCGGCCGTGAACGCCCTTGCGATCAAAGACCTGAAGCGCTCCTTCGGCGGCATCCAGGCCGTCGCCGGCGTCAGCTTCAATGTCGCCGTCAAGGAGATCGTCGGGATTATCGGACCTAACGGCAGCGGCAAAAGCACGCTCTTCAACCTGCTCTCCGGCACGATCCCGCCGTCGAGCGGCGCCATCAGCCTGCTCGGCAAGGACATCACACGCCAACCGGCCTATAAAGTCGCGCGTCAGGGACTCGGCCGGACCTTCCAGATCCCGACGCCCTTCATCAATATGACCGTGCGCGAAAACCTGCTGGCCGCCGCGGTGGAAGGCGAATGGCGGAGCGCCAGAAGCCGCGCCGATGAAGTTCTCGACGCGCTCGAAATCAGCCATATCGCCGATGATCTCGCCGCCACGCTGTCCGGCGGCCAGCAACGGCTTCTCGAATTCGGACGCATCCAGATGCGCGATCCCCAGATCATCCTGCTCGACGAGGTGACAGCGGGGGTCAATCCACGACTCCGGAAGATCATCCTGGCGCGTGTGCGCGACTTGCGCGAGAGGGGCAAGACGTTCCTGGTTATCGAGCACGACATGGAACTCGTCAGGACCATTTGTGAGCGCATCATCGTCATGGATGCCGGCGAAATCGTCTTCGAAGGCACTTTCGAGGAGGTCGCCAGGAACGAACGCGTCATCGACGCCTATCTCGGAAGGCCCGAGACATGACGCGGCTCGTGGCGAGCAATGTGGTCGCCGGCTATGGCGCGGTGGAAATCCTGCATGGGGTTTCCGTGCAGGCGGGCGACGGCGAAGTGACCTGCATCTTCGGCCCGAACGGCTGTGGCAAGAGCACGCTTCTGGGAGCGATCGCGGGCATCGTCGATATATGGAGCGGCGCGGTCGAGCTCGACGGGGAGCCGCTGGCGGGAAAGCCCGCGCATGCAATCCTCAAGAGCGGGCTGGCGCTGATGCCGCAGGGCGGCGGTGTGTTTCCGCAACTGAGCGTGCGTGAAAATTTGCGCGTCGGCGGCCATACATTGTCCGATGGCCGCCTGCTGGACGGGCGCATCGGCGAACTCATCGATGAATTTCCAAGGCTTGGCGAGCGCCTGTCGGTGCCGGCTGGAAATCTGAGCGGCGGCGAGCAGATGATGCTGGCAATCGCGCGGGCCCTGATCGTCAGGCCTCGCTTCATCCTTTTCGACGAGCCATCGGCCGGCCTATCGCCGAAGCTGGCGGCCGAGGCGCTCGACCTCGTGGCGGCGCTTGCCGGACGCGGCATCGGCGTACTGATGGTCGAACAGAATATCCGCGAGGCGCTGCGCGTGGCAGACCGCATCTATGTCCTCGTCGGCGGCCACAACCGCTATGAGGGCCGGCCGGAGGATATTGCGGACGGGCGCCAACTAATGGAAATCTATCTTGGTGCGACGGCCGAGGAGTAATTTTCAAAGAGCAGAATTTTCAAGGGAAGGAGAAGCACATGAGCAGCAACAAAGTATCACGCCGGACCGTTCTCGGTCTGGCAGGCGCGGCGGCAGGAGGAGCCGTGCTCGGACGGGGAAGGCTTACGGCGCCCGCAAGGGCCGCCGAGGGAGACAAGGAATTCAAGGTCGGCGCCGTACTGGAACTGTCCGGTTCCGATTCCTCGGGTGGGCAGCTTGCCCAGCGCGGTTATCAGTTCTGGGTCGATACCGTCAACAAGGCGGGCGGCATTGAGGTCGGCGGCAAGAAATATCCGGTGAAGATGATTTCGCAGGATTCCCGCAGCGAACCGGCCGCCGGCGCGCAGGCGGCGAGCCGGCTGATCAACGAGGAGAAGGTCGACGCGATCTTCGGCGCCTATACGAGCGGCGTGCAGATCGCGATCAATCCGATTTGCGCCAAGTACAAGGTGCCCTGCATCGCCGGATCAGCCGAATCGCCGGGCAACTGGACGCCGAAGCCGAAATTCACCTTCGGCATTATCCCCTCGGTCGATCTGACGGCCGACAAGGCGCTCAAATTCATTGTCGAGACCGGCACGCCAAAACCGAAATCGGCCGCCATCCTCGGCGCCAACGAGCCGTTCTCGAAGGACGCGGCCGCCGGCTTTGCAGCAGGCGCCAAAGAGGCTGGACTGAAGATCACGACCAATACGCTGTTTCCGCCGACTGCCGATCTCAGCCCGATCATCAGCGCGGTCGCGGCGCAAAAGCCCGACATCATCGCGGTCGGCGGCCATGACACGATCCTGATCAATGTGGTGAAAACGCTGAAGGCGCAGAATTTCATGCCGAAGGCGCTGATCCAGCATTATGGCGTCACCGAACCCGCCTTCGTTCAAGCGCTCGGCAAGGATGCCGAAGGGGTACTGGGCATCGTCGACTGGGATGCGTCCTTCCCCTATAAGGATGACCTCTTCGGGACCGCCCAGCAATTCGCCGATAATTACAAGGCGAAGTACAATGTCGATGTCGACTACACCGGCGCCGGCTGCGCGGTCTCGGGCCTTGTGCTCCAGCTTGCCCTGAAGAAGCTCGGCAAAGGCCCCGGCCTGTCGGAGAGTGACAGGGAGAAACTTGCGAAGATCATCGGCGAGACCGACATCCATACCTTCTACGGACCGATCAAGTTCAATTCGAGCGGCAAGCATTTCCATGACAACACGCTGCCGCCGCCGATGCTTGCGCAAATCCAGAATGGAAAGGTGGTTTCCGTGGCGCCGAAGAACCTTGCGCGGGCCAAGATCATCTACCCGCTGGGATCATGAGCGAATAGAGAGACGGCGCCGGCGCGCATGTAGATGCCGACGGCCGCACCTCCAGCAAAGAAGAAAAAATCGGCCCAACCGCCTCAGAGCGATGGGCCGATTTCGGATCAGAACGCCTTGAAGGTCAGCGTCGTCAGCGAGCGCACGATGCCGGGGACGTTCGACACATTGTCATTGATGAATTTGCCGATATCAACGCCGTCCTCGATATAGATTTTCATGAGAAGGTCGTAATCGCCGCTCGTCGAATAGAGTTCCGACGCGATCTCGCGCTCGTAAAGCATGTCCGCGACCTCGTAGGTCTTGCCTGGAGCGCATTGCAGCTGAACGAAAACGGCCCGCATAATGGCTTCCTTCTCTTGTGGGCTTTTGGCCGGAAAACGGGCCTACCCTGCTCCGTTCATCTAACGCCGATGCGTTACGCCCTCAAGCGGTAGCCATCCGAAACCGCCGATTATCAATCACTCGCCCGACGGCTCGCCCATCAATTCCATCATCTGAGCAATCCTCTCTTCCGGCAAATCCGCAATCCGCTCCGCCAGAAGATTGGCGAGTTCGGTCGCTTTGGGCGAAAGCCCGGCCGTATCGATCGTAACGCGCGGATCAGATTGCTGGGCGAGACGCTGCAATTCTTCCGCTTCGTCCCAGATGACATTGAAGAAGCCGATGATCTTCTGCACCATTGCCCAGCTGACCGCGCCGCGCCGGCCATGTTCGAGGGCCGAGAGATAGGCGGGGCTCACCCCCAAAGCTCTCGCCATGTCACGCTGCATGATGCCGCGCTGCCGCCGCATCGCGCGTATCCGCTCGCCGAATGGCGTCACCGGTCCGCTTCCTTGCGCTTCAACCGAACATAAAGCGCCCCGCTGCCGCCATGATGGCGCGCGGCGCTTTCATGCGCGCCTACGATGGCGCGGAAAGGCGGCGTCGCCATCCAGGCAGGCACCACCCGGCGCAACACGCCGTCACTGCCGAAGGAGGAGCCCTTGCCGGTGATGACGAGAACGTAACGCCGGTTCTCCATATAGGCGCGATGCAGGAAGGAGAGGAGCAGGAGATGCGCCTCGCCTTGCGTCAGGCCATGGAGATCGATCCGCCCGTCTATCGGTATGGAGCCTTTGGACAGCTTTTTCCGCGTGGTCAGGTCGAGATGGGTGGGGCGCGACGGCTTGAGCGCGGCTGGCATCCCGCTTCCCTTTTCGGTTGCAGCCGTCCGGGGAGACATGCCCGGCTCCAACATGGCTGCCATCCCGGTCTCGGGCTCCGTGGAGACCAGTTCCGCATGTTTCCCCTTCAGTGGCGTCACCGTCCGCGCGACAGTGCTCCACAGGATGCGGTCTTCCTTGCTGAGCCCGCTCATCGCGTGGCGCGCTCTGCAAGGGTTCGGGGCAAGAGGGCATAAAAATCGGCCGCATGACGGATGATTCCGGCGATTTCTCCGGCGCCGTGGCCGGTTCCTGCGAAAAGGTCGCCGCGCGCCGGACCGACGATGGCCGATCCGGTGTCCTGCGCGATCATCAAGCGGCGGAAAGGCGACCCGTCAAATGCCCGCAGCGAAGGCGCGTCAATGAAGAAGGGGGTGCCGAATGTATGTAATTCGCGATCGACCGCCATCGAGCGGCCCGGGGTGAGCGGCACTTTCGCAGCCGCCACGGGTCCCAGCAACGGATCGTCGGCCGGCGCTTCGCGAAAGAAGATGAAGGAGCGGTTCCGATGCAGGATTTCGTCCCTGCGCGAAGGATTGGCGCGAAACCAGGCGCGGATCGATTGCATGGTGATCTCTTGGGCCGGGATCTCGCCGAGATCGCGGAGAATGCCGCCCGGACCGGTAAAGGGATGGCCGGACTTGGCCGCATAGGTGACGCGTACGGTCCCGCCCTCGATCATGTCGAGGCGGGCGGCGCCCTGGACATGGATGAAGAAGAGATCGACCGGGTCGGAAAGCCAGGCGATTTCCAGTCCCCTGCCCTCGAGCGCGCCCCTTTCGATGGCCGCTCGATCGAAATAGGCGACGATGCCGGAAGGCGCATCGCGGCCGAACCTGTAGGAGGAGTCCATTCCTGCGGGCCGGTTTTCCGCGGTCAATTCGACCAAATCGGGGGGCCGGGCATAGAGCGGATAGCGGAACGTCTCCGTCCTGACGCGCGACGCCTCCGCCACCGGTTCATAGAAGCCGGTGACGAAGCCGTGATCCTGGGGTGCGGGAGAAACGAGGCAGGGAATGAACCAGCGTTCGAAGAAGCCGCGCGGTTCCGGCTTTGCTTCCCCCCGCGCCGCCTCGTAGGCGGCGGAAAAGGCTTCGGCCGCTACGCCGAGGCTGCCCGCGCGATAATTTCTTGTCAGGACATGGAGAGCCGAACGGCGGAATGCAGCGAATGCTTCCGCCGGCTGATCGGATGACCAGCCAGGCAATTCGTCGAAAGGGAGAGGCTGGAAGAGCGGGGAGAGCGCCACGGCGGCAACGCGTCAATCTTCGGCCTCGGTCGCCACCAACTTCCAGTTCGGATCGCGCGAGCGCGTGTCGCGGGCGAAAGTCCAGACATCCTTTACTTCCGCGACCGTATCGGGATCGCCGTCGATCACGGCGCCAGCCGCGTTGCGCGTCGCCGAAATCAACTCGCTGACGATACGCAGCGTAATGTGGGCGTCCGTGCCCTTCATCTCAGCCGCCATCATGTCGATCTTGGCGATCCCGACGAAGGAGGACTGGACCTTTTCCGAGCGCGCTTCGCGATCCGAAATGGCTGCGACGAACCCGTCATAGACTTCCTTTGAAAGCAGGTTCTTGAGCGTCTTACGATCGCCGTCGGCATAGGCCAGCACGATCATTTCGTAGGCCATCTTCGCGCCGTCGATAAAGGTCTTCGGATCGAACGAGGAATCGCCGTCCCGGATGGCCCGCAGCCCCTTGTTGAGATCGGTGTCCGGCGCGGCGATCGCGTCGATCGAGGCATAAACGTTCGCTGGAGCCTCGCCTTCGGCTGTACGGCGCGGCAGGGAGACGACGTTTTCCGGAACGGGCGTTCCGTTCTCCGAAGACTTGGCAGGAGGCGAATAGGGATCGAAGGGCGGCCGCTCGTTTCCTGTCCTGCGGCCAAGCACATTGCGCAGCTGGAAAAAAATGACCACCGCCGCAACCAGGAAAAGTATCGTTCCGATGTCGAAGAATTCCATTCTCATCCGCCAAGCTTGGATTTTCGCCGGAACTTTCATCCCGCCCTTTTTCTTCGGGCGGTTTTCGTTCAACGCCGCTCGACCTTCATATAAAGCTTCCCTGATCATCATTCAAATCCGCCCGCGGCATGCCTATGTTTTCGTCAGGAGTTTATAAGAAAGCGGTATTGGAGATCGTTTGCGCTTACCTGTCCTTCCCTTGATCCTGCTCCTGCCCTTCGCGGAAATCGCCGGCTTCGTCATCATCGGACGACAGATCGGCGTCCTGCCGACATTGGCGCTTGTCGTGCTGAGCTCGATCTTCGGCTTTGCCCTCCTGCGCATACAAGGCTTGGATATTCTTGGCCGCATCCGCCGCGAGATGGAACGGGGCAAAGTTCCCGGGCGGGAAATGACGCATGGCGTCATGATCCTCCTGGCCGGTTTCCTGCTGATGGTGCCTGGCTTCATCACCGACATCTTCGGATTGCTGTTGTTCATTCCGTGGATAAGAGACAAGGTCTGGCAACGTCTTGGGCGGAGGATCGTCGTCTCCGGCGCCTCGTTCGGCACCCGTCGCCGCAGGCCGGGTGAACACCGGGAGGCGGAAAAGACGATCGATCTCGACGCCGACGACTACAGGCGCTCCGGCAATGCCGACACGCCGTGGCGTTTGCCAAGAAAATGACGGCCCGCTCTGTCGTCATCCGAACTTGTCATGCCCCGATCACCATGCTAGCGAACGGCCACCTGATACGGCCCTACGGGTCATAACGAGATAAGGACAAGGCCGATGGCCGAACAGGCAGACAACGGGACCCCCGCACAGCAGGCGGGCAATGGCGTCCAACCGACGCTCAACGTTCTGGTGCAATATACGAAGGACCTGTCCTTCGAGAGCCCTGGCGCTCCGACCTCGCTCAGGGAGCGCGACAAGGCGCCGTCGATCAACATCAATGTCAATGTCAGCGCCAATCCACTCTCCGACAAGGAATTCGACGTCAATCTGACGCTCAATGCCAAGGCGGAGTTCGGCAAGGAAGTGCTGTTCAACGTCGAACTCGTTTATGGCGGCGTCTTCAGGATCGAGGGCTTCCCGCAGGAGCACCTCCTGCCCATCCTCTTCATCGAATGCCCGCGGCTTCTTTTCCCCTTCGCGCGGCAGATCATCGCCGATGCGACGCGCAACGGGGGTTTCCCGCCGCTGCTGCTCGATCCGATCGACTTCGCCACGATGTTCCAGCAGAAGATGGCCGAAGAACAGGCGCGCTCCCAGGTGCAGGTGAGCTGACGTTTTCCCGGAGACGCTGAGTCAGTCCAGGGCAATACCGGACCAGATGGCGGCTTCGCCAAGTCCCTCGACCAGGGCCCGATGGGCAACGATTTCCGCTTCGCTCAAGCGCGACGGGAGCGGTGCCGGACGCGCGGCGATCGCGATGATCCTGGTCTCGACCTCCGTTTGCTCAACGGCGATGCGCTCCGCGACCTCCAGCCCGAGCGCCGCCTGCTTGCCGCCGATCAGTTCGATGTAAACTTCCGAAAGGAGTTCGGAATCGAGCAGTGCTCCGTGCTTGGTGCGGCGGGCGTTGTCTATGCCATAGCGCCGGCAAAGAGCGTCGAGAGAATTCGGCCCCATCGGATGCTTGCGGCGCGCGATCAGGAGCGTATCGATGACTCGCTCGGCTGCAATTGCCGGATGACCGAGTCGCGCAAATTCCGCATTGATGAAATTGACGTCAAACGTCGCGTTATGAGCGACCAGATGCGCGCCGTCGATGAAGGCCATGAACTCCGCGACGATCTCATCGAAGATGGGCTTATCGGCCAGATGGGCATTGCTGATCCCGTGCACCGCCAATGCCTCGGCATGCACTTCGCGGCCCTGCGGATTAATGTAGACGTGAAAACTGCGCCCGGTCGGGAAACGATTGACGAGTTCAACGCCGCCAATCTCGATGACGCGATCCTCCCGCGGATCGAGGCCGGTGGTTTCCGTATCGAAAATAATTTCACGCATTGAGTCGCTCCGGGAACAGCTTGTCTGCTTCGCATCTTCTTGGCAAGATCGCCAGACTTTGCCGGTCAGGAAAGTGGGGGGTGGCCCGCCAGTTCCTCGACAATGGAACGAACCGCCTCTTCGGCTGCCTCCATGCCCCCGCCCGTGTCGATCACGTAATCCGCGAGACGTCTCTTTTCCGCGTCTGGCATCTGCATTGCCAGAATCGTCTCGAATTTCTCTTCGGTCATTCCCGGGCGTGCCAGCACACGGGTGCGCTGAATATCCGGCGGAGCCGTCACGACCAGGACCTTGTCAACACGATCCATGGCCTTGACCTCGAAGAGAAGCGGGATGTCGAGAACAACGAGCGCGGTCCCGGCGGCACGATGCTTTGCAAGGAATGACTTCTCATCCTCCCTGACCAGAGGGTGGATGATTGCCTCGGCTTTTTTCAAGGCGACCGAATCGCCGAGCACGGCGGCGGCGAGCCTGGCGCGATCAACGACGCCGTCAATCACTGTCCCCGGGAATTCCGTCTCGATCAGCGGCGCGGCTTTCCCGGCATAAAGCCGGTGAACGGTTTCGTCCGAATCGTGTACCGGCACGCCCGCTTCGCTGAACATGCGGGCGGTGGTCGACTTGCCCATGCCGATTGAGCCGGTGAGCCCGAGGACGATCACTTTCCCGCCTCCAGATCGGCGATGACCAGTTCGCGCAATTCCTCGGTGACTTCAGGTTTCCGGCCGAACCAGCGGGTAAAGCCTGGAACCGCCTGGTGGAGAAGCATGCCGAGACCGTCCACGGTGGCGAGGCCATGCAGCCGCGCCACACGCAAAAGCGGCGTTTCGAGCGGGACATAGACGATATCCGCCACGACGGCGTGTCGGGGCATCGCCGCGAGATCGAAATCGGACCTCCCCTCCCCTCCCATGCCGAGCGACGTCGTGTTGACGAGGAGGTCGGTGTCCGCGAGGAGGGGGGGCAGAGATTCCCACGGATGCGCGCTCGGTCCGGGCGCGAATCCCTGCACCAGTTCCATGGCTCTCGTTGGGGTACGGTTGACGATCCTGATATTTTCGATCCCGCTTTCTTTAAGGGCATAGAGGATTGCCCGCGCCGCGCCGCCCGCGCCGAGAACGGTGGCCGCCTTGGCGTCGCGCCATTGCGGCGCCCGATCATCGAGATTGGCCAGAAAACCGGGAGCGTCGGTATTGGCTCCATGGATGTTCCCGTTTTCCAGCCAGAGCGTGTTTACCGCACCAATCTGCCGGGCGGCTGCGTCGGTTGCGCACGCAAGGCAAAAAGCCGCCTCCTTGTGCGGCAGCGTGACATTCCCACCGACAAATCCCATCCGGGGGAAGTCCCGCAGAAAAGCCGGAAAGCCCTCCGGCGGAACGTCTATCCTTTCATACGCGCCGGAAAGCCCTAATTGCCGCAGCCAATAATTATGGATGAGCGGCGAGCGCGAATGCGCGACGGGATGACCGCAGACAAAGGCGCGCCGCACCGTTTCAGCCATCGATCGCGCCTTCCTCGCGCAGGCAGGCGAGCAGAGGCAGGAGAGCCAGGCCAACGATGGCGAAAAAGTCGCCCTCGATCTCCTTGAACAGCTGGATGCCCTCGCCTTCGATCTGATAGGCGCCGACGCTCGTCAGCGCCTTTTCTCCAACCCGTGACAAATGCCGCCCGATGAAAGCCGGATCAAGCTTGCGCATCGTCATTCGCGCTATTTCGGCATGCCGCTCGATCGTTTGCCCATTGCGGGCAAGGACGAATGCCGAATTGAGATGATGCGTCTTTCCCGACAGGGCAAGAAGATGGCGTCGCGCCGCCTCCATGTCCGCCGGCTTGTGAAAAATCCGGTCGCCGAGCGACAGGGTCTGGTCCGCACCGATCACCAGAGCAGCCGGGTTCCGTTCGCTGACATCGATCGCCTTCGCTTCGGCAAGGATGAGAGCGAGATCCTCCGGAGTCACCCCCGTATCGGTAACGGCGCTTTCCACCGCGCGTTCGTCGATAGCGGGCTTGACCACGCGGAAGCCAACGCCGGCGTCGCGCAGCATCTTCTGGCGATGCGGGCTCCCCGACGCCAGAACGAGGTCAGCAGCCATGGTAAGGTCCTTTGGCAATCCCACAAGCCGGCCGGCGACCATGCCGGCGATGCGGGTGTTTGTTGGTTTCCCTATCGCGCCTTGCTCCTGAGAGCAACGATCGCCGCCGCCGTCTCCTCGATCGAGCGGCGCGTGACATCGATCGTCGGCCAGCCGTTCCTGGTGCAGATCCGGCGCGCGTAGGTGAGTTCTTCATTGATGTTCGATCGGTCCGTATAGGCGGAAAAATCATCGTCCTCGCTGCCGAGGACCCTGTGCTGGCGGACCTGCGAAATGCGTTCGGCCGAAGCCACAAGTCCGACGACAAGCGGGTGCTGGGCCTTGACAATCGCCTCGGGAATCGGGACGCCCAGCACAATCGGGATGTTGGCGGTCTTGATGCCGCGATTGGCGAGATAGATGCTCGTCGGCGTCTTCGACGTGCGGGAAATGCCGACCAGCACGATGTCCGCGTCCTCGGCATCTTCCGGCAATTGCCCGTCATCATGCTCCATGGTGAAGTTCAGCGCATCGATGCGGCGGAAATAATCCGCGTCGAGCACATGTTGCGCGCCGACCCGGCGGCCGGCCGGCGTTCCGAGATAGGATTGAAAGACAGTGAGAACCGGTTCGAGCACCGAGACGCAAGGCAGGCCCATGGCCGCGCAACGCTCGTCGATCAAGCGTGAGAGCGTCTGATCCACCATCGTATAAAGCACGATGCCCGGCTCCTGGTCGATCTCTTCGAGCACCTTCTCCAATTGCCGCTCCGTGCGGATAAGGGGATAAATATGCTCGATGGCGCGCGCATCCTTATATTGCGCGGCCGAAGCGCGACCGGCAGCGAGAAGCGTTTCGCCCGTCGCATCGGAAATCAGATGCAGATGAAAAAAACTTTGCGGTCTATTCACAGCGTTTCCTGCATCCTGTGGCTTGTGTGGATATCCCGGCCGAAACGATCCCGATTGCAACATGGCCTGTCCAAAATCGTCTCTTTATTCACAATCCCGTCCCGGCGGGAAAGCGCGCTGGCGTTGTGGACGATTTCGGGGGAAACCGTGCCTATCCACACCTACTCTGCTCGCACCTCCCCTGCTCCTGGTTTCTAATGCGCTCGGAACATTCATGTTTTGACGCTATCCCGAAAATACTTCACAGCTTGTACTTTCTTGCAATCAAGAGGATGGCGGGGACGAATTCAATGGGATCGTGCGTAGCCAAGGATTACCGATTCCAACAGAGTCGTAGAATCAGAAAATAGATTCTCTATGATTTGTTTGATTAAGGATTGGAGCCCTCATCTTGACATCCGGCCGCCCTGTCCTCGACGTACTGCGAGGGAAAGCTGTCTTTCCACCGCCGATCTGGCTTATGCGCCAGGCTGGCCGTTATCTGCCGGAATATAGGGCTTTGCGAGAAAAAGCGGGGAGCTTTCTCGATCTTTGCTATTCACCCGATTTCGCCGTCGATGTGACGCTGCAGCCGATCAGGCGCTTCGGGTTCGACGCGGCTATCCTTTTTTCCGATATCCTGGTCGTGCCGCATGCGCTCGGCCGGAAATTGTGGTTCGAGGAAGGCGCCGGGCCGAGGATGGAGCCGATGTCGCCGGACGATATTCCGAGCCTCAAAGGCGAAGTGTTTCACGTGAATCTGGCTCCCGTCTATGAAACGGTTGGGAGATTGCGGCGGGAATTGCCGGATGAGGTGACGCTGATCGGCTTTTGCGGCGCCCCCTGGACCGTCGCGACTTACATGATCGCCGGGCAGGGAACGCCGGACCAGGCGCCGGCCCGTCTGTTGGCCTATCGTGAACCTGAAGTCATGCAGCGGCTTCTCGCCATCCTGGCGCGATACTCGGCGGACTATCTCATACGGCAGATTGAGGTCGGCGCCGATGCCGTCCAGATATTCGATTCCTGGGCGGGCGTGCTCGACGAGGAAATGTTCGAGATGTGCTGTGTCGCTCCGGTGAAGCAAATCGTCTCGGGAGTGAGGGCGAAATATCCGCACGTTCCGATTATCGGGTTTCCGAAAGGAGCGGGAATGTTTTACCATTCCTATCGCGCCAAGACCGGCGTCTCCGCGCTCGGGCTCGATTGGACTTATCCGCTCGCGGATGGAAAGAACCTGCAGAAGGAAGGCGCCATCCAGGGCAACCTCGATCCTTTGAGACTGCTTGCAGGCGGCAAGGCGCTCGATGAGGGCGTTGACCGAATCATGAAGGCTTTCGCAGGCGGCCCGCATATATTCAATCTCGGGCATGGCATATTGCCGGAGACGCCGCTGGGGAATGTCGAAACGATGATCAATCGCGTGCGGCGGGCGGAGCGCTGAATGCCGGAAAATCCTGTCCTTGAGAAAGGCCATGGTAGCGGCCGCAGGGCGATGGTTCGCGCGGTTGTCGCGCTTGTCATTTTCCTCGCCCTCGCCGCGCTCCTCTTTTACGTCAATCCGTCGGGCTTTTATCCTTGGGCAAAAGCCATTCATGTCATTGCCGTAATTTCCTGGATGGCGGGGATGCTCTATCTGCCCCGGCTGTTTGTCTACCACGCGGAGGTCGAACTGGGGTCGCCGCAATCCGAAACCTTCAAGGTAATGGAACGCCGCCTGCTCCGGGCGATCATCAATCCGGCCATGATCGTGACATGGGTGTTTGGCCTGTGGTTGGCGTGGGATGGCCATTGGTTTTCCGCTGGCTGGCTACACGTCAAGCTCGTAGCGGTCATCGCCCTGTCTGCCTTGCACGGATATTTTTCCAGCGCCGTGCGAGCGTTCGACGAGGACCGTAACAAAAAATCATCGAGACACTGGCGCTTGATGAACGAAATTCCCACATTGTTGATGATTGTCATCGTCGTGATGGTGATCGTTAAGCCGTTCTGAGCAAGTCGGCCGAAAAAGGCGTATTGCCCTTTCGGCGGGAGAACGATATGAAGTCGCTCTCTCCTTTCCAGCGTTGCTTCTGCATTTTTCCCTCAGACCGCAGCAGGCCTTCGCTCATCCCCATCTCATACCGAACAGAGCCCGCATCATGCAGGAAATGAAGCTACAGGAACTCAAGAGCAAGACTCCGACCGACTTGATCGCGTTCGCCGAATCGCTCGAAGTCGAGAATGCGAGTGTGCTGCGCAAGCAGGAGCTGATGTTCGCGATCCTGAAGAAACTTGCGATGCAGGAAACAGAGATCGTCGGCGAAGGCGTGGTCGAGGTTCTCCAGGACGGTTTCGGCTTCCTGCGCTCGGCCAATGCGAATTATCTTCCGGGTCCGGACGACATCTATATCTCGCCCTCTCAGATCCGGCGCTTTTCGCTCAAGACCGGCGATACGGTCGAGGGGCCGATCCGCGGGCCGAAGGAAGGCGAACGCTATTTCGCGCTCCTCAAGGTCAACACCATCAATTTCGAGGATCCAGAGAAGATCCGTCACAAGATCCATTTCGACAATCTGACGCCGCTTTATCCGAATGAGCGGTTGAAGATGGAAGTCGAGAATCCCACGACCAAGGATCTCTCGGCGCGCGTGATCGATCTCGTGGCGCCACTTGGCAAAGGACAGCGCGGCTTGATCGTTGCGCCGCCCAGGACCGGCAAGACCGTGCTCCTGCAAAACATCGCGCATTCGATCACATCGAATCATCCCGAATGCTTTCTCATCGTCCTCTTGATCGACGAACGTCCCGAGGAAGTGACCGACATGCAGCGCTCGGTGAAGGGCGAGGTGATTTCCTCGACTTTCGACGAACCGGCCGTGCGCCACGTCCAGGTCGCGGAAATGGTGATCGAAAAGGCGAAGCGGCTGGTGGAGCATGGCCGGGACGTGGTGATCCTGCTCGATTCCATCACACGGCTCGGCCGCGCCTACAACACTGTTGTGCCCTCCTCCGGCAAGGTGCTGACCGGCGGTGTCGATGCGAATGCTCTTCAAAGACCGAAGCGTTTCTTCGGCGCGGCGCGCAATATCGAGGAAGGCGGCTCGCTCACCATCATCGCCACGGCGCTTATCGATACGGGCAGCCGTATGGACGAGGTCATCTTCGAGGAATTCAAAGGTACGGGTAATTCCGAAATCGTTCTCGACCGCAAGGTTGCCGACAAACGTATCTTCCCATCGATGGATATTCTGAAGTCGGGCACGCGCAAGGAGGACCTTCTTATCCCGCGGGCCGACCTGCAGAAGATATTCGTCCTGCGCCGCATTCTTGCCCCGATGGGCACCACGGATGCGATCGAGTTCCTGATCGACAAGCTGAAACAGACGAAGTCGAATTCGGACTTCTTCGATTCCATGAACACCTGATCCTGGTAATTTCCCCCCGGTTACATGGATGTTGAGTTTTGCCGGGACGGCGGGCGGCGCTGAAACCGGAATATCGCCGCCCCAACGGTGATAACTTGTTCCTTATTTGTTCACACCCCACGTTTCAACGCTGTCTCTAGCCGATCGGGATCGTGGAAGGGGGGAAGGCACGCTTGATCGCGGCAGAGCCACGCCGCCGGCCTCGACGTATCGGGAAGGACATTGCCCGGTAGATTTGCAGCCTCCGCTCCCAGGCCGACAGCGATATCGACCCGGCGCGGGTCGGGATGCCGACTTGCTACCGGAACGAATGCCGGCACCGGGCCCTCCACGAGAAGAAGCTTGTGCGGATCGGCCGCAAGAGCCGCGGCGCAGATGATGCCGGCTTGCCCGTAAGAACGGTCCGCTATCCGGCCGAGAGAGGCCGCGACGACCGCTTCGCACCGGATTGCTAATGCGCCGTCGCCCGAGACATTCGCGAGTCGCGCTATCGCCTCGATAATCTGCGCCGTGGATGAAGGGATGGCCTCGTCTGTATCGCCGCGGATACGAAGCGGCACATCGTGGCTATCGGAAGCAGTGAGGTAATAACCGACGCCGCTCTCGTCGCGATACCATTGGTCGAGCTTGTCCATCCAGTTGCTCGCGTCAACGAGATAACGCTGATTCTGCGTCGCCTCGAAAAGCGAGACCGCCGCGTTGATAATACTGGCATAATCTGTCGCCATTGCAGGAAAGAGGCGATTTTCCCCCCGGATCGAATGGGCTAGCCGGCCGTCGGCATCGATCGATTCGCCGATGAAACGATATATGGCTTCCGCATGATCGAGCCAGTCTTGCCGTTCGAGCAGACGGCTCGCCTCGGCCAGCGCTCGTAGGGCAAATCCGTTCCAGTCGATCAGGATCTTGTCGTCACGGCCAGGCCGTACCCGATGCTCGCGGGCGAGCCTCAGCCTCTCCAAGGAAGGCCCAGCGAAAACGGATTCACGTGAAACATCGGCCTTCTGTTTTGGGATCGAGCGGTGCAGTATAGGATCGCCTTCCCATTGCGCCGGCTTGGACAGTCGGTAGGTCCGCAGGAAGTCACCGGCATCCTCCGCCAGAATGCGGCTGATTTCCTCCGACGTCCAAGTGTAGAAACTTCCCTCCTCCCCGTCGGAATCGGCGTCGAGGCTCGCTGCAAAAGCTGGGCCTTTGACCGTCATTTCTCGCTTGAGCCACTCAACCGTCTCTTCGATTCGGACTCGAAATAATTCCTCTCCCGTTTCACCGAACGCCCAACAACACAGCCGGATCAACTGCGCATTGTCGTACAGCATTTTCTCGAAATGCGGGACCAGCCAGTCGGCATCGGTCGAATAGCGGCAGAGTCCGCCGCCAACATGATCGTAGATGCCTCCGTTCAAGATGTGAATGAGGCTGTTCAGGACTGAGTCGCGATTTTTGCGGTCACCATTGGCAAGCCAGTTGAGCCAGAGGGCAGACATCATGGGTGCGTTCGGAAATTTTGGTGCGCCGTTCAGTCCGCCTTTTTCAGGATCCATCATGCTCTGAATAGCTTCGGCCAGGCGCGGAAGGCTTTCAGCACTGAAGGCGGCCAGTTGATTTTCGGGCGACAGTTGCCGGCCGACAAAGGCAGTGAGTTTGGCCGCGCTTTGGCTGATGTCATCTTTCTTTTCGCCCCACGCCTTGTTGATGGCTTCCAGAACCTGGATAAAACCGGGCCTTCCGTAGCGGGGTTCGGGCGGAAAGTAAGTTCCGCCCCAGAAAGGCTTGGCGTCGGGAGTTAGGAACATGGTGAGCGGCCAGCCGCCCTGCTCTCCGGTCGCATTGAGCGCAGCCATATAGATCTGATCGATATCCGGTCTTTCCTCGCGATCCACCTTGATGTTGACGAACAGGCGGTTCATCACCTCGGCGACGGCTTGATTTTCGAAGCTTTCATGCGCCATGACATGGCACCAGTGACAGGCCGCATAGCCGATCGACAGGAGAATCGGCCGGTTCCGCTCCTGCGCTTCCTTCAGCGTATCGGCCCTCCAGGGCCGCCAGTGGACGGGATTGTCCTTGTGCTGAAGAAGATAGGGGCTGGCTTCCTGGTCGAGCAGGTTTCGAGGAGGGAGGGACATCGGTCGCCTTTCGAGCGGAATAAACGATGAAAGCTAGGACGGAGATGGATACCGGGCAACTCCTGTTTCGCGATACGATCTACGCTCTTTCGAGCGGCAGGCTTCCAGCCGGCGTCGCGGTCGTCAGGCTTTCGGGACCGCATGTGCGGGATGTCCTCCGCGCGTCTGTGGGTATGCTGCCCGCCGAAAGGATGGCTGTGCTGAGGCCGATCCGCGGCACCGGCGGCGATCTGATCGACAGTGGGCTGGTTCTGTTCTTCCCGGGACCACGGAGCTTTACCGGGGAGGATATGGCCGAATTCCATCTCCATGGCGGCATGGCGGTGGTCGGCGCCATGCTCGCATTTCTGCAGGCACAAGACGGCCTAAGGCTTGCGGATGCGGGCGAATTCACGCGCCGCGCCTTTCTTCTTGGCAAGATGGATCTCACGGAGGCCGAGGCGCTCGGTGATCTCATCGCCGCCGAAACCGAAGCGCAGCGGCGATTCGCCCTTTCGAACGCGGCTGGCCGGCAGGGAGACCTTTATCTTTCCTGGCGGGAGAGCATCATCCGCGCGCGAGCCCTGATCGAGGCGGATCTCGACTTTTCGGACGAGGGGGACGTGCCGGGCTCGGTCGCTGATCTTGTCTGGCGAGACGTTGAGGACCTGGCGGCCCAGATCGAGGTCCATCTTCGGGACTATCACCGGGCCGAAATCATCAGGGAAGGCTTGAGCGTGGTCATCATCGGCGCGCCCAATGCCGGCAAGTCGAGCCTCCTCAATGCGCTGGCCAGGCGAGACGTCGCCATCGTGACGGATGAACCCGGGACAACGCGCGATCTCGTCGAGGTGGCGCTCGATCTAGACGGTTACAAGGTGATCCTGACCGACACAGCCGGCATAAGAGAAGGAGCGGGCGCGGTGGAAACGATCGGGATCGAGAGGGCGCTTGAGAAGAGCCGGCAAGCCGATCTCATCCTGCTCGTCTCCGACCTGACGGAAAATAACCGGCCCATTCTCCCCCTCCCGGACAAGGGGGTGATACACGTTGGCACCAAGGCTGACCTACTGGAAGGTACAGCAAGGGGCAATTTCGACATCGTACTTTCCTCAAGGACGGGAGCCGGGATTCCTGAGCTTTTGCGGACGCTTTCCCGCTGGTCGGCGGAGCATGCCGGTTCCCTGTCGGATGTCCTGCCGAGCAGGGCGCGCCATCTGGAGCAATTGCTGCGTTGTCGTGATCGCTTGATCGCCGCGCTTGGAGACGATGGAAGGGGGCTGGAATTGAGGACCGAGGACTTGCGAGAGGCGAGCGATTCGCTTGGGCGGATTGTCGGGAAGATCGGCGTCGAGGACATTCTTGACGTGGTGTTTTCCAGCTTTTGCATCGGCAAATGATTCACGTGAAACATAGCCGCGTGCGCCGGGGTGAAAGAGGTCGCGCGCAATCGGTCAGATTGTTTCACGTGAAACGGCTTGACAGGCCGCGGAAGCGGAGACATCTGACGAAGAACGGAAATCGTCATGCAATCTCATTATGATGTCATCGTCATCGGGGGTGGACATGCCGGCTGCGAAGCCGCGTCGGCAGCGGCGCGGTATGGCGCCTCGACGGCGCTCGTCACCATGTCAAGAGACGGCATTGGCGCAATGTCCTGCAATCCGGCCATTGGTGGCTTGGGTAAAGGTCATCTCGTTCGCGAAATCGATGCGTTCGACGGCTTGATGGGGCGTGTCGCCGATGCGGCCGGCATCCAGTTCCGGTTGCTCAACCGGCGCAAGGGGCCCGCCGTCAGGGGGCCGCGGACGCAAGCGGACCGCAAGCTTTACAGGCTTGCGATGCAGGATGCGATCGAAACGCAATCGCGCCTGGAAATCATCGAGGGAGAAGCGCTCGACATTCGGCTTGCGGCTGGAAAGACCCAATCCGTGCTGCTATCGGGGGGCCGCCTGCTTGATTGCGGCGCCGTCGTGCTGACCACGGGCACCTTTCTGCGGGGGCTTATCCATATTGGCGAGCGCCGCTTTCCCGCGGGGCGTTACGGCGAAAATCCTTCTTTCGGGCTTTCCGCGACGCTGGAGCGCGCCGGCTTCACCCTCGGTCGCTTGAAGACGGGAACACCCCCGCGCCTTAATGGGAGGACGATCGACTGGGCCTCTCTCGATATGCAGAAGGCGGACGAGGACCCTATCCCTTTTTCCTTGCTGACCGGCGCGATCTCGACGCCACAGATCGAATGCGGGATTACGAGAACCACTTCCGCCACACATGACATCATCCGTACAAATCTCAGCCGGTCCGCGATGTATTCGGGTTCGATCTCGGGCATTGGGCCGCGCTACTGCCCGTCAGTCGAGGACAAGATCGTCAAATTCGCCGATCGGGATAGTCATCAGATTTTTCTCGAACCCGAAGGCCTGGACGATCATACCGTCTATCCCAATGGGATTT
>Ga0187809_10000163_pt1 | contig 44864 bp, 42 predicted proteins | sample NC_wetland_sal_i_8_FD_132415 | JGI IMG/M metagenome (GOLD analysis project Ga0187809, IMG submission 132415) | Wetland sediment microbial communities from Neuse River Estuary, North Carolina, USA - ASW_4 | ecosystem: Environmental > Aquatic > Freshwater > Wetlands > Sediment | place: USA: North... | reverse complement strand
CCGGCATGGTCGAGCGCGGTCGCCTACACCGGTGGTGCGGCGGTGAACTACGACGGCCACCAGTGGACGGCCAAGTGGTGGACCCAGGCCGACGTGCCCGGCAACAACTCGCCGAACGTCTGAAGCGACGACGGCCCCTGCTGAGGGCCGGCGGCATACCCGGTCAGTGCTCAGCCGTCGGTGCCGGATCCCGTTCCAGCGCACTGAGGAAGCTGTCGGCCCAATGCTGGATGTCGAATTCGAGCACCCGCCGGCGCAACGCGCGCATCCGGCGGCGGGCTTCGGCCGGCGACACCTGAGCCGCCGCCACGATGGCGTCCTTCAGACCGGAGATGTCGTGCGGATTGATCAGGAACGCGCTGGTCAGCTCGTCAGCCGCTCCAGTGAACTCGCTCAGCACCAGGGCCCCGGTCTCGTCGTAGCGGCAAGCCACGTACTCCTTGGCCACCAGGTTCATCCCGTCCCGCAACGACGTCACCAGCATCACGTCGGCCGCCCGGAACAGCGCGGCCATCTCCTCCGGCGGGTAGGACTGGTGCAGGTAGTGCACCGGGGCGTTGCCGACCTCGCCGAAGTCGCCGTTGATCCGCCCGACCGTCAGCTCCACCTCATCCCGCAACGCCCGGTACTGCTCGACCCGTTCCCGGCTCGGGCTGGCAACCAGAACCAGCTTGGTCTCCGGGGTGGTCAGCCGGCCGTCGGACAGCAGCTCACCGTAGGCCTTGAGCCGGTGCGAGATTCCCTTGGTGTAGTCGAGGCGATCGACCCCGAGCAGCAGTACCTCCGGATTACCCAGCGACTCCCGGATCTCGGCCGCGCGGCGCGCCGTCTCCGGCCGCCGGGCAATCTCCTCGAAGCCGGTGGAGTCGATGGCGATCGGGAATGCCCCGACCCGGACTACCCGATCACCGACCCGAACGGTGTTCCCCTTGGTGTTGAGGCCGGCCGAGCGGCGGCAGGCCCGCAGGAAGTTCGTGGCGTCGCTCTGACGCTGAAATCCCAGCAGATCGGCCCCGAGCAGGCCTTGCACGATCTGGCGTCGCCAGGGCAGCTGGGCGTAGATCTCGTAGCCCGGGAAGGGGATGTGATTGAAGAAGCCGATGCGCAGGTCGGGGCGGGCCTCGCGCAGCATGCCCGGGACCAGTTGGAGCTGGTAATCCTGGACCCAGACGATTGCGTGTTCGGCGGCCTGAGCCGCGGCGGCCTCGGCGAAGCGCTGATTGACCCGGACGTAGGCATCCCACCATGCCCGGTGGAACTGCGGCGACACGATCACGTCGTGATACAGCGGCCAGAGCGTGCCGTTGGCGAAACCTTCGTAATACAGGCGGACTTCGTCTTCGGACAGTCCGACGCCGACCAAGCGCATGCCGTCCTCGTCGAACGGATCCAGCGATTCGCCGGGGATGCTGGACCAGCCGATCCAGGCGCCGTCAGCCTTCTGCATCACCGGTTCGAGCGCGGTGACCAGGCCGCCGGGGCTGCGCCGCCAGCGCACCGACCCGTCGGAGTCGGTCACGCGGTCGACCGGCAGTCGGTTGGCCACGATAACGAAGTCGTAGTCGCCGGTCTGGGTCACCATCGATCCTCCCTGGGAGAGGCCCGATCGCGCACGATTCGCCCGGCCTCTCACCGGGTTTGTTTACGGGTGCGCGGTATTTACTCTATCTTGGCGGCTTGTCGCCGCGGGCAGCGGTCCAGATCGACCCGCTGGCGCCCCGAACGCCGGGGCTATTCGCCGGCCCTGCAGCGCGCATAATGGGGCACCGCCGTGTCGGCACGGATCCGCCACGGGCGGCTTGGGCGCAACAGTGAGGGGCACGTCGTGGTCGAGGCGCAACATTCGGAAGTCCCGGCCGAGGCCACCGTGTCCGCGCTCGAGCTGGCCCGCTCCTTCGCCGAGCTGGCGCAGCGGCTGAGCTCGATCGACGCTGAGCAGGCCACGTTCGAGGCGATCGTGGACCAGGCGCTGCTGGTCATCCCGGGCGTGGAAGCGGCCGGGATAACGGTGGTCCGCGGCGAGCAGTTCCGCACCGTGGCACCGTCGGAGCCGTACGTCCGCGAGGTCGATTCGATCCAGTACGGGCTGCGCTCCGGGCCCTGCGTCGATGCCATCCTGGAGGAGACGACGTTTCGGACCGGCGACCTGGAAGGCGACCCGCGCTGGCCGGCTTTCGGCCAGCGCGCGGCCGCGGTGGCCGGCGTACGCAGCATGTTGGCCCTGCGCTTGTTCTTCGCCGACTTCGACGAGTCCGACCGGACCGTCAGCTCGCTCAACCTCTATTCGAAACAGCGAGACAGCTTCGACGACCGCAGCGTCTTGCTCGGCAGCATCTTTGCCGCCCACGCCGCGGTGGCGGTGGCCGGTGCCCAGGCCCAGCAGCAGATCGACACGCTGCGCCAGGCCCAGCAGTCCAATCGCGAGATCGGGATGGCGATGGGCGTGCTGATGAGCCGGCACGGGTTGACCCAGGACCAGGCGTTCGCCCTGCTGCGGACGGCCAGCCAGCACAGCCACCGCAAGCTGCGCGACATCGCCTCTGACGTGGTGCACACCGGCCTGCTGGACGTGCCCGGCCTGGCCGGTTAGCGGCCAGGCCCGATGAGTACCGCCTGGCCGGCTAGCGGTCAGCCCAGCCGGTCCCGCTGATCGCCGCTGAGCGGGTCCAGGCTGACCGAGGAGACCGTGACGCTCGAATCGGGATGCACCACGGTGGTGTCGACCCGGACCTCGCCGGTCTTCTTGTCGATCGACAGCAACTCGAAGGGCGCGTTGTTGCGAGGTGTGGTCAGGCCGCCGATGCCGTCGCCGGCGCCGTGCCCACCGGTGCTGCCCAGGATGACCTTGCGGACCACGCCGGCGTCGGTGGTGATGTTCTTGCTCGGCTCGCCGTCGTAGGAGTGGCCGCCGATGACGATCGGGGCGCAGCCGGAGTCGATCACCCCGTTGAGCAACTCCTTGTCGTGGGCGTAGACGATCACCGGGTGGTTGTCGCAGGCGGTCGTGGTCAGCGCCTTGGCCACCGAGTCCGTCGTCACCGCCGGATCCTTGAGCCGGGCCGCGTCGCCGAAGTTGACGATGTAGGGGCTGTTCGCGCCGATCGTCTTCAGCCCGGCGATCTTGTGCGGGGAGCCGTCGGCGACGGTGAAGCCCACCTTCTTGGCGTAGGACACCACGGTCGGGGTATCGTGGCGCCCGAGCGAGGTGTACACCGGGATGTCGCCGGCGTAGTGGCTCAGCACCTCCACCGTGTAGCTCTTCAGGTAGGAGAGGTAGGACTCCTGCGCGGTACCGGTGGCGGTCAGGTCGCCCAGGTTGAGGATCGCGTCGGCATGCAGGTTCTGGGCCGCCTCGCCGACGATGCGGGCCATGCCGCTGGTGCCCTGCAGGTCATCGAGGATCGCGATCCGGATGATGTCCTTGTCGTGCGGCAGCCCGGACGAGCCGTAGTGCTCGATGTAGGCCTGGTCCCGGTTGTGGGAAACCTTGTTGTAGAACACCGCTTCGCTCTGGCTCAGCGAATCGATCGAGTTGATGCCCTGCCGGATCAGCTGGGTGAACGGGCCGGTCAACTGCCAGTGCGAGAGGAACGTCCCGGTCAGCGGGACGTCGCCGGCGGTCGCGACGTCCCGGTTGCTGAGCGGCGAGACCAGGACGGCGGCCGGCGCGATCAACAACAAGGACACGACCGCGGCCCCGACCCGCACCACCCGGGACTCCTGGGACAGCAGCCGGCCCGGCCGGCCGCCGACCGGCGCCAGGCGAAGCGCGCGCCGGCGAAGGTAGATGTAGCCCAGGCCCTCGATGCAGATCACGAGGTAGGTCGTGACGCAGAAGATGGTGGCGTAATAGCGGATGACCTGGGCGGTGATCCGGTGCAGTTCGGCGCGCTGGGCCTGCGGATCGGAGAACAGGTGACCCAGCACGCCCACGCTGGCCCCGTCGAGCTTGCCCCGAGGATCGAACAGGCTGAGGTTGAGGTCGCTGGGTCGGATATCCAGGCCGACCGGTTTGCCAAGGATCGTAGGAGATTGCGTGCGCAGCCCACCCAGCAGCGCCGAGTCGATCTCGGTGCTGGTTCGCCCCAGCTGCAGCCCGATGTCGAGGTTCAGCCCGTCCAGCCCGACATCGTGGACCGTGGTCGGCGGGGCCAGCACCACCGCGATCAGACCACCGGCCAGCGGGGTCAGGGCAAGCGCCAGCCAAATCAGGACGAGCCGGATTCGGTGCTGCCACACCGGGTCGATTGTAGTAACGCGATGCGGCGAGCAGCCACGCCGCACTGGCAGCCGGCGGGCCGAGACGCCATGCTAGGTGCGTGCCCGAGTTCGAACAGCTGACCGACCCCGACGCGCTGGCGACCGCCCTGCGCCAGACCGGCTACCTGCCCGACGACGGCCTGGCCACGGCCGCGTTCCTGGCCGTGCGGATGGGCCGGCCGCTCTTTCTCGAGGGCGACGCCGGCGTCGGCAAGACCAGCCTGGCCCAGGCGCTGGCCGAAGTCGGAGGCGCCGAACTGGTCCGGCTGCAGTGCTACGAAGGCATCGACGCCAGCCAGGCTCTCTACGACTGGGACTTTCCCCGGCAGATCCTGCACCTGCGGGCGGCTGAATCCGGCCGTACCGATGTGGACCCGGCCGCACTCGAAAAATCGTTGTATACCAGGCAATTCCTGATCTCTCGCCCGATCCTGCGGGCGATCGAACGCAGCCCCTCGGTCCTTCTCATCGACGAGATCGACCGGGCGGACGACGAGTTCGAGGCATTCCTGCTCGAGGTTCTGGCCGACAACGCGGTCACGATCCCCGAGCTCGGAACGATCCGGGCCGAGGTCCCGCCCCTGGTCGTGCTCACCTCGAACCGGACCCGGGAGGTTCACGACGCGCTCAAGCGACGCTGCCTGTACCACTGGGTTGCCCACCCCGGCTTCGACCGGGAGGTCGCGATCCTGCGCCGGCGGTTGCCCGAGATCACCGACCAACTGGCCGAGGACGTGGCCCGGACGGTGCGCCGGATGCGCGAGGTCGACCTGCTCAAACCGCCCGGCGTGGCCGAGTCGATCGACTGGGCCCAGGCCCTGCAGTTGCTGGGCGCTCGCCGGCTCGACCCCGAGCGGGCCGCGGCCACCCTCGGGGCGGTGGTGAAGTACCAGGAGGATGCGGCTCGCATCCGCGACACGGTGCTGGCCGAACTGGCCGGATGAGCAAGCCGCCGGTCGCTACCGTCGAGCGAGATTTCACCGACATAGTGGTGGGATTCGCCCGGACACTGCGGCACGCCGGGGTGGCGGCCGGACCGGACCGGGTGCAGGCGATGCTGGCTGCGGTGGCCGAGTTGGATGCGGCTGAGGTCGCGCAGGTCTACTGGGCCGGCCGGCTGACGATGTGCGGTGATCCGGAGGACCTGCCCCGCTACGACACGGCGTTCGCCCTGTACTTCTCCGGCGGGACCGCTTCCTACCGCGACCGGGCGACGCCGGCGCCGACGGTGCTGCGCGCTGCCCCGTTCGAAACCGACGGCGACTCCAGCGATGACGGTTCCGATGATCAGCCCAGCTTCTCGGTCCAGGCCAGCCGGCAGGAAGTCCTGCGGCACAAGGATGTCACCGCGCTGAGCAGCACGGAGCGAGCGCAGCTGCAGCGGCTCTACGCCTTGCTGCGGCCACGGGTGTCCGGACGGCGGACGCTGCGCTACGGTCCGGCCGGGCGGGGCCGGATCGACCTCGACCGGACGGTGCGGGCAATGCTGCGCCAGGGCGGTGAAGCCGGCCGCCTGGCCCACCGCCGGCATCGGGACAAGCCCCGCCGGCTGGTGCTGCTGATCGACGTCAGCGGATCGATGTCGCCTTACGCCGACTCGCTGTTGCGCTTCGCCCATGCCGCCACCCGTTGCCGGCCCTCGGGCACCGAGACCTTCACCATCGGCACCCGGCTGACCCGGATAACCCGACCGTTGCGGTTGCGCGATCCGGATGCCGCCCTGGCTGCGGCCGGCCAGGCGGTGCCGGATTGGAGCGGGGGAACCCGGCTCGGCGATGTGCTGAAAGCGTTCCTGGATCTGTGGGGCCAGCGCGGCGTGGCCCGGGGCGCGATAGTCGTGCTGTGCTCGGACGGCTGGGAGCGCGGCGACCCGACCGAGCTCGGAGCGCAGCTGGCCCGGTTGAACCGGCTGGCGCATAGAGTCGTATGGGTGAACCCGCACAAGGGGCGGCAGGGCTTCGCCCCCGCCACCGGCGGCATGTTGGCCGCGCTCCCCCACATCGACCAGCTCGTGGCCGGGCACTCCTTCGCTGCACTGGAGCAGCTGGTCGAGGTGATCGGCCATGCGTGACGTACTCGAGCCGCTGTCGCAGTGGTGGCAGGCCGGGGAACCGGTGGCGGTGGGCACCGTGGTCGGCACCTGGAGTTCGGCCCCGCGCCAGCCCGGGGCGGCGATGCTGGTCGGTCCCGACGGCACCGCGGTCGGCAGCGTCAGTGGCGGCTGCGTCGAGGGCGCGGTGTACGAGCTGGCCACCGCAGTCCGGGCCGGACAGCCGCCGACCCTGCAACGGTACGGGGTCAGCGACGACGACGCGTTCACCGTCGGCCTGACCTGCGGCGGCATCATCGACATCTTCGTCGAGACGATCAGCCGGCAGACCTTCCCCGACTTCGCCGACGTCGCGGCCGACATCCGCGCCGGGCGACCGGTCGCGATCGCCACCATCGTCGATGCCGACGAGGCGCAGCGAGGCCGACGGCTGGTCATCCGTCCCGATGCGGTCAGCGGCAGCCTCGGCTCGGACCGGCTCGACGAGGCGGTGCGCGACGACGCGCGGGGCATGCTGGCCCAAGGCCGGACCGCGATGCTGCGCTACGGCGCCGAGGGCGAGCGCCGAGTCGACGACATCGGCGTCTTCGTGGCCAGCTACGCGCCGCGGCCGCGGCTGATCGTCTTCGGCGCGATCGATTTTGCTTCGGCGGTCGCCCGGGTCGGCACGTTCCTCGGTTACCGGGTCACGGTGTGCGACGCGCGCCCGGTCTTCGCCACGACCGCACGCTTCCCCGATGCCGACGAAGTCGTCGTCGATTGGCCACATCGCTACCTGGCCCGGACCGAGGTCGACGAGCGGACCGTGGTGTGCGTGCTGACCCACGATCCCAAGTTCGACGTGCCGCTGCTCGAGGTCGCGCTCCGGCTCCCGCTGGCCTACCTGGGCGCCATGGGCTCCCGGCGCACGCACGCCGACCGGCTGGCCCGGCTGCGCGAACTCGGCCTGACCGAAGCCGAACTGGCCCGGCTGCACGCCCCGATCGGTCTCGACATCGGCGCCCGGACCCCGGAGGAGACCGCAGTCTCGATCGCCGCCGAGATCATCGGGGCCCGGTGGGGCGGCACCGGCGCGCAGTTGCGCCGGGCCGAAGGCCCCATCCACCAGCCGGCCTGAGCCGCAGCAGCGTTGAGCCGGCACCGCCCGCAGTTCCGGGCCCATCGGCAGTGAGCTTTCCGGGCTGCAACGTGGTTGCAACGTGCCGCCTGTTACCAACCCCTCAGGGTGAACGCCCGGTTGCACAACTGGCCGACACCGGCTTGGCTGTGCCTAACGCCTGTGACGGGCGGCACACCCGGTGGGCGTCAGCACGCGTGGACAGGTCACGACGAGGTGGAGGACCAATGGCTCGGGTAAATGTCACCGTGGACGGCATCAGCTACTCCGACGATGTCGAACCGCGACTGCTTTTGGTGCAGTACCTGCGAGAAAGACTGGGCAAGGTCGGCACTGTGATCGGTTGCGACACCAGCAACTGCGGAGCCTGCACCGTGTCGCTGAACGGCAAGTCGGTCAAGAGCTGCTCGGTGCTGGCCGTCCAGGCCGACGGCGGCGACGTGGTCACGGTCGAGGGCCTGGCCGGCGCGGACGGGTCGCTGCACCCGATCCAGCAGGCCTTCCACGACAAGCATGCGCTGCAGTGCGGCTTCTGCACCCCGGGCATGATGATGGCCGCCCGGGACCTGCTGGCCGAGAACCCGAATCCGACCGAGGACGAGGTGCGCGAAGGCATCGAGGGCAACCTGTGCCGCTGCACCGGCTACCAGAACATCGTCGCCGCGGTTCAGGCCGCCGGTCAGGCGATGGCCGCCAGTGAGGGGGCGAACGCATGACCGCCGTCGAGGAACGTCCGGCCGCCGAGATCGGCCAGGCCCGCAAGCGCAAGGAAGACCGGCACCTGATAACCGGGGCTACCACCTGGACCGACAACCTGGTGCTGCCCGGCATGCTGCACCTGGCCATCCTGCGCAGCCCGATGGCCCACGCCAAGATCGTCTCGATCGACGTGTCGCCGGCGCTGCAGCGCCCCGGCGTGATCGCCGCATTCTCCGGCCAGGATTTCGCCGACACGCAAGGGGTGATCCCGTGCGCCTGGCCGGTCACTCCCGACATGGTCAACCCCGGTCACCCGTCGCTGGCGGTCAGCACGGTCAACCACGTGGGCGAGGCGGTGGCCGTGATCGCGGCCCGGGACAAGGCCAGCGCCCAGGACGCGCTGGAGGCGATCGAGATCGAGTACGAACCGCTGCCGGTGGTGCTCGACATGGCGGCTGCGGTGGCCGAAGGTGCCGATCTGGTCCACGCCCACACCGAGTCCAACAAGTCCTATACCTGGACCTTCGAATCCGGGACCGCCGGCACCGGTGAGTCCATCGAGGACGCGCTGGCCAACGCCGAGGTCACGGTCCGGCGCCGCTTCATCCAGCAGCGGCTCATCCCCGCCTTCATGGAGCCCCGCTCGACCGTCGTGCAACCGGTCGGCGACGGCTTCACCATGTGGTCGGCGACCCAGGTCCCGCACATCCTGCGGACGATGCTGGCCTTGACCCTGGGCGTGCCCGAGCACAAGGTGCGGGTCATCGCCCCGGACGTCGGCGGCGGTTTCGGGGGCAAGCTGCAGGTCACACCGGAGGAGGTCATCACCACCCTGGTCGCCCGCAAGCTGGGCAAGCCGGCCAAGTACACCGAGTCCCGCTCGGAATCGCTGATGAGCGCTCACCACGGCCGGGACCAGATCCAGGACATCACCATCACCGCCAAGCGTGACGGCACGGTGACCGGACTCGACGTTCACCTGCTGGCTGACATGGGGGCCTACCTGCGCCTGGTCTCCCCCGGCGTGCCGGTGCTGGGCGCGTTCATGTTCAACGCCATCTACAAGTTCGCCGCCTACCGGTTCGTGGCCGAGGGGGTGTTCACCAACAAGACCCCGACCGATGCCTACCGCGGCGCCGGCCGGCCCGAGGCCACCTTCGCCATCGAGCGGATCATGGACGAGCTGGCGCACGAGCTGGGCATGGATCCGATGGAGCTGCGGCAGCGGAACTGGATCAAGCACGAGGAATTCCCGTTCACCACGGTCTGCGGGCTGGTCTACGACAGCGGCAACTACGAAGCGGCCACCGAGCAGGCGATGCAGCTGATCGGCTGGGACGAGCTCAAGGCCGAGCGCGAACGGCGCCGGGCCGGCAAGGATCCGGTCCAGCTCGGCCTGGGCATCTCGACCTTCACCGAGATGTGCGGGCTGGCCCCGTCCCGGGTGCTGGGCTCGCTCGATTACGCCGCCGGTGGCTGGGAGAACGCTGCCATCCGGGTCCTGGCCACCGGCAAGGTCGAGGTGGTCACCGGTGCCTCGGCGCACGGCCAGGGCCACGAGACCGCCTGGAGCCAGATCGTGGCCGATCAGCTCGGGGTGCCGTTCGAGGACGTCGAGGTGATCCACGGCGACACCCAGTCCTCGCCCAAGGGACTGGACACGTACGGTTCCCGATCGCTGGCCGTGGGCGGCATCGCCGTCGTCAAGGCGGCCGAGAAGGTGGTGGCCAAGGCCCGCAAGATCGCGGCCCACATGCTCGAAGCCAGCGAGGACGACCTCGAGTTCACCGGTGGCAGCTTCAAGGTCAAGGGCGTGCCGGGCGAGGGCAAGTCGATCCAGGAGATCGCCTTCGCCGCCTTCGCCGCCCACGACCTGCCCGACGGCATGGAGCCGAGCCTGGACGCCGACGCCACCTTCGACCCGGAGAGCTTCTCGTTCCCGCACGGCACCCACCTGTGCGCCATCGAGATCGACACCGAGACCGGTTTCGCCAAGATCCGCAAGTACGTCTGCGTCGACGACGTGGGCCAGGTGATCAACCCGCTCATCGTCGAAGGTCAGGTGCACGGCGGCCTGGCCCAGGGCATCGCCCAGGCGCTGTACGAGGAAGCCGTCTACGACGACGACGGCAACCTGACCACCGGCACCTTCGTCGACTACCTCGTGCCGTCAGCGGCCGACCTGCCGAGCTTCACCACCGGCCGGACGATCAGCCCGTCGACCACGAATCCGCTCGGCGTGAAGGGCGTCGGCGAGGCCGGCACGATCGCCTCGACCCCGGCCGTGGTCAACGCGGTGGTCGACGCGTTGCGGCCGTGGGGCATCAACGACGTCCAGATGCCGTGCACTCCGGAACGGATCTGGCGCGCGCTGAGTCAGGGCGCCCAGACCTCGGATCGAGCGGCCGAAGGCACCGTCGCCTACGGCGGGGCCAGTACCGCAACCTCTGACGGCACGAGTGAAGGCGCAGGTGACCAGCTGTGATCCCGGCCCAATTCGACTACATCCGGCCGGCCTCGGCCGCCGAGGCAGTTCAGGCCCTGAGCCAGGCCGGCGAGGACGGCAAGATCCTGGCCGGCGGCCAATCGCTGTTACCCATCCTGCGACTGCGGCTGGCCTATCCGGAGACGCTGATCGATCTGGGCGGGGCGTCCGACCTGGTCGGCGTCAGCGACGACGGCGACGGCATCGTGATCGGGGCGATGACCACGCACGACGAGGTGCTGCACGACCGGCTGATCGCCGAGCACGCGCCGCTGCTGGTCCAGGCCACCCGCACCGTGGCCGACCGCCAGGTCCGGCATCGGGGCACGTTCGGCGGCTCGCTGGCTCACGCCGACCCGGCCGGGGATCTGCCGTCGGTGGCGCTGGCCCTGGACGCGGAACTGCGGATCCTCGGCCCGAACGGGGCGCGGGCGGTGCCGGCCAAGGAGTTCTTCCTCGACTACCTGACCACGGCCCTGGCCCCGGACGAAATCCTGACCGCGGTCCGCATCCCCAAGCTCGGCGCCGGGTGGTCCACCCACTACGAGAAGTTCAACCGGGTGGCCCAGGCCTGGTCGATCGTGGCGGTGGCGGCAGCCGTGCACCGGACCAACGGCACCATCACCGAGGCCCGGATCGGCCTGACCAATATGGGTACCACGCCGTTGCGGGCCGAGGCGGTCGAGCGAGCGCTGGCCGGGGCCGACGCCTCGGTCGCGGCCGTGACCGAGGCGGCCGCGCGAGCCGCCGACGGGACGGCGGCCCCGAGCGATCTGTCGGCCAAGTCGGACTACCGTGAACACCTGGCCACGGTGCTCACCCGGCGGGCGGTACTGGCCGCAGCCGGCATCTGAGCCGTAGCCCAGCTGAGCACTGCCAGCTCCGGCGCGATCGGCCTGGGGCGAGGACTGACCGAGGAGAGCCACGTTGCAACTGGAACACACCTTCACCGTCCCGGCCGGCATCGATGAGGCCTGGGGCGTGCTGCTCGACATCGAGAAGGTCGCCCCGTGCATGCCGGGCGCCGCGCTCGACTCCGTCGACGGCGATGACTTCACCGGGACGGTGAAGGTGCGGCTCGGCCCGATCGGGCTCACCTACAAGGGGAAAGCCAGCTTCGTGGAGAAGAACGAGGCCGAGCGCAGGGCGGTCATCGACGCCCACGGCAAGGACGCCCGGGGCAACGGCACGGCCGCGGCCAAGGTCACGGCGACCCTGGTCGCGGAGTCGGAGCAGTCGACCAAGGTCAGCGTGGTGACCGATCTCAACATCACCGGCAAGCCGGCCCAGTTCGGGCGGGGGGTGATGGTGGACGTGGGGAACAAGCTCATCGGGCAGTTCGCCGACTGCCTGGCCGGCAAGCTGGCTGGCACCGACGCCGCCGGCCCTGAAGCCTCGAACGCCGCGAGCGAATCACCGGCTCCCCCGAGTCCGGCCGCGGTTTCCGAGGCCGAACCGGCAGCGAACGCCGAGCAATCGGCGACGGCCCAGCCGACGCCGGCGGCCGCGGAGCAGGCCGAGGCTGCCGCGGTCAGCGCGAGCCCGCCACCCCGGCCGGTCACGCCGTCGCGGCGTCCGGGCGCGGACGAGGTCGAGCCCATCGACCTGCTGGGCTCGGCCGGCCCGGCCGTGGCCAAGCGGCTGGCTCCCCTGGCCGTGGTGCTCATCGTGCTGTTCTGGCTGTGGCGCCGGCGCCGCTAGAACGGGCGCATCGCCTCGAGCAGGACCGCGACCGCGATCAGAACAGCGAAAGCTGGTGGTCGATCGGTTTCTTGGGTAGCGGCGGCAGCCGCCGGCCGCCGCCCGTCCCCGAGCGCTCACCCGGCCACAGCTGAGCCGGCGGCTCCGGCGGCGGGCCCTCGACGTGGGCCAGCGCCCGCAACGCGGCCGGCGTGGTCCAGGTCAGCTGGCACTCGGCGTAGGCGGCCCGGACCGAGTCGGCGGGCAACGGCAGCACGCCGCTGCCGCCGGCCAGGTCGAGTCCCAGCGGCACGTCGTCGTGCATGGCCATCACCTGGCAGTTCAGCTCCCAGGCCGCCCGCGCCGACGGGCTGGCCAGCCGGGCCGCCAGCGCCGGACCGACCGCCGCGCTGACCCGCTCCCCACCGGCGGCGAGATCGGCCAGCGCCGCTGGCACCGAGCCCAGCGCGGCCAGCAGCCGGCCGGCGGTCTTGGGTCCGAAACCACGCACGCCGGGCAGGTTGTCCGAAGGATCACCCCGCAATGCGGCGAAGTCCCGGTACTGCTGCGGGGTGATGCCCTGCATCAGCTCGAATCGCCGCGCGGTCAGCAGCGGTGACGCGTCGACCCCGCCGTTGATGATGCGCAGCACGTGCGTGCTGTCGTCGATCAGGGCGAAGGCGTCCCGATCGGAGGTGACGATGACCGTCTCGGCGCCACGACCGCGACCGAACCGGGCGGCCGAGGCCAGCACGTCGTCCGCCTCCAGCCCGTCCGGCACCACGACCGCCAGGCCGAGCCGCTGCAGTACGGCCACCGCCTCGGCCAGCTGACACACCAGCGCCTCGAGCTTGTCCCCTCGACCGGCCTTGTACTGCGGCCACCGCTGCTTGCGCAGGCTGTGGTCGGGATCGTCGAAGCCGACCAGCACCGCACTCGGCCCGATCCGCTCGACCGCGGCCACCAGCTGGGTCAGCAGGCCGCGCAGCGCCCACAGCGGCCGGCCGTCCCGGCCGCGCAGGCCGGTCGAGGCTTGGGCGTGAAAGGCCCGATGGACCAGGGAGTTGCCGTCGATTGCCAGCAGCACGGGCCGCGAGCGCGGCTCGGCGGGTGGCTCGACCATGCCGACCACTCTGCCACGGCCGGCCGACACTGCAGGCCCTTGCCGGCCAGGAGCAACTGGTAAGGAGCAGCTGGCGTCAGGGAATAGCTCGCGCGCCGGTATCGGTTGCGGCCAACGAGGCCCGACCTGGCACCCCGACCCCCCGTAGGAGGCACCCGATGGTTCAGCTCGGCCCGTTCGGCATCTGGCGCGGCGCACCCGACCTGGACGAGCGGCTGGCGGCCACCGTCGAATCGCTCGGCTACGACACGATCTGGATCGGCGGCTCCCCCGATGGTGAGCTGGACCTGGTCGACCGACTGCTGGCCGCGACCACCTCGCTGACCGTCGCGACCGGAATCGTCAATATCTGGAAGGACGAAGCGCAGGCCGTCGCCCGCTCGTACCACCGGATCGAAAGCCGCTTCCCCGGCCGGTTCCTGCTCGGGATCGGGGCCGGCCACCCCGAGGCGACAGCCCATACCAGAAGCCGTATGCCGCGTTGGTCCATTACCTCGACGAGCTCGACGCGGCCGAGGTGCCGGTGACCCACCGGATCCTGGCCGCGCTCGGCCCGAAGGTGATGCAGTTGGCCGCGGACCGGACCGCCGGCGCCCATCCGTACCTGACCACCCCCGAGCACACCCGGCAGGCTCGGCAGATCCTCGGTCCGGACGAGCTGCTGGTTCCGGAGCAGAAAGTCGTGCTGGAGACCGATCCGGCGGCTGCCCGCGCGATCGGCCGGCCGAAGGTGGCCAACCCCTATCTCGGGCTGCGCAACTACACCAGCAACCTCAAGTCGCTCGGCTGGTCGGAGCGGGACCTGGCGGACGGCGGCAGCGACGCGCTGATCGACGCGCTGGTGCTCCGCGGCGACGCCGACACCCTCGTCGCCGGCCTACGCGCCCACCTGGCCGCGGGCGCTGACCAGGTCGCGATCCAGCTGCTGACCCCACCCGGGGCCGACCCGGTCCCGGGCTACACCGAGCTGGCCCGAGCCTTGTTCGGTTGAGACTGCGAGCCGGCGACGATCCGCGGGTCTGCGGCCTTTGCCGATAGGGTCGCAGCCATGGTGCGATTCCCCGTCCCAGGTCCGCGGGACCTGTTCCGGCTGACCGAGGCCGGGTACGCGGCGCTCGAGCAGGCCATCGCCCTCGTCCCGCGGCTGGCGCTGGTGCTGGATCGGGTCGAGGCTCTCACCGACCGGGCCGACGCGGTGGTCGCAGCCGTCGATGAGACCCGCCGCCGGGCCGACACCGTGGTGTCGCGTACCGACCAGGTGGTCGGCCGGGCCGAGCAGCTGATCCGGCGCGCCGAGGCCAGCTCCGAGCAGGTGAACGAACTGCTGGCCCGCCTGGATCCCTCGCTGCAGAAGCTGGCGCCGATCCTGCAACGCATCGCCGACACCACCGATCCGCGCGAGGTCCAGGCGGTGGTGCAACTCATCGACGTGCTGCCGCACCTGGTCCGCAGCCTGGACACCGAGATCCTGCCCATCCTCAGCACCCTGGGTACGGTCGCCCCGGACGTGCGCGACCTGCTCTGCACGATGCGCGACTTCAACGAGATTCTCGGATCCGTACCGGGCCTGGGTCGGATCAAGAAGCGGGCCGAGGAGCGGCAGGAGCACGCCGATGCCCGGCCGCCGGTCGACCGCTCGCAGCAGGACGGCACCGCTGAGCCCGAGCAGCCGTGATCGAGCTGGTGACCGCGACCCGCTTCGTCACCCCGCTGCGGGAAGGCGGTTCGCTGCCCGGCCTGGTCGAGGCCTCGGACTTCGGGACCTACGTGGTGAAGTTCCGCGGGGCCGGGCAAGGCCTGAAGGTGCTGGTCGCCGAGGTCGTCGTCGGTGAACTGGCCCGCCGGTTGGGGCTGCGGGTGCCCGAGCTGAAGATGGTGCAGCTCGGGGCCGATATCGCGCGCTACGAGGCGGATGAGGAGGTGCAGGACCTGCTCAACGCCAGTCTCGGCTTCAATCTGGGTGTCGACTTCCTCCCCGGCGCGCTGGGTTGGCATCCCAAGGCCGAAGTCCCGCGCGAGCAAGCGGCCGCGGTGCTCTGGCTGGATGCCTTCACCGCCAACGTCGACCGTAGCTGGCGCAACCCGAACCTGCTGTTGTGGCATCGCGAACTGGTGCTGATCGATCACGGTGCGGCCCTGTACTTCCACCACAGCTGGGATTCCCCGACCGCGACGCCGAACCGATTTGCCGCCCAGCCCTATGACTTCAGCGACCACGTCTTCGCGACCGCAGCCGCCGACCTCGCGGCCGTCGACGCCGACTACGCGGCGCGGGTCGATGCGCAGCTGCTGGCCGAGGTAGTGGACCAGGTACCACCGGAGTGGTTGGAGACCAGCGAGCAGCGCCCGCGGCCGGAGGACGTCCGCCGGGCCTACGTCGAGTTCCTCACCGCCCGCCTCGCCCAGCGGGAGTCCTGGCTGCCCGGAGCCCGGCGGTGAGCCAGCTTCCCTACCAATACGTGGTCCTGCGCTGCGTGCCCCGCGTCGATCGGGAGGAGTTCGTCAACGTCGGCGTCGTGCTCTACAGCCAGGCGGCGCAGTTCCTGAGCTGCGCCTGGGCGCTGGACGAGGCCCGGCTGTCGGCGCTCGCGCCCGAACTCGACCTGGCCGAGTTGCGCTCGGCTCTGGACGCGACCGAGGCGGCCTGCCGGGGCCTGACCGCGGCCGGGGAAGTACCGCTGGGTCCACGTTTCGGCTGGCTGGCCGCCCCGCGCAGCACCGTGCTGCAGCCCGGCCCGGTGCACGGCGGGGTCACCGACGATCCCGATGCCGAGCTGGCCCGGCTGCTGGACATGCTGGTTCGTTGACGCCGGGCCAGGGTCAGGAACCGTCGCCGGTGTCGTCCTCGTTGCTGCCCTGGTAGTTGACGTCGTCCTCGTCGACGACGTGCACCGCCGCTTCCTCGGCCGAGGCGGCGTATCCGGCCCGGCCGACATCGAAGGCGATCTCATCGGACTCGTCGTCGGTGCGGGCGCCTTCGTCGGGCGCGACCAGCCGGCCGGCGCGAGGCCGGACCGACTCATCGGCATCGTCGGCCGATACGTCGGGCTCTTCCTCGGACAGCCGCAGGTCCAGCGGCTCGCCCTCGCGTTCCTCCTCCAGGGTGGTGCCCCAGCGGGTGTTCTTCGGCTCGCGGTCCGGCGGGTCGTACAGCGTCTCCTGGTCCTCGTCCAGGCTCTCCGGCGTGCCGTCGCCGGTGAGGTTCTCCGCCGGATCCATGTCTTCAGCGTCCTCGACGCCGCCCTCGTAGACGGAATCTCCGAATTCGGTCATCGCCGTCCTCGCCTTCCACTCACGGCTGAGCCGGACTGGGAGTTTCAGCCGCTCAGCTCACCGGCCAGCTTGGCCAGGGTGCCGTCGAACAAAACCCTACCGACGCCGGCCACGACCGGATCGGCCAGCCGGGGAGTCCAGCGGGGCCGGATGTCCTCCAGCCAGGTCAGCTGAGCCCCGCCGCCGGCGGCCGGCACCACGGTGATCTCGGCCCAGCCTCGAACCCAGCGGCCACGGTGGACCACCCGGCAGCGGCCGGCTCCGTCCGCCGGCGGCTGCCACTCGGTGACCTCCATCAGGTCGTCGAAGAACAGCGGCCCGAGCCCGGTCCGGCCGGTGAACCGGGTGCCGACGCCCGCGCTGGGTCCGTCGGGATCGATGAATACCCGGGTGAGCGGAATCCACCGGCTCTGCGCGGGCCAGTCGGTGACCAGCTGCCACACCCGCTGCGGGTCGGCGTCGATGCGCCGGGTGACGTGGACAAGTGCCATATGACACATCCTAGGAAGCGGGCCGGGCTCAGCGGGCCGGTCGCGACGTACGCTCGTCTTCACTACGCGTACCTGACGACAAGTAAATCTGCACCTGCTTAGGGAGCCATGGACATGACCGAAACCGCCACAAGCGCCGACGTCGCCGTGATCCACCCGCCGACCGGCGAGGATTTGCCGCTGCCCGTGGTGGGCACCACCGAGGGCGCCCCCGGCGCCAACATCAGCAAGCTGTTGTCGAGCACCAACCTGGTCACCTACGACCCCGGCTTCGCCAACACCGCCTCCTGCACGTCGGCGATCACCTATATCGACGGTGACGCCGGCATCCTGCGCTACCGCGGTTACCCGATCGACGAGTTGGCCGAGAAGTCGACCTTCGCCGAGGTGTCCTTCCTGCTCATCTACGGCCACCTGCCCAGCGCCGACGAGTTGGCGGCCTTCACCTCCCGGATCAGCCGGCACACGCTGCTGCACGAGGATCTGAAGCGCTTCTTCGACGGCTTCCCGCGCGATGCCCATCCGATGCCGGTACTCAGCTCGGCGGTGTCGGCGCTGTCGACCTTCTACCAGGACTCGCTCGACCCGTTCAACGACGAGCAGGTCGACCTGTCGACCATCCGGTTGCTGGCCAAGCTGCCGACGATCGCCGCCTACGCCTACAAGAAGTCGGTCGGCCAGCCCTTCCTGTACCCGGACAACTCCCTGGACCTGGTCGAGAACTTCCTGCGGATGACCTTCGGCTTCCCGGCCGAGCCCTACGTGGCCGACCCAGCGGTGGTACGGGCCCTGGACCTCCTATTCATCCTGCACGCCGATCACGAGCAGAACTGCTCGACCTCGACCGTGCGCCTGGTGGGCTCGTCCAACGCCAACCTGTTCGCCTCGGTCTCGGCCGGCATCAACGCCCTGTTCGGCCCGTTGCACGGTGGTGCCAACGCCGCCGTGCTGGAGATGCTGGAAGGCATCCGCGACGGCGGCGGCGACGTCAAGAAGTTCGTGGAGCGGGTCAAGGCCAAGGAGCAGGGCGTCAAGCTCATGGGCTTCGGCCACCGGGTCTACAAGAACTACGATCCGCGGGCGGCCATCATCAAGAAGACCGCCGACGAGGTGCTCTCGGCCATGGGCAAGCGCGACGACCTGCTCGACATCGCGATCGAGCTCGAGGGCTACGCGCTGTCCGATGACTACTTCGTCAGCCGCAAGCTGTACCCGAACGTCGACTTCTACACCGGGCTGCTGTACCGGGCCATGGGTTTCCCGACCAAGATGTTCACCGTGCTGTTCGCCATCGGCCGCCTGCCCGGCTGGATCGCCCAGTGGCACGAGATGATCAACGACCCGTCGACCAAGATCGGCCGGCCCCGCCAGCTGTACACCGGCCCGGCCGAGCGGCACTATGTCCCGGCGTCGGAGCGCTGACGCGTCCGAACATGTCCCGGTGACGGCGCGCTGAAGCCTCCGCCGGCTGCTCCATTGTGCGGCCCGAATGTACGTTCCCTCCCCGTGAGCGGCGTGCATTCGGGCCGCACAACAGGTTGCCTGATAGACATAAGGGCATGTCACAACAGGTACGCGGCGTCATTGCCCGCAAGGTCGGTCAGCCGGTCGAACTCGTCACGATCGACGTTCCGGACCCGGGGCCAGGCGAGGCCGTGGTCAAGATCCAGGCCTGCGGGGTCTGCCACACCGATCTGCACTACCGCGAAGGCGGGATCAATGACGAGTTCCCGTTCCTGCTCGGGCACGAGGCGGCCGGCGTGGTCGAGCAGGTCGGTGCCGGGGTGAGCGAGCTTGCCCCCGGTGACTTCGTCATCCTGAACTGGCGCGCGGTGTGCGGGCAGTGCCGGGCCTGCCGTCGCGGCCGACCCTGGTACTGCTTCAACACCCACAACGCCCGGCAGAGGATGACCCTGGCCGATGACGGCACGGCGCTCACGCCGGCCCTGGGCATCGGGGCTTTCGCCGACAAGACCCTGGTCGCGGCCGGCCAGTGCACCAAGGTCGATCCGCAGGCCCCGGCCACGGTCGCCGGCCTGCTCGGCTGCGGGGTCATGGCCGGCCTTGGTGCGGCCATCAATACCGGCGCGGTCACCCGGGGCGACTCGGTCGCGGTGATCGGGTGCGGCGGGGTGGGCATGGCCGCCATCGCCGGCGCGCAATTGGCGGGTGCGGCCAAGATCATCGCAGTCGACGTCGACGATCGAAAGCTGGCCACGGCCCGCGAGTTCGGCGCCCACGAGCTGGTGAACTCCAGCGCGACCGACGCGGTCGAGGCGATCAGGGAAGCCACCGGCGGCTTTGGCGCCGATGTCGTGATCGACGCCGTCGGGCTGCCCGAGACGTACCGGCAAGCGTTCTACGGCCGGGACCTGGCTGGCACCGTCGTGCTGGTCGGCGTCCCGAATCCGAAGGCAAGCCTGGAACTGCCGCTGATCGACTTCTTCGGCCGAGGTGGTGCGCTGAAGTCGTCCTGGTACGGCGATTGCCTGCCCAGCCGGGACTTCCCCATGCTGATCGAGCTGTACCTGCAGGGCCGGCTGCCACTGGACAGATTCGTGACCGAAACCATCGCCGTGACCGACATCGAGCAAGCCTTCGAGAAGATGCACCGGGGCGACGTGCTGCGTTCCGTGGTGACCTTCGACGCCCAGCCCACGGCCTGATGACCGCGATCGAGCACATCCTCACCGCGGGCACGTTCAACCTGGACGGTGGCAGCTGGCCGGTCGAGAACAACGTCTGGTTGGTGGGTGACGAGGCCGAATGCGTGCTCATCGATGCCCCGCATCAGGCCGGCCCGATCGCCGAGCTGGTGGGCGAGCGGCGCGTGCTGGCGATCCTGTGCACGCATGCCCACGACGACCACATCACCGCAGCCGAAGAGCTGAGCCGGCGCTTCGCCGCTCCGGTCCGGCTGCATCCAGACGACGAGCCGCTGTGGCGGCTGACCTATCCGGAGTTCGGGTTCTCCCCGCTCCACGCGGGGGAAAGCATCGCGGTCGCGGGCCTGGAGCTGGTCACGCTGCACACCCCGGGTCACTCCCCCGGCGCCGTCTGCTTCCACCTGCCGGCGAGGTCGACCGTCTTCACCGGAGACACGCTCTTTCACGGCGGCCCGGGCGCGACCGGGCGTTCATTCTCCGACTTCGACACGATCATCGCCTCCATCCGCGACTCGCTGCTGACGCTGCCGGCCGAGACGGTGGTGCTGACCGGCCACGGCGAGTCGACCACGATCGGCGACGAGTCCGCCCACCTGGCGGAATGGATCGCCCGCGGCCACTGAGCTGCGGTTCGGCGGCCGCGGAATGCCGGCGCCACCGGTTGGCGTTGCGTCCGAGACCGCACTTCCGACGATCCAGCGAGGAATCCCGACATGCCCGGCGTGTTCAGCTTTCCCAACCCGGTGAACGAGAAGGCCGCACGCACGGTGGCGGCCGGCGTGGTCGCGCTGGCCGGTTTGGCCCTGATTCCCCCGCTGCGCTGGCTGGTACTGGTTCTGGCCGTGGGGTTCTGGCTGCGAGTCGCGGCCGGCCCCCGGTTCAGCCCGCTGGGACAGCTCGCGACCCGGGTCGTGGCCCCGCGACTCGGCCCGGCCAAGCTGGTGCCTGGTCCGCCGAAGCGCTTTGCCCAGCTCATCGGTGCCACCGTCAGCACCGCGGCCGCTGCCCTGTTGCTGGCCGGCCTGGTCGGCGCCAGCCAGCTCCTGCTCGGCGTGCTGATCATCGCCGCCGGCCTGGAGTCAGGTCTGGGCCTGTGCCTAGGCTGTGTCATGTTCGGGTATCTGATGCGAATGGGGCTGGTTCCGCCGCAGATCTGCCTGGAGTGCAGCAACCTGAGCCTGCGCTACAGCCAGAATGGCTGAGTGAGCTTCGCACCGAGAGTCCCGGCCGAGCCCGAAACCAGCCCGGTAGCGCCGGGCGGGCCGGCGACTGGGTATCGCCCCGGCATCGAGGTCCTGCTCGTGCTCGGCGTCTCGCTGGGCATCTCGGCCATCAACTCCTGGATCAACTTCCTCGACATCCAGACCCGGGGCGGCTTCCGCCATGCCGTGGCCACGCTCAACCCGGCCCAGAACCCGCGGGCCTGGGTCGACCTGTCCTACCAGCTCATCGATGTGGTCAACGGCGTCACGCCGGCCCTGCTCGCGCTGTACCTGCTGTCACGGGTACCGGCCGGAACGGGCTTCGGAATCGGGCTCGACCGGCGCCGGCTCGGCCGGGAGTCACTGCAGGGGGTGGGCTTCTTCCTGCTCATCGGGATTCCGGGACTGGTCCTGATCTACACCGCGCGCAAGCTGGGCGTCAACGCTCAACTCGACGCCTCCGGCCTGGCCGACATCTGGTACCGGTACCCGGTACTCATCCTCGACGCGATCCAGAACGGCGTCCTGGAGGAGATCGTGATGATCGGCTTCCTGCTGACCCGCCTGCGCGAACTGGACTGGGGCCCGTGGCGGGCGATCGTGGTCAGCGCGGTGATCCGGGGCTCGTATCACACCTATCAGGGCATCGGCGGCTTCGTCGGAAACTTCGTCATGGGGGCGATCTTCGGCTGGTGGTTCACCCGGACCCGCCGGGTCCTGCCGCTGGTGATCGCCCACTCGCTGCTGGACATCGCCAGCTTCGTCGGTTACGCCGCTCTGCACAACCGGATCAGCTGGATCTGAGCGGCGCCGGGTCGGGCCAAAACGCCCCGGCGGCCCGGACGGACATGGCAGACTCACCGGGCGATCCCGCACACCTGAGACGCTAGAGAGAACTCACATGACCGAGGCAGTTGCCGGCTGGTATCCCGACCCAGCGGGTTCGCCCGCACACCGCTGGTGGGACGGCGCCCGCTGGACCGACCAGTTACAGCCGGCGGATCCTGCGGCCGGCGCGAGGCAGGGCCTGCCCGCCTATGCCCAGCCGGCCGGCGGCCAGCCTCCCTACGGCCAGCTCCCGTACGGCCAGCTCCCCTACGGGCAGCCGGCCTACGGGATGCCCGCCCGGCCGAGCAGCGGCTGGCAGCGCAACCAGATGTCCTACATCACCATGATCATCGCGGCGGCATACCTGGTCATCGCGCTGACCGCCAACGTGGTGTTCATCGGCATCCTGCCAGTGCTGATGACGGTGCGGGCCTTCAACCGCAAGGAGAAGCTGGCGCCGGTCGCAGCGGTGTGCGCCGGGATCGCGGTACTGGTCAGCCTGCTCGCGCTGGCCTCCCACTGATCCACGCCGCTAAATGCCGCGACGGCGGCCAACCGGATCTGGCAAGGTCAGCGGCGTGACCGAGATCCGCCATGTCGGCGAAGACGAACTGCTGCCCTGGGTGAAGACGATGCGGACGGCGTTGATGTCCGATCCCGGCAACATCAGCGACTCCCAGCTCGACTTCTGGCGCTCGGTCTGGAATGAGGACCGCATCCTCGGTGGCTATGACGGTGGCCGCTGTGTGGGCACGCTGCGGACCTTCGCCACCAGCTACAGCGTGCCGGTCGGGCCCGGCCGGACGGTCGAGGTCAGCTGCGATGCGCTGACCCAGGTCGGAGTTGCGGCCACCCATCGGCGACAGGGCATCTTGACCGGGATGCTGAGCCGCTCGCTGGCCGCGGCCAAGGACCGCGGTGACACGATCAGCCTGCTGCGGGCCGCCGAATGGGGTATCTACGGCCGCTTCGGCTACTGGCCGACCACCAAGGTCAGCGACTACGAGGTGCGGACCACGACCCGGCCCCAGCTTCGTCACCGGCCCGAGAAGATCACCGTGTCCCAGGTCGATCCGGACGAAGCCCTGGCACCGGCGACCGACGTGCTGCGCCGGGTTCGGCAGCGCGAGCACGGCCACATCGACCGACCGGAGCCGATGTGGCAGCGCCGGCTCCGGCTGCACCAGCCGCCCGGCACCTTCGAACCAGTGTGCGTGCTGGCCCGGGACGAGTCCGGCGACATAGTCGGTTTCGCCATGTGGACCGGGGCGGCCGGCGACTGGTACAACGATTCGCTGCACGAGGTCAAGATCAAGGTCGACGACCTGCTGGCCGTCACCGACGCCGCCTACGCCGGGCTCTGGCACTACCTGCTCAACATCGACCTGGCCCGGACGATCACGCTCGAGGAACGTCCGGTCGACGAGTCGCTGGAGTGGCTGCTGACCGACGGCCGAGCCGCCCGGCGACTGCGCACCGGCGACGGGGACTGGCTCCGCATCCTCGACCTGCCGGCCGCGCTGCAGGCACGCCGCTACGGCCGCGAGGACCGGCTCGTGCTCGAGGTTCGCGATCACGACAGCGGCGCCTACGCGGCCGGTCGCTGGCGGCTCGACGCCGGTCCGGACCACGCCGAATGCACCAGCAGCACCGAGTCGGCCGACCTGGCGCTGTCCCAGCGGGCTCTGGCCGGCATCTACCTCGGTGGAAACACCGTGCGCTCCCAAGCCCTGGCCGGATTGATCGAGGAGGAGACACCGGGCGCCCTCGACCGGCTACAACTGATGTTCGCGACCGAGCGTGCGCCGTGGAACGCCACCGGCTTCTAGCGGTGGTCGCGGCCGCGAGCACTCATCGCCGCGGCGCGCACCGGCCCGGACAGCCAGCGCTGCACCGCTGCGGGCGTCGGCAGCACCACGACCGGCAGCTCCGGTCGCGCCCGGCCGATTTCGGCCAGCCGGTGGGCCGTGTCGGCGTGCGTCTGCCAGGCCCAGCGGATGATGCCGTCCGGGCCGACGGCCGCGTGCCACAGCGAGGTTTCGGTGTTGCCGTTCCACAGCGTTTCGCGGGTGATCCGGCGCCGCACCGTGCGTCGCACGACCCGGGTCATCACCACCCGCCGCGGTAGCAGCAGTACCACCAGCAGGTGACAGCGCGCCAGCAGCACCGGCCGGGCCAGCTCGTACTGGAATTCGGTGACCCAGCGCCTCGAGTCCGCCAGCGCCCGGGCCTCGGCTTCGAACTCGGGCCGGGGCGTCCAGTTCGGCCCGTGAAACAGCCCGTCGAGTTCGGTCACCGGCAGGTCCAACTCCGTGCCGAGCCGGCGAGCCAGGGTGGTCTTGCCCGACCCGCTCGGGCCGGCCACGGTGATCCGGTCCCACGGCCGGGGTAGCGGATCGTCCGGACCGAGCACAGGCACCGGACTAGGTTAGCGGCTAGGGACGGTGACGAAATCGATCAGCTCCTCGACCGACCGCAGCAGCGGAACCTCGACGTCGGCGTAACTGTTCACCGAGGCCAGCACCCGGCGCCACAGCTCGCGCGGGTCCGGTACCCCGAGGGCCGCGGCAATGCCCTGTTTCCATTCCTGGCCGCGCGGCACCACCGGCCACTCGCGGATGCCGAGCGCGGTCGGCTTGACCGCCTGCCAGACATCCACGTAGGGGTGACCGTTGATCAGCACGTGCTCGGAGGTCACTCCGGCGGCGATGCGAGACTCCTTCGAGCCGGGAACCAGGTGGTCGACCAGGACCCCGAGCCGGCGCTGCGGCGCCGGGCCGAACTCGGACACGGCGGCGGCGAGATTGTCGATACCGCCGAGCGGCTCGACCACGATGCCCTCGATCCGCAGATCCTCGCCCCAGATCCGTTCCAGCAGCGCGGCGTCATGCACGCCCTCGACCCAGATCCGGCTTGCTTTGGCCACCTGAGCCCTGACGCCGGCCACGGCCACCGAGCCGGACGCGGTCCGCCCCGGCTTACTCGGGAGTGCCGTCACCGCCGGCCGGACCAGGGTTACCAGCTCGCCTTCGAGCAGGAAGCTGGCCGGCAGCAACGGAAACTCCCGCCGGCGGTCGAAGCGGTCGGCCAGGGTGACCGTGTCGCGTTGCTCGCCGGCGACCACCGCCCGCCCGAGGCCGACGACGGCACCACAGAACGTGCCGTCGGCGGTCTCGACCACCAGATCCGGCTCGGCCGGCACCTCGCGAACGGATCGCCGGCGGCGCAGCGGCGCCTTGAGCACATCATCGGAGTACACCCGCTCGAGGTTAGGCATCGGCTGGCCGGAAGCCGGGATGCCACACCCGGAGCCAGGCGAGTCGGTAATCTTGGTGCTCGTGTCCGATCATCGACGATGTGCCCGGCTGGCCGCTTGGGGTTCGGCCTGGCTGGCCGGTGCGGCTGCCTTCGACCAGGTCCTGGATGCCGTCACCGGCCGGGGCCGGCATGCCGGTGCCGCCGGCTTCCCGGCCGGGCTCAATCCGGTGGGCGTCGCCCTGACCGAATGGAAGCGGTCCGGCACGTCCGCGTTGCGGCTGGCCCTGCCGGTGCCGGGCGACGTCCGTGGTCTGGTCGGGACGGCCGAGTTCCGCCGGCAGGCACTGGACGCGGGTCAAGCCGTCTTCGGCACCGGGTTCGGCCTCACCGTGATCACCCGCGAAACGCCGAGCAGTGCCGGTCCCGAGAGCGTCTGGCATCGTGGCGAGGCTGACGCCGGCCCGCCGGCCGATCTGCCCAGCCTGGCTGATGCCGAGCATGCGCTGACCGACGCGATCCGTGAGACGGCCTCGGACTTCGCTCGACGTGGCTCGACCAGTTGGTTGCCCGACATCACCCCGGCGCTGTCCGACGCCCGGCGGGCCGGTGAACGGCTGCACCTGCCGGCCGGCCATCCGCCGCGGGCGGTCCGGCTCATCGCCCAGGCCGAGCGGCTGTCCGCGGTGTTCACCGTGCTCGATCGGGACAGCACCGGCCCGCTCACCGCGGCCGCAGCCCAGGAGCGGGCGCAGGCCTTGGCCCCGCTCCGGCTGGCCGTCCGGGGTGCCCTGCTCGCCGGCTACAACGCCCCGCTCGAGGCCGCCACCGGCGACCAGGCCCGTCCGGCCTGACCTCGCTCAGCCGCGGCCGGCAGCGTCGGCCGGAGGACGTCGTTGCGGGGCCGGGCAACAGCCGGCCGGGCATTCCCAACCGCAGACCCCGAGCTCGCTCAGGCCCTGCGGTGAACGTCCGCGCACCTTCTCCTCGACCAGATCGACCAGAGCGGCCACGAATGCCGGATGGGTACCGGCAGTGGCGGCGCGGGCGAAATCCAGCCCGAGGTCGGCCGCGGTCTCGGCCGCCTCGTTGTCCAGATCCCACAGCACTTCCAGGTGATCGGACACGAAACCGGTGGGGGCCACCACCACCGCCCGGGTCCCGGTCCCGGCCAGGGCCCGCAGGTGATCGTTGATGTCCGGCTCGAGCCACGGCACCTGGGGCGGCCCGGACCGGGACTGCCAGACCAGGTCGAACTCTGCTCCCGGCCCGCGCACTGCCTCGGCCACCAGGCGAGCGGTTGCCAGGTGCTGCTGCCGGTAGAGGCCGCCGGCGGGGCCGGCGCTGTCGTTCATGCTGACCGGGACCGAATGCGCGGTGAAGACCAGCCGGGCCGCGCCGGGATCCGGCAACGCGGCCAGCGCGGCCTGGACCGAATCGACGTTTGCTTCGATGAAACCGGGCGAATCGAAATAGTGCCGGAGCTTGGTGAAGCGCAGGCCGGGTGCGGCGGCGGCGCCCCGGGCCAGGTCCTCGCGATACTGCCGGCAACCGGAGTACGAGCCGGTCGCGCTGGTGGTCAGGACCAAGACGTCGCGCTTGCCCTCGGCCCGCATCCGGATCGCGGTGTCGGTCAGGAACGGGTCCCAGTTCCGGTTGCCGAAGTAGCACGGCAGCGCCAGCTCGCGGCACTCGAATTCGGCGGCAATGGCCGAGAGCAGGGCTTCGTTCTGCGCGGTTATCGGGGAAACCCCGCCGAAGTGGTAGTAGTGCTCGGCGACCGCCGCCAGCCGCTCGTCCGGGATGCCGCGACCGGCCGTCACGTTGCGGAGGAAGGGCATTACCTCATCGGGTCCCTGCGGGCCACCGAAGGACAGCAGCAGGAAGGCGTCATAACCCGATTCGGGGCCGTCAGTGGCCACTTAGACGCCCATCGCGTGGTAGCCGCCGTCGACATGAATCAGCTCGCCCGTCGTTGCCGGGAACCAGTCCGACAACAACGCGCAACAGCTGCGCGCGACCGGGGTGGCGTCCTCGATGTTCCAGCCGAGCGGGGCCCGCGGCGCCCAGGCGTCCTCGAACGCCTTGAAGCCCGGGATGCTCTTGGCGGCCATGGTCCGGATCGGGCCCGCGGCCACCAGATTGACCCGGATCTGGCGCTCGCCCAGCTCGCGCGCCAGGTACCGCGAAGTGGACTCCAGCGCGGCCTTGGCCACGCCCATCCAGTTGTATGCCGGCCAGGCGACCCGGGCGTCGAAGTCGAGCCCGACGATGGAACCACCAGCCGGGCCGAACAGCGGCAGCGCGGCTACGGCCAGCGACTTGAGGCTGAAGGCCGAAACCTGGACCGCCGTCGAGACATCCTCGTACGGGGCGTCCAAGAACGCCTCGCCCAGGCAGGAGGCCGGCGCGAAACCGATCGAGTGCAGCACGCCATCGACGCCGTCGACGTGCTCGCGTACCCGCTCGGGCAGCGCGGCCAGGTCATCGGCCGAGGTGACGTCGAGCTCGACCAGCGGTGCCGGTTCCGGCAACCGTCGGGCCACCCGCTCGACCAGGCTCAACCGCCCGAAGCCGGTGAGCACGACCTGGGCACCCTGTAGTTGCGCCTCGCGCGCAACGGCGAAGGCGATCGAGGCGTCGGTGATCACACCGGTTATCAGCAGCCGCTTGCCGTCCAGCAAACCCATCGAGAATGTCCTTTCTACTGCTGCCCGTCCAGGGTTGCGGGGCTCGTTCAGATGCCCATCGCCAGGCCGCCGTCCACCGGCAGCAGGGCTCCGTTGATATAGGCCGCCGGGTCGGAGGCCAGGAACCGCACGGCCGCGGCCACCTCGGCCGGGTCGCCGTACCGCTTGGCCGGCACCCCGGCCAGGATTTCGGCCTTGCGTTCCTCGGTCAAGCCCTCGGTCATGTCGGTGGCGATGAAGCCCGGGGCGATCACGTTGGCCGTGATGTTGCGGCCGCCGAGTTCGCGGGCCAGGGACCGAGCCAGCCCGAGCAGGCCGGCCTTGCTCGCGGCGTAGTTGGCCTGGCCGGCCGAGCCGGCGAAGCCGACGACCGAGGAAATGAAGATCATCCGGCCGAACCGGGCCCGGAGCATGGCCGGGGTGGCCCGCTTGGCGATCCGGTAGGCCCCGGTCAGGTTGGCATCGAGCACCTTCGCGAAGGACTCCTCGCTCATCCGCATCAGCAACGTGTCGTCGGTGATGCCGGCGTTGGACACCACGACCTCGACCTTGCCCAGCTCGTTCTCGACCTCGGTGAACGCGCGCTCGACCGACTCGCCGTCGGTGACGTCGCAGTGCACGCCGAGCATCCCGTCCGGCGCTCCGCTGCCGCGGTGCGTGATCGCTACCTGGTCCCCGGCGGCACGAAACTCCTCCGCGATCGCCCGGCCGATGCCACGATTACCGCCAGTTACCAGCACGATTCGACTCACGCGCGCCACGCTAGCCGATGGCGGGGCGAGCGCGGACTACCGGTGAGTAATGTCAGCGGCATGCGTGCCGTGCAGATCACCGCCTTCGGCGGACCGGAAGTGCTCCAAGTCGTCGAGCTGCCCGAACCGGAGGCCGGACCGGGGCAGGTGGTAGTGCCGGTACGGGCCGCCGGGATCAACTACGCCGATACCCATGCCGTGGAGAACTCCTACCTCTCGCAGCAGAAACTGCCGTTGATCCCGGGCGGTGAGGTGCTGGTCGAGCTGCCGGACGGCAGCCGCGGGCTGGGCATGGTCGATGGCGGTTACGCCGAACGGACCGTGGTCGATCCGAAACGGCTGATCGGCGTTCCGACCGGCGTCTCGGACGCCCAGGCCCTGGCTTGCCTGGTCCAAGGCGCCTCGGCCTGGCACCTGCTCCGGACCAGCGCCCACCTGGCCGCGGGCGAGTCGGTGGTCGTGCACGCCGCCGCCGGCGGGGTGGGCACCATTGCCGTCCAACTGGCCAAGCTGTGGGGCGCCGGCCGGGTCATCGCCACCGCCTCGTCGCCGGACAAGCGGCAACTGGCCCTGGATCTGGGTGCCGATGCTGCTGTGGACGCGCGGTCCACCGACCTCAAGGCGGCCCTGATCGAGGCCAACGGCGGCCAGCGGGTGGATGTGGTGCTGGAGATGACCGGAGGGACGGTGTTCGACCAGAGCCTGGCCGCGCTGGCTCCGTTCGGACGGCTCGTGACGTTCGGCATGGCATCCCGCCAGCCGCCCCAGCCGATCGATGCCGGTTCCTTGATGGCCCATTCGACGGCTGTCATCGGTTTCTGGCTGGCCCACGCGACGACCCGGCCCGGCATGGTGGCCGAGGCGGTGACCGGGTTGTTCGAGCTGATCCTGGCCGGCAAGCTGCGCATCGTGCTCGGCGGCAGCTACCGGCTCGACGAGGTTGCCGAGGCGCACCGGGCGCTGCGCGATCGCAGCAGCACCGGCAAGCTCGTCCTGCTGCCCAACGGCTGAGCTTCCTGCCCTCCCGCGGGCCACTCACGGGCAACGGAGGCGGGGCGGGATCGGCCACCGGGCCGCGGGCCGCCGGTCAGGCCAGCCGGCCGGACCACAGCAGGGATGCCGCCCCGGCCACCAACGCCAGCACCAGACCGGCGAACATGAACCGCCAGCTGATGTCGCGCTGCGCCTTGGTGTAGCCGATCTGCGAGCCGATGTCCTTGTACACGCTCTTCAGCTCGTTCTGCGAGGTGGCGGTGTGGAACGAGCCGCCGGTCGCCTGGGCCAACCCGCGCAGGGTCACCTTGTCCGAAGGAACCTGCTGCACCGTCCCGTCCAGGGTGACGGTACCGGAGTCGGTACCGAAGGCGATGGTCGACACCGGCGTGTTCGCTTTCTTGGCTGCTGCCGCAGCGTCGGAGACCTTCCGGCCCACCGTGTTGAAGCCATCCGACAGCAGCACGATCCGGGCCGGCGCCGGCTTCTCGCCGGCCGTGGTCGAGGTCTGGCTGAACGTGTTCAGCGCGTCGAGGCAGGCGAAAACACCTTCCCCGATCGCCGTGTACTGCTCCAGCTGCAGCCCGGCGATTGCCTTCTTGACCACGTCCCGATTCTGGGTCGGCGGCACCAGCACATCACCGGAGCGGCCGAACTTGACCAGGCCGAGGTTGATCCGCTTGGGCAGGATGTCGGCGAACTCGGCGGCCGCGGCCTGAGCCGCCTGCAGCCGGCTGGGCAATACGTCGGTGGCTTGCATCGACAGGGACACGTCAATGGCCAGCATCACCGTGGCCCGCTCCTGCGGCACCTGCACAGTCGCGGTCGGCCCGGCCACACCGAGGGCCAGCACGGTCACAGCCAGCAGCAGGGCGGCGAAGGTCAGGTGCCGCCGCCAGCCCGGCCGGCGCGGCACCACGCTGGCCAGCAAGGCGGTGTTGGAGAACCGAGCGGTGAACCGGCGGCGACGCAGGGCGACCAGCAGGTAGGCCAGGCCGACCGCCAGCACCCCCAGCAGCATGAACAGCCAGTACGGCGAACGAAAGTGCATCTCAGTGGACTCCGATCATCCCGGCCCGCGACGGTGGCCGGACCGCCGAGCCCCGGCGCCGGGTGACGACGAAGCGGACCGTGTCGGCCAGCCAGTCGGAATCGGTGCGCAGCCGGAGGTGGTCGGCGCCGGCCCGGCGGAGCATGGCAGCGATCTCCTGCCGCTGCTGCTGGGCGGCGGCGGCGTACCGGGTCCGCAGCGCCCGGTCCGAGGTCTGCACCTCCAGCTGCTCGCCTGACTCCGGATCGACGAAGGTGACCAGCCCGGCCTCGGGAAGGTTCAGCTCGCGCGGATCGAGGATCTCGATGCCGAGCAGCTCGTGCCGCTCCCCCAGCCCTCGAAGCGGTCGCTCCCACGCCGCGTCGCCCAGGAAGTCAGAGATGATCACCACCATGCCCCGTCGTCGGGGCGGCCGGCGCACCAGCTCCAGCGCCTGGGCCAGGTCGTTGCCGCGGCCGCTGCTGGCCCGTTCCATGCCGGCCAGCTTGCGGAGCAGGTACCGCGCGTGGTTCGCGCCGCCCTCGGCCGGTACCCGGAAGGTCCGCTGACCGTTGGTCACGATGGCCCCGATCCGGTTGCCGCTCCGGGCGGTCAGGTGGCTGACCGCGGTGGCCGCGGCCAGCACCAGATTCCGCTTTTCAGTGTTTACCGTGCCGAAGTCCAGCGACGGCGACAGGTCGACCACGAGCCAGGTCTCCAGCTCCCGATCGGCCACGGTCTGGCGGACGTGCGGAGTCAGGGTGCGGGCGGTCACCGGCCAGTCCATCCGCCGGACGTCGTCGCCCGGCACATACTGCCGGGATTCACCGGCCTCGCTGCCCGGGCCGGGCACCAGCCCGAGGTAGCTGCCCAGGAGCAGGCCGTCCAGCTTGTTGCGCACGGTGTATTCCAGCCGGCGCAGCACCGCCTCGACCTCGGCCGAGGTCGCGGTGCCGCCCAGGAGCGCGCCGTCGCCGGCCGGCTGCGGGCTCACGCCGGTGGACCCCAGCTACCGGGCTGGCGGCCCTGGTCGGCCCCCGAGGGCAAACCCGTCGGCGCCTGGGGCTGGCCGGCCGACGACGCGTGATGAGCCCCATTACCGTACGGAGGTTGGCCCGGCTGCGGACCGGACTGCACCGTGACCCCGGGTGGCGGGGTCTGGGCCGGTGCCAGGTAACCGCCGCTGGCTCGCTGCCGGGGTGCGACCTGGGGCAGCGGCACGGTCTGCAGCACCCGGGTCACGGCCTGGGCCGCAGTGATGCCGTCGGCGATCGCGTCGTAGGAGAGCACCATCCGGTGCGGCAGCACATCTACGGCGACGTCGAGCACGTCCTGCGGCAGCACGTAATCCCGACCCCGGAGCAGGGCCAGCGCCCGGCCGGCGGCGATCAGCCCCAGGCTGGCCCGAGGGCTGGCTCCGTAGGCGACCCAGCCGGCCACGTCGGCCAGGCCGAACTCGGCGGGCTCCCGGGTGGCGATGACCAGCCGGACCACGTAATCCACTACCGCGTGGTGCACGAACACCCGACCGGCTCGCTGTTGCAGCTCCATCAGCTCGTCGGTGTCGATCACCGGCTGGGCCACCGGCGGCTCCACCCCCATCCGGTAGACGATCTCCCGCTCCTCGGCCGCGGTCGGGTAGCCGACGTTGATCTTCATCAGGAACCGGTCGCGCTGCGCCTCGGGCAGCGGGTACACGCCCTCGCTCTCGATCGGGTTCTGGGTGGCCAGGACCAGGAACGGCGCCGGCAGCGGGTAGCGCTGGCCACCGAGGGAGACCTGGCGTTCGGCCATCACTTCCAGCAGCGCCGACTGAACCTTGGCCGGGGCCCGGTTGATCTCGTCGGCCAGCACGAAGTTGGCGAACACCGGCCCGAGCTCGGTGTCGAACTGCTCCCGTCCCGGCCGGTAGATCCGGGTTCCGATGATGTCCGAAGGCACCAGATCGGGGGTGAACTGCAACCGGGCGAAGCTGCCGCTGACGGTCCGGGCCAGGGTCTCGACGGCCAGCGTCTTGGCCACGCCGGGGACGCCCTCGAGCAGGCAGTGGCCGCGGGCCAGCAGGCTGACCAGCATCCGCTCGACCATGCGCTCCTGGCCGACGATGACCCGCTTGACCTCGAACAGCACGCGCTCCAGTGACGTCGCGTCGGCGGCCGGGGTGGGACTGCTCATGTGACTCCTTGCTCGATGGTGCTCGCCGGGAACGCTCGATTGACTGCAGGCCGATTCCGGCCACCGCGCCCGGAGGAGACAAATGCCCGGCTCACGGTACCGAGACCGGCTGGGTCCGGCCTGTGCAGGGCGGACCGGGGCGCCGTCGGCCGGCCGGGGACCGCCAGCACGCTCAGCCTCCGATCGCCGACATCGGCCGATCGGGCTGGCGGAATCCGGCCACGCTGATCCCGTGCCCGGCCGGCTTGACCGCCACCGCCTGCCGGATCACCTCGGCCACCTCGGTGTCGTCGGCCCCGCCGCGCAGCAGCGCACGCAGATCGGTCTCGGTATGGGCGAACAGGCAGGTGCGCAGCTGGCCGTCGGCGGTCAGCCGCAGCCGGTCGCAGTCCCGGCAGAACGGTCTGGTCACCGAAGCGATGACGCCGACCAGGTGCGGTCCGGGCGCCCAGTCGGCCCGATCCGGCCCGTCCAGCACCCGGAATTCCTCGGCCGGGGCGTGCCCGCGTTCGGCCACCGGCTCGAGCCGGAAGTCCTCGATCAGCCGAGCCAGTACGTCCTCGGCGGTGACCATGTCGGCCCGGCTCCAGGTGTGCTCGGCGTCCAGTGGCATGTGCTCGATGAAGCGCATCCGGTAGCCCGACAGCAACGACCACCGCAGCAATTCCGGCGCCTCAGCCAGGTTCTCCTGCATCAGCACCGCGTTGACCTTGACCGGGTCGAGCCCGGCCTCCCGCGCCGCGGCCAGCCCGGACAGCACCTCGGGCAGCCGATCCCGCCGGGTCAGCCGACGGAAGTTCTCCCGATCGAGGGTGTCGAGGGAAACGTTGACCCGGTCTAACCCGGCTACGGCCAGTTCGGCCGCCTGATCGGCCAGCGCGATCGCGTTGGTGGTCAACGACAGTTCCGGTCTCGGCTGCAGCGCGGCCAACCGGGCCAGCAACGCGGGCACGCCGGGCCGGACCAGCGGCTCGCCGCCGGTGAGCCGGATGGTGCGCACGCCGAGGTCGCAGAACAGCTGGGCCAGCCGGAGAATCTCGTCGTCGGTCAGCACCAGTTCCTTGCCGAGCCAGTCCAGCCCGGCCGCCGGCATGCAGTAGGTGCAGCGCAAGGAGCACTTGTCGGTCAGTGAGATCCGTAGATCCTGAGCGACCCGGCCGTAGGCGTCGACAAGCCCGGCGCCCTGCGGGGTGTTGCTGGTCATCGGTTCAGCGTAACCAGCTGAGCCGGGTTGCGGTCGGCAAAATCCGGACCTCAGGTCAGCGGCCTGGTCGCGCCGAAGTAGCCGTAGTCGACCTGGTCCCAGGGGGTCACCTTGACCACATCGCCGGAGTTCGGGGCCTGCACCACGTTGCCGTTACCGATGTACATGGCCACGTGGTGGATCCCGCCGATGCCGCCGGTCGACCAGAACAGCAGGTCACCGGGCATGAAGTTCCCGGGCGAAGGATGGTAGGAGCCGGCGTCGGTGTACTGGCTGGCCGCGTAGTGCGGCATCTGCAGTGCCGGGTACCAGGCGAACAAGGTCAGACCCGAGCAGTCGAAACCGTAGACCTGGCTGTCGTTCCAGCCGTCGGTGCCCGGCGAATTCACGCCGTAGGTGGCGCCCCAGTAGTTGCCGCCGGCCCAGGCGTAGCGAACCCCCAGCTGGGACAGCGCCTTGTTCGCCGCCGCCTGGCCCTTGGCCGCGGTCCAGGAGCCACTGGACGGGCCGGACGGGGCTGCTGGGGCCGACCAGCCACCGCTGGTCGAAACGGACGAACCGGAGTTCTGCTGCTGCTGTTGCTGTGCGGCCGCCGCGGCGGCGGCTGCGGCCGCCGCGCGAGCCCGGGCCTCGGCCGCCGCCCGCGCCTTGGCTGCGGCGATGGCCGCCTGCTCGCGTTGGTAGGCCAGGTACTTGGCCCGCTGGTTGCTCAGGGTGGCCAGTTCCAGCTTGGCCGCGTCCAGCGCCTTCTGCGCGCTGGTCTGGTTCTGCTCCAGCTGCGCTTTCTGGGCCTGTTCGGCGGCGTAGGCGTTCTGGGCCGCGGTCCGGGCCTGGTCGGCCTGGGTGGCCCGCAGCTGTTGCTGGTTCTTGGCCACCTGGGCCGCCGCCTCGGCGTTGGACTTGGCGATGGTCGCCCGGTCGAGCTGGCCGATCGCGTTCAGGTGGTGAGCGGAGATGTAGCGCTGGTAGTCACCGCCCTGCAAGAGGGCGGTCGGGTCCGACGCGGTCAGCAGGTCGATGGTGTCCGAGCCGACGCTCGGCGACATGTAGCTGTCGCGGACATAACTGGTCAGGCCCGTTCGGGCCTGCTGGATCGACTTCTCCGCCTCGGCCACAGCCTTCTCGGCCGCAGCCGCTTTGGCCTTGGCCTCGTCGAGCAGCTGCATCGCGTAGGCGTACTGCTGCTCCTTGAGTTCGACGTTGGCGGCCAACGTCCGGAGCTGGCTCTGGGCCTGGGCGACCTGGGCGGAGAGCACGCCGACCCGCTGGGCCCACACCGCCTTGCCCTGCTGGGCATTACGGATCTGACCGTCGCTCGGGTTCGGCGGGGGCTTGGGCGCGGCCTGCACCGTCGCCGGGACCGCGGCCAGGCAGAGCGAGGCGGACAGGGCGATCACGACGATCGGCCGTCGCCAACGCCGCACGGTGCTTTCCTCGGCCTGTCGCAACACGGTCTTACCCCTCTGATCTGCTATGCGCCAGGGAAAGACTGCCATGCGAATCCCATCAGCGCCAGTAGTTGACCCCAGTAACACTGGTTTCAGAAACCACATTGTCCACAGCAATGACATAACAATCGGTAGCCACGCGGCACATCTGAGCAACCAGGGCGGCCTTCGGTGACCCGCAGCCGAACATCAGCACCTCGACCCGCTGTGCCCCACGCCATACGGAAGAATGAGGGCGGATACCGCCGACAACCGAACACCCAGGCGACACCGCTGACCGATCGCGGCCGGAGGGCCCACCGTCGCCGACTCGATGAGGAGTTTTCACGTGCCTGCGAGCAACCCGAACAGCTTCGAGTCCAAGGACCAGCTCACGGTCGGCGGTGAGAGCCTCACCTACTACCGGCTGAACCGGGTCGCCGGGAGCGAGAAACTCCCGTACAGCCTGAAGGTGCTGCTGGAGAACCTGCTGCGCACCGAGGACGGTCGCAACGTCACCGCCGAGCAGATCCAGGCCGTGGCGCAGTGGAATCCGAACGCCGAGCCGCGCACCGAGATCCAGTTCTCGCCGGCCCGGGTCGTCATGCAGGACTTCACCGGCGTGCCGGCCGTGGTCGACCTGGCCACCATGCGCGAGGCCGTGGCTGAACTCGGTGGTGACCCGGCCAAGATCAACCCGCTGGCCCCGGCCGAACTGGTCATCGACCACTCGGTCATCGCCGACCTGTTCGGCGGTCCGGACGCCTTCGCCGGAAACGTCGAACTGGAGTACGAGCGCAATCGCGAGCGCTACCAGTTCCTGCGCTGGGGCCAGACCGCGTTCGACGAGTTCAAGGTCGTGCCGCCCGGCACCGGCATCGTGCACCAGGTCAACATCGAGCACCTGGCCCGGGTCGTGTTCGACCGGGAGGTCGACGGCGAGCGCACCGCCTACCCGGACACCGTGGTCGGAACCGACTCGCACACCACCATGGTCAACGGCTTGGGGGTGGTCGGCTGGGGCGTCGGCGGCATCGAGGCCGAAGCGGCGATGCTCGGCCAGCCGGTGTCCATGCTCATCCCCCGGGTGGTCGGCTTCAAGATCACCGGCGAGCTGCCCGAGGGCGCGACCGCGACCGACCTCGTCCTGACCATCACCGAGATGCTGCGCAAGCACGGGGTGGTCGGCAAGTTCGTCGAGTTCTACGGTCCGGGCGTGGCCGCGATCCCGCTGGCCAACCGGGCCACCATCGGCAACATGAGCCCGGAATACGGTTCGACCATCGCGGTCTTCCCCATCGACGAGGAGACCACCCGCTACCTGAAGCTGACCGGCCGCAGCGAGAGCCAGATCGCCCTGGTCGAGGCCTACGCCAAGGCCCAGGGCCTGTGGCACGACCCGGAACGCGAGGCCGAGTACTCCGAGTACCTGGAGCTGGACCTGTCCACCGTCGTCCCGTCGCTGGCCGGCCCCAAGCGACCGCAGGACCGCATCGCCCTGACCGAGTCCAAGACCGCGTTCCGGGGCGCGCTGGGCGCCTACGTCGGCGATGGCGCCGAGCAGGGCTACGACGAGGCCGACGCCGAGTCGTTCCCGGCCAGTGACACGCCGAGTTCGAACGGCGGCGGCCAGGAGCCGGCGCCCAACCAGTTGCTCAGCCTGCGCCCGGCCGACAGTGGCCGGCCGAGCCGGCCGGCCGCGGTCCGGCTGGCCGACGGCACCGAGTTCGAACTCGACCACGGCGCGGTGACGATCGCCGCGATCACGTCGTGCACCAACACCTCCAACCCATCGGTGATGATCGGGGCGGCGCTGCTGGCCAAGAATGCGGTCGAGAAGGGGCTGACCCGCAAGCCGTGGGTGAAGACCTCGCTCGCGCCGGGCTCGAAGGTGGTCAGCGACTACTACGAGCGGGCCGGCCTGACCCCGTACCTGGACAAGCTCGGGTTCAACCTGGTCGGCTACGGCTGCACCACGTGCATCGGCAACTCGGGACCGCTGATCCCCGAGGTCAGCGATGCGGTGAACGAGAACGACCTGGCGGTGGCGGCAGTGCTGTCGGGCAACCGCAACTTCGAGGGGCGGATCAACCCGGACATCAAGATGAACTACCTGGCCTCACCGCCACTGGTCGTCGCCTACGCTCTGGCCGGCACGATGGACCTCGACCTCTACCATGAGCCGCTCGGCCAGGACCAGGACGGCAATGACGTCTTCCTGGCCGACATCTGGCCTTCGACCAGCGACATCGAACGGGTCGTGGCCGACTGCATCGCCAGCGACATGTTCGTCCGGGACTACGCCGACGTCTTCGCCGGCGACGAGCGCTGGCAGTCGCTGCCGACGCCGGAGGGCAACACCTTCGAGTGGGACACCGAATCGACCTACGTCCGCAAGCCGCCGTACTTCGACGGGATGGGCGCCGAGCCCGAGCCGGTGCACGACATCGCCGGTGCGCGGGTGCTGCTCAAGCTCGGTGACTCGGTGACCACCGACCACATCAGTCCGGCCGGCTCCATCCGGGCCGACAGCCCGGCCGGGCAGTACCTGGCCGAGCACGGCGTCGAGCGCAAGGACTTCAACTCCTACGGCTCCCGCCGCGGCAATCACGAGGTGATGATCCGCGGCACCTTCGCCAACATCCGGCTGCGCAATCAGATCGCGGCCGGAACCGAAGGCGGCTACACCCGGGACTTCACCACCGACGAGGGCGAGGTCAGCACCGTCTACGACGCGGCGATGCACTACGCCGAGGCCGGCACCCCGCTGGTCATCCTGGCCGGCAAGGAGTACGGCTCCGGCTCCTCGCGCGACTGGGCGGCCAAGGGCACCGCCCTGCTCGGCGTCAAGGCGGTGATCGCCGAATCCTACGAGCGGATTCACCGCTCGAACCTGATCGGCATGGGTGTGCTGCCGCTGCAGTTCCCCAAGGGCGAATCGGCCGAATCGCTGGGCCTGAAGGGAACCGAGACGTTCACCATCACCGGGATCGAGAAGCTGAACGAGGGTGAGGTCCCGAGCGAGGTCCAGGTCCAGGCCGACGACTGGTCCTTCGTGGCCACCGTCCGCATCGACACCCCCGGTGAGGCCGAGTACTACCGGCACGGCGGGATCATGCAGTACGTGTTGCGCTCCCTGCTCTGACGCCCACCGACCCGGCAACGACACCACCGGCCGGCCCCGGGTTCTCCCGAGGCCGGCCGGTCTGCGTCCGGCCGACGACCGGCCGGCGTGCCTGCTCAACCTGGGCTGGGCCGCCCCGGCTCCAGCGGGTATGGTGCCAGCGGTGACCTCTGACAACGATGTCACCCCCGGCTGGCCAAAGCTGCCACGCCGGCAAGTCGATCTTGTCCGGCCACGCGGCTTTTGGTGGCAGAGAAAGCGCTTTCGCTGTCGAACGGGGTGTAACAACTCGATGTCGGGGTCTTTGCCAGAAGGTCAATTCAGGGATATGTTCCCGCCGACAACATTCAGTGGTTGGCGAGGCAACTACCCCGCCGATCACATCATCCGAAAGGCGGCAGTGCCCATGCGCAAGAGCGCACTTGGATTCCTCGTCGTCGGGGCGGCGGCAACCCTTGCGGTCAGCGCCTGTTCCTCGAGCAAGAACAACACCACCAGTTCAGCCCCCGCGGGTGGCTCGAGCACTCCGTCGGCGACCGACACCAGCTCCAGCTCCAGCACCGGCGGCGCGATCGACGGCAAGGGCGCCAAGGTCGGCATCATCCTGCCCGACCGCCAGTCGTCCAACCGGTGGATCTCCTCCGACCCGGACGCCCTGGCCGCGCAGTGCAAGAAGGACAACTTGCAGTGCGACATCCAGAACGCCGACAACTCGGCGACCAACATGACCACGATCTCGCAGACCATGATGAACAACGGCGTCAAGGTGCTGATGATCGTCAACCTCGACTCGGCCTCGGCCAGCAAGATCGAGGACGCGGCCAAGGCCAAGGGCGTCATCACCATCGACTACGACCGGCTCACCCTCGGCGGTAGCGCCAGCCTCTACGTCTCCTTCGACAACACCAAGGTCGGCGAGCTGCAGGGCCAGAGCCTGGTCAACTGCCCGCAGGTCAAGGGCAAGACCTCGGTCAAGTACGTCGATGTCAACGGCGCGCCGACCGACAACAACGCCACCCTGTTCAAGCAGGGCTATGACAGCGTGCTGTCCAAGCAGCCCGGCTGGACCAAGGTCGCTGACCAGTCCATCGACAAGTGGGACAACCAGCAGGCCGGCGTCACCTTCTCCAGCATGCTGCAGAAGAACCCTGACATCAGCGCCGTGATGGTGGCCAACGACGGCATGGCCGGTTCGGTCATCGCCGACCTGGCCAAGCAGAAGCTCAACGGCAAGGTGGCCGTTTCCGGCCAGGACGCCAGCGTCGAGGGCCTGCAGCGGATCATGACCGGCGACCAGTGCTTCACCATCTACAAGCCGTCCACGGGCGAGGCCGTTCCGGCCGTCGACGCGGCGGCCCAGCTGGCCACCGGTGGTGCGCCCAACACCACCCAGACCATCACCGACCCGCAGACCAAGCGGCAGGTGCCGGCCATCCTGGCCACGCCGATCGCGATCACCAAGGCCAACGTGGCCCAGCCGATCAACGATGGCTACACCCCGAAGGCGCAGACCTGCGCCGGCAAGTACGCCGCGCTGTGCACCGCAGCGGGCGTGAAGTAGGACCCGGCAGCACCGCTTGACCGCTGCTAGCTAGCTGTCCCGGCGCCGCGCGATATTGATCCGCGGCGCCGGGATCATGCTCGGCCCACTTCACACCGACAGGAGTCCGCACCATGGCAGACACGCCCATCCTGCAATTGCGCGGGATCAACAAGAGCTTCGGGCCGGTTCAGGTCCTCAAGGACGTCGACTTCGAGGCCCGGGCCGGCGAGGTGACCGCCCTGGTCGGCGACAACGGCGCCGGCAAGTCCACGCTGATCAAGTGCGTCGGTGGCACCTACCACATCGACGCCGGTGAGTACCGCTTCGCCGGCCAGCCGGTGCACGTGGTCACCCCGCGCGACGCCTCGGCGCTCGGCATCGAGATCGTCTACCAGGACCTCGCGCTGTGCGAGAACCTCGACGTGGTGCAGAACATGTTCCTCGGCCGGGAGCGGATGCGCGGCATCGTGCTCGACGAGGGTTCGATGGAGATCGCCGCCCGGGAGACCCTGACCTCGCTGTCGGTGCGCACCCTGAAGTCGGTGCGCCAGCGGGTGTCGAGCCTGTCCGGCGGCCAGCGCCAGACCGTGGCCATCGCCAAGGCGGCGCTGTGGAAGTCCAAGGTCGTCATTCTCGACGAGCCGACGGCCGCGCTCGGCGTCGCCCAGACCGCCCAGGTGCTGGCGCTGGTGCGCCGGTTGGCCGACCAGGGTGTGGCCGTAATCCTCATCTCGCACAACATGAACGACGTCATGCAGGTCGCGGACAAGGTGGCCGCACTCTATCTCGGCCAGATGGCGGCCATCGTCGACCGGCGCGAGGTCACCCAGACCCAGATCGTGGAACTCATCACCAGCGGCCGGACCGGCGACATCGGTTTGGTCGGCACGGCAGGAGCAACGGCATGAGCGAAGCAACCACCCCGTCCGGGGCGATGAGTCCGGCCACCAAGCCGCACCAGTTCGAGGAGGAGCACTCCGACGAGGCGCTGGCCGGCGCGGCCACCACCGGCCCGTCCGGCGGCAACGTCCGGTCGTACCTGGAGAACTATGTCCGCCGCATTCGCGGCGGCGACATGGGCTCGCTGCCGGCGGTGGGTGCCCTGGTCGTGCTGGTCATCGCGTTCTCCTTCGAGCAGGGCTTCTTCTCCCTCGGCAACTTCGCCAACCTGATCACCCAGGCCGCTCCGTCGGTGCTGCTGGCGATGGGCCTGGTGTTCGTGCTGCTGCTGGGCGAGATCGACCTGTCGGCCGGCACCACCTCCGGCGTGGGCGCGGCGACGACCGCCGTCCTGCTGCACAACGGCTGGGCCTGGCCGATCGCGGTCTTGGTCGCCCTGATCGTCGGAGCGGTGATCGGGTTCTTCATCGGCATCATGCGGGCCAAGGTCCGGGTGCCCTCGTTCGTGGTCACGCTGGCCCTCTTCCTGGGCCTGCAGGGCGTGGTCATCCTGATCGTCAACAGCGCGCACACCCAGGGCAACCTGACCCTGAACAGCAACGTGCTCAACGACCTGGAGAACGCCCCGATGCCGGTCTGGCTCGGTTGGGTGATGGCCGCGGTGGTGATCGTGGGCTTCGCCGCCGACAAGTTGTGGGCCGCGACGAGCCGGCGCCGCCGCGGGCTGGCCACCGAGCCGATGGCGGTCATCCTGGCCAAAGTGGGCGGCCTGGCCGTCATCTCGATCGTGGCGGTTGCCCTGCTCAACAGCGACCGATCGCTGAACAAGGGCAGCACGGTCGAGGTGGTCAACGGCAAGATCGTCCGGGTCGCCCACACCAAGCTGCAGGGTGTGCCGTGGGTGGTTCCGGTGATCGTGGTGCTGGTCGTCGGGCTCGGCTTCGTACTCAGCCGCACCCGCTACGGCCGGCACATCTACGCCGTCGGCGGCAATGACGAGGCCTCCCGCCGAGCCGGTATCCGGGTCGACGCGATCCGGGTGTCGGTGTTCGTGGTGGGCTCGGTGCTGGCCATGGTCTCCGGTGTCGTGCTGGCCTCCCAGATCGGGGTCAACAACGGTGAGGGTGGCGGCAACACGCTGCTGCTGGCCGTCGGGGCCGCGGTCATCGGCGGCACCAGCCTGTTCGGTGGTAAGGGCAAGATCACCGACGCGGTGGTCGGTGGCCTGGTCGTCGCCGTGATCATCAACGGCATGTCCGACCTGCTGCAGGGCGGCAACAACGCGGCCTACCAGGCGATCGTCACCGGCGCGGTGCTCGCGCTGGCCGCAACGGTCGACGCCCTGTCGCGGCGGCGTGCGGGTTCGACCGGGCTCTGATGAGCACGTCGCGCCGGCTGGCGGTTCGGCCGGAGGCGATCCGCCGGCTGAACCTCAGCCTGCTGTTGCGCCACATTCACCAGCACGGTGAACTCACCCGGGCCGAGCTGACCGCGGCCACCGGCCTGAACCGGAGCACCATCGGTGCCCTGGTCGCCGATCTGGTCGCGCTCGGCCTGGTCACCGAGTACGTTCCGTCCGGCCGGGACCGCGCGGGGCGACCGTCCCACCTGGTCGCCCCGCGCCCCGACGGGCCGTACGTGTTGGCGGTCGATGTCGCGGTGGAGCGGATCGTCACCGCCACCGTCGGAATCGGCGGCGTGGTGCACGAGCGGCGGCTGGTGGCGCTGGATGACGCCGACCGCCGGCCGGAGCGGGTGATCGCCCGGATCGCGGCCGACGCGGCCTGGCTGGCCCGGCGCCGGCCCGGCGGCATCGGTCCGGCCGGGGTCGGGGTGTCGATCCCGGGTACGGTCCGGGTCCGGGACGGCTTCGTCGAGCACGCCCCGAACCTGAACTGGCGCGGGGTTCCGTTTGCCGAGCTGTTGCGTAAGAAGCTCGGCGGTTCGGTCGAGGTCGTCATCGGCAACGACGCCGACCTCGGTGCCCTGGCCGAGCACGAGCGGGGGGCCGGCATCGGTTACGACCACCTGGTCTACCTCAACGGCAGCGTCGGCGTGGGTGGCGGCATCATCACCGATGGCGTGCAACTGCACGGCAGCGGCGGTTTCGCCGGCGAGATCGGGCACATGACGATCAACCCGGACGGCCCGCCCTGTCACTGCGGCAGCACCGGCTGCCTGGAGACCTACATCGGCGAGCACGCGCTGCTGCGGGCGGCCGGGGTGACCGACCGGCACGGGCCCAAGGCGATCGACGCCCTGTTCATCGACGCCGCGGCCGCCGCGCCGGCGGCCCAGGCCGGGGTCCGCGCGGTAGCGGTCTGGCTGGGGCGGGGTCTGGCCAACATCGTCAATGTCTTCAACCCGCAGGTCATCGTCGTCGGTGGCTCGCTGGCCGAAGTGGTCCGGCTGGAGCGGGCGACGGTCGAGACCGAAGTCGATCGCCGGGCGATGACCGCTTCGAGGGACGGGGTCAAGCTGTTGCTGCCCGGCCTCGGCCAGGAATCGGCCCTGATCGGAGCCTCCGAGCTGGCATTTCAGAGCTTGCTGGAATGCCCGGACCAGGTTGCGGTGCCGGTCGCCACCTGAAGCTCAGACGCTGGGATCGGCAAACTGGGTCCGGTAGAGCTCGGCGTACAGGCCACCGGCGGCCAGCAGCTCCGAGTGCGTCCCGGATTGCACGATCCGGCCCTCCTCGACCACCAGCACCAGGTCAGCGGCCCGGATGGTGGACAGCCGGTGCGCGATGACCAGCGAGGTCCGCCCCTGCAACGCAACGGAAAGCGCGTGCTGCACCGCCCGTTCGCTCTCGGAGTCCAGATGCGCGGTGGCCTCGTCCAGGATCACGATCGGCGGAGCCTTGAGCAGCAGCCGGGCGATCGCGATCCGCTGCTTCTCACCACCGGAGAGCCGGTAACCGCGGTCCCCCACCACGGTGTCCAGCCGGTCGGGCAGGGTGGCGATCTTGTCGGCGATGTCGGCCGATTCCAGCGCGTGCCAGAGCTGCTCGTCGCTCGCCTCCGGTCGGGCGTAACGCAGGTTGGCCGCGATCGTGTCATGGAACAGGTGGGCGTCCTGGCTGACGACCCCGATCGCGTCGCGCAGCGACTGCTGGGTCACCGCCCGCACGTCCTGGCCGCCGAGCCGGACCGAGCCCGAACGCACGTCGTAGATCCGGGGCACCAGCTGGCTGATGGTGGTCTTGCCGGCCCCGGACGGCCCGACCAGGGCGACCAGCTGGCCCGGCTCGGCCTGGAAGCTGACCCCGCGCAACACGTCGGCGTTGCTGGTGTTGTCCAACACCGCGACGTCTTCCAGCGAGGCCAGGGACACCTCGCTGGCCCGAGGGTAGGAAAACCACACGTCGGTGAAGGTGATGCTGGCCCGATCGAGCTCCAGCGGCACCGCGTCCGGTGCGTCGGCGATGAGCGGGGGCAGGTCGAGCACCTCGAACACCCGGTCGAAGCTGACCAGGGCGCTCATCACGTCGACCCGGGCGTTGGACAGCGCGGTCAGCGGGCCGTAAAGCCGGGACAGCAGCAGGGCCAGGGTGACCACCGTTCCGGCTGACAACGAGCCGGTCAGCGCGTAGTAGCCGCCGAGCCCGTAGACCAGGGCCTGGGCCAGCGCGGCGACCAGGGTCAGCGCCGCGAACAGGACCCGGCCGTACATCGCCGAGCGCACCCCGATGTCGCGGACCCGGCCGGCCCGGTCGGCGAACGAGGCCGACTCCTCCGGGGCCCGGCCGAACAGCTTGACCAGCAGCGCGCCGGCGACGTTGAACCGCTCGGTCATGGTCGCGTTCATGGATGCGTTGAGGGTGTAGGCCTCGCGGGTGATGGTCTGCAGCTGGGTACCGATCCGGCGGGCCGGAATCACGAACACCGGCAGCATGAT
>Ga0187809_10000162_pt1 | contig 45073 bp, 38 predicted proteins | sample NC_wetland_sal_i_8_FD_132415 | JGI IMG/M metagenome (GOLD analysis project Ga0187809, IMG submission 132415) | Wetland sediment microbial communities from Neuse River Estuary, North Carolina, USA - ASW_4 | ecosystem: Environmental > Aquatic > Freshwater > Wetlands > Sediment | place: USA: North... | reverse complement strand
GTCTGTGCCCGTCGAGAGGCCGCGCGCCATGCGCAGCACGTTCTCGCGGTGAAACTCGAGATACCGCCTCTGCCCCTCGGAGAATGCGCCGACATTCGCTCGGGTGTCGCGATCGATTCCCATCCGTTTGAGGGACACGGGGTCCGCGGCGATCAATAGCCCAATCCGAGTTCTTGCGATAGCGCGGTCAGCTCGGCGTCCAGCGGTGCCTAGCCCTATCGGCCGGTGCGGCTGTGCGCGACGGACCCTTGCGGCGGTCTGGACAGGACGCGGAGGGCGCAAACGTCCGGTGGCGAGGGAGGCGCGGAGGCGCCTCCGGAGCCGGGGGATTACTTCGCGGTGGTACCCGTGACGGTGCCGTACTTCTTGCGGAACTTGTCCACGCGGCCGGCGGTGTCGACGATCTTCTGCTTGCCGGTGTAGAAGGGGTGGCAGCTCGAGCACACTTCCACCTGCAGGTCCTGGCCCAGCGTGGAGCTGGTCTTGAACGTGTTGCCGCAGGTGCAGGTGACCGTGATCTCTTTGTACGCGGGATGGATTTCGGGTTTCATGGCGTGCTTCGCAGCTTCAGTCGGTGGCGGTGCACCCTAGATAGGGCCGCCCACCTCGATTCAAAGGGCCGGCGAGTGTAGCCGCCGAATCCGGTGGCGACAAGCGCCGCGAGACATGCCCCCAAGGTCCAGGCGGCGGCGCCTCTGCCGGCGGCCGCGGACCGGCTTAGCTCCAGGCCTCCTTATCCACAGAAGCTGTGGATAACTCTGTGGGTGAGCCGCTCCGCATGGGTAAAATTTCCCGGCCATATTGCATATTTATTACGATGGCTAAAAAATGACCAGCCATTTTTGTCATGCTTTTTCAATGGCTTGCGAGCACATCATTGACCTACATGGCGGGTTTGACGGCTAATTTGCTCATTTTACGTTGGGGGTCCCCCCACCTGTGAATAAAGCGCGTTAGGCAAGCGCTGGCGGAGGCTGCGGAGCGGTTGACAATTTCGATGGAGCGGGGCTTTTCGGGATTTCCGTCACGAAACGTAACAGGACATCGTTGAGGAATCGCAGTCCGAGGGGACTCGCTCGGTAGCACGTGCCGGACCTCACGAGCAAGCCCTCCCTCACCAGCGCGGCCATGGTCGCGGCCACCGTGTCCCACGCCAAACCGGTTCTGCCGACGAACATGGATGCGTCGAACCCGTCCACCAGCCGTAGCGCATTGAGCATGAATTCGAACGGCAGCTCGGGCGCGGGGACGGCCGTGCGGGTGAAGGTGCCGCGCCCCGCCGACGCCAGATAGCGCCTCGGCTCTCGCATCTGGGTGGTGCGCACCACCTGCCCGGGATCCGGCAGCGTGAGCTTGCCATGCGCCCCGGCGCCGACACCGAGATAGTCGCCAAAGGACCAATAATTGAGATTGTGCCGGCAGCGCCGACCGGCGGGCGCGTAGGCGGAGACCTCGTACTGGGCGAAGCCCGTCCCCTCGAGCAGTCCCCGGCAGGCCTCGAGCATGCCCTCCGCGGCGTCATCCTCCGGCAGCCGAGGCGGGTGCCCTGCGAAGACGGTGCCGGCCTCGATCGTGAGCTGGTAATGGGAGAGATGGCTCGGACGCAGCGCGAGGGCCTCCTCGACGTCGCGCAGCGCGGCGCCGACGTCCTGGTCCGGCAGGCCGTACATCAGATCCATGTTGAAATTCTCGAGGCCCGCCGCGTGCAGCTCGGCGGCGGCGCGCCGGGTCTCCTGCGCGCAGTGGATCCGCCCGAGGGCCGCGAGCCGCGCATCGTCGAAGGACTGCGCGCCGAGCGAGACGCGATTGACGCCAGCCGCGCGGTATTCAGCGAAACGGCCGCGCTCGATCGTTCCGGGATTCGCCTCGAGGGTGACCTCGATATCGCGGGCGAGCGCGAGGTGTCGCCCGGCCGATTGCAGCAGTCGCGCCACCGCGTCCGGCGAGAACAGGCTCGGGGTGCCCCCGCCCAGGAAGACGCTGATGACCTCCCGTCCGGTCACCGCGGGTGCCTGCGCCTCGATATCGCGCAGCAGCGCCTCGACATAGACCCGCTCTTCGAGCTCGCCGTGCAGGGTGTGCGAGTTGAAATCGCAGTACGGGCACTTGCGCACGCACCAGGGGAAATGCACGTATAGCGCGAGCGGTGGAGTTTCCAGCACGGGGATATTCTACCCGCCGGTAGGCTCGGCGGCGCAATTGCGCCTTGATTCGCGGCCCGGACCATGTAAACCTTCCGGTTCTCCCCCGCTGCCGCCGACAGCCGTTTCCCGGAGCATCGGTAACGCGCGATGGCGGGTCTCAAAGGCCCTCTTTAACGCAAAGCGTTCACCGAATGACAGAGAAGACATTCGAGCTCGTCGACCGAGCCTCCGACCGCAAGGCCACCCTGCCCGTGCGACCGGGCACCATAGGACCCGCCGTCGTGGACCTCGCGGCCTTGAACAAGGAACTCGGGGTCTTCACCTACGATCCGGGATTCGGGGTGACCGCCTCCTGCGAGAGCCGCATCACCTATATCGACGGTGACGCCGGGGTGCTGCTCTATCGCGGCTACCCCGTCGAGCAGCTGGCGCAGAAGAGCTCGTTCACGGAGGTCTCCTATCTGCTGCTGCACGGCAACCTGCCGACCCGCAAGCAGCTCGAGGAATTCGAGGGCAGCATCCGTCATCACACGATGATCAACGAGTCGCTGCTGCGCTTCTTCCACGGGTTCCACTACGACGCGCACCCGATGGCGATGGTCTCCGCCGTGGTGGCGTCGATGTCCGCGTTCTATCACGACACGATGGACATCTATAACCCGCGGCAGCGGGAGATCTTCGCGCACCGCATCATCGCCAAGATCCCGACCATCGCCGCGGCCGCCCACAAGCACGCCCTCGGGCAGCCGTACATCTATCCGCGCAACGATCTCGACTACTGCAGCAACCTGCTGCACATGCTGTACGCCGTCCCCTGCGAGCCGTACCACGTCGACCCCGTGGCCGCACAGGCGCTCGACCTGCTTTTCATCCTGCATGCCGATCACGAGCAGAACGCCAGCACCTCGACCGTGCGGCTGGCGGGCAGCACCGGCGCCAACCCCTATGCGGCGATCTCCGCCGGCGTCTCGGCCCTCTGGGGCCCCGCGCACGGCGGCGCCAACGAGGCGGTGCTCGCCATGCTGGAGCAGATCGGCACCGCGGACAACATCCCGAAGTTCCTGGCGATGGCCAAGGACAAGTCGAGCCACTTCCGCCTGATGGGCTTCGGTCACCGGGTCTACAAGAACTTCGATCCGCGCGCCAAGATCATTCGGGAGATGTGCCACAAGGTGCTGGCGCGTCTCGGCCGTTCCGACAACCCGCTGTTCGAGCTGGCGCTGCGCCTGGAGGAGATCGCGCTCAAGGACGATTACTTCGTCGAGCGCAAGCTCTATCCGAACGTGGATTTCTACTCCGGCATCATCTACAGCGCGATCGGCATTCCGCGCTCGATGTTCACCGTGATGTTCGCGATCGCCCGCACGGTGGGCTGGGTCGCGCACTGGCAGGAGATGATCGCCGATCCGGCGATGCGCATCGGCCGTCCGCGGCAGCTTTATACGGGCGCCACGCGCCGCGACTACGTGGACATCGGCAGGCGCGCCTGAGCCGGCGCGTGCGGCAGGGAGGGCCGTGCCGGCCCTCCCGCGGCGCCGCTCACTGGGTCAGCAGCGCCGCCACTTCACTCGCGCTGGCCCGCCGCATCGGCCGGCCATCGACCGGACTCACCGGCGCCTGGCGGATCCCATCCATCGGGAACACGGTGGCGTCGATCGCCTGATCCTCGAACTCGAAGCGCAGCCCCGGATAGGCGAGCACGCGCTCGGCGCTCATGCGCACGCGACGCTCGGTCACCTCGTGGGCGATGCCGTGGTCGATGAGCTTCAGCGCGACCGATTCCGGGAAGTCGGCGAAGAGGTGTAGCTGCACCTCGGAATGCTCCGTCGCCGTGCCGCTGAGCACCGGGCCGACGAGCCGCGGCTCGAACTCCCGCAGGTGCCGCATGGCCACGAGCGCGGCGCGGCGCTGTGCCTGCAGCGACTCCTCGTGCGTCTCCCGTCCGAAGAGCCGCTGATACTCGGCGAGCGCCGCCTCGATCTCGGTGTTCTTCGGCAGCATGGCGCTGCCATCGTTCACGCCCAGCCGCTCCGCCGCCTTGCGCTTGGCGATGAAGAAGTCGCGGATCCCGTGCTCGGCCATGATGCGCGCCGCCTCCTGCGCCAGCGCGCGCCGCAGATTCTCCCCGCGGGGTGTCGGATATTTTCTCGCCATCGCGCTCAGAATATCGAGTCCGCGCCCGATTGCGTCTGCCTGCCCCGCGCCGCCGAGCCCGTCCCGGGCGACGGCAGGTGATTGGCCATGAAGACTTCCGGAATGCCGTCCGGGTTTTCGTCACTCACCAGCGTCCCTGTCTGGGGCGAGATGCGCAACTTGACGATGCCCTGTGGCATCGGGCGCTGCCACTGGGGAACCCCCTGCAGCGCATAGCGCATGAAGTGCATCCAGATGGGCAAAGCCACGTGCGCGCCCTCCTCCCCGTGGCCGAGCGTGCGATTGTCATCGTATCCCACCCACACGGTGGCCTCGAGCGAGGGGGTGAAGCCGTTGAACCAGGCATCACGGTAGTCGTTGGTGGTGCCGGTCTTGCCGGCGATGTCATCGCGGTGCAGCGCGAGCGCGCGTACGCCCGTGCCGTACTTGATCACATCCTGCATCATCGAAGTCATCAGGTAATCGTTCTGCGGGCTGATGACGCGCGGCGCCAGCCAGTCCGGCGGCAGCGGCCCCTCGCCGCCGCGCTGGGCGCCGGCCTCGGCAAGAAACGCCGCTGGCGTCGCGGCCGGCTGCAGCTGGCTCGGCGTGACCGGGGTGGAGCAGAGGACGCACGCAACGCGCGGCGCCGCCTGCCGGATGACCTTGCCGGAGGCGTTCTCCACGCGGTCGATGAAATAGGGATCGACCTTGAAGCCGCCGTTGGCGAACACCGAATAGGCGGTGGCCATCTGCAGGGGCGTCGCCCGCAACGTCCCGAGCGCCAGAGTCAGATTCTGCGGCAGGGTCTTCGGATCGAACCCGAAGCGGCTGGCGTACTGGCTGACGTACTGCGTCCCCAGGTCGCGCATCAGGCGGATCGAGACCAGGTTGAGCGAGTGCGCGAGCGCCACGCGCAGGCGCACCGGACCGCCGAACGAGCCGGTGTCGTTCTCCGGTCGCCACGTCGCCTCCAGGCCCTCGCCACCGACGACGAGCGGCGCGTTGAGCAGCGTGCTGGCCGGGGTGAAGCCCTTCTCGAGCGCCGCGGAATAGTAGATCGGCTTGAAGCCCGAGCCCGGAAGCCTTTCCGCCTGCGTGGCGCGGTTGAACTTGTTGGAGTAGTAATCGAAGCCACCGACGAGGGCGGCGATCGAGCCGTTGTTGGGATCGAGGGCGACGAGCGCGCTCTGCGCCTGTGGCACCTGCGCGAGCTGCGCGTGGCCCGCCTTGTCGGCGACCACATAGACGATGTCGCCGCGCGCGAGCACGTCGCCCGCGGATTTCGGCGCCGGTCCCTGCGCGTTCTCGCCGAGCGCCTTGCGCGCCCAGGAGAGCCCGCTCCAGCCGATCTGCGCGAAGCCATGCGAGCGGACGAAGACCTGGGCGCTCTGCGGGTCGAGCTTCACCACCACGGCCGGCGAGAGCATGCCGATCGGCGTGTACTCGTCGACCAGCTGCTCGAGCTGCGCCGCGGTGGCGTCGGACCCGAGCACGGTGCGGCCGATCGGTCCCCGCCAGCCCTGCTGGCGGTCGTACTCGATCAGGCCGAGCTGCACGGCGCGGTTGGCCAGCGTCTGCAGCCGCCCATCGACGGTCGTGTAGACGCGATAGCCCGCCGTCTCAGCGGCCGGGCCGTACCACTGCTCCATCTGTTCTCGCACCATCTCCGCCACGTAGGGCGCGTTGACGTCGATGTGGGGCGCATGGGCGCTCGCGCCGACCGGCTCCCTGTTGGCGGCGTCGGCGGCCGCGGCGTCGATGTAGCCGAGGTCGCGCATCCGCTCCAGCACATAACGGCGGCGCGCCGCGGCCAGGTGCGGATGGATGATGGGATTGTAGAGCGTCGGCGCCTGCGGAATGCCGGCGAGCGTCGCCGCCTGCGCCACGGTCAGCTGGTCGAGGCTCTTCCCGAAGTAGGTCTGCGCCGCGGCCGCGATGCCGTAGGAGCGCTGGCCGAAGAAGATGACGTTGAGATAGAGCTGGAAGATCTCCTGCTTGGTGAACTCGTGGTCCATCTCGAAGGTGACGAAGGTCTCCTGCAGCTTGCGGCGCCAGGTCTTGTCCAGAGTCAGGAACACGTTGCGGGCCGCCTGCTGGGTGATCGTGCTGCCACCCTGCACCTTGCGGCCGGCGATGAGATCGATGATGGCCGAGCGGGCGATGCCGATCAGGCTGATGCCGCTCTCCTGGAAGAAACGGTGGTCTTCCGCCGCCAGAAACGCGTCCCGCACGAGCGGCGGGATCTGGTCATAACGAACCGGCGTGCGCTGTTGGGCTCCGATCTGCGCGATGAGATCCCCGGTCGAGGTGTAGATGCGCAGCGGAACTTTCAACTCCACGTGGCGCATCTGCGAGCTCGTGGGCAGCGACGGCTCCAGATAGACGTAGGTGCACGCATAGGCGTAAAGCCCGAGAAGTGTGATCAACATCACACCGCTCAATGCAACGATCGGAATCCGAACCTGTTTCCATTTCACAGAAAACGACTCTCTCTGCTTGCGCTCCCCGCGGGGGCTATGCATAGTAACGCCCGTTTCAGGGCAAACTCACCGAAAGGTGGGGACGCAAAGCCTCCGGTCTACGGGACGCACGTGCCTATGACAGCGGGGTTGCCGGTCGGTTTCCAGACCGTTCCTCGCACCGCGCTTGGCCGTGCCCGCCCGAAGGCGCGTCTCCAGAATACTTGGGTACGGCAAAGGCATCTCTGTTGTCCATTTGGCTGAAAGCCGCCAGCGGCGCTTTCAGCGAGACCCTACATGGTTGCCGCGAGCAAGGGGAGCGACCCTTTGCCCGCCGTGACGGGGGAGGCACTTTGCGTGCCGCGCCCCGCCGCGCTCACGCGGCCAGGGGGGACTCAGGGCGGCCTGGGGGCACCATCGCTGGTTTCCGTGAGCCCGCTCACGTTCAATTTAACTTTGCGCTGATATATAGTGCACCGGGCATTCATGCGGGGCGGTCGTTTTCAGGCGTAAATACCTGAAAAGGAAATAAAAATGTTCCTCCTTCAGCGCAAGCACCGGCCCCTCCTGGGACTTGACATAACCACTTCCTCGGTCAAGCTCATCGAGCTTACCATGTCCGGGGGGCAGTACCGGGTCGAGGCCTACGCGGCCGAGCCGACGCCACAGAATGCCGTCAACGAGAAGGCCATCGTGGATGCCGAGGCCGTGGGCGAGGCCGTGCGCCGGGCGGTCAAGCGCTCCGGCGCCAAGAGCACCGAAGTGGCCGTGGCGATCAGCGGCGATGCGGCGATCACCAAGGTCATTCAAATGCCCCGGGCCCTGCGCGCCAACGACCTCGAGGCGCAGGTGGAAATGCAGGCCGACCAGTAAATCCCCTTCCCCATGGACGAGGTGAGCTACGACTTCGAGGTGCTCGGGCCCTCCGAGAAGGATCCCGAGACCAACGACGTGCTGCTCGTGGCCACGCGCACCGAGAACGTCGAGCAGCGCCAGGCCGCCGTCAAGGCCGCCGGGCTCACGGCGAGAATCGTCGATGTCGAGGCGTTCGCCCTGGAGAACGCCTGCAAGCTGATGACGCACCAGATGCCGGACGGGGGGATCGACCGGACCATCGCGGTCGTCGATTTCGGCGCGAGCAGCACGACCTTCAGCGTGCTGCGCAATCTCAAGGTGGTCTACACCCGCGACTTCTCCTTCGGCGGCCAGCAGCTCACCGAGGAGATCATGCGCACCTACGGATTATCGATGGAGGAGGCGGGCCGGGCCAAGAAGGAAGGCGGGCTGCCAGGCAACTTCCAGGCGGAGGTCCTCGATCCCTTCATCGACGACATGACCCAGCAGGTCAGCCGTTCGCTGCAGTTCTACCTCGCCTCCGGCTCCGGCCGCGAACAGCCGGAGAAGATCCTGGTCTGCGGCGGCTGCGCCAATATCCCGGGCGTCGCCGAGGTGATCGCGAGCCGCGTCGGCATCGCCGCGGAGAAAGGCGAGCCACTCGGGCAGATGAAGCTATCCTCCCGCGCCAAGGCGCAGGCGGTGCAGCGTGATGCGACCGCCCTGCTGACGGCATGTGGACTGGCACTGCGGAGCTTCGACTGATGCCACGCATAAACCTGCTTCCCTGGCGAGAGGCGCAGCGCAAGGAGCGCAAGATCGCCTTCATGGCGGCGCTCGGTGGCGCCGCGGTCTGCGCCCTGGTCATGATGGGCGCGGTCTACACCCTCTACAACGCGATGATCGACGCGCAGCAGCGGCGCAACGAGCTGCTCAAGGCGCAGATCCAGGTCCTCGACCGGCAGATCGAGGAGATCAATACCCTGGAGAAGACCAAGCGCCAGTTCATCGCGCGCATGCGCATCATCGAGAAGCTGCAGCGCTCGCGGCCCGAGATCGTGCACGTGTTCGATCAGATCGTGAAGACGCTGCCCGACGGCGTGTACCTCACCAGCGTCACCCAGCAGGGCGAGCATCTGAAGTTCACCGGCGTCGCGCAGTCGAGCACGCGCGTGTCGGCCTTCATGCGCAACATCGATGCGTCGCAATGGATGAAGAACCCGTCGCTGGAGGTCATCCAGTCGAAGTCCGGAGCGTTCGGCTCGAGCTTCACCCTCGACGCGCTGGAGACCTCGGCCGACGCCGATGGCGCGGACGCGATGCAGCAGAGGCCTGGACGGCGGATCGTGGCGAGCGCGGGGGGACCTAAATGAATCTCAGCTTTCTCGAGGAACTGCGCGACCTCGATCCCCGCGACCCCGGCCGCTGGCCGTTCGCGGCGCGGGCGGGCGCCGTGGGCGCGACCTTCCTCATCCTGACACTGCTGCTCGTCTATCTCTTCGTCTGGCAGGACGTGCGGCCGGAGCTGCAGCAGAAGGAGCAGGAGGAGCAGTCGCTGCGGCTGGAGTTCCAGCAGAAGCACGCGCAGGCCGTCAATCTGCCCATCTACAAGCGGCAGTTGAAGGATCTGCAGCGCTCCTTCGGCGCGCTGCTGCGCCAGCTGCCGGGCAAGACCGAAGTGCCGAACCTGCTGGTGGACATCTCCCAGACGGCGCTCGCCGCGGGCCTGCAGCAGAAGCTCTTCCAGCCCGAGCCCGAGCAGGACAAGGACTTTTACGCGGAGCTGCCCATCAAGATGCAGCTCACCGGCAGCTATCATCAGTTCGGCGAGTTCGTGAGCGGGATCGCGGCGCTGCCACGCATCGTGACGCTGCACGACATCCAGATCAGGCCGACCGGCAACGGCGGCAAGGGCGGGTACGACGACCTGACCCTGATCCTCACCGCGAAGACCTATCGCTATCTCGATGCGGATGAGATGGCCGCGCAGCAGCACGGCAAGAAAAAGTTCGCCCATCCTCCCGGCCGGCATTGAGGGGGGCCGCGAATGACCATTCACATGCGACAGCACATTCTTGCCCGTAGCCGCGGCGCTCGCGCCTGCGCTCTGGCCTGCGCAGCCATCCTGGGTCTCGCCGGCTGCTCCAGTGCCGACGGCGACCTGCAGCAGTTCATCCAGCAGACCGAGCAGCAGCCCGGTGGCCGGGTCGAGCCGCTGCCGGAGGTCAAGCCGTACGAGACCTTCGTCTACAACGATCAGAACCTGCGCTCGCCCTTCGTCCCCAGCCAGCCGGCCGGCTACGACGCCGTGCGGCCGAACTCCAAGCGGCCGCGCGAGTTCCTGGAGCAGTTCTCGCTCGACACGCTGAAGATGGTGGGTACGCTGCGCATCGCGGGCGACACCTACGCCCTGGTGCAGACCAAGGACGGCATCGTCCACCGCGTCACGGTCGGCAACTACATGGGCCAGAACGACGGCCACATCACGGCGATCACGCCCTCCAGAATCGACCTCACCGAGATCGTCCCCGACGGGCTCGGTGGCTACATGAAACGGCCGGCCGCCCTGGGCCTCAGCCAGTAGGGAGTCTCGAACAATGAAATCCCCTTCCCCGATGTATCGGATCCTGAGCGCGGCCGCCTGGGTCGCGGCGCTCGCCGCGTTCGCAACGCTGCCGAGCCGGCCCGCGTACGCCGTGGACGGGCCCGCCCTGCAGTCGATCGATGTGCAGCCGCTCGCGAACGAGCGCATGAAGCTGACCCTGCACCTCTCGGGGCCGGCGCCCAAGCCGCTCTCGTTCACCGTCGACAACCCGGCGCGCATCGCCATCGATCTTCCCGATACCACCCTGGCACTGCCCTCGCGTCGCATCGACGTGCAGACCGGCGGCCTGAACTCCATTCTCGCGGCGGAGGGGAAGCATCGCTCGCGGCTCCTGCTGAGCCTCGACAAGATGATGCCCTACGACATCGAGCGGCACGGCAACGAGATCCTCGTCACCCTGGGCTCCACGGGCGCGAGCGCCCAGGCGTCGGGCGCGCCGGCTGACGCCGAGGCCGCGCCGGCCGACCAGAGTGCCTCCGCCGCGCCCGCGACGCAGACATCCGCTGGCGGCGCTCCCCAGTCCTGGGAGGTCCGCAGCGTCGATTTCCGCCGCGGCTCCGACGGGTCCGGCCGGGTGATCGTGCACCTCTCCGACCCGCACATCCCGGTGAACCTGCAGCAGATCGGCAACCAGATCGTGGTGGATTTCTCCAACGCGCCGGTGCCCACCGACCTGGTGCGCCGCTATGACGCGACCGACTTCGGCACGCCCGTGACCGATTTCGACGTCACGAACACCAGTCATGGCTCGCGCATCGCCATCGACGCCACGGGCGAGTACGACCAGCTGGCCTACCAGTCCGACGACGAGTACGTGGTCGAGCTGCAGCCACTGAAGAAGGGGCAGGCGCAGACGCAGAAGCCGAAATTCACGGGCGAGCGCCTGACGCTGAACTTCCAGGACATTTCAGTGCGCGCGGTGCTGCAGCTGCTCGCGGATGCGAGCGGGCAGAACATCGTGGTCAGCGACTCCGTGACCGGCAGCGTGACCCTGCGCCTGCAGAACGTGCCCTGGGACCAGGCACTGGCGATCATCCTGCAGACCAAGGGGCTGGGTGATCGCAAGGAAGGCAATGTCATTCTCGTTGCCCCTCAGGCGGAGCTGGCGGCACGCGAGAAAGCGGACCTGGCGGCGCAGAACGCGGTGCAGCAGCTCGAGCCGGTGCGCTCGGAGTACCTGCAGATCAACTACGCGAAAGCATCCGACCTCGCCTCGCTCATCAAGTCGCAGAGCAACTCCCTCCTGTCCAAGCGCGGCAACGTGGCGGTGGACGAGCGCACGAACACGCTGCTGCTGCAGGACACCCCCGAGCGGCTGGAGCAGATCAACCGCCTGGTGGCGCGACTGGACGTGCCGGTCCGGCAGGTGGAGATCGAGGCGCGGGTGGTGCTGGTCAACGACGACTTCACGCGCCAGCTCGGAGCCCGCCTGGGACTGACCAACTCCTGGCTGAACAATGGCGGCAACGGCGCAATCACCGAGACCGGCACCGCCGCCGGCGAGGACACGATGATCGGCTCCGCCATCAACAATCTCGCCTCCAGCAATGGCGCATCGCCCTTCCCGATCTCGGTGCCCACCGGGTCGGCGGGCTTCCCGCAGCGCTACAACGTCAATCTGCCCGTGGGCACCCCGGACGGGTCGCTTGCGGTCGGCATCCTGACAGGGACGCATCTGGTGGACCTTGAGCTCTCCGCGGCGGAGGCCGAGACCGAGGCGAAGGACATCTCCTCGCCCCGGGTGATCACCGCCAACCAGAAGGAGGCGACGATCATGCAGGGCGTCGAGATCCCCTATCAGCAGTCGGCCTCGAGCGGCGCGACCTCCATCTCGTTCAAGAACGCGGTGCTGCAGCTGAAGGTTACGCCGCAGATCACGCCCGACAATCGCATCATCCTCGACCTGGACGTGCGCGATGACGAAGTCGGCCAGGTCGTCGTGGAGTCCTGCGGAGTGAACGTGCCCTCGATCGATACCCGCGAGGTGACGACGCAGGTGCTGGTCAACGACGGGCAGACGGTGGTGCTCGGCGGCATTCTGGCGAACAAGTCCACCAACACCGTCAACAAGGTGCCCTGGCTGGGCGACATCCCGGTGCTCGGCCACCTGTTCAAGAACACGGACCGGACCAATAACAAGGACGAGCTGCTGATCTTCGTGACCCCGAAGATCGTGCGGCAGGGCGTCAACGTCTATTGATCTGATCCGCCGGGGGACGGCGTCGTCCCGCCAGCCATCGAGCGGCCGCCTGCGGGCGGCCGCTTCGTTTGGCGGCACCGCGTGCGGCCTTGATATGCTGCGCTCCTCCTATGCGCGGCGCCCCCAATATCATCCTCATCGGCCCGATGGGCTCCGGCAAGACCGCGGTCGGCCGCAGCCTCGCCCGGCAGCTCGCCGCGCCCTTCTACGACAGCGATTCGGAGATCGTGAAGCGCACGGGGGTGGATATTCCCTATATCTTCGAGCGCGAGGGCGAGACCGGCTTCCGGCTCCGGGAGCGGGAGGCGATCGAGGCGCTGGTCGCCCTGAGTGGCATCGTCCTGGCGACCGGGGGCGGCGCGGTGCTGCTGCCGGAGAACCGGCGGCTCCTGACCGAGCGCGGGCTGGTGGTTTATCTCGAGACCTCGGTCGGGCAGCAGGCCGAGCGGGTGAAACAGGGGCGGAATCGGCCGCTCCTCAGCAATGTCGACCCGGCGATCCGGCTCGAGGAGCTGATGGCCGTGAGGGATCCGCTCTACCGCTCGATTGCCGACGTCACCGTGAGGACCGACGGACGACGCGTGAAGACCGTTGCCGAGGACATCGTGCGGATGATTGGATAGATTGCAGACCATGGATATCCTTCGCGTCGATCTCGGCAGCCGCAGCTACCCCATCCTGATCGGGCAGGGGCTGCTCGGCGAGCGCTCGGCGTTCGAGCAGCACCTGCAGGCGAACGATGTCCTGGTCGTGAGCAATACCGTCGTGGCGCCGCTTTATCTGGATTCCCTTGAGGCGAGCCTGCGGCCGCGACGGGTGGTCGCGACCATCCTGCCGGATGGCGAGTCCCACAAGACCCTGCCGACCGTGGCGCGCATCCTGGATGTGCTCGTGGCCAATCGATTCGGCCGCGATTGCGCCGTCGTGGCGCTCGGTGGCGGTGTCGTGGGAGATATGGCGGGCTTTGCGGCCGCGAGCTACCAGCGTGGCGTCGCCTTCGCGCAGGTGCCGACCACGCTGCTCGCCCAGGTCGATTCGTCCGTGGGCGGCAAGACGGGCGTCAATCATCCCGGCGGCAAGAACCTGATCGGGGCCTTCCATCAGCCGGCGGTCGTAGTGGCGGACACCCGTACGCTGACGACCCTGCCGGCGCGCGAGCTGCGGGCGGGGCTGGCGGAGGTCATCAAATACGGGCTGATCTGCGATGCCCCGTTCTTCGCCTGGCTGGAAGCGCACATCGACTCGCTGCTGGCGGCGGAGCCGATGGCCCTGGCGCACGTGATCCGCCGCTCCTGCGAGATCAAGGCGCAGATCGTGGGGCGCGATGAGCGCGAGCACGGGGAACGGGCGCTGCTCAACCTAGGTCATACCTTCGGCCACGCGGTGGAGGCGGCGACCGGCTACACGCAGTGGCTCCATGGCGAGGCGATCGGCGCCGGATTGGTCATGGCGGCGGCCATGTCCAGCGAGTGCGGCCACCTCACGCCGGACGAGCTGGAGCGGATCACCCGCCTGGTGGCGCGTGCGGGACTGCCGACCCGCATCGACAAGGTGACCCCGGACGCCGCTCTGACCCTGATGCGGATGGATAAAAAGGTTCAGGCGGGACGGATCAGGCTGGTGCTGTTGCGCGGCATCGGCGACGCCTTCGTCACCGCGGACTATGCGGAGCCCGCGCTGCGCCACACCCTCGAGTCGTACCTGGGCTGAGCCGTGCACGTCCCCGGTGAAGAGATCCTGGCCCCCTATGCCGCGCGCGACGACCGCTCGCGCGGGCGGCGCCACCCCGAGCCGAAACCCGAGTTCCGAACCGAGTACCAGCGGGACCGCGACCGGATCATTCACTCGAACGCATTCCGGCGCCTGGTCTACAAGACGCAGGTGTTCGTGAACCACGAGGGCGATCTCTACCGGACCCGCGTGACGCATTCCATCGAGGTGGCGCAGATCGCGCGTTCCGTGGCGCGCGCCCTGAGCGTCAACGAGGCGCTGACGGAAGCGATCTGCCTGGCGCACGACCTGGGTCATACTCCCTTCGGCCACGCCGGGCAGGACGCGCTGAACGAGTGCATGCGCCCCTATGGCGGCTTCGAGCACAACCTGCAGTCCCTGCGCGTAGTGGACGAGCTCGAGGAGCGCTATGCCGAGTTTCCCGGGCTCAATCTGACGTTCGAGTGCCGCGAAGGCATCCTGAAGCACTGCTCGGCGCGGGCGGCGCGCGAGCTCGGCGAGCTGGGGGAGCGCTTCCTGCAGCGGACCCAGCCGGGTCTCGAGGCGCAGATTGCCAACGTCGCCGACGAGATCGCCTACAACAACCACGACGTGGACGACGGTATCCGGGCGCAGCTCGTGTGCATCGAGGATCTACGCGCGACGCGTCTCTTCCGCCGCCAGCTGGATATCGTGACGGCCGCCTACCCGGATCTGGGCGAGCGGCGCTTGATCCACGAGGTCATCCGCCGGATGATCAACCACATCGTGGTCGACCTGATCCGCGCCAGTCAGGCTCGCCTCGAGGAGGCGCGGCCGTCCTCGATCGACGACGTCCGCGCCCAGCCCCGGCCGCTCATCGCTCTCAGCGATGCGGCCCGCGAGGAGCACGCCGAGCTGATGCAGTTCCTGCGCGAGCGGCTCTACCGCCACTACAAAGTGCTGCGCATGACCACCAAGGCGCGGCGCGTGCTTAAAGAGCTCTTCGAGGCCTTCTTCGCGGACATTCATCTGATGCCGCCGGAGCATCACGAGGCGGCTGCCCGCGGTGAGGCGGCACAGGGAGCGGCCGGCCGGGCCCGCGCCGTGGCAGACTACATCGCAGGCATGACCGATCGGTACGCCATTCTCGAGCACAGGCGCATCTTCGATCCGGCGGAGCGGACCTGACCATGGCCAGCAATGGACCGGTATTGTCCGGAGACGCGCGTAAGCAGCTGTTGTTCGCTGTCCGGAAAGTTCTAGCACCAATTATCAGACTCCTGATCCGACTTGGAATTAGCTACCAGGAGTTTGCCGAACTTGCGCGGGGGGTGTACGTGGAAAGTGCGATCAAAGATCGCATCGGTCCTGCATTCACCCCCACGCGAGACAGGGTCTCTCTCATGACGGGCCTTACGCGTAAACAAGTCGATTACTACGTGGACAATGAGAATGCGTTGCCCAGGGCTCGTCCCACTCTGGCGCGGGTTATACCGGAGGTGCTTCACAGGTGGCACACTGATTCGCACTACTTGGGTCCATACGGGATACCGATCGAGTTGGAATTTGAATCGCCGCCTGGCCGTAGCTTCAAAAGCCTGGTTGCTCAGGTTGATCCGACGGCAAGTGCGGGGCATGTGCTAGAAGATTTGCTGCAAGCAGGTTGCGTCGCTCACTCCGGCGAAAAGCATTTTCGTGCGATTGCGCGGTGGTTTGTTTTGCCCGATGCGCTTAGCTCGCTTAGGCTCGATTATTTCGGACATACGTTATCTCATCTAGCGCGGACCTTGGAATATAACTTCGATCCGGCTCACGTTGACAACAAGCGCCTTGAAAGATTTGTGTTTGCGGACAAGGGGCTTTCTCGTGCGCTGCTGCCTGCCTTCGAATCGCATGTGCGCAAGCGCACTGTTCAGTTCCTGTCTGACGTTGATGATTGGATTGCCCATAGCGGCGGCAAGGCACTGCCGGACGCTGGGGTCGAAGCTGGAGTCAACGTGTTCCTATATGTCGATCCGCCCCCGGATTCGCGCAGCATCTCGGAGTTGGTGCAACCGCGCCGTGCGATTGGACGCGCTCGGCAGCCCCCCAGGAAGTTACCGTGATTTCCGGTGAGATTCGTGGGCGAATGCTTTTTGCGCTTAGGCGCATATTGCGACCACTTGCCCGCTTGCTAATTGGCGCTGGAATTCGATTCGATGAATTTGCTGAACTGGCGCGCGGCGTCTATGTTGAGAGCGCAATCAGAAATGGGTTGAGCCAAAAGGTTCTACCGACTCGCGAGCGCGTTGGAATGACCACGGGCCTGACCGGGAGGCAAGTCGATTACTACATCGATAACGAGGGCGCGCTTCCGATGGCTGATCCGACATTAGCGGCACTTTTAGTGGAAGTGCTGCAAAAATGGCATACGGTTCCGCCTTACGCAGGTCCATATGGAATACCACTCGAGCTGGAATTCGACAGTCCTTCTGACCGTTGTTTTAGGAGCTTGGTCGCACTTGTCGACCCAGGTGCAGATTCGCGCTTGGCTCTTGAGGAGTTGCTCCGTACCGGCGCGGCTGCGCCCTCTGGGGAAAGGCACTTTCGAGCTGTGTCTCGTTCATTAACCATGCCAGATCCGACGTCTCCCCAGCTTATAGAGCATTTCGGTAAGACGCTTTCAAGGCTGGCTGCGACGCTCGAGTACAACATGTATCCCGAACATTCCGCGAAGCGGTTGGAACGATTCGTGATCGCTGATCGTGGGTTGGCGCGCGAACTCATTCCCGAATTTGACACTTACGTCCGAGGGCGTGCGGCTGATTTCCTGCTCGATTTGGACAATTGGCTTGCTCCACATTCGGCGGATGAGCCGAATGCCGCCGACCGGGTGGATACCGGCGTAAACGTGTTTTTATATGCCGAACCACCAACGGTTGATGAACCTCTATCCCTGCCTGCGGAACGGAGAATGCCCGCTACCTCAGGTAAAAACTTTCGATAAATCAATAAGCTAAGGATACATTGCCGGCGGTGCCGCACCTTGGCGGGACGCGAAAGGCCTCTTGCCGGCCGGCCGATCTTCTTCAATGCTGTTGTCTGGAATTGACTTCTGACTTCGTCGCTCCCGCGACGCCAAAAAACTACTGTGAAGTCAATAAGTTAACTGCGCGATCACACATATCACGCCGGCCGACTAAGGGCGCGCAAATAGCGCATTTCTTTGACCCCCATCACAATTTTCTGGTAGCTTAGGTTACGTTAAATTCGATTGTGCCGATGCCGCAAAGGACGGCACGGGTCAAGGGGAGGTTCAGATGGCTCGATCCAGAAAGTGCCTGGCGCGCGGCGTCCTGTTTTCCGTAACCGCTATTCTCTCCAGTGCCGCTGCCTTTGCCGGGAGTGGTTCGGACGTTCCTCTGGCCATTGGCCCTTTAGAGCACGTCAATCTCAAGACCTCAACGATCGTAGTTCTAGGCCAAACTTACAACGTTAGTGCGGGAGCTCTCGCTGCTGGCAAGTCGCCAGGGCTTGCTGCGCTTACCCCCGGCACTCTGGTTGTGGTCCGAGGGAAGGAAACGGCGTCCGGAAGATCCACTGTTAAGAGCCTTACGGTTCTTCCTCAGCTTGATGTTCCTGGCGCGACGCAGCTTCTGGTTACCGGCATCGTCTCCGGCTTGTCGAATGTCGGTCAAATTCGCCTTGGGAAATTGAGCGTAGATATCAATTCAGCTCTCGCTGGCAATTCGCCGCAAGTGACTTCGGGCGAGCTCGTGCAAGTGGTCGGGACGCAGCCGATCGCTGGCGGACTCTTTCTTGCGCAAAGTATCGCCAATGGCATTCAAGGCAGCGGTCCGTCATCTGACGGAATCCAGGGTAGCGGCCCCAATTCGAACGGGATTCAGGGCAGTGGCCCGTCCTCCAATGGGATTCAGGGCAGCGGAGTCGTGTCCCTCGGGATTCAGGGTAGCGGCCCCCAGTCAAATGGGATTCAAGGCAGCGGCCCGTCCTCCAATGGGATTCAGGGCAGCGGAGTCGTGTCGCTCGGGATTCAGGGTAGCGGCCCCACGTCCAACGGGATTCAGGGCAGTGGCCCGTCCTCCAACGGGATCCAGGGCAGCGGAGTCGTGTCGCTCGGAATTCAGGGTAGCGGGCCCCAGTCAAATGGAATTCAGGGCAGCGGCCCGTCCTCCAATGGGATTCAGGGTAGCGGAGTCGTATCGCTCGGGATTCAGGGTAGCGGCCCCACGTCCAAAGGGATTCAGGGCAGTGGCCCGTCCTCCAATGGGATCCAGGGCAGCGGTGTTGTAGCGCTCGGAATTCAGGGTAGCGGGCCCCAGTCAAATGGAATTCAGGGCAGCGGCCCGTCCTCCAATGGGATTCAGGGTAGCGGAGTCGTGTCGCTCGGGATTCAGGGTAGCGGCCCCCAATCAAATGGAATTCAGGGCAGTGGCGTGGTATCGCTCGGCATCCAAGGTAGTGGCCCCACGTCAAACGGAATCCAGGGTAGCGGACAGAACTGAGCCTTCCTTCCGGCACGGCCTCAAACTGTCCGGCATTGAGATAGCGGGCGACGGTGATCCCCAGACGCCGCAGCTGACGCGTAGTCATATTGCGGCGCGAAGTACCCCTAATCCTGCGCTAGGTATTCGTCGCGGGCCAAGCCTACTCTAGACTGCATGTCCATTTCTGGGCGAAAAGACCAGAAATGTCCACTTTTCTGCGCACGCGATTCGGATAATGATCCATCTACGCATTGCATAGGTGTTGCACCTTCGGTGCTCTTGCTTTCTCGCAGATTTCCCAGCCCCATTGGCTCGCGTTTCCGAAACGACTCCCCACGGGTTGCGCCTCACGCGCCAGGCTGGACGATTGAGGCTGGCGGAGAGCCGAAGCCAAGATTTGGAGCAACTGCTCATGGAACTCGCGCTCGTGTTACTCCCACGCGGAATTACGCCAGAAAGATTCTCAAGGCTTGCGCGGGAGGCATTCATACGGGCCGCGGCGGATCGGTCTCGCCTCAGAAACGGGCGGGTCAATCAGTCAAAGGTGGCGGCACTTACGGGCCTGTCTCGACGGGAAATTAAGCGCCTCTTGGATGCGGATCGATCGAGATCGAGACTCGTGGTCGCTCGCTCGGCATGCACGCCCTCCGAGCGAGTCGTCTATGGATGGAGAACCGACCGGAGGTACCTCACCAGGGCGGGCCGCCCCAAAACGCTGTCCGTGGGAGCTCGCAGATCTGCGTTTGAGCGACTCGTGAAAGAGTACGGCGGCGACATTTCCCCTCGTGCATTACTGGAAGAGCTGATCACCAAAAAGGCAATACACAAGACTGGTCGTCGATTGGAGCTGCGAGTCTCGAAACTGCCTTCTGGCAGAGGAAACCTTGGCACCTTCAGTCGAATAGTTCCGACGCTCATCGACGGACTGAGGATTGCATCACCTTCTTCGAGATCTTCCATCGATTCGCTGCTATATCGCTTACGTTTGCATGCCAGCAGCGAGACTGAACTCTCACTGATTCGCGAGCGCTGCTCTTCCGCTATTCAAGCTCTATTGTCTGGATTGGAGAGTTCTCTGATGCGACAACTTACGGTTCCAACTCGCAAGCGATCCCATGAGCATGCGCTCAACGTCACAGTACTACTTGCGGATAGCCGCGCTGCCCGACTTTCATGATCCAGAGACATGAATTGTTGAGATCAGTTTATTGATCCAATGATTGCTTTCAGAACAGGGGGGTTCAATGGCTGCTAAATCACTAAAACAGGCGCGCAGGGAATTCGAGCTCGCGCTTACCGCAATACTGGAGCTGTTGATTCATTGCGGCACGCCTCAAAAAGTAATTGCGACCATAACCCGTCGTGCGATCAAATCTGCAATAGCCAAGGCCGAGGTACTGCCGGACACTGGCGGCGATGAACTCGCGACCCTCGGCTTGGTGTTGGATGCATGGCACCGCGACCGACGCTATTTGACCTCTCGAGGGAAGCCGAGAGCGATTCGCCTGCTGGGGCGGATTCCCAGTGTGGAAGCGCTGATTCGGACTCAGGGGCGACACTTCGATGCTGTTGCGTTGGCACGCAGGATACAAGCGCTTCAACTTATTGAGCCATGCTCAGGAAACCGCTTTCGCCCCACTAGCGATACGGCTTTGGTGTCGAGGTATAGTCCGACCGCTCTACAATATGTCGCCCGAAGCCTAATTTCATTGCTTGAAACCGTTGAGCATAACCTTCGAGGCGGGCCAAATGCGCCGTTGCTACTGGAACGAATCGCGGAAGTTCCAACGCTGCCAATTGATTGTCTGGAGCCGTTTCGCGAATTCTCCGGGTCACAGGGCTCTGTTTTTATGAGGACTATGAACGACTGGCTGGAGACGAGACGCATACGGGATCCTGGTGCTGACGGGCGCAAGGCGGTTAGGGCAGGGGTCCACCTTTATGTGTATATCGCGCCCGTTGAGGCTCCGCCGCCGCCGCCTGCGAGTGCAAAGCGGCGATAGCGACGTTCGCTAAGTCCCCCGCAGCTCTTTCCTCAGAATCTTGCCAACATTGCTCTTCGGCAGTTCCTTCCTGAAGTAGACGTGCTTCGGAACCTTGTAGCCGGCGAGGGAGCTGCGGCAGTGCTCGATGACGTCGCGTTCGGAGAGGTTCGGGTCCTTGGGGACGACGTAGAGGGCGACGACCTCGCCGGAGTGCTCATCGGGATGGGCGACCGCGGCGCATTCGAGGACACCTGGATGGGTTGCGGCGACGGCTTCGACTTCATTGGGGTAGACGTTGAAGCCTGAGACGAGGATGAGGTCCTTCTTGCGATCCTGCAGAAAGACGTAGCCGCGCTCGTCCATGTAGCCGACGTCGCCGGTGCGCAGCCATCCGTCGGGCAGCATCACTTTGGCGGTCTCGTCGGGGCGGTTCCAGTAGCCACGCATGACCTGCGGGCCGCGGACGCAGATTTCGCCCGTCTGGCCGAGCGGCAGATCCTGGCCTTGATCGTTCTTGATGGCGATCTCGCTCGAGGGGATGGGCAGGCCGATCGAGCCGTTGAACTCCTCGGCCGTCGGGTTGATGGTGGCGGCGGGGGAGGTCTCGGTCAGGCCCCACGCCTGGGTGAGGATGTTGCCGGTTACGGCCTTCCATCGCTTCGCAACGGATTCCTGCACGGCCATCCCGCCGCCGAGCGTGACCTGCAGCGCGCTGAAATCGATCGACTCGAATCCCGGTGTGTTGAGGAGGGCGTTGAACAGCGTATTGACGCCGCTGAAGAAGGCGAACGGCTGCTTTTTCATCTCCTTCACGACGGCGGGGAAGTCGCGCGCATTGATGATGAGCACGTTCTTCCAGCCGAGGTGGGCGAAGAGCAGGCAGTTCGCGGTGAGCGCGAAGATGTGGTACAGCGGGATCGCGGTGACCAACGTCCCCGCCGTCCGGGAGAAGCGCCCGCCGAGCCAGGCGTCCGCCTGCAGGACGTTGGCGGTGACATTGCCGTGGGTCAGCATGGCGCCCTTCGCCACGCCGGTCGTGCCGCCTGTGTACTGCAGGAAGGCGATGTCCTCCGGCCCCACCTCGATTTCCTGCAGCGGCAGCTTGCGCCCGGCGCGCAGCGCCGCGCTGAAGCTCACGGCGCCGGGAATGCGCCAGGCGGCCACCTGCTTGCGGCGGTGGCGGACGACGTAGTTGACGATCCAGGATTTCGGGAAGCCCAGGAAGTCGCCGGCACCGGTCACCAACACCTTCCTGAGGCGGGTCTCCGCGGCGATCTCCTGGACGACGTGGGCGAAATTCTCGAGCACCACGATGGCGGCCGCGCCGGAATCCGCCAGCTGATGCTGCAGCTCCGGGGCGGTGTAAAGGGGGTTGGTATTGACCACGATGAGCCCGGCACGCAGGGCGCCGAAGAGGGCGATCGGGTACTGCAGGGTGTTGGGCAGCATGATGGCGATCCGGTCGCCCTTGGCCAGGCCGGCCGCCTGCAGCCAGGCCGCGAAGTCGCGGGTCAGCCGATCGAGCTCGCCGAAGCTCAGCACTCGCCCCATCTGCTCGTACGCCGGACGATCGCGATGGGTGGCGCACGCCTGGCGCAGCAGCTCGGCGATGGAAGTCAGCCGCGCGGGATCGATCTCCGCCGGCACGCCGGGCGGATAGGACTTCAGCCAGACTCGGTTCATGGGTATCCCCCTCAGCGCTTCTTCTTCAGCATGGGCTGCAGATACGGCCACAGGTCATTCAGCACCAGCGGCTCCCCGCGGGCATTCGGATGCAGTCCATCCCCCTGCATGAGACTCGGATCGAGCGCCACTCCCCTCAGGAGGAAGGGTACCAGGGTGGTGTGGAATTGCCGGGCGAGGCTCGGGTACATGTCCGCGAACTGCCGGGTGTAGCGGGGACCGTAATTCGGGGGAATCAGCATGCCGCAGAGCAGCACGCGGGTCTGCGCGGCCTGCGCCAGCCGGATCATGCTGGCCAGGCGCTGCCGGGCGAGGTTCAGGGGCAGCCCCCGCAGCGCATCGTTGGCACCCAGCTCCAGGATGAGGATGCCGGGCCTCGCCAGGCGCAGCTCGCGCGGCAGGCGGGCGAGCCCGCCGGTGGTGGTCTCGCCGCTTACGCTGGCGTTGATCACCCGGTACTCGTAACCTTGTGCTTTCAGGCGCGCACTGAGGAGTGCCACCCAACCCTGCTCCGGCCTGAGGCCGTGCGCGGCGCTCAAGCTGTCGCCGAACACGAGGATGGTATGGTCGGACGCCACCGCGTTCTGGAGCGCGATGAACATCAATCCGATGCCTAGCGCCCAGGCGGCGGCGGCTCGCAGCAGCGTTCTCAAGGCCGAGCACCTCACCAAGCAGGTCCGAAGTCCGGAAGGCCTGTTGACTATTGTGCACGACGTCTCGCTCGACATCGCGTCGGGTGAGTCGATCGCGATCGTCGGCCCTTCGGGCGCGGGCAAGTCGACCCTGCTGGCGCTGCTGGCGGGCCTGGATCTGCCGAGCGCGGGGCGCGTGCTGCTGGAAGGACGGGACCTCACCCGTCTGGACGAGGACGGCCGCGCGCTGCTGCGGGCGCAGCGGGTGGGGTTCGTCTTTCAGTCCTTCCACCTCATCCCTTCGCTCACCGCGCTCGAGAACGTCATGCTGCCCCTCGAGCTCGCGGGCCATGCGCGGGCGCGCGAGACGGCCCTGGAAACCCTGCGCCAGGTGGGACTGAGCGAGCGCGGCAGCCATTACCCGCGCCAGCTCTCCGGCGGCGAGCAGCAGCGGGTGGCTCTGGCGCGCGCGTTCGTCACCCAGCCGGCCGTTCTTTTCGCGGATGAGCCGACCGGCAATCTCGATGCGGCCACCGGCGGCAGGATCGGACAATTGCTGTTCGAGATGAATGCGCGCTCGCGCACCACGCTGGTGCTGGTGACCCACGACCGGGAGCTCGCCTCGCGTTGCGAGCGGGTGCTGCACATGGAAGCCGGCGGGCTGAGATAGCCGGCATGCGCGCGGTCCTGCTTTCGATGCGCATGCTGTCCCGGGAATGGCGCTCCGGAGAGCTCGGGGTGCTGCTGCTCGCGCTCATCATCGCCGTCGCGGCGCTCACCGGGGTGGCCTTCCTCGCCAGCCGCATCGGCGCCGCCGTGACCCAGCAGGCGAGCCAGGTGCTGGCCGCGGATCTGCGGCTGCAGTCCCCACAGCCGATTGGGGAGGCCGAGCTTGCCGCGGCGCGCCGCCGGGGGCTGCGCACCGCGCGCGCCACAGGCCTTTTCAGCGTGGTCTTCCGTGGCGATCAGAGCCAGCTCGCCGACATCGACGCCGTGACCTCCGGTTACCCTTTGCGGGGCAAGGTAATGGTGGCCGAGCAGCCCTTCGGCGCGGCATCCGCGGCGCCGGACATCCCGCCGCCGGGGCAGGTGTGGCCGGACTCCCGCCTGCTTGCGGCCCTCGGCGGCCATCTCGGCTCGCGGCTCAGCATCGGTGCCGCCGAATTTCGCGTCGGTCGGGTGCTGATCTCGCGGCCGGACGAGGGCGGCACCTTCAGCGGCCTGGTGCCGAACCTGCTCATGAACGCCGCGGATCTCCCGCGGACGCAGCTCATTCAGCCGGGCAGCCGGGTGACCTATGCGGCCCTCTTCGCAGGCGCGCCCGGGCCGGTCGCGGCCTTCAGGCGCTGGCTCGAGGCCCACCAGCGTCCCGGCCAGCGGCTGCGCGACGTCGCGAGCGCCAGCCCGCAGATCAGGAGCGCCGTCGATCGCGCCGGGCGGTTCCTCAGCCTCGCCAGCCTGGTCGCCGTGCTGCTGTGCGCCACCGCCGTGGCGATGTCCGCGCGGCGTTATGTCGGGCGGCACCTGGATTCCGTGGCGCTGCTGAAGACCCTGGGCGCGACCCGGGGTTTCACGGTATGGCTCACGACCCTGCAGCTGCTCGCGGTGGCATTGCTCGCCGCCCTCATCGGCTCGGCGGTCGGCTATCTGACCCAGGCGTGGCTCGTCTACGCGCTTCGCGGGGTGCTCGCCGCCAGGGCGCTGCCGGCGGCCGGCCTGGCGCCGGTCGGCATGGGGCTGCTGACGGCCATCGCGCTGCTCACCGGGTTCGCGCTGCCGCCGCTGCTGCAGCTCTCCCGCGTGCCCGCCATTCGCGTGCTGCGGCGCGACATCGGGCCGCCGCGGCCGCTGGTGCTGCTGGCCTTCGGGCCGGCGGTGCTCGTCATCGTGACCCTCATCTACTGGGTCGTGCTCGACTGGAAGCGCTTCCTCGGCCTGACGGCCGGGCTCGCCGCCTTCATCGCGGTGCTCACGCTGGCCGGCGCGCTGCTCGTCATGGCGGCGGCACGCCTGCGCGCCGGCGCCGGAATCGCCTGGCGCTACGGCGTCGCCAGCCTGAGCCGGCGCAGGTCCGACAGCATCGTGCAGATCGTCGCCTTCGGCACCGGCATCATGGCCCTGCTGCTCCTGGGGATCATTCGCAACGACCTCGACGGAGACTGGCGCCGCAGCCTCCCCGCTGATCTGCCGAACTACTTTTTCATCAATATTCCGCCGCAGAGCCGCGATGCCTTCATGGCTTACCTGCATGCGCGTGGGGCGCGGACCTCCAGCGTTCTGCCGATGATCCGCGGCAGGCTGACGGCGATCGACGGGCGGCCGGTGGCGCAGATCCGCTTCGCCGACCATCGGGGAACGGAGTTTGCGGACCGCGAGCAGAACCTCACCTGGTCGGCGAGCCTCGGCGCCGGCAACCGGGTCGTCGCGGGCCGTTGGTGGACGCCGTCCGACTACGGCCAGCCGCTCGTGTCCGTCTCCACCGAGTTCGAGCGCTGGCTTGGGCTGCGCCTGGGAGATCGGCTCACCTTCGACATCGCCGGAGAGTCGTTCACGGTCCGTATCGCCAGCATCCGCAAGGTCAAGTGGGACAGCTTCAGACCCAACTTCTTCATCGTGTTCGCCCCGGGACTGCTCGAGAAGCTCACCGGAACGTACCTGACGAGCGCCTATGTGGCGCCCGGTGCGGCCCGGTCGCTCGCCGGGCTCGCCCGGCGGTTTCCGAGCGTGTCCATTTTCGACATCGACGACCTGCTCGCGGATGTGCGGGCGGTGCTCGACAAGGCGGTGCTGGCCGTGCAGAGCGTATTCGCCTTCACGCTGCTGGCGGGGTTGACGGTGCTGCTGGCGGCCGTGCAGTCGAGCCGCGAGGAGCGGCGCTACGAGAGCGCGATCCTGCGCACTCTGGGGGCGAGCCGCCGCACGGTGCTGCAGGGCGTGCTCGCGGAGTTCGCCGCGCTGGGCCTGCTTTCCGGGCTCATCGCCGCGGCGGGAGCTTCCATCGCGGCGTACTTCCTCACCACCCGGGTCCTCGACCTGCCGTATGTCTTCAGTCCCGGGGCTTTCGTCGCCGGGCTCGTGGGCGGTGGCCTCGTCGTCGTCGCGAGCGGCTGGCTGGCGACTCGCTCCGTGGTCAGGCAGCCGCCGCTCGCCAGCCTGCGCGCCGAGCTCTGAGCGCCAACCCGCGCGACCTGTATTAAAATGGCGACAGCCGCACGGAAACGGCGCGCGCGCGTTGCTCCCTTGCGAGCCACCCATTGCTGGAGGCCCCGATGACCGTGCCGCAAGAGCGAAGCGGAGAGCCGAAGGAAAATCACTCCGAGCGCCGCCGGATCGATCCGGACGACGATGCCAGCTCCACCGCCAGTTTCCTGCTCGAGCGCCAGGCCATCCTCGACCGCGCATTGCGCGACGAGGACCATTCGACGCTCTCGAGCATCATGCGCCGCAATCCGCCGGTGCCGGTGGCGCTGCTCGCGCTGGGATCGGAGGAGGTCTGCGAGCGGTTCGTCAAGTGGCTGCTCAACGCCAACATCGAGGTCGAGCGCGCCTCGTCCGCGACCGATGCGCTCGTCAGGCTGGGGCAGCGCACGCACGCGCTGCTCTTCACCGATCGCCTGGAGCTGGTGCAGGCGGTGCGCCAGCTGCACGCCGGCTCGGCCTCGCACGTCATCTTCGTGGATGTCGACGGCAAGGTCGGCGCGCGCGAGGCGCTGCGCCGGGGCGCCAATGACTGCATGCCCGCCCAGGCCAGCGGCGGCGAGGAGTTCTGGGCTCACCTGACCACCGCCCGGCGTATCGCGAGTCTCTCGTCCGCGCTGCAGCTCGCGCTCACCGACAATCGGATCCTCTCCACGATCGATGAGCTCACCCGTTGCGGCAGCCGTCGCTTCTTCGAGCACGAGTTCCCGCGCGAAGTGGAGCGGGCGGTGCGGCTGCATCGCCCGCTGTCACTGGTCATGTGCGACATCGATCACTTCAAGGCCGTCAACGATTCCCACGGTCATGAGGTCGGCGACGAGGTGCTGCGGGAGTTCGCGGCGCGACTCACCCACGGCCTGCGCCTGGGCGAGGATTGGGTGGCACGCATCGGTGGCGAGGAGTTCGCGGTGGTGCTGCCGGAGGTCGGGACGGACGAGGCGCTGCAGATCGCGCAGCGCCTCTGCGAGCGCGTCCGCGGCAGCGCGCACGAGACCACCGCGGGACCGTTGCAAGTCACGGGCAGCTTCGGGGTGGCGGGATTCGAGCCGCTTCGCGGCCAGAGCCGCACGACGCTGCACGCGCTGGTCAACACCGCGGACGCGGCCCTCTACGAGAGCAAGCGTGCAGGGCGCAACCGCGTGACCGCGGTGCAGCCCCGCTGAGGCGGTCGGGCCGCCCGGCGCGGGCCGCGGCCTATGTGCGAGAACTCACAGAACGCCCGGCGCCGGCGCCGGTATGCTCGCCGCGGCCCTTGCGCTCGACGCCCGATGGCGTCGCTGTCCGACAGCTCGTGGGGCCGGACGGATTGGGTGACGCGGCCGGCCGAGGACCAAAGACGTGGGAAAATCACCGCCCGGGAGCGGCGCCGTACCTCAGGATCCAGCGGATGATCCGACGATCGAGCTCGACATCCTGGAGGAGACCGTATCCCTCGAGGGCGCCAGGGAGCTGCGACACGATCCCCACGGCCTGACCCCCGCGCCCATCCCGCGGCCCTGGATTCTCGAGGGCAACCCGCTCGCACGCGACAGGACGCTCGCGGGCAGCAGCGACCAGCTCGCCACCGCCTTCATGTGGGACTGCACGGCCGGCAGGTTCAGCTGGCATTACGATGCCGATGAGATCGCGCATGTGCTGGAAGGGTCCGTCGTCGTCGAGGACGCGGCCGGCGCGCGGACGGCGCTGCGGGCGGGCGACACCTTCCTCTTTCCCGCCGGCTCGACGTATCAATGGACGATCCCCGGCTACGTCCGCAAGATCGCATTCCGCCATTCGCCGCTGTCGCCCGAGATGCGGGTCGTGCGGGGTGCCGTCGATCGCCTGCTCGCGCCTTTCCGGCGCAAGGCGCCCGGGTCCGGTCAGGACGACTGAGCGCCACCCGCGGCGGCGCCCGCGGGTATATACCGCGGCCGCAGGGCACGGTAGCCTGCGACATGCCACGTGTCCCCCTCGCGCCGGCCATCGTCGCCGCACTGGTGGCGGCGCTCCTCTTTGGCGCCAGCACGCCGCTGGCCAAGCAGCTGTTGCGGGATACCTCGCCGATGCTGCTGGCAGGCCTTCTCTACCTCGGGAGCGGCGTTGGTCTGAGCGCCATTCGCCTGGCGCGCGATCGGGGATGGCGCCGGCCGGCGCTGACGGGCGCCGAGTGGCGCTGGCTGATGCTCGCCATTGGCTTCGGCGGCGTGCTCGCGCCGCTGCTGCTGATGTTGGGACTGGCGCGTACGCCCGCGGCGCCGGCGTCGCTGCTGCTGAACCTGGAAGCGGTGTTCACCGCGCTGCTGGCGTGGATCGCCTTCCGGGAGAACGCCGACCGCCGGGTCGTGCTCGGCATGGCGCTGATCGTGGCGGGGGCCGGCGCGCTCGCCGGCGGCAGGGCCTGGCACGCCCCGGGCTTTGGCTGGGGTGCGCCGCTCATCGCCCTGGCCTGCCTGTGCTGGGCGCTCGACAACAATCTCACGCGCAAGGTGTCGGCCTCGGATGCGCTCTTCCTGGCGGCCCTCAAGGGCCTGGCCGCGGGCCTGGTCAATACCGGCCTCGCGCTGCTGCTGGGGGAGCGGCTGGCGGCCCCGGCGGCCGTGGCGGCGACGATGGCCGTCGGCCTGCTCGGCTACGGCGTCAGCCTGGTGCTCTTCGTCGTGGCGCTGCGGGGGCTCGGCGCGGCGCGCACCGGCGCGTACTTCTCGACCGCGCCCTTCATCGGCGCCGCGATCGCGCTGCTCGCGTTCCACGAGCATCCCCCGACCCTCTTCTGGGTGGCGGCTCCCTTGATGGGCGGCGGCGTCTGGTTGCACCTGCGGGAGCGGCACGAGCACGAGCACACCCATCTGCCCATGACGCACACGCACCGCCACGTGCACGACGACCACCATCGGCACGCGCACGATTTCGATTGGGATGGCAGCGAGCCGCACAGCCACGAGCACGCCCATGCGCTGCTCACGCATCGCCATCCGCACTATCCGGACATCCATCACCGGCACGAGCACGAGCACGGCTAGGCCGCGGCGGCCGCGCGCCCGTGCCACTCACTCCGTGCGCACGTGGATGTCCCGGTACTTGTCGTCGTAGAACGCGACCCTGTCCTTGAGGGCCGCGTGCTCGTCGAAGGGCTCCTCGTAGCTCCATGCGGCGTCCTCGAGGGCGCCGCCGTCGTCGCCGGACAGGCTGAAGTAATGCGCCGTGCCCTTGAAGGGGCACTGGCTGGTGGTGGCCGTGCGCTGGAGCCGCTCCATGCGGACATCGCCGCGTGGGAAGTAATAGCGGGCCGGACTGCCGTCCTCCTCGACGCGAATCGCATCGCGCGAGTCGGCCAGGATCCTGCCGCCGAGCTCGACCGTGGTCCGCTCCCCGACACGCCTCTCGCGCACCTGATGCTCGGGCCACTTCTGATGGCCGGGTGACCTGCTCATGCTGTCCTCCATCGTGATGCGCCAGGTCGAAGCAGAACCCGTGCCCGTCCGATCGGGTCCGGCGCGGGGCGCTCGCGTAGCGCAAACGTATTTCGACAAGCGGCTCGTCGCGAACTTTGCACTATGAATCCGCGACGGACTAGTTCCTTTTGGAACAACAAACCACCGAGCCGGTGCTAAGCTCGTTTCCGAAGCTGTTCCGAAAGAAAGACAAGGGAATGCGCTGCGGGGAGTCGCACTTCCCCAGCTCCCGTTGCGCGACCGCGACACGGAAAGGGGGGACGAGCTAGACCTCACGAATTCGCCAGCCGACGTACCAACGGGGAGATGAGAGCGTGGCAAAGACTCCTGCGGCCAGTGCCCGACGATCCTTCGCATCGCCAGTATTCCTCACGATCCTGCTGTCGCCGCCGATTGCGCTGCTGACGGCCGGCGCGGCCTCCGCCCAGGCGACCAGCGGCAGCTCCGCTCCCGCGGCGCCGGTGGCCACCCAGGGCTCCCTCGCGCTGCCGACGCAGACCAATGGCGATCAGCTCGCCGAGGTCGTGGTCACCGCGCTGAAGCACAAGACCAATATCCAGCAGACGCCGCTCGCGATCTCCGCGGTCGACGCCCAGCAGCTGAGCAACCAGGGGATCACGGACTCCACCCAGCTCTCCCGGGTGTCGCCGGATCTGGTCATCACCCAGGGCTCCAACGGCACCGCCCGGCTCACGATCCGCAATATCTACGCGGCCGGCGAGCCCACCGTGGGCCTCTATTACGACGAGACGCCGATCACCGGCTCGGTCGGTGTCACGAGCGACGCCGGCGGCAGCACGCCGGACATCCAGCTCTTCGACGTGCAGCGCGTCGAGGTCCTGCGCGGCCCGCAGGGCACGCTCTACGGCGCGGGCTCCATGGCGGGCACGGTGCGCCTGATCTTCAACAAGCCCGATCTGCAACGCTTTGGCGGCACCGCCGCCGGCGAGATCGATTCCATCGCCGGGGGCGGCATGGGGTACAACACGCAGGGGGAGCTCAATCTGCCGATCATCGACGGCAAGCTGGGCGCCCGCGTGGTCGCGTTCTACACGCATCAGGGCGGCTGGCTGGACAACACCACGCTCGGGCTGCACCACTTCAACACCAGCGACAGCCGCGGCGGACGGGTGCTCCTGCGCTACACCCCGGCGAGCAACATCACCGTGGACGGTCTCGCGGTGTTCCAGAACATGCAGGGCTACAGCTCCGCGTGGAACTACCAGACCTATGTCAACGGCGGCCCGAAGTACGACCAGATGATCGCGACCCGCACGCCGGTGAACGACAAGCTGGAGCTCTACAGCGGCACGCTCAACTGGGATATGGGCTTCGCCACGCTGACCGGCGTCGCCTCCTACTCGGACCGTGAGCTCGCCTACAGCTTCGACTACTCGCCCTACTTCACCGGCTCCGCCGCGAGCGCGACGGTGACCAGCCCGGGCTGCCTGCGGTACGCCGGCATCGCCCCGGGGGGAGCCTGCGACGCCACGCAGCTCGCCGGCTACAAGGCCACCGCCAACGCGATGGCGCCGGTCACGGCCTTCCAGCCCCAGTCCACCAAGGAATCGACCGAGGAAGTGCGCCTCGCGAACCAGGAGCATCGGCTGAAATGGACCGTCGGCGTCTTCCACTCCTACCGCAAGAACTTCGTCGACAGCGAGCTCGACCTCACCGACCAGATGGGGTTGCGTCTCTCGCCCGTGCAACGGACCTATCAGCGCACGGTGCTCGATGTCCTCGAGCAGTACGCCGGATTCGGCGAGGCGAGCTACGACGTCACCAAGAAGCTCACCCTGACGCTCGGACTGCGGTACTTCGACTACAAGAAGACCGATACCGGCACCGTGCAGCAGGGCAACATCGTGGTGGGCAACTACGTGCAGCCGCCCATCACGGCGAGCTCCTCCGAGACCGGCCTCGTCCGCAAGTTCAATGTCAGCTATCAGTTCACGCCGGATCTCATGAGCTACGCCTCGGCGTCGCAGGGCTTCCGTCCCGGCGGCGTGAACGAGTCGATCGGCCTGCCGGCCGCGCTCGGGCCCTACAAGTCCGACAATCTCTGGGACTACGAGCTCGGCGTGAAGTCCGAGTGGCTCAAGCACACGCTGATCGTCAATGGCGACGTGTACCAGATCGACTGGAGCAACCTGCAGGTTTCCGCGTCGGCGAACAACGGGGCGTTTGGCTTCATCACGAACGCCGGCAACGTGAGGGTTCGCGGCGTCGAGCTCGAGAGCACGATGCTGCCGATCGAGAACCTGACGGTGACCTTGTCGGGCTCGTACACCCTGGCGAGACTCCAGGGCAACGAAACGGCGCCTCCCGGCATCAACATCCTGGGCGCCGGTGTCGACGGTGACTACGTGCCGATGACGCCCAAGGAGACGGCTCAGGGCGCGGTGGACTACGTCATCCCGATCAATGACTCGATGCAGGTGCTGACGCACGCGGACGTGAGCTACATGGGGACCGCCTGGACGCAATTCGCCCGGATCAACCCCTATCAGCACGAGCTGCCGGCCTACACCCTCACCGGGCTGCGGTTCGGGCTCGAGAACGACGAGAATCGCTGGGGCGCCTACTTCTTCGTGAACAACCTCTTCAACGAGACCGGTCTCGTCGGCAAGTCGGGGGGGGCATCGACCGGCGGAGTGAACGACGTGCAGGCCGTCAGCGTCATGCCGCGGACGATCGGCGTGAGCTTCCGGCTCAGTTTCCGCTGAGGCGCGCCGCCGGGCGGCCGGTCTGCGGCCGCCCGGCATCTGCGCCATGGGGGAGGAGCGGGATGCGGATGGCTTCAGCGGCCGACCAGAGCCGAGCGCCGGATGACCGACTTCACCACGAAGGTCGAGTGGATGCGAAACACGGCACGAATCCGTGTCAGCTGACTCACGATGGCTTGATAATGCTCCATGTCGCGCGCGAGCACCCGCACCAGGTAATCGGATTCGCCCGTGATCTGGAAGCAGTCGGTCACTTCCTTCACCTTGGCGATCTGCGTCTCGAAGCTCGCGATCTCCGCTTCCGATTGCTTGTTGAGGGCGATGGAGACCAGCGCCTCGATGCTGCCGGCCAGGCGCCGCTCGTTGAGCATCGCGGCGTAGCCGAGGATGTAACCGGCATTCTCCAGCCGGCGCACCCGCCGCAGGGTCGGCGTGAGCGACAGGCCGATCGCATGGGCGAGATCGCGCCAGGAGATCCGACCCTGGGCGGAGAGGATGTGGAGAATCTTCTGGTCGTAGGAATCGGGTAGATCGCCTTTGCTCACTTCAAGCTCCCATGCCACCTGCGAAAATCACCTGCACGACAACGGGCGGAAAAGAAACATGCGCATGACCTACGCCTTCGCGGCCTCCCTGCTCGCCCTCACGCTCGGTGCCTCTCGTGTGGATGCCGCGCAGCCTAGCACGCCGGTGAGCATCGGCTCGAATACCCCCTACGACTCGATCTTCGCCGGCATGAAGTACCGCCTGGTCGGGCCGTTCCGCGGCGGCCGGGCGAGCGGCGTCAGCGGCGTCGCGCAGCAGCCGAATGTCTACTATTTCGGGTCCGCCTCGGGAGGCCTGTGGAAGACCACCGACTCCGGCGCGACCTGGAAGCCGCTCTGGGATCATTTCCCGCAGGCCTCGCCCGCGGTCGGCGCGGTCGCCGTGGCGCCGTCCGATCCGAACATCGTCTATGCCGGCACCGGCGAGCCCAACGTCCGCGGCAACGTGGTCACCGGCAACGGCCTGTACAAGTCCACCGACGCGGGCAAGACCTGGAAGTTCATCGGCCTGCGCGACTCCGAGGCGATCGGCCGGCTGGCGGTGAACCCCACCGACCCCGCAACCGTGCTGGTCGCGGCGCTGGGGCATCCCTTCGGCGCGAACAGCGAGCGTGGCATCTACCGCACGCGCGACGGCGGCCGGACCTGGCAGCGCGTGCTTTACGTCGATGACAAGACCGGCGGCATCGACGTGCAGTACGATCCGGCGAACCCGCGCATCGTCTATGCGGCGATGTGGCAGGTGATCCGCAAGCCCTGGATCTTCGAAAGCGGCGGCCCCGGCAGCGGGCTGTACCGCTCCACCGACGGCGGCACCACCTGGCGGCGCCTGAGCGGCCACGGCCTGCCGGGCGGCATCTGGGGCCGGATCGGCGTCGCGCCGACGTCCAATCCGCAGCGCGTCTACGCGCTCATCGAGGCCCGGGACGGAGGCCTCTACCGGACCGACGATGGCGGCGCGAGCTGGAAGCTCATCAACAGCAGCGATCTCTACCGTCAGCGCGCCTGGTACTACACGACCGTGTTCGCCGATCCCAAGGATCCGAACAGGGTCTACATCATGAACACCGGCGCCTACAAGTCCAGCGACGGCGGCAAGACCTTCAAGAAGATGCCGACCTTCCATGGCGACAACCATTCGCTGTGGATCAATCCGCGCGACACCAACCTCATGGTGAACAGCAACGACGGCGGCGCCGATGTGTCCGTGGATGGGGGTCGCTCCTGGACCTCGGAGATGAATCAGCCGACGGCGCAGTTCTATCACATAGCAGTCGACGATCAGGTTCCGTACCATCTCTACGGCGCGCAGCAGGACAACACGACCGTGGACATCGCCAGCGCCGATGTGCGCGGGCCGATCAGCGAGCAGGACTGGCATTCCGTGGGCGGGGGCGAGAGCGGCTACGTGGTGCCGCAGCCCGGCAACCCGGACATCGTGATCGCCAACGGCTATGGCGGCAACGTGGACCGCTACGACAACCGCACGGGGGAGATCGATCCGATCAATCCGTGGGCGCGGCAGGTGATGGGCTGGGCGCCCAAGGACCTGCTGCACCGCTCGCAGTGGACCGAGCCCCTGGCCTTCTCGCCGCACGATCCGAACGTCCTCTACAACGCCGACGAGGTCCTCTTCGAGTCCACGGACCTCGGCCAGTCGTGGCGGATCATCTCGCCGGACCTGACCCGCAACGACAGGTCCAAGCAGCTCTCCTCGGGCGGTCCGATCACCAAGGACAACACCGACATCGAGACCTACGACACGATCTTCTCCGTGGTCGAGTCGCCGGTGCGCAAGGGGCTGATCTGGGCCGGCACCGATGACGGCCTGATCCAGCTCACACTGGATGGCGGCGCCCACTGGCGCAACGTCACCCCGAAGGACATGCCGGCCTGGGGCACGGTCGACATGGTGGAGGCCGATCCGCACCGCGCCGGCAGCGCCTACATCGCGGTCGACTGCCACCGCCTGGATGATTTCCGGCCGCACGCCTTCCGCACCGAGGACTTCGGCAGGACGTGGGTACCGATCACCAACGGCATTCCGGACGGCAGCTATGTGCACGCCATCCGGGTGGATCCCGCCCGTGCGGGCCTGCTTTATGCCGCCACGGAGACCGGGATGTTCGTCTCCTTCGACGATGGCGCCCACTGGCAGCCTCTGCAGCTGAATCTGCCGCGGGTGCCGGTGCACGACCTGGTCGTGCACGACGGCGATCTCGCCATAGCGACGCACGGCCGCGCATTCTGGGTGCTGGACGATCTCAGCCCCCTGCGCCAGTGGTCGCCGGCCATTCGCGAGCAGCCGCTGCACCTCTTCAAGCCGCGCACCACCCGCCGCATCCTCTACGCCGGTTGGGGCGACATGACCGGTCCTTTCAACGGCACCAACCCTCCGGCCGGCGTGGTGGTCGACTATTACCTCGCGCGCGGCACCGCGCGCGGCGCAGACGGCAAGTCCGCCAAGTCCGGCCAGGACGGGGCGGCCCAGCGGGTGAAGATCGAGTTCCTGGACGCGCAGGGCCAAGTCATCCGCACGTTTCCCGATCCCTACCAGCCGAAGAAGGGCGATGCGGGCGGCTTCCACGGTCCCAAGCCGGCGACGCTCACCGCTGAGGCGGGACTGAACCGCTTCGTCTGGGACATGCGCTATGCCGGCGCTCCGACCATCCCGAAGACGGCGATGTGGGCAGCGTCGCTGCAGGGGCCGGTCGCGTTGCCGGGCCGGTACGAAGTGCGGGTGACGGTGGACGGCAGGAGCCAGACCCAGCCGTTCGAGATCACCCCCGATCCGCGATTGCGCGTGACGCAGGCGCAGCTCGCCCGGCAGTTCGATCTCGACCTGGCGATCCGCGGCGAGCTGCGGCAGGTGCAGGGCGCGATCCTGCAGATCCGCGCCCTGCATGCCCGGCTGGCTGCGCTGCGGCACGACCTGGCGGCGGGCAAGGTCGCGGACGGCCGGCGGCTCCTGCGCGCGGCCGACTCTCTCGAGCGCGAGACGACCGCGGTGGAGAAGAAGCTGATCCAGCGCAAGTCGGTCGCCAGCGAGGATCCGCTCAATTTCCCGATCCGCCTCAACAACATGCTGGCCTCGCTCAACGCGCTGGTCGAGCGCGGCTCGAGCGCGCCCACTCAACCGGAGACGACGGAGTTCCAGCAGCTGAAGACGATGGCGGACCAGGACCTGACGGCGTGGGAGCGGATCAAGCGCGGCGATCTGGCGGCGCTCAATGCATCACTCGCCCGCAGCGGGCAGTCGACGATCAGCCTCTGACCGGCGGCGTGCGAGGCGGGGCGGCGGCCCTCACGCGAGCAGGGCCCGCGACTGCTCCGCCCAGAAGAGCGCATCGACGTACGCGGCGCGGATCAGATGCGGCGGCAGATCAGCGTAGACGGCGTGATCCCAGACGCCGCGCTCGTAGGCGCGCGTGCACTGCAGCGCCGCGCCGAGCGGCCCTTCGCCGCGGACCAGCGCATTCGCCACCGCCGGGGTGAGCGGCAGCTCCTGCACGACCTTGCGGGTCGGCATCCCGAGCAGCGCGTTGAGCAGTGAGAAGAGGCCGGTGATGAAGAAGGGCCCGCCATCGCGCGCGCCGCCGAGCTTGCCGAGCTGCTCGCACATGCGCCCGCGCGTCATCGCCTGCATGATCAGGCTCGGCGGCCGATCGTCGATACCCTGCAGGCACAGCAGCCCGCAGAGCTGACGCAGGGTGTCGAGACCCAGGATCACGATCGCCTGGCGGATGGAGTCGATCCGGCGCGGCAGATTGTAGTAGCTCGAATTGATGCAGCGCAGCACCCGGTAGGAAAGCGACACGTCCTGGCTGAGGAGCCGCTCCACCTCATCGAGCGAGTAATCCGAGTTCTGCAGCGAGGCGGCCAGACGCAGCGCGCCCAGGCGGCTCACCGGCACGCGGCGCGCGCTGAAAGTTTCGGCCTGCTGCAGGAAATTGCCCTGCAGGCCGCTGAATCCGAGGGCGACGCAGCGGTCGAACGCCTCGCGGCTCTCGACGTTCTCGGCGATCAGCGTCTTGCCGGCGGCCGCGAGCTCCCGCGCCAGCCGGGCGAGCTCGTCGGCCGGAGGGTGGCTGATCTCCAGCTTCACGACGTCGGCGACCTCGAGCAGCCGCGGATCGCTCGTCTGCGGCGCGTAGTCATCGAGCGCGATGCGGTGGCCACGCGCGCGCAACGTGCGGATTCCCTGCACGACCTCGGGGGTGGCGCGGACGTCCTCCAGCACCTCGATCACCACGCGCCCGGCCTGCAGCGGCAGGTCGGGCACCTTCACCAGCAGCTCCTGCGGGAAGTTGACGTGCACGGGCAGGCCGCCTGCCAGCCGGTCGAGGCCGATCTCCAGGGCGGCGCCGGTAATGACCTCCAGCGTGGCGCCGCCGGGGTCGGCGACCTGCGCCGCCCGGCTCGAGGGAGATGCCCTGTAGAGCAGCTCGTAGGCGACCACCGCCATCGAGGGGTCGTAGATCGGCTGCCGTGCCACCAGGACTTCGGGGCGCGGTGGACTCATTGCGGCGCCCGGATGCCTATCGTCACCCAGGAATCGGGCTGCGGCCGCCCCTGCCAGTCGAGTCCCTCGATGGTGAGCTGGTAGTTGCCGGGGCCGAGGGCGCTGGTGTTGAGGGCGAGCCGCAGATTGCCGGCGGAATCCTTGGCCAGATGGTCGATGATGCCGACGCGGCCCTCGTCGATGCGGTCGATCGTGACGCGAAACAACCGGAAGGGCGAGCGTGACTCGTCGATGCGAAAGTCGGCGAGCTGCGCCTCGCTGGCGCCTCCGACGATGATGGCCGGCGTGTCCGAGGCGCCGTCACGGCTCGGCAGGAGCCGGATGTCGCGCGTGCTCCCGGCCGGCTCCAGCGGCCGTTCGGTCGCTTCCTGTCGCAGCGTCGCGATGAGCCGTGTCTTGTCGGCGCTGCCGCTGGCGACGATGGCGAGACCCAGGCCGAGCACCAGGGTCGCGGCCAGGAGCCCGAGCACGATCTCGAGCTTCTGCCAGAAGGGTCTGGGCGGCTCCGCCCAGGGCTCGGGCTTGCCGCCGGCCTCGAGCAGCCGCAGCGCCGCGTTCACGCGCTCTGGCATGCCGAGCTCATCGAGAAGCTCGGGGTTGTCGCGGCAGAAGCGCTCGAAGTCCGTCGCTCCCTTGATCGGCAGACGGCCGGAGAGGTAGCGCTCGACCACCTGATTGCGGGCGATGAAGTCCCGGTCCATGAGCTCCGGCGCGCGCGCCATGGCTGCCGGCGGCCTGGTCGCGCCGTCACCGTCGGCACGGCGAGCCTCCGAGCCCTCCCCGGCGGCGCTGCCGGGTCTTGCCGGTGCCGCCCGCTCGCTCGCCAGGAGCAGCTTCTCCGGATCGACGAACTCCTCGGCGACCGCCGACGGCGATGGCACCGTTGTCGCGGGCGGCTCGCCACGGGTCCCGGCCGCGCCCACCGCGGCCAGCACGTCGAGCGGCGCTTCCACCGGCAGGTCGGGCAGCGCGTATGCCGTCGTCCCCGAGCTTCCGGCGACAGGGCGCGGCGGCACAGGCACGGCGGCATCCGCGGTGGCCGGTCTCGGCGGAAGCGGACGGGATCTGGAGTCCATCATGTCGGAGCGCGATGTGCGGCGGGCATCGGCACGATCCTGCAACGGGGGCGGGTCCAAGCCAACGCGCGGCCTCACATATCAGGTGTCCGCTGTCCCCGAATCGTGAACGCGGTCGCAATTCCGGCGCGCGCCAGCGAGATGCCGCACCGGTACTGCGTCACATTCCGGTCGCGCGGCGTGAGCTACATTCCCACGGTGATGCACGCCACCGAGCCGCCCGAGCACGACAGCTTGCCGGATTCCGCGTACGCGCGGGAGCTGCGGCGCGGCTTCCCGGATCTGCGCTTCGCACCGGATCTCGAGCGCGTCTTCCAGGCGTTCCACACGAAGCACACGCGCGTGCGCGTGCGCTTCTTCCAGTTGGCGTTGGGTCTGCTCGCCCTCGCCGCCGCCGTCAAGCTCATCGTGTTGGAATCGATGCCGTGGAGGGAAGTGGCGTTCGGCTGGCTGGGGCTGGTGGTGCCGGCGAGCGGCGCGCTGGCGCTCACCTCCTGGAGCCGCTTCTACGACCGGCTGTATCTGCCCGCCGCGCGGCTGCTGTTGCCGCTGATGGCGACCGTGGCCGCGTTCGGCATCGCGGACCGGCGCATCACCGGTCACCCGGACCCCTTCTGCTTCCTGACGACATTCAGCATCGCCGTGTTCTTCCTCGGCGGACAGCTCTTCCGCGAAGCCCTGCTCGTCAACGTCCTAATGGTCGTGGCGCTCGGCCTCGCGCTGGCGCATGCGGGCTGGCCCGCCGCCCAGGTCGCCTATTACACGACGGAGCTGGTGATCACGAGCGCCGTCGGCGCGTTCGTCTACCAGGGCGTGGAGCGGCAGCTGCGCACCTCGTTTCTGGAGCGCAATCTGCTCGGCGAGCGAGTGGCGCGCGACGGCCTCACCGGCCTCAAGAATCGCGGCGCGTTCGACGATGACTACCCCCGCCTCTGGCAACAGGCGACGCGCGATCGCCGCTCGCTGGCGCTGCTGCTCATCGACGTCGATCATTTCAAGCCCTACAACGATCGCTATGGCCATCAGGCCGGCGATCGGGCGCTGCGGCGCGTCGCGCAGGTGGTGCAGCGCTTTGCCCGCCGTCCGCTCGACGTCGCCGCCCGCTATGGCGGCGAGGAATTCCTGCTGGCGCTCTATGACCTCGGCGCCGAGCACGTGCGAGAGATCGCCGAGGAGCTGCGCGAGAGCGTGCAGGCGCTCGCCATCCAGCACGAGGACTCGCCGGCGGGCGTCGTGACGGCGAGCATCGGCGTCTCGATCGTGAGCCCGCGTCCGGGCCGCAGCCCGGAAGGCGCGGTGCAGCTCGCGGACGAGGCGCTGTATGCCGCCAAGCGCGGCGGCCGCAACGGGATCCGGCTGGTGGACTGCTACGAGGCCAACTACTCGACGGGCGCGTTCCGCCGCAGCGCGTGACGCTCGAGGAAGTGCTCCACCTTGTCGCGGTAGGTGCGTGAGAGCTTCAGCTCCTGCCCGCCTTCCAGGGTGAGGAAGTACTCCCCGTTCATGTGCGCGCGCAGGCTCTTCACGAAGCGCAGGTTGACGATGGTGGAGCGGTGCACGCGCTGGAAGAGCCGCGGGTCGAGGATCTCCTCCAGCTCCTTCATGGTTCCCCGCAGGATGTGGGTGTCGCCCTCGGCGTGCACGCACATGTAATCGCCCGCGGCGTCGATCCACTGGATCGCCGGGATCGGCACCCGCACCGTCTGGCGGCCCTGGCGGATCGGCAGCACCTGCGGCTGGCGGACGCCGAGCGCCGCGGTGCCGCGTTCCAGCAGCTCCTCGAGCCCGATCTCCCCGGAGCCGGTGATCTCGGCCACGATCTCCAGCAGCCGGTCTCGCTGGTCGGCGGCGCTGCGAGCCGTCGCGCTCTGCCGCACCCGCTCCAGGGTTGCATCGAACCGGCCGTCGTCGATGGGCTTGAGCAGATAGTCGACCGCCCGCGCCTCGAAGGCCCGCACGGCGTACTGATCGTAAGCGGTGACGAAGACCACGAGCGGCATGGTGTCGCGCGGCAGCTGCGCCAGCACGTCGAATCCGGACAGTCCGGGCATGTGCACGTCGAGGAACACCAGATCCGGCCGCTCGCGCTGCAGCGCGCCGACGGCCTCGCGGCCGTTGCCGCACTCCGCCACGACCTCGAACTCCGGCGCGTCCCGCAGCCGCAGCGCGATGCCGCGGCGCGAGAGCAGCTCGTCGTCGACGATCGCCGTGCGGATCCTCACGCGCTCGCGCTCTGCGCGATCTGGACCGGGCGCCGGTAGCGCGGCTCGGCCACCCGTGGCGCGGCCTCCTCGCGGGGAGCGGTATCGAGCGGCAGCGCCATCTCCACCCGCAGGCCGGGGCGGCTGTCGAGCACCGCGAAGCGGCAGCTGTCACCGAACAGCACCGCGAGGCGCTCGCGCGTATTGCGCAGGCCGACGCCGCCACGCCGCTCCGCGGGCCGGGAGCCTTCCTCGAGCCCCGGCCCGTCATCGATCACGCTGATCTCCAGCATGGCGCCGCGGGCGCGCCCCTCGATGCGGATCATGCCGCCCTGTTCACGCGGCGAGATGGCGTATTTCAACGCGTTCTCGACCAGCGGCTGCAGCAGCAGGCTGGGCACCAGAGCGTCGAGCGCCGCGCCTTCGATCGCGTACTCCAGCCGCAGGCGCTCGCCGAACCGCAGCCGCTCCGTGCCGAGATACAGGTCGAGCGCCTCGATCTCCTGGCGCAGCGTCACGCGCTTCATCGGGTCCTGGTCGAGGGTGTAGCGCAGGAACTCCGAGAGGCGCATGACCGCGTGGTTGGCCGTGCGGTTCTGATTGTCCAGGATGAGCGTGGAGATGGCGTTGAGCGTGTTGAAGAGGAAATGCGGATTCAACTGGTAGCGCAGCATCTTCAGCTGCGCCTCCTGCGCCAGGGTCACCGCCTTCAGCACCGCCTCCTGCTGCTGCTGCTTGGCCTCGTAGGATTTGATGCCGAAGTAGAGCGCGCTCCAGCAGAGCAGCAGGTAGGTCGAGATAAGCGCGCCGCAGAAGAGGTCGAACAGCGAGCTGAAGCGGCTGGTCGGGTCGCAGAAGTGCCGGTAGGCGATGTTGATCACGATGCGCAGCGGCAGCGCGGTCGCGTAGGAGGTCACGAGCACGACCGGTATGACCCAGCGCTCGCCGCGGCCCGAGACCTGGCGGTAGATGTAGCGCATCGGCGCCGACAGCACGAACCCGGCCGCCGCGGCGATGGCGATCACCGGCCCGATATCGACAGGCTGCTTGTAGAAGAGGAAGCCGAAGTAGACCGTCAGGCCGTAGGCCGTCCAGCCGGCGGCGTGCAGGGCCCAGAAGAGCCCGTTGCGGCTGGCGCGCAGTTGCGAGAGCGTGACCATGATTTCCTGTGTCCCCACAGACCATCATACCCAGGAAGAATTCACCGGGGAATCGGGCTGCCCCGCGGGCGCGGGCAGGCGCCCGTGCCTGCCGCCGGCGGCCTCAAAGCCGCTTCAGGAGGCCGTTCCGAGCAGTGTTTCCAGCGGCTGCTGCCGGGCGAGCATCGGGCCCTGGGCGAAGTCGCATCCGACGGCGGTGAGCCATTGCAGCGCCGCCTGCGAGTCCACCTGCTGCGCCGCGCAGTGCATGCCCAGCACCTTCACGGCCTGCACCACGGCCACCACCAGCGCCTGGGACAGCTTGTCGCGCAGGGCACTGCCCGTCAGGCGCGCATCGATCTTCACCAGCCGCAGCGCCTTGGAGCGCAGCAGCGGCACCACCTGCGAGTCGAACGAGAAATCGTCGATGACGACGAAGCAGCCGAGCTTGTCGCAGCCATCCATGAAGCGCTCCACCTGCGCCCGGCGCTGGGTGCAGAGGGGCTCCGCGATCTCGAAGCCGACGGTGCCGGGGGCGATCCCGTTGCTCTGCAGGCCGGCGGCGACCTGCTTGAGGAAGCCTTCATCCTCGAGGGTGGCGATCGACAGGTCGAGCGTGAAGCTGGCGGGCTCCACGGTCCAGGCCGCCCGGTTCCGGCCCAGCCAGGCGAGCAGACGCTGCACGGCCAGGGAATCGAGCACCGCCGGGTCGCGCAGCTCCCGCGCGGTGCCGGTGGGCCGCACCTCGAAGCGCCGCGTCCGGCCGCCTGAGCGCAGCTTGACGAAGGGCAGCATCTGCAGGCTGACCAGAGCCGGGTCGAGGGAGAGGGCGCGGCAAGTGCCGGTGGCGCGCGCGCCGGCGAGCGTCCTCGCGGTCGCGGTGTCCGCGGGCGTGGCTGGCCCGAGCACCCGCGCGCTGCCCGTATCCGCGGCCGCGGGGGGCCTCAGGGCCTGCGAGGTGCCCGAGTCTCCCGGCGACGCCGGAGCGGTTGCGGCCGGAGCCGTCTGTCGCGGCTGCGCCGGTACTGGCGCGTCGGTCAGGTCGAACTCCAGGATGTCGTTCACCGCTCCCGGGGAGAGCTCGTCTTCCGGCCTCGATTTCCCCACGGTGACCGGGGGTGCGGCCTCGGTGGCCGCGGCCTGCAGCTCCTGCGTGGTGGCCGACGGTTCCGCTCCCGCCAGGGAGAGCACCAGCGCGGTCGGATCGGCCTCCGGCCGGCGCGGACCGGCGGGCCGCAACAGCACCGCGAGCTTCTGCATGATCGTGCGGGTGGGCGCCGAGAGGATGCGCTCCGTCAGGCCCTCGCCCCCGGTCTTGAAGTCCGCGAGGATCATGGCCAGTCCGACCAGGTGGCCCTGGGGCGCGCGCACCGCGAGAAAGGCTGCGATGCGCCCGTCCTCGAGGCCGTTCTCGCAGCAGCTCTTGCCGCTGTCCGCGGTCAGTGTCTCCAGCGCCTCGAGGACCAGCGCGTGCTCGTCCGGGCCGAGGGCGCCTTCGCTCAACCAGAGCACGTTGCCCTGACTGTCATAAATAGAGACGGAATGCAGCCGCATCGGAGGAAGCGCCGCGCGCAGCTGCCAGCCCAGCGCCTCCGCGGTGGCCGGCTCCGCGCCGGGAACCGCGCCGGCGCCGCCGACCGAGCGTGTCGGAACCGCGCTCTGTGGCTGAAACACCTTCCCCATCGTCGACTGCGTTCCTCGTTCCCGGTTCCGAAGGACTTTTAGAGTGACAGCATACTCCCGGCGCCGCCGTGAAGTGGGTCTTGTTACGCGCCGGGTCGCGGACTGCACGGGGCTCGCCGCAGCGGCGAGCCCCGTGCATGAAGCCAGGCGTTGCGCGCGCCAGCGCGCAGCCGTTGCCTGCCGGGCATCTAGGCGCTTTGACTAAATCCGGGACCGCTGCCGGTGAGGAAGTCGTTCTTGCCCAGCTCGACCCCGTTGTGGCGCAAGATCGCGTAAGCGGTCGTGGCGTGGAAGAGCGCGTTGGGAACGACCCAGCGAACGAGATAGTCGAGCCCTTTGAACTCCAGCGTGCGATCGCGCAGCGGCACCTTGATGAGCCGGTCCTCCGCGCCCTCGAAGGAGCCGGACGGGACGCCCTTGATGAAATCCACGGTACGGGCGATGCGCGCGCGCAGCTCCTCGAACGTCTGCTCCGCGTCGTCGAACTTGGGAGCCTCCACGCCGGCGAGGCGCGCGACGCCGAACTTGCCCATGTCGCATGCGATCTGCACCTGGCGCGTCAGCGGGAACATGTCGGGCGCGAGGCGCCCGGCGAGCAGCACGGCCGGATCGATCTTGCGGGCGACGGCGTGGGCGTGGCCCCTCTCGAGCACGTGCGACAGGTTCGCCAGCGTGTTGGCGAGCAGGTCGGCGGAGACGGCATGGACGGAGATCTTCATCTGTGTACCCCGAGGGTGGCTGGGACGGATAGGGGGCGCATATTAATCGGTCCCGGGCTCTGGCGTGGACGGGCCTCGGGTGAAACAATAGAAGCCCCCATTCGACGGATTGCATCCCACGTGAGTCAGCCATGAGTCAGCTCTGGGCGCCGGCACAGCTGGCCGTCCTGGCCAAGGTCGTCGACCTCAACGGCTTCTCGTCCGCCGCGCGCGCGCTGGGCGTCCCGAAGGCCGCCGTGAGCCGGGCGATCGCGGATCTGGAGCAGGCGCTCGGTGTGCGGCTCCTGGAGCGCACCACCCGCCGCTTGTCGCTCACCGCCGCCGGGCGACTCCTTTATCCCCATGCGCGGCGCGTCACCGAGGAATGCGATGCCGCCCGCGCCGCCATCGCGAGGCTGCACGCGCCCGCGAGCGGACCGCTGCGCATCGTGTCCGACCCCGTCTACGGACGGCTGCTGCTCACGCCGCTCGTGCCGCGGTTTCTGGAAAGCTTCCCGGACATTCCCTTGGAGGTGGCGCTCGATGGTGTCGACGCCGCAGACGGCTGGGACGTGGCGATACGCGCGCAGCCGGTGGGGGATCCCTCCCTGGCCCACCGTGCGCTCGGGGCGCCGCCCGCCGTGCTGTGCGCGACCCCGGCGTACCTCGAGCGGCGCGGCACACCGCGGCGGCCGGAGGAGCTTCGCGCCCACGATTTGCTGACGCCCGAGCCGCTGGAGCTGCCGCAGTTCCGGCTGCTGCTCTCCCACGGGGCGCAGCGCGCCGAGGTCTCGGTGTCGCCCAAGCTGGCGGTGGACGATCCGGCCGTGCTGCACGCGGCGACGGCGGCCGGCCTCGGGATCGGCCTGCTGCCCGAATTCCTCTGCCGGCAGGGGCTCGCCACCTCGCGCCTGAAGGCTGTGCTGCCGGAGTGGATCGTGCCGCCGGCGGCGGCGCTCTATGCGCTTTATCCGCTCGCGCTCGAGTCCGATCCACG
>Ga0187809_10000161_pt1 | contig 45208 bp, 39 predicted proteins | sample NC_wetland_sal_i_8_FD_132415 | JGI IMG/M metagenome (GOLD analysis project Ga0187809, IMG submission 132415) | Wetland sediment microbial communities from Neuse River Estuary, North Carolina, USA - ASW_4 | ecosystem: Environmental > Aquatic > Freshwater > Wetlands > Sediment | place: USA: North... | reverse complement strand
CGACCTGAACACCGCGACCGCGCTGTCGCTGCCGGTCGGCAAGTACCTGATCTCGGTCACCGCCGACGGGTTCAAGATCGACGGCCAGCACTTCACCGTCGGTTCGGGCAGCAGCCAGCAGGTACAGGTGCAGATGAACGCCACCCCACTGCCGCTGAGCACCCTGCGGCTGCAGGTCTTCAACGACACCAACCCGGTCGATGCCACCTACGAGGTCGACGCCGAGCGGGGGCTGGCCGGCTTCACCGCCACGATCACCGACGTGTTCGGCCTGGTCAGCACCGACTACTACGGCAACGCCCTGTGAACCAAGTACGTGCACGACTCGGCCGGTCACATGGTCTTCGACGGCACCAAGCCGGTCGTCGACCCGAGCTCGATCGGCAAGTGCGTCAGCGACGCCACCGGTCAGATCGTGATCCCGAACCTCGGCTCGGACCGCTACGCGGCGACCGTCGCCCCGCCCATCACCCAGATCGGGCAGTGGGTTCAGACCACCACCCTCGAGGGTGGGCACGACCACGACATCTGGGAGCAGGAAGGCTCCACCGGCTACGACACCGAGCAGACCAAGGGCGCCGAGCTGGTGCCGGCGGTGAAGTTCGGCTTCGTCCGCAAGATGCCGACCATCGCCCCGGCCGCGGCCGGCACCGGCACGGTCAAGGGTGTGGCCATTGCCGGATTGCCCTACATCGGCGGCCAGAACGGGCAGGTCTCACCCGAGACCGGGCTGGCCGGGGTGAAGAGCGGCGGCCCGATCCCGCACGCCTGGATCGCACTGTCCGACCTCGACGCCGGCGACCAGCAGGTCTACACCGGTCAGGCCGGTGCCGATGGCTCGTTCTCGATTCCCAACGTGGCCGGTGGCAGCTACCAGCTCTCGATCTGGGATGACGACCAGGACTACATCCTGTGGAGCTTCAACATCGTCGTCACCGACGGTCAGGTCACCGACGTCGGCAACAAGATCATCGTCGGCTGGTTCACCCACGTCTACGGGCATGTCTTCATCGACTCCAACGGCAACGGCAAGATGGACCCGGGCGAGAAGGGCGTGCCGCAGTTCGCGATGACCGTGCGCGAGCGGGACAACTCGCTGATGGACCAGGCCACCAACACCGCCACCACCAACGACAGCGGGTTGTACGACATCCGCGAGACCTACCCGCTCGGCAAGTGGCTCGTCCTGGAAGGGTTCAACACCCGCTACCGCACCACCGGTATCACCTACCAGGGTGAGAACGACCCGAAGCCGACGACCCAGCTCGGCAGCATGGTCGACGTCAACTTCCTGCCGATCATCGGCCTCGGCGGCGAGATCGACTGGGGCGTCGAGCCCTACCCGGCCGGCAGCAACGGTGGCATCGTCGGCACCGTCACCTATGACACCACCCGCAACGAGCTCGACCCGGCCGATGCCGTGACCGAGGCCTACCAGCCCGGCATCCCCGGTATCAATGTCCACCTGTACCTGCCGATTCCCTGCGACTCGAACACGCCGGCCGACCACTGCCGGCAGGGTTACGTGCTCAACGACGACGGCTCGATGAAGCGCGGACCCCAGGTGCAGAACGACTACAGGACCGAGACCTGGCAACCACCACGCGGCTGCACCGCCCGCCAGTACAACGGGCAACCGCTGACCGATCAGCAGGCGCTGCCGCCCTTCGGCACCGCGGCCAACGCGATGTGCGTCGAAGCCCCGATGCTGGGCGTGGCCACCGGCGTGTCCGACGCGACCGGCGGCAGCCAGACCGTCAACGGCAACTACGGGTTCTCCACCTCCAAGATCAACCAGTACCCGGTGGGCGACCCGCGCAACCCGGCGCCCAACCACGACCTGCCGCTGTACGCCGACCTGGCCAGCAACGGCTACCCGGAGCAGGACCTGGCTGCCGGCGACTACCTGGTCGGCGTCGACATCCCGGACAACCCGTACGGGCCGAAGACCCCGATGTACCAGGTGACGACCGAAGCCGACGTCAACGTCTTCAGCGGCGATGGCTACGTGCCGCAGGAGAACTACCCGCCGGCCTCGGCCGCCCAGGCCAACCAGCAGGATCAGGGGGCGCAGCTGGCCACGCCCAAGGACCCGTCGCAGCCTCCGTCACAGCAGGCCGGCATCATCTCGCCCTGCGCCGGTGCCCTGCACAAGGTCACGGTCACCAACCCCGACTTCCTGGCCGCCGGCGGCAGCCCGTTCGAGGGTCAGCAGCGGCCTTACTGCACCGACAAGCTGGTCACGGTGCGGACCGGGCAGTCCACCGCACCCAACTTCAACCTGTTCACCCCGGTGCCGATCCCGACGCACTTCTGGGGCCTGACCCTGAACGACCTGGGCCTGACCCTGGACAAGCGCAGCGTGAACTTCGGTGAGGCCCAGGGCATGCCCTACGTTCCGGTCGGCCTCTACGACTGGAGCGGTCGGCTGGACTACACCGCCCACACCGACTTCAACGGGCTGTACGAGGCGCTGGTCCCCTCGACCGACACCTACAACTGCCCGGTTCCGGCCGGTCCGTGTCCGAACATGTATCGCTTCGTCGGCAACGATCCCGGGCAACCCGGTGCACTGAATGCCGACTACAACCCGAGGTTCCGCACCATCGCCACGAACTTCCAGGCCTGGCCGGGGCAGTACACGGTGACCGATGAGGCGCCGACCCAGGTCGCCTCGACCGCGCTGGCGCCGGACACCACCACGGTGAACCCGACCCAGTGCGACCTGGACCCGAGCAGCCCGCAGCTCCTCGCGGTCAGCCGGCCCTGGATCCGGCGCTCGGACAGCGACCGGTCGATCACCATCTCCGGCTTCGGCTTCGGGACGGCCAAGGGCACGGTCAAGCTCGGCACCACGACCGTCAACACCACGGCCTGGTCGGACACCTCGATCACCATGACCGTGCCGAACGGGCCGAACCTGCTCGGCACCTGGCCGATCAACATCATCCGGGCCGACGGCAAGACCGGCTACAACTCGCTGACGCTGCACGTGCTCAGCCCGATCAACTCCTCGGTGCCGGGCCAGTTCGTGGACAACCCGGCAATCGTCGAGGTCGGCCCGGGAGCCAAGAGCGCCGACGCGGTGGCCCGGTACACCACGGTGCAAGCCGCGCTGGAGGCGGCCAAGCCGACCGCCCGGACCAGTGGCCGTAACGCCCAGCCGGCCAAGCCGTACTGGCTGGTGGTGGTCTGGCCCAACGACCAGACCTCGGACAACCCGCAGGGTCAGTACACCGAGAACATCATCGTCCACCACCAGGTGCAGCTTCAGGGTGTGGGCCCGGGTGGGTTCCGGCCTGACGGCAGCTTCGTGCGCGGCTCGATCCTGGACGGCGCCGGGTTCAACCCGGACAACGCCCAGGGCCTGAACTGGGTGACCCAGCTGTCCCGGCTGACCTACAGCGGCAACCCGGCGGTGCCGGACGCCGCGGTGGTGACGGTGCTCGACGACCCGACCACGCCCCGCAACCTGGTGCCCTCGACCTACCACCTGAGCTTGGACGGTTTCGGCATCACCGGTGGGGCGCAGTCGGACTTCCCGGCCAACATCAACGAGGTCACCGGCGGGATCACCACCCCGTACGGGGCGGCCGGAGCGCTGGTCACCCAGGGCGGCGGCATCTACCTGCACAACAACGTGCAGGGCCTGCAGATCACCAACAACATCATCCGCGGCAACGGTGGCTCCTACGGTGGCGCCATCCGGGTCGGCACGCCCTACGTCGGGGACAACCGCAACTACGACCTGACCGTGGCCAACAACCAGATCCGGGACAACGGCGGCACCAACCTCGCCGGTGCCATCGGGCTGTTCACCGGCAGTGACGGCTACCAGATCAACCACAACGCCATCTGCGGCAACTTCTCGGCCGAGTACGGCGGCGCCATCTCGGCCTTCGGTTACCAGGAGAACGGGGGCAAGAACCCGGGTGGCTCGATCACCGCCAACCGGATCTGGTTCAACGCCTCCTACGACGAGGGCGGGGCGGTGATGATCGCCGGCGAGCTGCCGGCCGATCCGAACCAGCTCTCGGCGGGTACCGGCCGGGTCAGCATCGACGGCAACGTCATCCAGGCCAACCTGGCCAACGATGACGGCGGCGGCATCCGATTGCTGCAGGTGACCGGGTCCCACGTCACCAGCAAGGCGACAGCGCAGTCCCAGGCGATCTCGATCACCAACAACACCGTGGCCAACAACGTCTCGGCCCACGAAGGTGGCGGCATCGCCCTGGACGACGCGGCATTCGTCAACATCGTCGGCAACACCATCGCCAAGAACCTGACCACCGCGACCGCGGTGACCAGCGACGGCACGCCGGCTCCGGCCGGCCTGTCGACCGCCACCAACAGCGATCCGCTGCAGGCGCGGCTGGCCACTCTCGGCACCGGCACCACCGGGATAGCCGGCACGACGTTCAGCAAGCCGACGCTGCTCAACGACGTGTTCTGGGACAACCGGGCCGGCAACTTCGACGGTGGCGTGGTGTGTGGCATCGACTCGGCGGCCTGCCCCGGCATCAACAACTGGGATCTGGGGGTAGCCGACGACCCGTCGGCGACGCTGGCCCCGACCCACTCGGTGCTGCAGACCGCGCAGGGAGTCACCGACGACGGCACCAACAAGATCGGCGACCAGTTCAATCCGGGCTTCGTCAGCAACTACGACGTGGACGTGAACATCCTGGCCTCGCGGACCTACCCCGCGTTCCGCCAGGCGGTCATCGTGGCCCAGATCCTGCCGCCGAACCTGATGGGTGACTACCACCTGTCGGCCACGTCCTCCCCGGCCTATGGCGCCGGTGCCGCCAGCACCGATGTCCACTGGGGCAGCCTCAACAACCGCGGGGCCTGGACCGGCTGGACCTACCCGGTCAGCTCGCCGACAACCGACATCGACGGGCAGAAGCGGCCCGGGGCGAGGTCGCGCTACGACGCGGGGTCGGATCAGTTGACCCCGTAATGAGCAGTGGTGGCCGGCCACCCGTCCCCCGGCCGGCCGGCCACCACTCCCCCGTCCTGCCTGTCGCATTCGAATAGAAACTCAGGAGAGCTGATCATGAAACGCTTTGTCGACAAGCGGTTCAACCGCCGCACCTTCCTGGCCGGCGGGGCCGCGCTGGTCGGCGCGGCCGCGGCCAGCAGCAAGCTCGGGCCGGCCGTCGCCGCCACCCGGCAAGCCGTCACCACCGCCGCGGTACCGCTGCCCACCGATCCGAACTCGGTCAACGTGCACCTGGTCGGTACCGACGGCTGGGTGTCGATGCCGGCCGCGCCGGCCGACGCACCGTTCTTCCCGGACACGCTGGCCCCGGCCCCGTTCAACACCTACTGCTTCGGCTTCCGCAACGTGACCGGCATGCTGCCGAACGAGGTCGCGGCGGTCCGCGGACATGCCGAGATCAGCGCGCCGATGATGTTCTTCGACGAAGAGGACGACATCTTCGTCACCCTGACCAACCTCGGGCTGGTCCAGCGGCCGGACCTCTACGACGGGCACACCCTGCACTGGCACGGCTTTGTCAACGCCATCCCGCTGTTCGACGGCGTGCCCGAGCTGTCGCTGGCCGTGCCGATCGGACGCGATTTCACCTACTACTACAAGCCCCATGACGCCGGCACCTACATGTACCACTGCCACTTCGAAGACGTCGAGCACGTGCAGATGGGCATGACCGGCATGGTCTTCGTGCGGCCCAAGCAGAACCAGATCCGGCGGGGCGTGACCAAGGTCAACCCGGCCTTCGCCGCCGGGAAGCCGACGCCGTGGGGTGGCACCATCAGCGCGACCATCCCGCCCGGCAAGTACGCCTACAACGACTACGACGGCAGCACCCGCTACGACCGGGAATTCGCCTTCATGGTGACCGAACTGTGGTCGGCCGCGCACTACCGCGACGCCCACATCCAGGTCAACGACTGGACCGACTTCGATCCCAGCTTCTGGCTGCTCAACGGCCGGGCCTACCCGGACACGGTGGCGCCGAACAGCACCGCCACCGGTTCGGCGCCGTACAACGTCTTCCCGGCCGGCACCCTGCCGGTGATCGGCGGCGATCCGGCCGGCGCGGCCAACCGGCTGCAGTACCAGCCGATCTCCTCCCTGATCACCTGCCAGGTCGGCGAGAAGGTCTTGCTGCGGCTGTCCAATCTTGGCTACCAGGACCACGCGTTCACCGTCCACAACATCGACCTGACCGTGATCGCCAAGGACGCCAGCCTGCTGCGCGGCCGGGACGGCACCACCAACTACCTGACCACCAACACCGTGGTGGTCGGGGCCGGTGAGAGCCGCGACGTACTCTTCACCGCCCCCAGCACACCGGGCACCTTCCTGCTGTACGACCGCAACTACTCCTATCTCAACAACGGAGGCGGCCCGGGCTACGGCGGCATGATGACCGAGATCCGGGTCAGCGGCCCCAACACCCTGCCCGCCCAGACCGAGCCCAACCAGTAGCCGGCAGACCAAGGAGCGATGATGAAATTCCTCAGTGGCGTCGGCCTGAAGCGGCTGGCCGTGTTCGCCGGGTTGAGCCTGGCGGTCACCGGCACGGTGGCCTTTGCCCCGATCTCAGCTGCCGATACTCCGACCAGCGGCATCGTGTGCGACACCGATGCCCATGACAAGTTCACCCTCAACGCCCAGTCCGGCTACGTCAGCACGCCGGACGGCAACTCGATCTACATGTGGAGTTACGGCAATGCGACCCGGGGCTTCCAGCTGCCGGGCCCGACGTTGTGCGTGACCAGCGGGGACACCGTCACCGTGGTGCTGCACAACAGCCTGCCCGAGCCGACCTCGATCATCTTCTCCGGCCAGAGCGGAGTGCTGGCCGACGGCAACGCCGCCCAGCCGGTCTTCGACTCCTCGGGGGCGACGCTGACCTCACTGGTCCAATCGGCCGCGGCCAATGGCGGATCGGTGACCTACCAGTTCACCGCCGGCAGCCCCGGCACCTACCTGTACAGCAGCGGTACCGACGTCAAGAAGCAGAAGCAGATGGGGCTCTACGGCGCACTGGTCGTGCGCCCGCAGGGCCACCCGACCCAGGTCAACGACCGGGCCGATTCGAGCTTCACCACCGGCCAGGAGTACCTGTTCCTGCTGTCGGAGGTCGACCCGGACGTGCACCTGGCGGTGGAGAACAACCAGCCGGTCGACTGGTCGGCCTACACCGCCCGGTACTTCATGATCAACGGCCGGAGCATGCCGGACACGCTGGCCCCGAACAACGCCTCGTGGCTGCCGACCCAGCCCTACGGCGCGATGGTGCACATCAAGCCTTGGGACGCCCAGACCAACCCGTTACCGGCCGCCATCCGTTACCTCAATGCCGGCACGGTGAACTACCCGTTCCACCCGCACGGCAGCGACGAGCGGGTGGTCAACCAGGACGGTCACGCGCTGCAGGGGCCGAACGGCCAGGACTTGAGCTACCTCAAGTACGACCTGGACGTCTACCCCGGGCAGAGCGTCGACACCTTGATGGAATGGCACTCGGAATACGACCCGGTGACCAACCCGATCCCGACCCAGATCCCGACCATCACCGATCAGTTGCTGGTCGGCACCGATACCTGGTTCTCCGAATCCGGTTACCTGGGCACCAAGAACCCGACGCCGACGTTCATCACGTCCAACAACGAGTGCGGCGAGTACTACCACATCGCCCACAGCCACGCCCTGCAGCAAGCCACCAACTACGGCGCGACCTTCGGAGGGATGATGACGCTCTTCCGCATCGACCCGCCGGCCGGTTGCACGAACTGAGGCGGCCGAGATGAATCGAGAAGAATCAATGTCCTGCAGTGCATTTTCCCGCCGCCGGCCGGTTGTCGCGGGCACCGTGGTGCTCGGCACCGCCGCGCTGCTGGCCGGCCTGACCGTGGCCCCGGCGCAGGCGGCGCCCGGCTCGGCCGCGGCGTCGACCGGAGTCCGCTCGAGCAGCATCCGGCTGGCCGCGGCCACGCCGAGTGCGGTCGGACATCTGGCGGTATCGGCCTGTGCCACCGGCACCACCGCGGCCTGCGACCTGTACGCCAAGGCGGGCACGACGCAGATGCCCGGCGCGCTGGCGGCGACCCCGATCTGGGGCTTCGCGGCCACCAGCAGCGACCCGGTGACCACCCCGGGTCCGCTGCTGGTGGTACGGCAGAACCAGCAGGTCACCATCACCGTGCACAACGGGCTGGCCGAGCCGCTGGCCCTGGCCCTGCCCGGGCAGGTCAACGTCAACGGCGGTACCGGCGATGATCGGACCGGCGCCGCGGTCGGTGGCACCAAGAGCTACACCTTCACCGCCAACCGCCCCGGCAGCTTCCTCTACGAAGCCGGCCACACCGCCGACGGGGCCCGGCAGATCGCCATGGGTCTGGCCGGCGGCCTGGTCGTGCTGCCGGCCGACGGCACCGGCTACGGCAGCCCGGCCACCGCCTACGACGACGACGCCGTGCTGGTGTTGAGCGAGATCGATCCGGCCCTGAACCACAGCCCGGACCCGCTCAGCTTCGACATGCGCAACTACAAGCCGGCCTACCGGCTGATCAACGGTCACCCTTTCCCGTCGGCGACGAGCTCGATCGCCACCGACTCCGGGCACAAGGTGCTGGTGCGATACATCAATGCCGGGGCCCAGCTGCACTCGATGGCCACCCTCGGCGCGGCCCAGGTCGAGGTGGCCGACGACGGGCACCCGCTGCAGTACCCGCTCACCCACGTCGTCGAGCCGGTGCAACCGGGCCAGACCCTGGACACCGTGGTGAGCATGCCCGCCGTCACCACCTCACCGCAGTCGGCGAGCAAGGTCACGCTGTACGAGGCCAACGGTGCGTTGGACAACGCCAACGGGCTGACCACCGACACCCCGGCCCAGGTCGCGTTCGGCGGGATGCTCGCTTTCCTCGACACCAATGTCGCCCCGGATCTGACCCACGACGTGGTCGGCCCGACGGCCAAGGCGATCACCGCCTCACCCAACCCGTCCGACGCGCTGAGCGACGTGACGGTGTCGGCCACGATCAGCGACGCCAGCACCGGCGGCAGCGGCATCACCGCAGCCGAGTACGTGATCGATGACAGCGCGGCCAATCCGGTCGCGCCGTCGACCGGCACACCGATGACGCTGACCAACCCGAACCAGGTGACCACGACCGCAACCGGGACCATCCCGGCCAGCGTGCTGGCGGCGCCGACGTTCCAGGCCGGCCGGCACATCGTCTACGTCCGGGGCAAGGACGCCGCAGGCAACTGGGGATTGGTCGGCTCGGTGGTGCTCACCGTGCCCAAGGCGGGTCCGGCCACCACCAACGGCAGCGTGAGCCCGTCGATCACCAACGCCAGCGCGCCGATCGACATCTCGGCCACCGGGGACGACTCGCTGGCCGGCGGCAACGTGGTCGCGGCCGAGTACTTCCTGGACAACCCCCCGGCCACCGCCGACAACGGGCACGGCACGCCGATGACGGTGAACCGGACCGCCTCGGTGGTCTCGGTCGATGCCAGCATCGATCCGACCGCAGCCGGTGCGCCGGTGCTGACCGAGGGCGTTCACCACATCTACGTTCACGTCAAGGACGACCTGAACGGGACCGGCCTCTGGGGTCCGGTGCTGGATCTGCCGCTGACGGTGGACAAGACCGGGCCGATCACCCAGGGCAGTGCGATCAGCCCGCCCTACACCAACGGCACCCAGGGCGATCCGAGCAACCCTGGCTACCTGCAGGTCACGGCCGACATCGCCGATCAAGGCGCCAGCGCCAGCAACCTGACCGATGCCGAGGTCTTCCTCAACTCGGTCAAGGCCGACGGCACCGGCCTGCAGATGCTGCCGGTCGACGGCAAGCTGGACAGCCCGACCGAGAAGTTCTACGCGCTGATCCCGCTGTCGCAGATCAAGGCCTACAAGGACGGCACCGTGACCGTGTACGTGCACGGACAGGACGCGGCCGGCAACTGGGGCGATGCCACCAGCAACCCGAGCACCATCCTGATCGATCGGGTTGCTCCCAAGCTGACCGGGCTCTCGGCGGCACTCGGGCCGGTGGGGCAGCCGGGGGTGGCGCTGACCTCGAACCTGGTCGAGGCCAACGGTTTGGCCGCGGCCGAGGTGTGGACCGGCAAGACCGATCCGGGCGTCGGCAAGGCCACGCCGGCCACGCTGTCGGTCAACAACGGTCAGGTCACCGCCCAGGCGGCGATCCCGACCACGGCCGGTACCTACCAGTACAACTTGCGGGTGCGCGATCAGGCCGGCAACTGGAGCGGCGCGGTCTCGACCACGCTGTACGTGATGGCCAGTTACCTGGAGAACACGACTGGCTGGGCCAGGACCACGGGCGCGGCCACGATCAGCACCTCGGCCGCGTTGCCGAACCCGGACGAGCCGGCCAGCCACCACGGCCTGCTGGCTGACATCAGCACGGCCCGGAGTGGCCGAACCGGCTTCCTCACCGACAACACGCCGGTGGCCGCCGGGGCGTACCACGCCCGGTTCCGGATGCAGCTGGCCACGTTGAGCACCGCGGCCAACGCCAGCAACGTGGTGACCGTGTTCGACACCCGCACCGCCAACGGCGCCAACGGGGGCAGCGAGGTGTTCGCAATCCAGATGCGCACGAATGCCGGTCAGGCTCAGCTTCGAGCCGCAGTCGGCACCCAATCGAGCAGCTGGCTCACGGTCGGCAGTACCGCGCACACGGTGGCGGTCGACTATCACGCCGGCGTGCTCACCCTGTCCATCGACGGCACGGCCACAGTCGTGACCACGACGTCGACGGCCAAGATCGAGGCGGCGCAGCTGGGGGTCAGCAACGCCACGATCACCGGGAGCGCCTCCGGGCGCGCCTACTACGACAGCTTCTTCTCCGTCAGCAGCGCGTCGTAGCACCCCGCGGTGCCGGTGGCGGTGCGAGTCGATCGCACCGCCACCGGACCCCGGCGTTCAACCAGGCAAGTTCACGAGGGGACACAACCAACATGACATCAGCAACAGCAATGCTGCGCCGACCGGTCCGCTTCGTCAGCGGCTGGCCGAGCTGGCTCACCGCCCTGGTCGCGCTGCTCGTGGCGGCCACGGTGGCCGGCGGCGGGATCGCGGTCCGCCAGCACTTGGCTCAGGCCGCGGCCAGCACCAGCAGCCGCACGGTGCCCCAGAATGCGGCCATGGAGAACCTGACCGGGGTCCGGTTCTCCCAGGTCGCGGTGGTGGCCGACGGCGGCCTGATCACGCTGTCCTACGTGGTGCTGGACAGCGAGAAAGCTATCGCCTTCCAGTCCGACACCGCTCACCCGCCGAAGCTGACCAGCGAGTCCCGCAACCTGTCGACGACCAAGGTTGCCCTGATGAAACAAGGGCATGCCTTGCGGGCCGGACAGACGTTCTACCTGGTCTATGAGAACACCAAGGGCGCGGTCAAGCCCGGGGAACGGGTCACCATCACCGATGGCCAGGTCGTGCTGGCCCACGTGCCGGTGATCTAGGTGCGCCGCTCCCTGTCCGCCAGCCGGCGCCTGGCCTCGCTGCTGCTGTGCCTGTTCACCCTGCTGGGCCTGGCCCTGCAGCGGGCCGGCAGCGCCAGCGCGCACGCCTACCTGGCCACCAGCAATCCGGCCGACGGCGCCGATCTCAGCACCGCACCGGCCGAGCTGCGCCTGGACTTCAGCGAGTCGGTGGTGCTGGGGGCGACGACGGTTCGCGTCGTCGACTCCGCCCAGCATGCCTACCCGGTCACCAACCTGCGCCTGGTCGGCGGGGTCAGCGGCGAGACCGAAGCGCCGGTGAGCCTGTATGGCAAGCTCCCCCCGCTCGGGCGCGGTGCCTACCGGCTGGACTGGGCCACGCTGTCTCGCGACGATCTGCACCGCACCAGCGGGGTGATCGTGTTCGGCATCGGGCAGAACGTGACTGCGGCCGGGAGCCCGGAACCGCGACCGCCGGCCGAGGAGGTCTGGCTGCGCTGGTTGCTGTTGGCCGGGTTCGCGGCCGGCCTGGGCGGAGTGCTCGGAGCCGAGTTGATGCATCGGGCCGGGGCCGGCCGGGTCGCGGCGCGGCGCGCACTGTTGCTGGCCGCCGGCGCGGCCGGGGTCTCGGCCGTCGCCGCGGCGGCGCTACTGCTGCGGCAGGCCGGCGGGATCGGACTGCTGGGGGCCCTGTCCGGTCGCTACGGGCTGGGCTGGCTGGTGCGCGAGGTCGGCCTGCTCTGCCTCGGTTCGGCCGCGCTGGCCCAGCTACGCTGGCCGGCCCGGTTGAGTTTCCGCAATGTCCAGCTGATCATTGCTGTTGCCGAGTGCGGGATCGGCTCGGCTCTGGTCGGGCACGACAGTGCCGCCGGGCCCCTGACGATCCTGGCCGGCGCCGTCCATCTGATCAGCGTCTCGGCCTGGGTCGGGCCGTTGCTGGTGGTGCTGCTGTGTTGCCCGGCCGGCCGGCGCAGCACGGCGCTGCGGGCATTCGGCCCGCTGGCCGCGGCCTCGGTCGGCGCCGCGGTGATCAGCGGGGTATACCTGATGGCCGGCGTGGTCGGCTCGGTCGACGCCGGATTGGCAACGTTCTACGGCCGGGTGCTCTCGCTCAAGCTCGCGCTGTTCGCCGCCGCCGGGCTGCTGGGCTGGGCCAATCACCGGCGGCTGCGCCGGCGCGGCCGGGCCGCGGGAGCGACCCTGTACACCGAGCTCGGCGTCCTCACCGCAGTGCTGGCCCTGGCCGCAGTGCTGACCAGCAGCCAGCCGGCCCGCGAGCCGCAGTACGTTCAGGCCGCGCGGCCGGCCGCCAGCACCGGAGTCGACGGTTTGGCCGCCGACCTGCAGCTGACCGCCGGGCTGAAGCCCAACCGGCCCGGCAGCAACATAGTGCTGGTGCACGTGTTCGACACCCGCCGGCCGGCCCCGGCTCAGATCACCGCGGTCCGGATTCGGCTGCAGGAACCCGGCGGTCCGCCGTCGAGCAGCCTGTCGCTGCAGCCGGCTCCGGACGCCGCGTGGACCGGCACGGTGCAGCTGGCCGCAGCCCGGCAGTTGCGGCTGGAGCTGGTGATCAGCCGGGCCGGCCTACCCGACGTGACGGCCGGCTACCCGTGGATCGTCGGCCAGCCACCGGTCCCAGCACATCCGACCATTCTCTCGCGCGCACCACTGGCCGTACCGTTGCGCATCCTGGCCGCCACCTTGTCCGTGGCCGCCATGCTGCTGGCGTTGTTCGCCCTGCGCGGCCGGGAGCCCGAGCCGACCCCGGTACCGGCTGCGGTGTTGGTCGGGGCCGAGTGAGACCGCCGAGACCCCCTCGGTGAACGGAACCGGCCGTCCGTCCCTCGTCGGACGGCCGGTTCCGGAGCCCCGCGGCGGGCGGCCAGCTAGCCGCGCTGGTGCAGGGCCTGATGGGGGCAGGCCCGGATTGCCCGGCGGGCTTGCTTGGCTGCCCGCCGCGGGTGGCCTTTCTCGTTGTGGAGCAAGGGAAAACCCCAACGGTCAAGCTCGATGAGCGCCGGGGCGACGACCGCGCACAGGCCTACCCCTTCGCAGCGGGTCGGGTCGAGCCCGAGGCGCTTGGACTCAGCCGGCATGGCGGCACCGATCCTCGTGCAGGTGGCTGTCGACGTCGCTGCCGAACACGTCCAGCGCACTGGCCACCATCCCCGCCACCCCGTCCGGATGGCTGCACGCGCCCCGGCCGGCCACGAGCTGCAGCAGCTGGCGCAGCTGCCCGGCATCGGTGCGGCGGCGGCGGAAATCGGCCAGCTCGGCCATCGCCTCGGCAATCATGGGCAAGCCGAGCCGGCAGGGCCCGCACTGCCGGGCCGACGCCTCGGCCAGGTAGTCCACGATGGCCGCGCTGCAGGCCAGCCCGCACTCGTCGTGAGGTAGCGGGAGCAGCACGCCCGCCCCGAGCGAGGGCAGGTCGGCCAGGCGCAGGCTCGAACCGGCGTCCGGGCCGGCCAGCCAGCGGCCGCCGTAGCCGCCGACCAGCGTCGCCTGCACCGGTACGCTCACCCCGGCGGCCCGCAGGACCTCGACCAGGGCCCAGTCGGGCCAGGCCTCGAGCACCACCCGAGCCGCCCCCCGGGACACCGAGACCAGCACCGAGCCGGCATCGATGCCCCGAGTCAAGAGCCCGATCCGGGCCAGGCTCTCCACGTTGTGCACCAGCGCCGGGCGGCCGTCAGCCAGGCTGAGCCGGCCCCGTTCGGCCCGGTACGACGGCAACGTCGGGCCGCCGGACAGGGCCCGGACCGCCGCCGAGGACTCACCGCTGAGATAGCCCTGCCCGGTGGCCACGATCCGCACCGGTGGCCCGTCCCAACGCCGATCGGCCAGCGCCGCCCGGACGATGTGCTGGCTGAAGTGGGCATCCGAGTGCAGCCACAGCACCACCTCGGTGGCGCCCAGCGCGCTTGCCGTTGCTTCGATGCCATCCAGCACCAGATGCGGGCGCAGTTGCAGCAGCACGGCATCCTTGGCGCTGAGGGGTTCGCTCTCGGCGCCGTTGACCACGAGCACCGGCCGGCCGGGCTGGGAGCTGACCCCGCGCCACTTGGCCGCGACCGGAAAGTGCCCACCCCCGCGGCCGGTCAGGCCACTGTCGAGCACTCGCTGCACCAGTTCGGCCGCAGCGAGCCGGGCCGGCGGCCCGAACCGGTCGAGGTGGGCGGCATGGGTGTCGACGCCGATGACCTGGACCGGACCGCCGGCCGGCACCGTGATCGACTGGTCGAACAGCGCGGTCTGGCGCCCGAGCAGGCTGGTCACTGCCCCAGCTCCGCCAGCTCGTCGGCCGGAGTGCGAGTGGTGTAGCGGCTGAAGCCGACCAGCAACAACCCGGCACCCGAGATCAGGTACAGCCAGCGCAGCGCGGCAGCGTCACTGCCGGCCAGCAGGGCGTGCAGCCAGGTCAGCCCGACGATGCCGGCCGCCACCTTGTGGATCGGCCACCAGGCCCGCAGCGGCAGCCGGGCCGCCAGGGCCGCGGTGCCGGCGGTGAGGATCCCCATCCAGCCGGCGATGATGCCGAGCGCCACTGCGAACGGGCGATAGCTGGCTGAGCCCGGCAGCACGCTGCCGAGCCACCCGACGCCGGCGTAGCGGTCGGTGGCGAGCACGATGATGTGAGCCAGCAGGGCCCCTCCGGCCAGCGCGGCCAGCAGCGCATGGACCCGGATCCGGGTCGGCGGGGCCGGCACCCGGACCCGGCTGCGCCAGGGGTGCGACAGCAGCAGCCCGCTTCCGGTCAGCACGACCAGCAGCGAATAGGCCAGGATGCCGCTGGCCCGGCCCAGGATCCACGGCGCCATCCGGTTGCCGGCGACCGTACGCATGATCCAGGCCAGCGCGCCGACGGTGGCAGTGAAGCTGAGCGCGGCCGGCAGCAACCAGCCCCCGAGATCCGAACGCTCGGCCGGGTCCGGTCCGCGGTGCGGCCGGCTCATCCGGCCACCCACCGCAGCTGGCCGGCCAACCCGGCGCTGACACCGATCGGCCCGGCCTCGCTCACCCAGAGTGCGGCCAGTCCCGCGTCGGCCGCCGCCGTCGCGATTCCCTCGGCCCCGGCCAGGAACAGGACCTTGGCCCAGACCTCGGCCCGCGCCGGGTCGGGGCCAACGACCGTGACGGCGGCCAGGCCGGCGCCACCGGGCTGGCCGGTTGCCGGATCGATCAGGTGGTGCACGGAACGGCCGCCGGCCCGCCAGCGACGGCGGCGGGTCGAGCTGGTGGCGACGGCGGCGTCCTCGATCGCCAGCACGGCGACTGGCTCCGCGCCGCCGTGCGGGTCCTCGACCGCCACCAGCCAGGGGCCGCCGTCCGGACCCGACCCGGACAGGTAGCAGTCGCCGCCGGCTTCGATCAGGAACCGGTCGGCGTGCTCGCGCAGCCGGTGCACCGCCCAGCGCAATGCCATGCCCTTGCCGATACCGCCGAGGTCGATCGGCTGGTCACCGATCCGGACCTGCGGGGGTTGCCGGTGCAGGCCGGGCCGCCAACGCTCGCGCGCGGGGGGACCCACGAGCGTGGCGGAGCCCGGCTCTCCTGGTGGCTGATCGGCGCCGCGGACGAGCTCGACGTCCGCGGGCAGGTCGGCGAAGGTCCGGTCGTAACCGTGGGCGCGTAGCGCGGTCAGGACCCGCGGATCGAAGCGCCCGCCGGTCTCCAAGTAGGCCTGCTGCGCCGCCTCGATGACCGCCAGGCAGGCCGGGCCGACCGCGAACCACCGGTCTCCGGCCGCGTTGGCCTGCATCAACTCGCTGTCCGGGTCGAACCGGGTGCAGCTGGTGGCGATCCGGGAGAAGGCGTCGACCACCTCCAGCACCGCGGCCCGAGGGTCGGCGGTGCGGGCCGGGATCCGGACCGTGATGGTGCTGGCCATGCTGTCGAACCGGTGCACGAGTTCGGCGCCGTCGGCGACGAGCTCGAACTCCAGGCCTGGGCCGGCCAGCACCCCGGTCACTTCTTGGTTCCCGAGGCGCCGGTGGTGGTCTGCGCCGGCGGCGGCGAGCTGGCCGGCGCCGGCGCGGGCGCCGGGGCCACGCTGACCGGGGCCGGTGCCGGTGCCGGTGCCGCCGGTGCCGGGGCCGCTCCCCCTCCGCCGGAATTGCCAGTGTTGGTCACGGTATTCGACGATCCGCCGCCACCGCTCGCCGTCCACCCTGACCCACCGTTGCCCGAACCACCCGCGGTGGGGGCAGCGGCCGAGGTCGAGGTCAGCGCCGCGGCCGAGCGGCGAACCGCGGTCAGCTGCTGGTTGAGCTGGCCGAGCTGGCGTTGCAGCAGGCTCACGTCGTGTTGCTGCCGGGCCAGCTGCCCGGCCAGTGTCGTGGTCGCCGGCTGGGACGCCGGATGGGTCGGGGCCGGAGCGGCTTGGGTGTGCGGCACGGCCCCGGCGGCCCATTCGGTGAGCGCGGCCGCGCCGGCCGCTGCGGCCGGCACCAGCAGCAGCGCGGCCCGCCAGGCCGTGCGCCGGTCAGTCATCGCCGTGCCGGGTGTGGGTCGGCGATGCCGATGCCGTGGATGAGCCGTCATCGCCCGGCGGCTCCGACTTGTGTTCCGGCTCGCTGGTCCGCGGGGCGCTGCTGGTGCGCGGAGCGGCGCTGGTGCGCGGTGCGGCCGGCGACGTCCAGCTCGGCGCTCCGGTCGGGCCGGACTGCGCGGACGCGGGTGGCGTCCAGCCGCCGCCCGAGGCGGCCGGGCTGGTCGCCCGGTGGGCCGTGGCCTGGGCCAAGGCGTGCTGGATCGCGGCGATCTGCTGCCGCAGCTTGACGGCGTTGCTACCGGTTCGGGCGAGTTCCTCCCGCAGTTGCAACAGCTTCTGGTGCAGGGCGGCGGTGTCCTCGGTCGAGGTTTCGGCTGTGCTGACGGCACCGGTCGCGGCGGTTCCGCCGCCCATCCCGGTCACGAACAGCCAGCCGGACACTGCCAACGTGGTCACCGCTGCTGCCGTTGCCGGCAGCCGGATTGCCCGGCGCATCAGGGCCTCCTGTCTCTCCCCCGCGTACAAATGGTGCATTCCCCGGCCGCCGTCGGCCGGACTCGAACCTGTCATCGCCGCAGGACACGATCTGGTTACGCGATCGGCAGAATCCAAGGCGGAATTAACACCGATGACGAACCTGTCACTGGGCTCTGGACCGTCACGCCGGGCTTTCCCCGATCCACCTCGGCCGGTGATGATGCCTGTGCGAACCCAACACTCACCCCCGACCGCTCGATGGAAGGTCCGCGCCGATGACCCACCGGCTCGACGACGAACTGGTCGCGCAGGCGCGCGCCGGCGAGGTCGCAGCCGTCGACGCCGTGTACCGAGCACTGGCGGGTCCGGTACGCGGTTACCTGGCGAGCCGGGGCTCCCAGGATCCGGACGGGTTGACCAGCGAGGTTTTCCTCGTGGTTTTCGGGCGTTTGTCGAACCTGCGCGGGGGCGCGTCCGGGCTGCGGACGTTCACCTTCTCGATCGCGCACGCCCGGCTGGTCGACGAACTGCGGCAGCGGGCGCGCCGGCCCGACATCGAGCCGGTGGCCGACCCACCGCGGTTCGGCCGAGCTCCGTCGGCCGAGGATGAGGTGCTGGCCCGCGACAGCGCGAACCGGGTGGCCGCACTGCTGGCCACGCTGCCGGCCGAGCAGGCCGAGGCTTTGACCCTGCGCGTGGTGGCCGACCTGTCGGTGGAGCAGATCGCCCACATCATGAACCGATCCGAAGGTGCGGTGAAGCAGTTGCAGCGCCGGGCGTTGCTGCGGCTGCGTGAATCGCTGGGCGTGACCCAGGACGTACCCCGATGAGCCCGCTCGGCGATGACAGGACTGAGATGAGCGACAACCCGTTCCGCGCCTTCGAGCCGGACCGCCCTGGATCCGCTGCCGCCGACGACACCGCGGCCCGGATCCAGGCCTTGCTGTCCGAACACGGGTTGACCGACGAGCCTCGACTGGCCGGGTTCCTGCAGGACCTGGCGGCCACCGGGCAGGAGGTGCCGCCGCCGGCTGCGGCGCTGCGACTGATCGTCGGCCGGCGCGCGGGCCGGGCTCGCAGCAGCCGGCGCCGGATGCTCATGTCGGGGGCAGCGGCGGCCATCGCGCTGGCCGTGCTGTCCGGGGCGGCCCAGGCGACCGATCTGGTCCCGGGCCATCTGCCGCGGCCGGCCGATCACCACCAGCAGCCCATCGAGTCGAGTTCCGGCTCGCGCCCGGCCGGCAGCCGCACCCGGTTGGCCAGCTCGCATCCGAGCAGCCAACCGGCCTCGGCCAGCTACCCGGTCGGACCGCTGCTGCCCAACCCGGAGAGTTCAGAACCGGCCAACCCGGGTGCCACCACCGACAGCGGCGATCCGGGTCCGGAAAGCTCGGCCGCGCCGAGCCGATCGGCTCGGATCTCGCCGTCCCCGTCGCACGAGCCGGAAGACTCCGGCGACGCCCACCCGACCCGGTCGGCGGAGCCGACTCCGTCCGGGTCGGCCAGCAAGCACGACTGACTCGGGCTCCACCCTGCAGCAACCGGCGACCGGCTCAGGGCCGCTCGGCCGGATCGGCCGGCAGGGTGGCCGGAGCGCCGAGCAGCCAGACCAGCAGCGTGGCGGTGATCGACTCCGCACACAGCAACCCGATCAGCACCACGACCTGGAACCGGGCCGCGGCGGTCGCACTGGCCCCGCCGAGCAACGCGCCGACGAAGGCCCCGGGCAGCGTCACCAGCCCGACGGTTCGAGTTTGATCCAGCGCCGGCACCAGCGCTTCGAACGCGGCATCGCGAGCAATCGCTCGGATCGCCTGCCGGGGCGTGGCCCCGACCGAGAGCCAGGCCTCGATCTCGTCGCGTCGCCGGCGCAGGCCGTCGCTCAGCCGGCGCCCGGCCAGCGTCGCCGCGGTCATGGTGCCGCCGAAGACGATGCAGGAGACGGCGACCAGGGTCCGGAGATCGCGGCTCAGTACTGGCAGCCCCACGATCAGCCCGATCACCACCACGCTGCCGGCCGCACACGACGCGGCCACCGCCCGACCGGCGCCGAGCTGCCCGCGCAGCCGCCGCGCCGCGGTGAAGGAGGCCACGCTGAACATCACCGCCAGCACCAGCACCACGGTCCAGGGGGCCTGGAACACCCCGCGCAGCACCGCCGCGACGAAGGCCAGCTGGACGACCGCCCGGGCGCTGGCCAGCAGCACCGCGCGGCGCTGGGAGATCCCGGCCCAGGTCAGCACGGTCAGGCTGCCGGCGATGAGCACGGCAATGCCGAGGCCCAGCCGCACCCATTCGGTCACGATCAGCGCACGGCGAACAGCACCAGGCTGGCCACTCCGGCCACGATGCAGTAGAACCCGAACGGCCGCAGTGAGCGGTTGGCCAGGTACCGGGTGAGGAAGCGCACCGACAGGTAGGCCCCGACGAACGACAGCACCGAGCCGAACAGGATCTGACCTCGGATCCCGTCACCCAGGGGGCCGAACAGATCCGGCAGCTTCAACGCCCCGGCGGCCAGGATCACCGGCGTGGCCAGCAAGAAGGAGAACCGGGCCGCGTCCTCGCGGGACAGGCCCCGGAACATGCCGCCGGAGGTCACCACGCCGGATCGAGAAATGCCCGGTGCCAGCGCCAGAATCTGCAGCGCCGAGATCCCGACCGCGGTCAGCACCGGCAGCCGGGCCAGCCGGCGATCGGATTCCGGTCCGGTGACCCGCTCGTCGACGTAATCGGTGTTGAGGTCGGCGTCGCGCCGGCGCTGCCACTCGATGCCGAGCAGGATCAGGCCGTTGACGGCCAGAAATATCGCCGTCGGCACCGGTTTGCCCAGCGCGACGCGGATGAAGTGCTCCCCGAGCAGGCCGACCAGGCCGACCGGAATGGTGCCGAGCACGAGTAGCCAGGCCAGCCGCTGGTCCGACGTACGGACCTCGCGTCGGCCGATGCTGGTGACCAGGCCGCCGATGATCCGCAGCCAGTCCCGCCAGAAGTAGACGATCAGGGCGAGCGCGGTGGCCACGTGCAGGCCGACGATGAAGGCCAGGTACGGCGATTTGGACGAGCTGACGTTCAGGTCATGCTGCCACTGGCCGCCCACCCAGGCCGGGATGAGCACGCTGTGGCCGAGGCTGGAAATGGGGAAAAGTTCGGCCACACCCTGCATTCCCCCCACCACACCGGCTTCCAGCCAGCTGAGATGGCTCACCCTCAACCCCTCTTCGTCCGCGATCGGGCCGTGCCACGTTCGGGTCGAGCGTAGTGGAGCGGGCCCGGCTGGAACCCGGGCCAAGCCGCTGGCGCCTGTGAATCAGCTCTGACCTTGGCCCCGCAACCAGCCTCGACGGACGCTAGCCGTGCGGGCGGCCCTTGCCCGGTGCCGCCTTCTTGGCCGGCGGCGGCGCAACCTTGGCCGGGGGCGCCGGCTTCGGGGCCGCCTTGCTCGGCGGCGTCTTGCTCGGCGCCGTCTTGGTCGGCGGGTTCTTGCTCGGCGGCGTCTTGGCCGGCGGCGTCTTGCTCGGCGGCGTCTTGCTCGGCGGGTTCTTGGCCGGCGGGTTCTTGGCCGGCGGCGTCTTGGTCGGCGGGTTCTTGGCCGGCGGCGTCTTGCTCGGCGCCGCCCCCGAACCCGAGCCGTTCGCGCCGGGTTCGGTCGGGCTCGGAACGGGGGATTCCGGGCTCGAGGAATCCGAGGGCGCGTCGGCGTTGCCGGTTCCGGACGCGCTGGGCGAGGCCGAGGCCCGGGCCGGCGCGGTGGAGCCGGCCGCCGGCGCCGACGAACTCGAAGTACCCGCCGCTGCGCTCGGGCTGGCCGGGGCCGCGGGCGAATAGCCGGTGGTCGAACCGTTCGGCCAGCTGATACCCGCCGGTTGGGCCGAGTAGTTGGCCGCGGCCAGCCGATCGGCCGCGTGCGAGTGGGCGGCAACGGCATGACCGGCGACCGGGGACGCGACCACGGCCACGGTGACCGCGGTCGCCCCGACCGCGGTGGTGGCAGCGTTCGCGCTGACCGCGGCGGCGTCGGCGACGCGGGCCGAGCCGGCCGGAATCCAACGCAGGAACGGGAAGTTGATCAGGAAGGTCAGTGGTCCCATGCTCCACAGCAGGCGTGGCAGCGAGATGCCGAGGAACGCCCGCACCACCGCCGGGTCGAAGTGGCTACCCGCGCACCGGGTCAGCTCGGCCCGGGCGGCCGCGGTGGTCATGGGCGATTTGTAGGACCGGGCCGCGGTCATGGTCTCGAACGCGTCGACGACCGAGACGATCCGGCCGGCCCGGCTGATCTGTTCGCCGGCCAGGCCGGCGGGGTAGCCGGAGCCGTCGAACTTCTCGTGGTGGTGGGCGATGCCGTGGTACCACTCGCCCAGCCAGCCGGCGAGTGGCTCGGCCAGCTGCGCCCCACTGTGCGGGTGCTGGCGCACGGCATCCCACTCGTGGTCGTTGAGCTTGCTCGGCTTGTTCAGGATCTCGGCCGCGACCTCGAGCTTGCCGATGTCGTGCAGCAGGCCGGCCCAGCGCAGCCGACCCCGATCGCCGTCATCGAGCCGGAGCTCAGTGCCGATCAGGTCGCAGTAGAGCCGGACCCGCTCCGAATGACCCCGGGTCTTGCGGTCGTGCCGGCCCAGCGCGGCGACCAGAGCCAGCAAGGTCGCCGCGGTATCGCGGACGTCGGCGTTGGGATGGGCCAGCTTCTCCATCAGCTCGGACTTGCTGGTGGCCCGCCGAGCCACCTTGGCCCGGCTCGGAGCCTGGTCCGGGAAGATCATCGTCATCTTCAGCAGCACGACCAGCGGCAGCAGCCGGGACCCCAGCCGGCCCAGCCCGAGCGCGAGGACACCGCCGAGGGCCAGCACCGCGACTCGGGCCGGCCAACCCACCCCGGCGGGCAACAGGCCCAGCAGAAGCCGGGCCAGGCCGCTGGCGATGACCACCGGCAGCGCGATGATCAGCAGCTGGAGCGCCAGCGCGATCACGGGCCGGGATTGCCAGCGGGCATCGGTCGGAGCCGTGGGCTCGGCCATGCGGAGTCCGATCTGCTCAGTCTGTCACGCTCAGGGTCAGGCGCAGACCCGCCTCCTATCGGCAACGCGGAACGCGACTTGACGGAACCGTCACCGGTCAGCAAAAGTTAGGTACGCCTAACCTGCGCCTGCACGCAACCGGGAAGCGAGTTCGACTGCTATGTCGCTGTTCCACACGCTCATCCTCGGCTTCATCGCCGGGGTGACGATCCTGCTCGGCATCCCCATCGGTCGGCTACGCCGGCCGATGCCGGCGCTGCGGGTCTTCCTCAACGCCACCGCAGTCGGTGTGCTGCTCTTCCTGGTCTGGGACGTGTTGAGTGCGGCCTGGGGGCCGATCGACGACGCGCTCACCGCCGTCCACCAGCACAGCGGTGGCCTGGCCCCGGTCATCGGCAAGGGAGCGGTGTTCTTCCTCGGCCTGGCCGTCGGCCTGCTCGGCCTGGTCGGCTGGGACCGGGTGCTGGCCCGACGGGCGGCCCGGCCGGCCCGGATCGGGCCGGGTGCGATGTCGGTGGCCGAACGACCGGGCCGCTCGACCCCGGGCTGGACGGCCGGGCAGCGGCTGTCCCTGCTGATCGCGATCGGCATCGGGTTGCACAATTTCGCCGAGGGTCTGGCCATCGGCCAGTCGGCGGCGACCGGAGCGGTCGGCCTGGCCACCGTGCTGGTGATCGGCTTCGCATTGCACAATGCGACCGAAGGCTTCGGCATCGTGGCGCCGCTGGCCGCCGATATCGGGTCCGACGGCCCGGCCGCGAACCGGCCGAGCTGGGGCTTCCTGCTCGGGATGGCGGCCATCGGCGGCGGACCGACTTTCATCGGGACCTGGGTCGGTCACGGCTTCACCAGCGAGGTTGTCTCGATCGCGTTCCTGGCTCTGGCCGCCGGCTCCATCATCTACGTGGTCGCGCAGCTGCTCGGGGTGGCAGCGCGGGCGCGGCGGATGGATCTGGTCGCAACCGGCCTGCTGCTCGGCCTGGTCGCCGGCTTCGTCACCGACGCCATCGTGACCGCAGCCGGCGTCTGACCCCGCTCGCGGGAACGCTCAGGAGCTGACGGCCTGATCCCGCCGCGGCAGCCGCCAGCCCGGGCGGACGTAGTGGCAGGTGTAGCCGTTGGGGTAATGCTGCAAGTAGTCCTGGTGCTCCGGCTCGGCCTCCCAGAACGCACCGGCCGGAACCACCTCGGTCACCACCGGGCCCGGCCACAGCCCGGAGGCGTCGACGTCGGCGATGGTGTCCTCGGCGACCCGCTTCTGCTCGTCGCTGGTGTAGAAGATGGCCGAGCGGTAGCTGCGACCGAGGTCGTTGCCCTGCCGGTTACGGGTGCTCGGATCGTGGATCTGGAAGAAGAACTCGAGCACCTCCCGGTAGGAGGTCTGGCTCGGGTCGAAGACGATTTCCAGCGCTTCGGCGTGGTCACCGTGATTGCGGTAGGTCGCGTTCGGGGTGGACTCGTCGCCGGTGTAGCCGACCCGGGTCGAGATCACGCCGGGCTGCGAGCGCACGAGTTCCTGCACGCCCCAGAAGCAGCCACCGGCCAGAATTGCCGTTTCAGGCTGGGTCATCGCTGGTGCACCTCCGCTGATCGGGCCGCCGTCGGTGGCGAACCGTCCTGATTGCCAACCGATCCAGGCGTCCAGCCTATTCCGCGGTGGGCGTCTTATGGGCCCTTTGCCTGACTAATCTCCGGCGTGCTGGTCAGCGGCTTGTCCAGGACGGTGAAATACAGGTCGTCGCGCAGTGCCTGCCCGGATACCAGCTGGTCGTACGGGAACGGCCGGGTCTGCCCGGTGCGGCGGTAACCGCGCCGCAGGTACCAGTCGATGAGCTCGGACCGCTGCCCGATGACCGTCATCTCCATCGTCCGGGTGCCCCAGTTGCGGCGGGCGAAGTCCTCGGCCCGCGCCAGCAACCAGCGCCCGAGCCCACCGGCCTGGCGCTCCGGCCGGACTGCGAACATGCCGAAGTAGGCCAGGTCATCGCCGCGATCGTGCAGTTCGCAGCACGCGATCAGCTCGGTGCCGGCCCAGGCCAGCAGGACCGTCCCGTCGGGCCGGGTGATCTTGTGCCGAACCTCTTCCTCGGTGATCCGCTGGTCGTCGAGCAGGTCGGCCTCGGTGGTCCAACCGGCCCGGCTCGACTCGCCGCGATAGGCCTGGCGCACCAGTGCGGTCACCGCCGGGGCGTCGACCGCCTCGGCCGGGCGCAACAGCAGCTCAGCGTGATCCATAGCCCCCAGTTCTAGCAGCCGGCTTCAGCGCGGCAGGAGGCTGGCCGGAGCGAGGTAGCCGTTCGGGTCGATCGCCACATCCTTGGCCGCCGCTTCGGCCACGACGGCCGGATCCCACTCCAGATAGACCCGCCCGTCGCCCTCGGTCAGCGCGACGAACTGCACCGGCTCGTCGCCGACGCTGCGGAACTGCCGCCACGCCCCCCGGGGCACGGACAGGGTGTCGTAAGGACCGAGTTCGACCGAGACCGGCTCGCGCTGGTTGAGCGTGACCTCGAGCCGGCCCTGCTTGACCAGCAGCGCTTGGGCCTCAGCGATCCGGTGCCGGCTGACACCGCGACCCGGTTCGGCCCGCAACCAGGCCAGCGACAGGCCGTGCGGGTCGGCCAGCCGCGGGTGCTGGGTCCGGTTCTCGGTCAGGCCGTAGCCGACCACCAGCGCCAGTTCGGCGCCGCCGGTGGGCAGGCGTGAGTCCAGGAACGGCTCGTCGTGCCACTGCAGGTCCTGCGGTGTGGCCAGTCGCTGGCGCATCTGGTCGACCGAGACCCGCGGTAGCTGGGCCAACTGGTCGGCGTTGAGCGGCTTGATCAGCTCCACCCCGTCCGGGCGCTGGCCCGGCTCGACGGCGATCAGCCTTCCGCTGGTGGACAGGAACATGCCGGTCTCGGCCGCCTTCTCGATGACCGACGGCGCCCAGATCAGCCCACCGCTGTGATCGCGACCGAGCGCGGTGTAGAGCCAGGCGTCGTCGGTCAGGCTGGTGAAGCCCCGGAAGATCCAGGTCGGGATGGAGATCACGTCGCCGGCGCTGACCAACGCCTGTCCGTCGTCGCCGTCCACGCCCCAGCGGAACTGCCACTGCCCGGCGAAGCACATGAACACCTCGGCCGTGTAGTGCAGGTGCAGGTTGTTGACCACCCCGGCCGGCATCACCGCGCCGCCCAGATTGAACCCGTGCGGCTCGGTCACCGGCACCACCTGGTCGGCGTTCTCCGAGACCCCGGGCCCGATCAGCGGGTAGTTCACCTTGGCCTCGGAACCGGGAATCCTGGTGTCCAGGAAGGCGGCGCGGTCCTCGACCAGATCCTGGCGCAAGATGGTCCGATGGACTAGTTCTTCGGCCGACACCACGATCTCGGCGGGCTTGGCTTCGGCAGGTACGGCGACTGGGGCGGGCATGGCGGAACGGCACTCCCTGGCTGCGGACTATGAATACGTATGTATTCTTAGCGGCGGATGATGACTTGTCAATGTCGAACTGGAGGTCGCGGTGCGGGCGAATCACACGAGCGAACGGTTGGCCGCCGGCCGGACCGTCATCTGTGGCTGGCTGTCGATGGACAGCCGGTACCTGGCCGAGCAACTGTCCTACGCCGGGTTCGACGCGGTCACAGTTGACCTGCAGCACGGGATGTTCGGCCTGGACGCCGCGATCGACCTACTGCAGGCGGTCGCTGCCGGGCCGGCCACGCCGCTGGCCCGCTGTCCCTCCCATGACCCGGCCGTCATCGGCAAGCTGCTGGACGCCGGCGCCTACGGGATCATCTGCCCAGCGGTCGACAGCCCGGCCCAGGCCGAGGCCTTCGTCGCAGCCTGCCGCTATCCCCCGGCCGGCCGGCGCAGCTACGGGCCGGCGCGGGGCCTGCTCTACGGCGGCTCCGACTACTTCGCCGAGGCCGACGGCACGATCTCGACCTGGGCCATGATCGAATCCCGGCCGGCCCTGGACAACGTCGAGGAGATCCTGGCGACGCCGGGACTGGACGGGGTTTACCTCGGCCCGAACGACCTGGCCCTGGCCGTCGGTGAGCAACCCGGTCGGCGGCAGCCACCGCCGGCGACCCGAGCCGCGCTGGAGCGGGTGCTGGCCGCCGCACAATCGGCTGGCAAGCACGCCGGAATCTACTGCGCCGACGGGGTGATCGCGCGGGAGATGGCCGAGCTGGGCTTCGGTCTGGTCACCCCCGGCAACGACGTGACCATGCTCAAGCAGGTGGCGGCCGCCCGGATCGCCGAGGTGCGCGGCGACCGAGAATCCCTCATCGAAGGCGGCGGTTACTGAGCCGGGTGCAGCCTCGGCCACCAGTCGCGGATGGCGCCGGCTACCGCCTCGGGGCGCTCCAACGGCAGCATGTGGCCGGCTCCGGGCAGCTCGACCAGGGTCGCCCGATCACAGCCGGCGGCCAGTTCGCGCTGGCGGTCCAGCGGGCAGATGGTGTCCTCGGCACCGCCCAGCACGAGGACCGGCACGCCGATCTCGGTCAGCCCGGCCCGATAGTCCGAGCGGGACTGCTGCGCGCTCAGCTGGCAGACCAAACCAGCCGGACCTACCGATTCGGCCATCGCCCGGCTGGCCGCGAGCAGTCCCGGATCGGATGCGGGCGGCAGCGTCGCCCGGGCCAATTCATCGGCCACGGCCGCAAACTGGCCGGCCTCGACCCGACGCGCCAGTTCCGACCACGACTGATGCTGGGCCGGTGACGGTCCCAGCGGGCTGGTGTTGACCAGTACCAGGCCGCGCACCCGGGACGGGGCCCGGCGCTGCACCTCGAGCGCGACGATGCCGCCCAGCGAATGGCCGGCGAGCACGAACTGCTCGGGCGCCGCGGCCAGCACGCTGGCCGCCAGCTCGGCGATCGAGTCGTCGAGGTCGATCCGGACCGGCCACGGCCGGGCCAGATCGTTGAGCCGGCCGGCGATCCCGTCCCACAGGCTCGGATCGCCGAGCATGCCGGCCAGCAGCACCAGCGCCGGCCGGCCGAGATTGGCCGGGTGGACCGGCGCCACGCCGGCCACCGGCGGCGGCGACCAGAACGCATCGGACATGGGTTCAGCCTGCCCTCGACGTGATCAGCGCGCCACCATGCCGGCGGACAGGTCGATGTCGGCACAGTGCAGCCCGCTCAGCTGGAGCATCGCCACCACCGCCGCGCCGACCTCGGCCTCCTCGACCAGCCGGCCCAAGGTGGCCCGGCCGGCGAAGGCCGCCTCGGCGTCGGCCTCGGTGATGCCGAGCCGTTGCGCTTCCAGTTTGAAGTTACGGCTCATCCGCGGGCCGCGGACCGGACCCGGCGACAGGCTGTTGACCTGCACGCCGGCCGGACCGACCTCGGCGCCGAGGGTATTGGTCAGTCCGAGCACGGCCATCTTGGACGCGGTGTACGGCGTGCGCAGCGCCAGCGGACGCTTGCCGCTGACCGAGGACAGGTTGATCACGTGACCCGCGCCCCGCTCGATCATCGGCGGCAGGAATGCCTTGCACATCAGGAACATGCCGCGGACGTTGACCGCGAACACCTCGTCCCACTCCTCGGCCTCGATCTCGACCAGCGGCTTGACCGGTCCGGGCACGCCGGCGTTGTTCACCAGCACCGAGATGCGCTCGTCGGCCAGCTCGGCCGCCAACCGGCGGACCGAAGCCGGATCGGCGACGTCGACCTGGCCGATCCGGCAGTTGCCGCCGATCAGCTCGGCCGTCTCGGCCAGTGGCTCGGCCCGCCGGCCGGCCAGGATCACCCGGTAGCCGGCCGCGGCCAGCGCCTGGGCGATGGCCCGGCCCAGCCCGTTGCCCGCCCCGGTGACCAGAGCAGTGGCATCAGCCATTGCGGCCGGCGAATTCGCGATCGCTCCAGGGCAGCTCGGCGCCGCCGTACTTGGCCGCGCGGACGTCACCGGAGCGGGCGTGACCCTCGAACAGCTCAACCCGGGCCGCCCGGCCGCACAGCTCGCCGAGCATGGCCGAGGAGGAGGTGTCGGTGACCTCCTGGTAGGTCACGGTCTTGAGGTACTTGCCGACCCACAGCCCGCCGGTGAACCGGGCGCTACCCCGGGTCGGCAGCACGTGGTTGGTCCCGATCACCTTGTCGCCGTAGGAGACGCAGGTGCCCTCGCCGAGGAACAGCGCGCCGTAGTTCTGCATCTTGTCCAGGGCCTGCCGGGGATTTTCGGTGAGTACCTGGACGTGCTCGGAAGCGAACGAGTCCGCGACCGCGAACGCGTCGTCCAGCGAGTCGACCACGATGACCTGGCCGTGGTTGCGCCAGGCCGGCTCGGCGTAGTCCCGGGTCGGCATGTCGATCAGGATCTTGTCGATGTGGGCGATGGCCTGCTCGGCCACCTGACGTGACGTGGTGACCAGGACGGCCGGCGAGTCCGGCCCGTGTTCGGCCTGGCTGAGCAGGTCGACGGCGACCACGAACGGGTCGGCGTGCTCGTCGGCGACGATCAGGATCTCGGTCGGGCCGGCGAACAGGTCGATACCGACCTCGCCGAACAGTTGGCGCTTGGCTTCGGCGACGTAGGCGTTGCCGGGGCCGGCGATCAGGTCGACCCGCTCGATGGATTCGGTGCCGATCGCCAGCGCGGCCATGGCCTGAACCCCGCCCAGCAGGTAGATCTCATCCGCGCCGGCCAGGGCCATCGCGGTGATGGTGGCGGCCGGGATTTCGCCCCGGATCGGCGGCGTGCATGCCGCAACCCGGGGCACGCCGGCGACCTTGGCGGTCACGATCGTCATGTGCGCCGAGGCGGTCAGCGGGTACCGGCCGCCCGGCACGTAGGCGCCGACCGCCGAGATCGGCAGGTTCTTCTGCCCGAGATGCACCCCGGGCAGCGTCTCGACCTCGAAATCGGTCAGCGAATCGCGCTGAGCCTGGGCGAAGTTGCGCACCTGGGTCTGGACGAACTCGATGTCGTCCTTGACCTGCTGGGGAACTCCGGCGACGATTTCCTCGATCTGTTCGGCCGAAAGCCGGAAGGACTCCGGCGACCAGTTGTCGAACTTGGCCGAGTAGTCGCGCACCGCGGCATCCCCGCGGACCCGGACGTCGTCCAGCACGGAGCGGACGGTCTGGGCGACTTCAGCGTTGTGACCGGACAGCGATTCGGCCGGAACGGCCTGCTTGACGTGGGTGAACATGACACCTCTCGACGGCATTGGGATACCGCGAATGTATACGTATGCACGGGCCGGGTCAAGGTCGGCCGGGCCGGCTCAGGCGTGCGTACCGCGCAGCACCAGCTCGGCTGGGAAGGTTCGGATCTCGGGCCGCCCGGCGTTCCCGCCGACCCGGGCGATGAGCAGGTCGGCCGCGGCCACGGCCATGCCGGTCAGATCGATCCTGGCCGTGGTCAGGTCGAAGGCGGGCCAACCGGCCATCTCGATGTCGTCGAAGCCGACCACCGCCAGCTCCTGGGGAACGGCGAGCCCGAGCCGGCGCGCCTCGTTCAGCGCCCCGATCGCGATCAGGTCGCCGGCGCAGAACACCGCGGTGGGCCGGTAGCGGCCGGCCAGCAGCGTGCTCAGCCCGACCACTCCGTCGGCATAGCCGAAGCCGCCGTGATAGACCCGGCTCGGCGGCAGGTTCAGGCCGGCCTCGCTCAACGTCCGGCGGAACCCGGCTTCCCGATCCCGACCGGTGCTGGTCTGACCCGAGCCGAAGATCGCCCCGATCCGGCGATGTCCGCCCTCGATCAGCAACCGGGCCACGGCGGCCGCCCCGCCGGCATTGTCGGCCGTCACGCCGTCCACCCGGCGCCGGCCGGAGAGCCGGTTCAGCTCGACGAAAGGCAGGCCGCGCTCGGCCAGCCCCTTGGACATCGATGATCCGAGCAAGGTGGTGGTCAGCACCACGCCGTCCACCGAACGGTCGAGCAGCTTGTCATAGGTCAGGCGATCGTCACCGCGCTCGGCGAGCAGGACCATCCGCAGTCCCTGCTCGGCGAAGCGATCGTGCAACGGCTGGACCAGCGTGGGGTAGAGAGCGTTGCGCAGATCGGCGACCATGGCGATCTGGTGGGTGGTCCGGGTCGAAAGGCTGCGGCCCAGTTCGCTGGCCACGTACCCCAGTTCGTCGGCGGCGGCCTGGACGCGCCGGCGGGTCGGCTCGGCCACCCGCGGGTCGCCGCGCAGCGCCCGGGACACAGTGGGCTGCGAGACGCCGGCCATTCGGGCCACGTCATGGCTGGTGATGCTCACGGCGGCTCCCGGCACGCTCGACTCGGTCACCGGCACTGTACCGAGGCGGCCCGCGACGTTCAGTACAACTCGGGGCGCCGGTCGCGAAAAAGATCATTGCGCTCGGACAGGCCCTTGTCGTCGACGCCGGTCAGGTTCAGCTCGGCCCTGACGCGGCCCTGGGCATCGACCGTGGCCAGCGGCCAGCCGTCGGGCCCGATGACCGTGCTGGCCTGGTTCCATTCCTGACCGCGCTCGATCCCCTGACGATCGCACACCGCGATCGCCATCCGGTTCACCCGCGCCGCCGCCATCGCGATCACCACCTCGGGCGCCGGCTGGCCCGCTGGTCGCCCGATCAACGGCCAGTTGGTCGGCACGGCCAGCAATTGCGCCCCGCGCAGCGCCACCGATCGGGTGTACTCGGGAAACTCCAGGTCGTAACAGACCATCATCGCCAGCCGGCCGAACGGGGTCGACACCACCGGGGCCGGCTCCGAGCCCGGAAGGAAGAACTCCTTCTCCCGATCCCACAGGTGCACCTTTCGGTAGGTCACCTGATGGCCGGCGAAGAGCATGGCGGCGCTGTTGAACAGCTCGCCGGTGGCGGCGAGCTCGGCGAACCCGAGGACCACCACCGCGTCCGGGGCCAGCGCGGCGAGCTCGGCGAAACCGGGCCAGCCGGCCGGCACCGAGAGCGCGCGCGCCTCCTCGACCGAGTCGAAGCAGTAGCCGGACAGTGCCAGCTCGGGCAGCACGATCACCCCGGCGCCGCCGGCGGCAGCCTCAGCGACCGCAGCCTCGACCCGGGCTCGGTTCCCGGCGAAGTCGCCGATGACCGGAGCCAGTTGGCAGCAGGTGACGATCAGTTCCACATCGGGGCCGGCTCGTCGCTGAGCAACTGGGCCAGGACGTCGAACTCGTTGAACATCTGCCAGTCCTGCGTTATCTGCCCGGCGCGCAGGTAGAGCTGGTTGATGCCCCAGAGGTGAACCCGGCGCTGGGTCGGTGCCCCGTAGAGGGCGTAACCGCGGTGGGTGCCCTGGGCCGACCACCGGAGCGAGACCCGATAGCCCTCGTCCTCGTTGCCCATCCAGTACACCTCGTCGACCTGCATTCCCAGATCGGGAAAGCTTGCCAGCAGCGCCCGGGCCATCGCCTTGACGTCCTGCCGCCCGTAGCCGAGCCGGTTCGACGGCCCGTGCCACCGCGCGGTCGGCGCGTAGGCCCGGTCGACCGCGGACAGGTCCCGCCGGTTGTACAGGTTGTGCCAGAGGGCCCGGACGAAATGCTCGACGTCGAAGGAGCGCGAGTCGCTGAGCGGGTAGTACTCCGGCTGGCGCCCGCCGAGCAGACGCTGTACCTCGCCGGCATGCCGGTCGGCCCCGATCCGGTTCAGCTCGTTGCCGTACTCCCGGGCCGCCGCGGCCACGTCGATGCCGAGCTGGGCCAGCTTCGAGGTCATGTTGTAGAGCACCCACTCCTCGAAGATCTCGTTGTCCCGGATCACGCAGTTGGCGATGCCCCACAGGTTGACCTTGGCTCCGGTGGCCGGCCCCCACCGCCACGCCCCGAGGTGATGCCCGGTGGTGATGTAGCGGTGCGAGGTGACGAAGCCCTGCTGATCATCGCCGGCCCAGATGATCTCGTCGGCCCACGACCGGGTGTCGGGAAAGGCATGGATGCTGGCCATCGTCCCCTCGACCACCCGCTCCACGCCATAGTTCGGACCGCTGTCGTCGTAGACGAAGCAGCCCGGGGAGTAAGTGTCGTAGATGTAGCCGACGTCCTGGTCCTCCCAGATGCGATGGGTGATCCGGACGATGTAATCGACGATGTCGACGTAGGTGTCCTCGAAGCCACGCATCGATTGCCGGCGGGTACCGCGCTCGCGCTCGGCCCGCAGGGTGTCGCTGCCGGTACCGGGCCGGACGGCGATGGCGAAGTCGCCCGGCATCCGCCGCCCGGATGGCCGGTCGGACAGGGTGGCAGCCTGGATCGGGCGCCGGGCCGGCTCACTGCCGGTGGCCGGTTCCGCCGCCGGGGCGGCGGCCGGTAGTGCCGCCGCCCCGTTGGCCGAGCTCTGCAGGTCCTCAGTCACACCACAAACCTATCCAGTTGCTGCCGGCCGCGCCGCTCATCCGGTGCAGTTCACGTCGTAGATGTACTGCTGGGCCTTGGCCGAATTGACCGTGTCCGGCGTGACGAACAGCGAGTCGGCCGACTGGTCGCGGGGCACCGACTTGCCCTGCATCGCGTCCACCGCCGACTGGACACCGGTAGCCCCCTCGCCGCGCGGGTACTGCACGACGGTCCCGGTCAGGCTGCCGTCCTTGAGCGCGGCCACGATCGGGTCCGAGGTGTCGAAGCCGACCACCTTGACCTTGCCGGTCTTGCCCGACTCCCGCACGCCGGTCAGCGCGCCCTGGGTGTTGTTGGTCTCGGCGCCGAACACGCCGACCAGGTCGGAGTTGGTGGCGGCGGTGGTGGAGACGATCGAGGCCGCCTTGCTGATGTCGTTGGCCGAGTACTGGATGCCGAGGAACTTCATGTTCGGGTACTTGGCGATCGCCTTCTGGAAGCCGTCGGTGCGGGCCTTACTGACCACCGAGCCGGTGGCGTTGTCGATGGCGATGACCGAGCCCTTCTCGCCGACCGCCTTGGCCAGTGCGTCCCCGGCCAGCTCGCCGCCCTTCTCGCCGTCGGCCTGGATGTTGGTGGTCATGATGCTCTTGTCGTTGAGGTCGCCGTCGATCCCGATGATCTTGATGCCGGCCCGCTTGGCCGCGGTCAGCGGCGCGATCATCGCGGTCGGATCAGTGATCGAGATCATGATCGCGCCCGGCTTGGTCGCCACCACTGCGTTGAGGATCTTGGTCTGCAGCGCCACGTCGAAGGTCGAGGCGCCCTGGTAGGAGTAGTCGACCCCGAGCTTCTTGGCCTCGGTCGAGGCCCCGCAGGAAACCGTGTTGTAGAAGGGGTTTCCGGTCAAGCCGGGGATATAGACGATCTTGCCGAGCTTGGCCGAGCCGGCACTGGCGCCCGCGCTGGAGGAGTTCTTGCTCGAACTGCAGCCGGCGGCCAGTACCAGCGCGGTGGCCGCGGCGGTGACGGTGGTGATGCGGCGGGCCGAAAGCCAACGTGACATGCCTTTTCCTGTCTGATCGAGTGACTTGGGATGAGATGACGGCGCTGCCGCCGGCGGGTCAGGCCCGGTCGCGGGCCCGCCGCTTGAGCTGATCGAGGTACACCGCAGCGATGAGGATGAACCCGATGGCCACGTTCTGCCAGAACGGCTGAACGCCCTCCACGACCAGGCCGTTTTGCAGCACGGTCGGGATGAAGATGCCGATGACGGTGCCGAGGATCACCCCGTAACCGCCGTAGAGACTGGTGCCGCCGAGGATGACCCCGGTGATGACGGTCAGCGCGTCCTGGGAGTGGCCGCCGATCGTCGTGGTGGAGAACCGGACCAGCGACATCATGCCGGCCAGGCCGGCCAGGCCGCCGCTGATCGCGTAGAGCTTGACCAGGTGCGCGTTGACGTTGATTCCGGCCCGGCGCGCGGCCTCGTCGTTGGAGCCGATGACGTAGGTGTGCCGGCCGAAGCGGGTGTAGCGCAGGACCGCGCCGCCGACGAGGACGACCACCAGAGCCAGCCAGACGATCCAGGGCAGGCCGGCGACCTCATCGATCTGGATGTTGATCAGCGAGTGCTGGGCCACCGCGATGTCGTTGCCGTTGGTCATGAGGTTGGCAATGCCGAGCGCAGCTCCGAGCGTGCCCAGCGTGGTGATCAGCGCCGGTACCCGGAGCCGGGTGACGCACAAGCCGTTGAAGACCCCCCACGCGACCCCGGCCACGATCGCTACGACCAGGCCGGCCAGCGCCGTCCAGTAACCCTGACCGCCGATCCAGGTCATGGTCTTGACCGCACAGATGCCGGCGAAAACGAGCACCGAACCGATCGAGAGATCGAAGCCGGCCGCCACCATCACGTAGGTCATGCCGACCGACATGACCAGGAAGATCGAGGTGTCGACCACCAGGTTCTTGACGTTGGCCTGAGTCGGGAACGTGCTCGGGGACAGGACGCTGAACACGATGAACAGTGCGGCCAGCACGGCGAACATGTAGGCCGGCGAAGAATTGAGCCCGCGCATCACGAACCGGCGCCGGTCGGAGACTCCGCTGGCCGCTACTGCATCCCGGGCCTCGTCACCGTCGCCGGTCGGGGTGTTGATGCTGAACTCCGACCGGGCCAGCGCCGCGGCCCGGCCCTTCTCGGCGCTCAATTCCGGATCGCGCTCGGTCATACTCATGCCGTCACCTCCAGGGAGCCGGTCATCGCTCCGACCAGGTCGTCCACGCTCGCCCCGGAGCCGAACTCGGCCACCCGCTTGCCCAACCGGAGCACCTGGATCGACTGCGAAACCTCCAACACTTCCGGCATGTTGTGACTGATCAACACCACCGCCACTCCGCTGGCCGCGACCCGGGTGATCAGGTCCAGCACCCGGCGGGTCTGCCGGACACCGAGGGCCGCCGTCGGCTCGTCCATGAACACCAGACCCTTGGCCCACATCACCGAGCGACAGATGGCCACGCTCTGGCGCTGGCCGCCGGACAGGGCCGCGACCGAGGCGTCCATGTCCTTGACGTCGGTACCCAACGAGGTGAAGGTGGCGAACGCCTCGCGGCGCATTCGCTTCTTGTCCAGCACCCCGAGCCGGCCCAGCCACCCGGGCTTGAGGAGTTCACGCCCGATGAAGGCGTTCTCAGCCGGTCCCAGATCGGGGGCCAGCGCCAGATCCTGGTAGACGGTCTCGATCCCGCAGTCACGGGCATGGGTCGGGGAATCGAACTGGATCGGCTGGCCGTTGAGCAGGATCTGGCCCCCCTGCGGCGGCATCACCCCGGACAGGATCTTGACCAGCGTGCTCTTGCCGGCGCCGTTGTCCCCGATCAGCGCGGTGACCTGGCCGGCTCGGACTGTGAAGTCCGCCCCTCGGAGCACCTCGACGTGCCCGTAGTTCTTGACGATTCCCCGCGCTTCCAACAGGTAATCACTCATGCCTACCTCCGTCCTGCGCTGTCCCGGTCAGCTGTTCTCGGTCCGTTCAGACCAGCCGGGCCGTCCGCAGAGTTGCCGTCGCCCGGTGCGCCGACATCCCCTCCGACTCCGAGATCACGTCCACCGCGTCGGCCAGCGCCGGGGTGGTGGCCTGGCTGATCCGCTGGTAGGTGAGGGGCTTCAGGAAGCGCGAGACCGACAATCCCGCGGTGTGCTTGGCCCCGCCGGCGGTCGGCAGCACGTGGTTCGTGCCGGCCATCCCCTTGTCCGAGTAGGCCACAGTGCTCCAGCGACCGAGAAACACCGATCCGTAGTTGTGCAACTGCTGGTGGTACCAGTCGTCGTCGGCGGTCTGCAGCTCCAGGTGCTCCGGCGCCAGATCGTCCATCAACCGAACGGCGGTCTCGCGGTCGGCGGCCAGCGTGATCGAGCCGTGATCGCGCCAAGCCGGCCCGCAGATGTCCCGGGTTGACAGCAGCGGCAGCTGCCGCTCGACCTCACGGGCCACCGCCTCGGCCAGCGCCGGATCGGTGGTCACCAGCGCCGCCGGCGAGTCCGGCCCGTGCTCGGCCTGGCCGAGCAGGTCGGCCGCCACCAGGACCGGATCGGCCGTGCCGTCAGCGATCACCGCAACCTCCGACGGGCCGGCCAGCAGGTCGATGGCGGTCCGGCCGAACAGCTGCCGCTTGGCCTCGGCGACGTAGGCGTTGCCGGCTCCGACGATCATGTCGACCGGCTCGCCGTCGAGCAGGCCGAATGCCATGGCGGCCAGGGCTTGCACGCCGCCGAGCAGGAAGGCGCGGTCAACACCCGAGACGTGGGCGGCATACAGCACCGCCGGGTTCGGGCCGCCCTCCGGCTGCGGCGGCGTGCAGGCCAGCACGGTGGGCACGCCGGCAACCTTGGCCACATTGACCGTCATGAACGCACTGGCCGTCAGCGGGAAGCGGCCGGCCGGCAGGTAGGCCCCGACCCGCTGGATCGGTACGTAGCGCTGACCGACCACGAGGCCCGGCACGAGCTCGGTCTCGAAGTCGCTCAGGTGGGCCCGGGTCTGCTCGGCGAAGCGGCGGGTGCGCTCGGCCCCGAGCTCGATGGCCTCCCGCAGCTCGGGCTTGAGCTGGTCGCCGGTCGCGGCGATGGTGGCCGGGTCCAGCTCGAAGTCGCGGCCGGTGTAGTGGTCGAGCTCGCGGGCGTACCGAGCGACCACGTCGAGACCGCCGGCCTCGATCTCGGACAGCATCCGGGACACGGTCGCGATCACCTGCGGGTCGCGCTGGGCCGGCGGTCCGGACCGGGCCGGAGCCTTGACCACCTGGAAGCGGCCGGCCAGGGACTGAAGCAAGGAAGGGGTGAACTGCATGGCCGGAACCCTAAATACGTATGCACTGCCAGGACAACCCGATACTTTCCCGTATGGTCCATAGGGTTTTCCTGTAGCTTGACTCTCCGTGACGCTGAATCAGCTGCGGGCCTTCCTGGAAACGGCCCGCCATGGCTCCTTCACCGCGGCCGCGGCCGCGCTCGCCCTGTCCCAAGCCTCGGTATCGGAGCTGATCCGACGGCTGGAAGACGAGCACGGCGTGCAGCTGTTCGTCCGGGGCAAGCGGCGCCTGGTCCTCACCGCAGCCGGTCAGACCTTGGTCGGCTATGCCGAGACCTCGGTCGGGGCGGCCGACCAGGCTTCCCGGGCTCTGCAGTCGGTGCAGTCGCTCACCGGCGGCGTGGCCACTTTCGGCATGCTGCGAAACGCCGACTACTACCTGCTGTCCGGCCTGGTCCAGCAGTTCGTCGAGCTGCACCCCGCGGTCCGGGTCCGGATGATCGGCCTGAACTCCGCCGACGTGGCCGCCGCGGTGGCCGACGGTTCTCTGGAAGCCGGCATCGTGGTGCTGCCGGTCGAGGGTGACGGCCTGCGGGTCAGCCCCTGGGCCCGGGACGAGGTGGTCTACGTCAGCGCCCAGCCGTGGGGGCAACCCTCGATCACCGTCGCCGAGCTCGCCGCCAACCGGCTGGTGCTCTACGACGCCCACGCCGGCTGGCGCGACCCGACCCGGCGCCAGCTGCTCGACCGCGCGGGTGCGGATGGGGTGACGCTGGACCCCTGGATCGAGGTCGAACACGTCGAGACGGCGCTGAACCTGGTCACCCTGGAGGTCGGCAACACCATCGTCTCGCGGGCGGCGCTGGCCCGGTCGCCGGTGCGGGACCGGGTGCACGCCTGCCCGCTCGACCCTCCGCTGTACGACACCATCGGCTTCATCCGCCGCCGGACCAGCCCGCTCTCGGCCGCTACCCGGGAGCTGGCCCGCATGGCCCGGGCCACGCTGCAACGCAATCCGGCCGTCACCAACCTCGACTCGGTCCCAGGCTGAGCTGCGCGCCGCCGCCGGGGTGGACCGGGCCGGGCATAGGGTCGGTCGATGGAGCCAGCGCTGGATCACCTTGTCTGGGCGGTACCGGATCTCAGCACCGGAGTGGCCGACTTCGCCGAACAGACCGGGGTCCAACCGGTTGCCGGCGGCCGGCACGTCGAGCGGGGCACAGCCAACTACCTGGTGTCACTGGGCCGGCGCAGCTACCTGGAGATCCTCGGTCCCGATCCGGAGGCCGACCGGCCGCCGCAGTGGTTCGGCCTGGCCACGCTGGCCCGCCCGACCCTGGTGGCGTGGGCGGTCCGCAGTAACGACCTCGACGCCAGCGTCGCCGCGGCCCGAGCGCACGGCTACGACCCGGGCCAGCCCGAGTCGATGTCGCGGGAAACGGCCACCACCCGGGTGAGCTGGCGCCTCACGCCGGCCGCCGGCATCATCCCGTTCCTGATCGACTGGGGCAGCTCGAGCCATCCCACCGAGGCCCGGCTGCCCCAGCTCTCGCTGATCGAGCTGCAGATCCTGGCCCGGGAGCCGGCACAGGTCGATGCCGCCCTGGGGGCGCTCGGGGTGCGGGTCGCGGTGACAGCCTCGACCCACGACCACCTGCTGGCCCGGCTCGGCACGCCGCGCGGCCCGGTGCAACTGATCGGCTAGGACGCTGTGCGCGCCCTCTTCCCGCTCGCCTTGTGCGCTGCCGCCTTCTTCGCTGCCGGCTTGGCTGCCGTCTTCCTGGCTGCTGCCTTCTGGGCCCGCTTCTTCCGGGCCGACTTCTTCTGGGCCGGCCTCTTCTGGGCCTTCTTGGACGTCGACTTTGCCGGGGCGCGCGCCCCCTTGCTGGCGTCCACGCTGCGCCGCAGCACGTCCATCAGGTCGACCACGTTGGTCGGGGCCGGGGCCTCGGCCGCCGGCGCCACCTCGCGGCCCTTGCCCTTGGCCTTGATCAGCTTCTTGATCGCGTCGGTGTAGGTATCCCGGAAGGCGGCCGGATCCCACTCGCCGGTCATGCTGGAGATGAGCTGCTCGGCCATCTTGAGTTCCTTGGCCTTCGGATTGGCCGGGGGGAGGTTGTCGACCTCGCGTTGGGGATCGCGGACCTCGTCGGCGAAGAACATCGTGTGCAGCACGAGCAGATCGCCATCGGCCCGAACCGTGACCAGGTATTCCTTGCCCCGCATGACGAACTTGCCGATCGCCGCCCGTCCGGTGCGGGCCATGGCATCGCGGAGCAGCCCGTAGACCCGGGCGGCGTCGTCGTCCGGCGGCCCGAGATAGTAAGTCTTGGCAAAGAAGATCGGGTCGATCTCGGTGAGCTCGACGAACCGGTCGATCTCCAGCGAGCGCGAGCGCCCGGGAGCCACCGCATCCAGCTCGTCCTGCTCCAGCAACACGTAGTGGCCGCCGCTGACCTGCGCACCCTTGACGATCTTGTCGTAGTCGACCTCGCGCCCGGTTCGCTCGTTCACCCGTTTGTAGCGGATCCGATCATCGGTTCCCTTCTGGAACTGGTGGAACGAGACCTCGTGGGCGGCCGTGGCCGAGTACAGCGCGACCGGCACTGACACGAGGCCGAAACTGATCACGCCGGTCCAGATTGCTCGAGCCATCCGTCCTCCCGGGAGTCGCGCGCCGTGCTCCCAGGCTAGGGATTGCTCGCCGCCGGCGCCAAAGCGCCGCGACCCGAGAGCAGCCGAGTCCTCAGCAGCTGACCGGTTGCCCGCTGACCCCGGCCCGGGCCAGGGTGCGCCGGACCAGAGCTGAGACGGCGTCGATTTCGATCAGGAATCCATCATGACCGTAGGGAGACTCTATGACCTCGAAGTGTTCACAACCCGGGGCCAGCTCGGCGATTTCCTGCATCAGCCGGACCGGGTAGAGCCGGTCGGTGCTGATCGCGCCGGCGATCAGCGGGGTTTCGAGCCGGGTCAGCACCGCTGCGAGACCACCCCGGCCGCGGCCCAGGTCATGGGTGTTCATCGCGTCGGTCAGGCAGACGTAGCTTCCGGCATCGAAGCGCCGAACCAGCTTGGCGGCCTGATGGTCGAGGTAGGACTGGACGGCGAATCGCCCGTCGGCGTAAGGGTCCTCGCCGGCCTGCGGCGAGCGGCCGAACCGGGTGTCGAGCTCGCCGGCGCTGCGGTAGGTCAGGTGGGCGATCCGCCGCGCCACCCCGAGCCCGCCGACCGGTGCCGGGCCGGCGTGGTAGTCACCGCCGCGCCAGGCCGGATCGGCGGTGATCGCCGCGATCTGGGTCGACTGGGTGCCGATCTGGTCGGCGCTGGCGGCTGCGCTGGTGGCCAGAGCCAGCCCCGCCGAGACCCGCTCCGGCCTGCCGGCCAGCCATTCCAGGGCCCGCATGCCGCCCATCGAGCCGCCGATCACGACCAGCCGGTCCAGGCCGAGGAAATCGGCGAGCCGGACCTCGGCCGCGACCTGGTCGCGCACGGTGATCCGCGGAAACCGGGATCCCCACGGCCTGCCGTCGGGTGCGGTGCTGGCCGGCCCGGTGCTGCCCTGGCAGCCGCCGAGGACGTTGGCGGCTACGACGTAGACCTGGTCCGGATCCAGGGCCAGCCCGGGCCCGATCAGCCCGTCCCACCAGCCCGGCGTCGGCTGATCCGGCCCGGCCGGCCCGACCACGTGGGCGTCGCCGGTCAGGGCGTGCAGCACCAGCACGGCGTTGACGATCCGGCCGGACCGCCGTCGCGGCAGCCCCCAGGTCTGATACGCCAGCCGCACGGCCGGCAGCCGGCCGCCGAGCTCGAGCGGGAGCGGCCCGAGCTCGGCGAACTGCTTGGTCATGACTTGGCGGCGCGGAAGCCGGCCTCCAGATCAGCCAGGATGTCGTTGATGTTCTCCAGCCCGACCGCCAGCCGGATCAGCCCCGGCGTGACGCCGGTCGCCAGTTGCTCGTCCGGGGCGAGCTGGGAGTGCGTGGTCGAGGCCGGGTGGATGACCAGGCTGCGGACGTCACCGATGTTGGCGACGTGACTGTGCAGCTCCAGCGCCTCCACGAACTTCACTCCGGCCTCCACTCCCCCGGCGATCTCGAAGGACAGGACGCCGCCCACCCCGTTCGGGGCGTAGCGCCGGCCGCGCTCGTACCACGGGCTGGAGGGCAGGCCGGCGTAGTTCACCGACAGCACCTCGTCCCGGGCTTGCAGCCACTCCGCCACCGCCTGGGCGTTCTGGACGTGCCGTTCCACCCGCAGGCTCAGGGTCTCCAGGCCCTGCGCGATCAGGAAGGCATTGAACGGGGCGGTGGCGGCACCGATGTCGCGCAGCAACTGCACCCGGGCCTTGAGGATGAAGGCCAGGTTGGCCCCCAGCGGCGAGCCGACCCCGAGGTCGCGGGCGTAGACGAGGCCGTTGTAGGAGGGATCGGGCTGGTTGAACTCGGGGAACTTCTCCGGGTCGGCGGCAAAGTCGAAGTTGCCGGAGTCGACGATCGCCCCGGCGACCGCGCTGCCGTGGCCGCCGAGGTACTTGGTCGCCGAGTGGACCACGATGTCGGCCCCGTGTTCGAACGGACGGATCAGGTACGGGGTGGCGATGGTGTTGTCCACGATCAACGGCACGCCGGCGGCGTGCGCGACGTCGGCCACGGCCGCGATGTCGAGCACGTCGATCTGTGGGTTGGAAATCGTCTCGGCAAAGAACGCCTTGGTGTTCGGCTGAACTGCGGCCTGCCACTGGGCCGGGTCGTCCGGGTCGGCCACGAACGTGACGGTGATGCCGAGCCGGGCCAAGGTGTGGTGGAACAGGTTGTAGGTGCCACCGTAGAGCCGCGAGCTGGAGACCACGTGGTCACCGGCGGAGGCCAGATTGAGCAGGGCCAGGGTCTCGGCAGCTTGGCCGCTGGCCGTCAGCAGCGCCCCGACGCCACCCTCGAGCGAGGCGATCCGGTCCTCGACCACGGCCTGGGTCGGGTTCATGATCCGGGTGTAGATGTTGCCGAATTCCTTCAAGGCGAAAAGATTGGCCGCATGTTCGCTGCTGTTGAAGGTGTAGGACGTGGTCTGGTAGATCGGTAGTGCGCGGGCGTTGGTCGCACCGTCGGCGCTCTGGCCGGCGTGGATCTGGCGGGTCTCGAAGGACCAGGCAGTGCTCATGATTAGGGCTCCCGGTTTACACAGGTCGGTGGGCCCAGAAGCGGGCCGCAAGATTGGAACCAGCCCGGCGCCCGACCGCATTGACGAGCCCGGATATACCTACAAGCAGTGAGAAAATGGTCAGCGCGGACAGAGCGCGCTGCAGGTGCGCAGCAAGTCGATAGCGTGGCGCCGCCAATGCATGTCCGCCATGGTAGCCAAGCCGGGCCCGGGCTGAGAAATCGTTGTCCGGCCGCGCCCCGGATCGAGCGGGCTACGGCACCCGGTTGATCCACTCCGGCGTGGCGAACTTCCCGGTGATCAGCTCCCGCGCCCGCGCCAGTTCGGGCTCGGTCAGTTCGGCCGGCTCGAGGCCGTAGCGGCTGCTGAAGCTGGCGATCATCGCCTCGATCACCGCCTCGCGGGTCAGCCCGGTCTGCGAGCGCACCGGATCGACCCGCTTGGCCGCGCTCGGCGTGCCCTTCATCGACAGCTTCTCCCGTCCGATCCGCAGCACCTGGAGCATCTTGGCCGCGTCGATGTCGTAGGACATCGTGACGTGATGCAAGACCGCACCGCCGACCAGCCGCTTCTGGGCCGCACCGCCGATCTTGCCGGCCGGGGAGGTGATGTCGTTCAACGGCTGGTAGGTCGCCTGCACCCCGATCTCGCGGAGCGCTCCGAGCACCCAGTCGTCGAGGAACGCGTAGGAATCGGCGAAGGAAAGTCCCTCGACCAGGGACGCCGGGGCGTAGACGGAGTAGGTGATGGTGTTACCCGGCTCGATGAACATCGCCCCGCCACCGCTGATCCGGCGCACGACCTCGATGCCGTACTTGGCCGAGGCGACCAGGTCGACCTCGTTACGAACCGACTGGAACGAGCCGATCACCACGCAGGGCGCAGCCCATTCCCACACCCGCAACAAGGGCGGCCGGCGCCCGGCGGCGACCTCCTCGATCAGCACCTGGTCCAGAGCCATGTGCTGCTGCGGCAGTTCCGGGCCGCGATGGATCAGCTGCCAGTCGTGGTCGGTCCAGCTGGTCGCCGCTGACAGCGCCCGACGGGTCGCGGTGGCCACCGAAGCCGCGCTGAAGCCGTACATCGCCGTTCCTGGCGGCAGGGCCTGCTCGATGCGGCTCGTCAGCTGTTCCGAGCTCGCGTCGGCCGGCGCCCCGGTCAGCGCACCGTCGATCGCGGACAGCGCCTCGTCCGGCTCGAGAAAGAAGTCACCGGAGACGACCACGTTGGCCAACCGGCCCTCGATCACGTCCAGATCGACGACGACCAGCTTGCCGGACGGAACCTTGAACTCGCCGTGCATGCCGACTCCTCATGGCTTGCAGCCCGAACGGTTGCGCCGGCGATGGTGACATCTCGGCGCGGCAACGGCGCGAGCCTACCGCGTGCTCGCGCAGCGACGGCCGGCATGAGCACGGCCAGACCCCACCCCGGCTCTGCGATGACAACCTCACCCGGCGCACCGAGGAGGAGCCGGTGCAGGCCGGAGTGGTGAACCCGATCAGCCGACCGGGGCGTCACCCTCCGGGCGTTCACTCTCAGCGGCCCCGAGGTTGGTCCGGTCATCGGGCTCGGCGTCCCCGTCGGGCCGGCCCGGCGGTTCGGCATCCGCGCCCGGAAAGCTCAGCGGCTGCGGCGCCGAGCCGGTCTCCTGGCCGGTCGGCCCGTCCGATTCCGGCTGCTGCGATTCGCTCATTGCGGTAAAGCCTTTTCGCTCACACGGCGGGTGGGCGATGCTGGCCACCGAGCCGTTGTCTCCACGGTAGACGCCCGCGATCAGCGCCGGCCCACCGTGCCCAGCACCCCTTCGGACAGGGAGCCGCCGCCGAGGCGTTTGGGCAGCCGACGCGGGTCGTTCACCGGGAAGGTGTAACCGGCCGGGTCGCTTTCGTACTCGGCCGCCGGCCCGCTCGCGACCAACTGGCGGACGGCGCCGATCAGCCGGGTGACGTCCTCGCGCCGCGAGTGCACGCCCAGGCTGGCCCGGACGGCGCCGTGGGCCAAACCCAACCGGTCGAGCAACGGGTGGGCGCAGAACTTGCCATCCCGCACGCCGATGCCGTGTTCGGCCGACAGGGCGGCCGCGACCACGTTCGGAGCCAGCCCGGCGATGCTGAAGGTGACGATGCCGCTGGGCTCGGGCGAGTCCGGCCAGAGCCGGGCCAGCTCGACCTCGGGCACGCCGGCCAACCCGGTCCGCAGCTCCTCGGTCAGGGTCCGCTCGTGCTCGCGCCAGGTTGGCCGATCCAGCTCGGCAAAGGCTCGACACGCCTCACCGAGGGCGATTGCCCCGAGTACGTTGGGTGATCCGGCCTCGTGCCGGGCCGGACCGGTGGCCCACTCGGCGCCGAGCCGGCTGACCTGGCGGACCGCACCGCCGCCGGCCAGATGGGGTGGCGCAGCATCGAGCCAGTCGGGCCGGCCGACCAGAGCGCCGCAGCCATAGGGGGCGTAGAGCTTGTGCCCGGACAGGGCCAGGTAGTCGATGCCGGTCCGACTCAGTTCGATCGGTTCATGCACCGCCAACTGGGCGGCGTCGACGGCCAGCCGGGCCCCGAAGGCGTGAGCCAGGCCGGCCACCGTGTCGAGGGGCAGCGCTTCTCCGGTCACGTTGGACAGCCCGGTCACCGCCAGCAGCGCGTAGCGGCGCTGGTTCAGCTCGGCCGCGATCGCGTCCAGCGTCTGGGCCACCGTCGGGCGGGCGGTCAGGGTGTCGACCTCACCCCGGCGCCAGGGCAGCAGGTTGGCGTGATGCTCGACATCGAGCACCAGGACGCGGCCGGGTACCGCGCTGGCCAGCAGGTTGAGTGCATCGGTGGTGTTGCGGGTGAAGATCACCGAATGCCCCGGCTCGGCCTGAACGAACTCCCGCACCGCGATCCGGGCGTCCTCGTAACGCTTGGTCGAGACCTGAGACAGGTAGCCGGCCCCCCGGTGCACGCTGCTGTAGTACGGGGTGGCATCGAGCACGGCGTATTGGACGCGGGTCAGGGCCGGTGCGCT
>Ga0187809_10000160_pt1 | contig 45270 bp, 47 predicted proteins | sample NC_wetland_sal_i_8_FD_132415 | JGI IMG/M metagenome (GOLD analysis project Ga0187809, IMG submission 132415) | Wetland sediment microbial communities from Neuse River Estuary, North Carolina, USA - ASW_4 | ecosystem: Environmental > Aquatic > Freshwater > Wetlands > Sediment | place: USA: North... | reverse complement strand
GATTCATGAAGATTCCGAAGGGCACATTCGTGCCAATCGCCAGCGTACCGACGATGAACGACACCGAAGTCGTCGTTGTGTGTACTGGTAGCCAGGGCGAGCCGAGTTCAGCGCTGCAGCGTATGGCAAGTGGTGATCACAAGCATATCAAGTTGAAGGAACAGGACACGGTGGTCTTGTCTAGCACGCCGATTCCGGAAAGCGGCAATGATGCACTCATCGGCTCAATGGTTGATGGTCTGGTGCAGAAGGGCGTACACGTCTTCGAGCACCGCAACCACGACTTGGATGGTGTCGGTCCGCTGCACGTCTCCGGTCACAGCTCACGCGACGAGTACGCCGACATGATTAACTTTACTCGGCCGAAGTTCTTTATTCCGATCTACGGCGCGTATCGCGTCAAGCAGCGCCATGTGGAGTTAGCTATCGAGCAAGGCATTCCGCGCGCGAACTGTGTGAACGCCGAAAACGGTCAGGTTATTGCCCTTACGCCGGATAAAATGGAGCTTGCCGGCGAAGTGCCGCACGGCACAGTGCTGGTAGACCAGACTGGTGCTATCGTGAGCAACGTAGTGGTCAAAGACCGCATCATGTTGGCCGAGGAAGGTTTAGTCGCCGTGGTGCTTACCATCGACAAAAAGTCTGGCAATCTGTTAACAAGCCCCGACATCATTAGCCGTGGCTTTATTTATATGCGCGAAAACGAAGAAGTCATGAACGGCTTGCGCCAGGAACTGCGCCGTGCCGTACAGCAGCGTTTTAAACGCGTCGACCTCGACCGCTTTAAGACCGAGCTGAAGGACCACGTCACTCACTATTTGTTTGATCAGACGCAACGCAGCCCGATCGTCATCCCCGTCGTTAATATTATCGGCGGTAAGGGCGAGGTTAAGACCGTGTCAAACGGCCGCACCAAGACTGCCGAAGATATCGCCAAAGAACAGGAGCGTCGCTTCCAGGAAATGCGCGAACGCCTTCTCACGCAAGACGCCAGGATTGACTAAACACGAGTACCTCAGCCGTGGCTAGCTGTAGGATGATGTACAATTTGTCTGCATAGGTGGAAGTACTAGGAAGAACGTGAACTTGAATCGAGGCTAAACACCCAAAAACTGCCAATGCCACGGCTCGGCTCGCATATTAAATTCGTTACCTTCAAGCCAAGATTCATAAAACCCGAAGCTGTTCGCACGCTTGCGCAGCCAAGCGTACTCTACCGTGTCTTTGAAGTCTTCGGGTTGTTTGTCTGATGGCGAGCCATCTATATTCTTAAAATCGATGGCGGCCTTGCTGGCAATAGTGTGCTGTGAGTAGCTGGGTGGCGACGCCTGTCGGAGGGTCTGTGCCACATTGCCGTTGTAGTTGTTAGTAAGCCAGTTGATGAATACAACGACTTGGTATGCGGGTGATCGGTAGCATGCTAGCACGAGTAGCTTGCGGTCCGGGTAATCGGCCGTAAACGCTTTGCTCATGCGCGTGTACGCCTCAAAGATGTGGCGGGGTACGTACTTGTCATCCAAGGTTCTCCGATTGCCATGCTCGATATATTCCTGGCCGCTGACTTTCACTAAGTCGTTCGGCACTGGCTCCAGTGGACCAGCATAGGGTGTCTTCACACCGAAATCGATTGGTTTTAGGTTGACGATTTGATCCACGACAGCTTGTTGTTTAGCTGTCAGCCCAGCCTGTAGCGCATCGAATGTGACAATAGGAGTCAATATTCCTTGCTCTTTGAGTGAGGCGAATGTTGCCGCAAAGGTTTGCATAACTGACTCGTCGAAGGATTGCACAGGAGTATTCATACGCCTATTGTACAGAAAGCTGAAGAAACCACGGATTACTTTTGCATAGAACAGACGGAAGAGGACTTTATTGACAAAGGTTGTAAATTTTGCTATAGTTTACTCTGTAATGCTTCTGCTTTCTAGAGTGAAGGCTGTATAATAAAAAACCTATGGCTAAGAAGAAAAAACGTTCATCGAAAAAGAGAGCAGCAGAAGCGGCTGTAGAGCAGTCGCCATTCTGGCCGTTAACCGGTGCCATACTGTTGATAGTTGCAGCGTTGTTTGTGCTGCTCGGCGGGTTCGGTACCGGAGGCCCATTGCCGACCGGTATGTTCAATGGGATGTATTGGACATTGGGCTGGGCGGCGTATCTCGCGCCGGTAGCACTTGTTTACTGGGGAGTATACAAATTTAAGAGCGAAGATCACCGGATACCACGCGCGAAGCTCCTGAGCATACTCGGCGTTCTGGCTTTTGGCGCCGGATTGTTCTTCACTATGTTCGCCACTCAACTGCCCGACGGCTCGTGGAATGGCGGACATGGTGGTGAGACGGGCAACTTGCTCGGTGCAACGGTGCGTGGTGCACTCGATAAGTTTCCGGCATCGATCATGTTTTTCATCATTGCTCTGTTGAGCACATTTTTCGCATTCGGCATCTCCCCGAAAGTCCTCGTACGGCTCGGCGGTATATTCAAACGTCCGGAGCGAGAAGGTGGTGACACGGATCTGGTTACCCTCAAGGCACGTGCCGAAGGCTTCAAACTAAACGAAGGCGTGCCGGTTGAGCACCACGGCAAAGACAAAGAAAAAGAGTCACGGGGTCTAAGCTCGCTGAAGAACACTGCGCAGAAGCTTGCGCCTACGGAAGAACATGAAGCACTAACGACTACCAGCGATCCTGATTGGAAACTGCCGTCAGTCGACCTCTTGAACCAAAAACAAGACAAGGCCGATCCGGGCGACGTGAACGGTAACGCGCAAGCGATCAAGGAGACATTTTCCAACTTCAATATCGATGTTGATATGGAAGGCGCCAACGTAGGCCCGCGCGTCACACAGTACACATTGAAACCGCCGACAGGCGTGAAGCTGACGAAGATCACGGCGCTTGAGAGCAACTTGGCACTTGACCTGGCAGCGCAGAGTATCCGTATGGAAGCACCGATTCCGGGCAAACGCGCCGTGGGCATCGAAGTACCCAATGTGAAGCCGGCGATTGTACGATTCAGCTCGTTACTGCATTCGTCGCAGTGGCGTGAGCGTGGTTCGAGCAAACCACTCGCGTTTGCGATTGGTAAGGACATCGCGGGCACGCCGGTTGTCGCGGATCTCGATAAAATGCCGCATTTGCTCGTCGCCGGACAGACCGGCTCCGGTAAGTCAGTCATGATCAATACGATACTGACGAGTCTGCTGTACCGCAATAGCCCGTCGGACCTCAAGCTTATCCTGGTCGACCCAAAGCAGGTCGAGTTGAAACCTTACGACGATATTCCACACCTGCTTACTCCGGTTATTACCGAACCGGAAAAATGTATTAGCGCACTCAAATGGGCGGTCGCTGAGATGGAGCGTCGGTATAAAGCTTTGGCGGAAGTCAGCAAGCGTAACATCGTTGAGTACAACAACCTCAAGAAGGAAGAGGGGATGCCGTATATTGTCATCATCATTGACGAGCTGGCGGACCTCATGATGATGGCGGCCCGCGACGTCGAAGCACTGATTGTGCGTATTGCTCAGAAAGCACGTGCTGTCGGTATTCATTTAGTACTCGCGACACAACGTCCAAGCGTTGATGTCATCACCGGGTTGATTAAAGCCAACGTGCCGGCACGCATCGCGTTTACAGTTGCGAGCCAGGTCGACTCACGTACGATCATTGACCAAATGGGAGCGGAGAAATTGCTTGGTCAGGGCGACATGTTGCTTCTGACCGCCGACATGCCTAAGCCAAAGCGTGTGCAGGGTGCGTTCATTAGTGACGAAGAAACGGTAAAGGTGACCGACTTCATTCGTATGCAGCGCCCGCCGCAGTATGATGAGGAGATTGTCAGTCAGCCGGTACAGCTCAATGGCAAGGGTAGTGTCGTTGCCGATATGAACTCATCCTCTGACGAGCCGATTTATCACGATGCGGTCCGCGTAGTCGTGGACAGCGGCAAAGCGAGCACCAGCTTGTTGCAGCGTCGCCTCGGCCTTGGGTACGGTCGTGCAGCGAAGCTTATCGATATCATGGAAGAGCAGGGCATTATCAGCCCAGCAACCGGCAATAAGCCTCGCGAAGTGCTGGTAGGCAGCATCGACGAAGTCTTCGGAGGTGGTATGTCTACCGAAGAAATGGCCGCCGAGTAGTGTGACATATCTCACAAAGTTCAAACCTTGCACTGAGATGGAGCTTGCGTTACCATAAGCTTAAACAAACAAGACAATAGGAGGGTGCCAGTGGTGACAATGAGAGACTTCTGCAGCATAGTTGCAGTGTGTCCACCGCCCGGCATCCTCCAAGCTTTTGTGGAGGATAAAAAGCCCTTGCGTATTCGCAGGGGCTTTTTTGTTGGAATGAAAGGAGGATGTCGTGGGTGAGTTGCCCCAGGGGCAGACGACAGAAACGGTTTTACGTAGTTTCTATCAACCCACTCCTACTGACGAACTAACCGGTGTGCCGCTACTCATAGCACCGCATGATGAGGTACCTTACTTACTCGAAAATCCCCAGGTTAACGCCAGCCGCCACGCCGAGGGCGGGACGGATTACATAGATAGAAACCATGTATATCATCCGAGTACGCGCCTTACGAGCGTTGCTAATAAAGCCTTGCAGGGTTCACGTATTCAATATGTTCTACGCGCAGACCACAACGCATATCACGCAGCCTTCAGCGGTCCACCGCTGCCGCAGACGTTCGCGGCACATTATTACCAAATAGTGTTTTCGGCGGCAAATTATATACCGCGCAGGGCACTTGATTTCAGCGGCGACTCGCCGCGTGAGATTACACTGACGGACGAGCAGATCTTTCGCCTTCAGACGAGCGGGGAAGTCAAAATGGCTGATTCCGGAAAAGTGCGTAAGTTTCTAGAAGGTTTCGTACTAAGAGATCCTGAATTTGACCATATTCCCTTACGACTCATCGACGAATTTCTGACGATTGAAGCCGATACGGTTGACGACATTCGAAAGCAACGATATTTAGCTCATAAGTTATTATCCCTGGTTATCGATCCGACCACTGAACCCATGTATGCGGCGTACAAGAAGGCGCTCGAAAGCAATGTTTGGAAACCGGCATTGAATGCTAGCCCACGGCAGGTCGTCCACGACCAAATCATAGGACGTGGTCACTACCGGCGATCGCAGGCGATACGCAAAGTGAGCTCACTTTTGTTTGACAGGCTGGCTGCATACCGGGAGATGCAGCCAGCGGTGATATAATTGACTAACAGGGGTAGATGCGGTACAATAAGCAAGTTAATAACTCAGCTCATGGCTCTTGACGATGCGCATGGGCTTTAACCAAAGGAGGTCAGACTCGTGAACCAATACGAAATTGCCGTATTGTATCATCCGGATCTGGAAATCGATCTGGAAAAAGCCGAAGCCAAGGTGAAGAAAATCTTCACCGACAACGGCGGTAAAGTTGTCAACGTCGACAATTGGGGCAAGCGCAAGCTCACATACCCAATCAAGAAGAACGAATCGGCTGTGTACGTGTTCTACACCGTAGAGCTGCCAGCTGAAAGCGTGCGTAAAATAGAAAGTACGCTGAACATCACCGACGAGGTAATCCGTTTCTTGATCGTCCGACCTGATCTGAAGAAGATCGCTAAGGCCGAAGCGCTTCGTGCTGAAAAAGCCAAGCGTGCCGAGGCCCGTGCCGCGAAGTCGGACGACGAAGAAGAGAAGGTGCAAGAATAGGATTACAATAGAATCATAACGAAGTGAGGGGCGACAATGGCAAAGGGGTTTAATAAGGTAATTCTGATGGGGAACCTGACGCGGGATCCCGAAGTACGCACCACGCCGAGCGGCCAGAGCGTAACAAACTTTTCGCTAGCGGTAAATCGTACTTGGCGCGCTCAGGATGGTAGTACACAGGAGAGCGTGAGCTACATCGACTGTGTTGCGTGGGGTAAGACCGGCGAAATCATCGCACAGTACATGCAGCGCGGGCGTGCACTGCTTGTGAGCGGCCGGCTTGACCAGCGTAGCTGGGAGCAGGACGGCAACAAGCGTAGCAAAGTCGAAGTCATCGTAGAAGACTTTAACTTTGTCGGTGGCCAGGGTGGCGACAGCGGTAGCGGTATGAGCAGCCGGCCCGCGCCGAGTGCATCGGGTACAAGCAAATCAGGTGGGAAGAAGGATGACGTCGTTATCGAAGACATCGGCGACGAGCCTATCAACCTAGATGATATTCCGTTCTAACACAGATTTAATAAGTAGTAAGGGAAAAGAGCAGCCGGAGCGGGCGAATTTACTCCGCCGCACCGCGCGATGAGAAAAGCCGTAAGGTTTGTCTCATGAAAGGAAAATATGGCAAAGATTTTTAAGCACAAGACAGATGTAGCCTATTTTGACTACAAAGACGTAAAGACGTTGCAGAGCTACGTCAACCAGTACGGTCAGATTGAGACCCGCAAGAAAACTGGCTTGACCGAGAGTCAGCAGCGTCAGCTCGCACGTTCAATTAAGCGTGCCCGCCATCTCGCACTGTTACCGTTCGTGGCGAACAACTAGGAGCGACGAAGGGTGGCAGCGAAAACATCGTTCGATCAGGCAAAAGAGCTGTCGAATCAGCTCATGGGTATCCTGTCTCAGGTGGATATTGACGATGCACCGCGTGAAGAGCGTACGCTCGTCGTATCGATAAAGCGACAACTGGAAGATGTCCGGCTCGACGCCCGCGACTACGATTTCGCAGAAACACGTGTAGAGCAACAGCAGAATGCGGCGGGCGCAAAGAAAGGCCTCGAAACGTTGCAGGCAATGGTGCTCAAGGCGAGCGAATATAATTTATTCGGCGCCGTGGACGTCGCACATGCGTCAGCTCGCATTCAACAGCTAATTTCAAACCTAGAATAAATACACGAAGGAGAAGTGATGGCACTCAGTATTACTGATCTCAAAAAAGGAACCCTCTTCCAGTGGGAAGGCGAACCTTACCGCGTGGTGGAATATGCCCAGAAAGTCATGGGCCGCGGCGGTTCGATCGTGAACGTGCGTATTAAAAGTCTGATCGACGGCAAGGTGCTTGAAAAGACATTCAAGGGCAACGAACAGCTCGATAGCGCCGACGTGACCAACCAGAACGTGCAGTATCTCTACAACGATGGCTTGACGTTCTACTTCATGAACGAAGACACGTTCGAGCAATTTGAGGTCTCGAGCGACTTGGTTAGTGATGGTGCCGGTTATCTGAAAGAAGGCGACGGTGTAACGCTGCAATTCTTCAATAACCGTCCAATTAATGTAGACCTGCCGAAGAATGTGCCACTGAAAGTCGTATACACCGAAGATGTAGTGAAAGGAGACACGACCAGCTCTGTGCTCAAAGACGCCGAACTTGAAACCGGTATCCACGTAAAAGTTCCGGCTTTTGTGAAGCAGGGCGATGTCATCTCAGTCGATACTTCGACCGGTGCCTACCGCGAACGCGTAAAGGAATAGAGTAACTTCGTATGGAGTCGCTCATTGTTGTCCATCTGGTCGAGCGGCGACCTGTCGGTACGACGTTTCCGCGGTTGCGCGTAGCATGGCCGCTGCACATTACATTGCTCCCATGGTTCGAAGTGGAAGATTCGCGGACTGCGGATTTGCTCAGTGCTATTGAGCGGTATGCGAAATCGTTGAGAAAATTTGTAGCAGTAGTTGGCGATACTGAAAATTTTGGCCCCGGCAAAGACATCCCCGTAAACCTGATCGTAGACCAACAGCCGATAGCTAAGATGCACGATGATTTGCTGGATCTAACAAAGCAGCACGGTGCTCTGCTGAGCAGCCAAGCGAATGCGTTATCAAGTGCTGCCGGCAGGAAGTATCGTGCACACATTACACATCACGTTGTTAACGGCACGGTCCACCGGCGTTTTCCTGGCGATAAAGAAACCTTTGCGGACATTACTGTGGCAAGGCTTTTTGATAAGGACGGTGGCCAGATGTGCGAAATAGTGAAGCACTTTGAATTTGAACAGGGAGGCCAGATATGAAACAACGGCTCGACCAGGCCTTAGTAGCGCTCGGGCTCGTCAGCACGCGCAGCCAGGCGGAGAGTTATATCAAGCTGGGTGAGGTACGCGTGAACGGCGAAGTTATAACAAAACCCGGGCATTTTGTTAGCGAGATTGCGGACGTGAAGCTTACGGCAGCGGAACAGTACGTATCACGGGCAGCGCTGAAGCTCGCGTCGGTAGTCGAAATCTTGCACGTCGAATTTCGAAATAAGGTTCTGCTTGACGTCGGCAGTTCGACCGGCGGGTTTACAGACTATGCGCTGCAGCATGGTGCGCGCAGAGCGATCGACGTTGAGGTCGGCACGAACCAGTTGCACCCGTCTTTACGCGGTGACTCACGTATTGAACTGTACGAACAGACCGACATTCGTGATGTGCACAAACTCTCCGAAACGCCCGATATCGTCGTGATGGACGTGTCGTTTGTTTCATTACGAGAAATTATTCCACATGTCCTGCGGCTATGTTCAGCGGCTACGGAAATCATCGCCATGGTCAAACCGCAATTTGAGGCTGCGCAAGCAAACCTCAAACACAAAGGGGTCATCAAAAACGACCGAATGCGGCGTGATATTCTGAAAGACTTTGAGACGTGGGTGACGGGCTATTGTGTAATTATCGACAAGGCGGATTCGAGCGTGTCAGGAGCAAAAGGCAACCAGGAGCGCTTCTACAAACTGCGCAAAGTGTAGTTCAGCGACGAAGGGTACGATCGAGGCGTGCTGCCATGATGAAGGCAGAGGCATAGCATAAATCTATACAAAGCCTGCAGATTTTCATTATCTGCTACACTTAGGGCATATGTATTTTGCGAGTCGGAAGGCGGCGGGCAAACTTTTGGCCGATCAGATTGTCAAGCGCTACAAGAATGAGCCGTGCGCAGTTGTAGGTTTGAGCGACGGTGGCGTGATGGTTGCTGCCCAGATTGCTTTGAAGCTTCGCGCACTCCTCTGTATGCTCCTGGTGCAGCCGATCGAATTGCCGCGCGAAGGTATGCCGATAGGTGGCATTGCCGAAGACGGGTCGTTTGCGTACAACGCCTTGTATAGTCCGGGCGAGATAGAAGAACTCGTGTCGGAGTACCGCGGATATATTGAGCAGGAAAAAGGAAACCGTCTAAGCGAAATGCATCGTCTGCTCGGCGGTGACGGGTTGATTCGCAAAGACTTGCTCGAAGACAAAGTCGTCATACTGGTATCTGACGGTTTGAGTACCGGCTTCTCGCTCGACGTAGCCACAGAATTTCTCCGAACGGTTAAGTATAGAAAAGTGGTTATAGCCACACCGCTTGCAACCGTGCCCGCCGTTGACCGTATGCATGTGCTTGGCGATGACATTTACTGTCTGGAAGTCGTGGGGAACTTTATCAGCATAGATCACTACTACGATACGCGCGATGTGCCGGGCCACGACGTAATAGTCAAAACCATAGAACAGATAACCCGGCATTGGAAATAGTTACAAAAAGCTGCGGAGTTGCTTGATATCCTTGAGTGTAATAAAGGTTTGCGAATTCGTGAGGAGGCCTTTGCGCTCAAGCACAATCATTTCGCGGCTGGTGGTTTCGCGGCTGGAATTGATAGAGCTGGCGATGTCTTGATGCCGGAGCGGTACCTGGATAAGAACGCCGCCATTCGAGCGCTTGCCGAACCGCGCCGCCATGGTGAGCAAGAACGAGATAAGCCGTTCGCGTACGCTGCGGTATTCGAGATTGATGATTCGCTCCGAATGGATGCGGTACATCTCGACGGTCATGCTTAGTAACGGGTACACGGCGTTGGGATGTTCGCGCATTAACACGTCAAATGTTTCCCGCGGCATTCGCCACACGACCGCATCGCTCAATGTTTCGTACATGACATGACGCTCCTGGCCGGTAATCGCCCATATGAGGGGAAATATTTCGCCGGCTTTGCGGATGATAAGCAAGTTTTCTTCACCGTATTTGGTAATGTCGTATGCTTTGACGAGCCCCGATTCAATAAAAAAAACGCCCGAGGGAATATCGCCCGGGCGTATGATGAACTGTCCTTTCGGGTAATGAAGTTGTTTGCCTTGTTGGCGGAAGAGATTTATGAACTCCTCGGTCTGCTTAACAGTGGCAAGCATACGTTCATTATGACATACCCTGGTGACGAAAGTCATCATATACATGTTTGCAGGTCCGGTGCGTTGTGACGAAAGTCTCAGCAAAAGTGTGAGTAACATCACCGCCGCTGAGGCTTGATTTCGGTATTCTAAAGATACAAATGAGGGGAGGTCGCCATGGTGCAGTGGAGCAAAGTAGAGGAACAGCTCGAACGCGTCGGCTGTAACTTCAAAATGTGGGGGCGCTCAGAGGCGCACGAATTGTGCCGGATACTTATGGACGAAGAGAATATTGCACACTGCGTGAACGGGCAGTACGTAAATGGCTTCGCGATGCTCTGCGCTACCGACCACCGTGTCCTACTTATTGATAAAAAGCCGATGAACTTTCTGAATGTGGAAGATGTGCGGTTTGAGATGATTAGCGAGTTTGACTACAGCCACCGGCTGCTCAACGCTACCGTGCGCATCTGTACGCCAACTAAAACGTTGACCTTTACGAGCTGGAACATGCTTAGGTTGCGTGCTTTACTAAGCTACGTACAGCAACGGGTTATCGAAATCAGACAATACCAGTACTTGGCGCAGCAGTTTCAACAGCAGGCGATCGAGGCTATGCAGCAACGGACCCGTGATCGTGATCAGCCTGCCTATGTACCGAACTTGGCGCAGGAGGCATCGGGTGGTGGATACTACGGTGGCGATAGGGCAGCATCCGGTAGCTCCGGTTTAAGTGATGCGGCGCGCACCCTCGGCGCATATACTCACGCAAGATTGCCGCACTTCCGGACTCGGGGAACAAGGCACCTTGGCGAGTACGCGATGCCGGATGATATACTGCCGCCCGCCACAACATAATCAACCTAGCTTCAGAGTGCCAAGGGAAATGCTACTTGGAAACGTTGAATCGAAACTCGACTACGTCGTTTGGTCGCATAACGTAATCTTTGCCTTCTGTGCGCACTTTGCCGGCGGCTTTCGCGGCCGCTTCTGAGCCGGCATTGATGAGATCGGGATAGCTCACAATTTGGGCTGCAATAAAGCCTTTCTCAAAGTCGCCGTGGATGACACCAGCAGCTTGCGGAGCGGTTGCGCCTTTTGATATAGTCCACGCGCGAACTTCTTTTTCGCCAGCCGTCAGGTAGCTTTGGAGACCCAATGTATCGTATGCGGCATGAATTAGCTGAATGAGGCCGGATTCGTTTTGGCCGTAGCTTTCGAGTAGATCCTTCCGGTCGAGTTCGTCCAGCCCGCGCAGCTCATCCTCTAACTTTGCACAAATAAATAGTGCAGTGTTTGGCTCCACTATTTCCCGGAGTTTGCGCTGTTTCTCAGTGTCAGACAGGCCACTTTCATCGACGTTGTATACAAAAATGATCGGTTTGGCTGTAATGAGAAAGAGATCGGCAATGTGTTCGCGGTTGATGTCCTGCTGTGCCCATAAAGGTTTACCGTCATTGAGTAGTGCCTGAACTTTTTGTAACGTTTCGAGTTCCGGCTTGAGTTTTGGATTCGTTCGGGCTTCCTTTTCGAATTTCGGCAAACGCTTCTCGACAGTTTGTAGATCTGCCAGTACAAGTTCCGTATTAATGACGTCGATATCTTTTTGTGGGTTGTGTTCATTGTCCACGTGGGTGACGTTGGCATCGTCGAATGCACGTACGACCTGTACGATAGCGTTTGTGCTGCGGATATGGCTTAAGAATTGATTACCTAAGCCTTCGCCTGTGGATGCGCCCGCTACCAGACCGGCTACATCTACGAACGTCACGGTTGCGGGTACGACTTTCTGTGCGCGGTACATGTCTGCTAATTTGGCCAGGCGCACATCGGGCACCGGCACGATACCGGTGTTGGGTTCAATGGTCGCAAACGGATAATTGGCAGCCAGCGCGTTGCTGTCAGTCAGTGCGTTAAAGAGCGTGGATTTGCCGACGTTCGGTAGACCGACAATAGCTATGGAAAGAGACATGCTGTAACTCCTATCATTTCGCTACTAATAGTATCACAGAGAGGGGACGCCATTTGAGCTGTTCTCGTATCGTATACAAACAAAAGAGGCCGGTTTCATGCTTGTAGCATTACGTAATGCTTATGATATAATCGATTCAATGCGTGTTCCCATCACATATAGGTGGGGCGCCAAAAGAGTGGGCACATGAAACGCACAGCATACAAAAACACCAATCAGAATGAGGCTCTACAGGTATGAGTCTATTAAGCGGGGTATCTGAATTTTTCGGACTCGATATTGGGACGACGGCGATTCGCCTCGTGGAGTTGCGCGGCGGCGGGCCGACGCGTTCGCTCGTCAAGTATGCATATATACCTATAGACTCCCGTATTGTGTTGAGCGATTCGAAGACGGACCAGCAGAAGGTCGTGCAAGCTATTAACGAGTTGCTCATACAGGCTCGCATGACGACAAAAAATGTCGCAGTGGGCATTCAGTCACAGCGTGTATTTACGACGTTGGCCGACTTTGATCGGCTGCCTGCCGGCGAACTGGCGCAAGCCATTCATTATCAGGCGGATTCGCTCATACCGACTCCACTAGCAGAGTCAAAGCTTGACTGGGCGGTGATCGGTGACTCTCCAAAGGACAAGACGAAAGTTGAAGTATTGCTTTCAAGCGTACCGAATGAGTTTGTCGAACAGCGCTTGGATGCGTTAGAGTCGATCGGTTTGAATGTGATTGCGTTCGAGCCTGACAGCTTGGCGCTTACGCGTGCACTGCTGCCGACGGATATCGAAACACCTCAGCTAGTTCTTGATATCGGTCATAAGAGCACTGATCTCGTCATTGCCATGAACGGGGCGCCACGCTTGACCCGTGCTATACCGACCGGGGTAGAGGCGATCATTCGTGGGGCTGCACAGAATCTCAACATCGATGACAAACAAGCTGAACAGTTTGTATTCAAGTTTGGTCTCAGCAAGGACAAACTTGAAGGACAGATCTATCAGGCAATTATCGGTACGGTAGATTTGCTGACCTCTGAAATTGAGAAATCGATCAAATTCTTCCAGGCGCGCTATATCGATGCCAAGGTCGACCGCATGGTAGTAACGGGTGGCGCTTCGGTGTTGCCGGAATTCCCGCTGTATCTGGCGAATAAATTTGGAGTCAATGTAGAAATCGGCAATGCATGGCGCAATGTCGCGTTCGCTCCGAATCGGCAAAACGAACTGCTGGCAATATCTAATCAATTCGGCGTAGCTGTTGGACTAGCGGAGCGTATATCATGATGCAACTCAACTTACTGCCGGATGTGAAGTTGGAGTACCTCAAGGTGCGCCGTACGCAGCGCCTCGTCATTACTGTTTCGACAATCCTCATAGCGGCTTCGCTCTTTGTGTTTGTAGTGCTTATCGGTACGGTCGATATCTTCCAGAAGAAAAACTTGAACGATCTTAACCACGACATAAGTAAGTACACAAGCCAGCTGCAGAACACATCAAATCTCAATAAGATACTGACCGTGCAGAACCAGCTGCAGGTACTCACGAGTCTTCACGATCAGAAGCCTGCTGCGTCGCGGCTGTTCGGCTATCTGGAACAATTGACACCATCCACGGCAAGCGTATCCCAGTTGAACGTAGATTACACACAAAATATAGTGACGATAACCGGCAATGCCAAATCGCTCGACGATGTGAACGCGTTTACTGATACGCTGAAGTTTACGACCTACAAACTGTCGGACGGCACGTCGAACAAAGCATTTTCGGATGTCGTGCTGTCGCAGTTCAGTCGTAGTAGTACGGGAGCGACCTATACTATTACCGCTACGTTTGATCCGGTAATTTTCGATAGCAAGAACAATGTAACGCTGACCGTACCAAATATAATCAGCACCCGTTCAGTAGTCGAACAACCGACAGACTTATTCCAATCTAACACGAGCGGACAATAGAAGAGCTTATGGAAAAAATGCAACTATCGACCAAGCGTATCCTGATTGATAAGACGAACAGTAGGATTGTCGCATATACTGCGATCGCTGCATTCATGGTTGTGTTCTCCCTGGTAGCGTCCAAGACGCTCATTGGCCAAGCGGCGTACCAGAATCGAGTCATCGATGCAAAAAAACAAGCAGTGAGTCAGCTTAAGACCAACATTCAGTCAACCTCTAGCCTCGTGACTGCTTACCAGGCTTTCGTGGGCACATCCCAGAACATTATTGGCGGTACCCCAAGTGGGAACGGACCGAAAGACGGGGATAATGCCAAAGTGGTTCTCGATGCATTGCCGAGTAAATACGACTTTCCGGCATTGGTCACGAGTCTAGAAAAGATGCTAACAAGCCAAAATGTTCAGATCCAGAGCATTACGGGCACTGATGACGAAGTGGCGCAATCAAGTGATCAGTCAAGCGCGAGTCCACAACCAATTGCAATGCCATTTCAGATTTCAGTGACTGGCAACTATAAGTCGATCCAGAATCTGGTAAACACGTTCAATTCGTCTATCCGTCCGTTTCAAATTCAGACAATGCAGCTTTCGGGCAACGAGAAAAACATGACCCTCACTATGACGGCACAGACGTTCTATCAGCCTGAGAAAGTATTTGATATATCAAAGAAGGTAGTTCGGTGAAACAAAAAGATATAGCACTGATCATAGTCATTACGTTTGTTAGCGCTATTATATCACTGGTGGTGTCACAGCTACTGTTCGCTTCACCTCAGAATCGACAACAAAGTGTGCAGGTAGTGCCGGCTATTACGGCGAACTTTCCATCGCCGGACAGTAGGTACTTCAATAACAATTCGATTGACCCGACGCAGTTGATTCAAATAGGCAACAATAACAACACTAATCCGTTCAGCGGTAGCGGCCAGTAAGGATTTGCGTACGTGGCGTACTTTGCTCAGAAGCCTTTCGCTCTTCGGTTCACCGTATATCAAGTTGCGGCCATATTGCGGTATTCAGCTTTCGGTGCAAACGATCTCTGTGTACACGCTTTTTTATCGTAGCAGGGGAGATCTAGTGTGAGTGTTCTGTCGGCGACAACGCAAGAACAAGTAGAAGAACTGTTAGTTCAAGACGGCCTGGTAGCGCAAGACAAGATTGATGAGCTCAAGAAGAAGGCCGAGGATAGTCACGCGCCGTTCTTCAGTTTGTTGGTGAGCGAAGGCGGTGTTTCTGAAGAGGACTTAACAAAGGTTACCGCCCAAGTGGCAAAAATTCCCTACGTGAATCTTACAGCTACGCGTGTTGAGCCTAAGATCCTCAATCTGTTGCCGCAGGATTTAGCCGAGCGTTACATGACCGTGCCGCTGGGCGAGATGCAGCACCGGTTAGTCGTTGCTATGCTCGACGCCGACAATGTGCAGGCGGTTGATTTCTTGAGCAGTAAGGTTGGTCGGCCGCTAAAGGTGTACGCCGCCAGCGAAGCGGGCATCCGCAGTGTGCTCAAACAGTATCAGGCGAATATTTCGAGCGACGTAGTGGGTGCCATTAGCGCTATCGGCGGTGAGGTCGGCGCAAACCTTAGTAATAGACAGACTAGGGCCGGCGTGGACCAGGCAGTGCCCGGGAACAAGAATATCAAAACGATCGTACAAGACTCGCCAATCAGCAAAGCGCTGTCGACAATTCTTGAGTTCGCAGCGCGCAACCGCGCAAGTGATGTGCATATCGAACCGCTTGAAGACGGCTTGAAAATTCGCTGCCGTATCGATGGCGTCCTGCGCGAAGTTATGAAACTGCCAAAGAGCACCGAGCCTCCGCTGGTGTCACGTATCAAAATTTTGGCAAATCTTAAGATTGACGAACATCGTATCCCGCAAGATGGTGAATTTAGTATCCAAGTAGGCGGCAGACAGGTCGACCTGCGTATCGCGATCTCGCCGGTAGTTTGGGGCGAACAAGTGGTTATCCGTTTGCTTGATAAAACTGGGACCAGCTTGAAGCTTGAGGATATGGGCTATCGCGGCCGGGCCCTGCGCGCTATCCGAGAAGGGTTGGCGCGCTCAAACGGCATGGTCCTCACGTCTGGTCCGACTGGTTCCGGTAAATCGACTAGCCTGTACGCGTTGTTACAGGAAATTAAGAATGACACTATCAACATCGTCACCCTCGAAGACCCGGTTGAGTACAAGATGGACGGCATCAATCAAATCCAAGTGAATCCGGACGTAGGGCTGACATTCGCAACGGGACTGCGTTCTATTCTGCGTCAGGACCCGGATGTGGTGATGGTAGGCGAGATTCGTGACCAGGAAACGGCCGAGCTGGCGGTGCAGGCGAGCCTTACCGGCCACTTGGTTTTCAGTACGTTGCACACCAATTCCGCGGCTGGCATCCTGCCACGCCTGCTAGACATGGAAGTAGAGCCGTTCCTTATCGCCAGTACGGTGCATACGGTTATTGGGCAACGTCTAGTGCGTCGGGTTGGGCCGGACAAAGAGATATACCAGTCGAGTGTCGCAGAGACAGCGGCAATCAAGGCGACTATCGGGCACTTGCTGCCCGGGACAGAGGCTGAGCGTGAAAAAGTTGCCAATGATCTCGGCTATAAAACCTTGCCACTTCGTACCGATAAAGCTTATACTTTAGTCAAGGGTAAAGATACTCCAGAAGCCCCCGGTGGCTACAAGGGTCGCTTAGGAATATACGAAGTATTCAGCATAAGCCAAGTGATCCAGGAGTTAATCCTAAAGCGGGCGACAAGCAGTGATATCCAGAAGAAAGCTCAGGAACAAGGCATGGTAACGATGCGCGAAGATGGTTACCTGAAAGCGCTCGCCGGTGAGACAACGCTGGTCGAAGTTAACCGGGTAGCGTCTGCTGATAGTGCATAAAGAAGGGGGTGTATAAAATGGCAATGTCAGGTCAACCGAGAATCGAAATTTTACTCGAGGAAGTCGTCAAGAAGAAAGGCTCTGATTTGCACTTGCAGGTGGGGTTGCCACCTATGCTGCGTGTCGACGGTTCACTTGTTCCGGTTGCCGGAGCCGAGGCATTGACAGATGAGGCAGTCGAAACGCTGATATTCGCCATTCTCGATGAGGACCAGAAGCAGATTCTTTTGAAGGACAAAGAATTCGACTTCAGCTTCGCTTTCGGCGACCTTGGACGCTTCCGCGTCAATGCATTTCACGAACGGGGCAACCTGGCTGCTGCTATGCGTCTTATCCCGAACGAAATTTTGACTATCGAACAGCTCGGCTTGCCACCAATCGTGAACAAATTCGCGGACTACCCGCGCGGCCTCGTGTTGGTGACGGGCCCAACAGGATCGGGCAAGTCGACTACGCTCGCGGCAATGATTCATAAGATCAACCAGGAACGGGCGGAGCACGTCATTACCATCGAGGATCCGATTGAGTACACGCACCGTTCCAAAAAGTCGGTGATTGTCCAGCGTGAAGTTCATTACGATACGTATTCATTCAGTGCGGCGCTCCGTTCGGCGCTCCGCGAAGACCCAGACGTGGTGCTCATCGGTGAGATGCGCGACCTTGAAACCATCGCGTCAGCCATTACTATTGCCGAAACTGGCCACTTGGTGCTCGCGACATTGCATACCAACAGTGCGGCACAGAGTATCGACCGTATGATTGACGTATTCCCGCCGCACCAGCAGCCGCAAATTCGATCACAGCTTTCGAATATCCTGATGGCAATCTGTTCACAGCGCTTAGTGCCGGCTATTGGTGGTGGCCGTATCGCTGCGGCGGAAATTTTGGTAGCGACACCGGCTGTGCGCAATATTATTCGTGAAGGTAAGACACATCAGCTCGAAGCTGTCATCCAAACCGGTGCTGAGTTCGGCATGCAATCGATGGACAAGACATTGGTCGGCATGATTCATAACGGTACGATTACGTACGACGAAGCTCGAAATGTGGCGGTGGATGTAGAGGAACTAGATAGGCTCATGCGCGGCTAAAAGGAAATTGGTACATGATATACTTTGCGCACAAATCATCCGCCTCTCATTCTGCCTCACACCAAACTCTGGCTACGCTCCAGAGCTTAATCCTATGTGCGAACGCCAGCCGGCGTGTGCGTAATTACTGGAGGCTCAACGTATGTTAACGTTCAACTATGTAGCACGGGATCCGGCGACCGGACAGAAGGTCAGGGCTGAAGTCCAGGCAGACAATGAACAGTCTGCCGCTAAGCTGATTCATAAAGAAGGCTTGGTGCCTATTGAAATTACCCTTGGCGGAGGTGGATCAAATAAATTGCTGGAGCGGTTTGACCGCGTCCCCTCCAAAGACAAGGTGCTATTTTCTCGACAGCTTTCTACGCTTATTAACGCTGGATTGCCACTCGTACAATCACTCCGTAATGTCGCCGACCAGACTACCAATAAGAAGTTCAAACTTGTAATTAACCAGATCATTGCCGACGTCGAGGGCGGCACGACGCTATCTGCGGCCATGGCCAAACATCGGGACATTTTCAACCAGGTGTACATTAGTCTCATCGCCGCAGGCGAGGCTTCGGGTACGCTCGACAAAGCGCTCGAGCGACTTGCTATCCAGCAGGAAAAGGACGCTGATCTTGTCAGCAAAGTGCGCGGCGCCATGATTTATCCGATTATCGTACTCGTGGTAATGTTCGCGGTGGTAGGATTTATGATTGTCAAAGTGTTACCGCAAGTACAAGTCTTGTATCAAGGCTTAGGCGGTGCTGCTAGCCTACCGCTCATCACACGCATATTGCTCGATATTTCGCATGTCGTTATCCATGACTGGTGGATCGTCCTGATAGTTCTCGTTTTGCTGGCCATATTCAGCTCACGCTGGGCGCGTACGGTTGGGGGTAAGGCATTCTTCGATACGGTCAAGATGCGAACACCGCCGTTCGGACCGCTGTATATGAAGATGTACATGGCTCGTTTTGCTCGAACCGGCACGACGCTTGTTGCGAGCGGTGTGCCACTTTTGCAAGTATTGCAAATTACCTCGGATGCGGTTAATAACGTACACATCCAGGCATCGATTCGCAGGGCCGCCGAGAAAGTGAAGGGTGGTAAGGCGCTGTCTGAGTCTTTGCAGAACGACCCCAACTTCTTGCCGCTTGTACCGAACATGATCCATATTGGTGAAGAATCAGGGTCGCTCGAAAAAATGCTTGCAAAGACAGCTGATTATTACGAGCGAGAGGTCGACGACCAAATTAAAGCAATTTCGACGATTATTGAACCAGTGCTTATGGTTATCCTCGGTATCGTTGCGTTTACTATAGTGGCAGCGGTTCTGCTCCCGATTTACGGGCTCGCTGGCAAGTCATTTGTTCAGGTGTAAGATCGTAAAAATGCTTGATTTTTGCTAGGTGAGTAAGGTACCATTTAGCCATAAGCGTAGTCTATTAAGCGGCAAAGGGGGCATTTGCTCATGACAAACAAAAAGCTAAAGCAAAGTACAGGGTTTACGATCATTGAGGTGATGATTGTCCTGGCTATCGCTGGTTTGATCATGCTTATCGTCTTCTTGGCTGTCCCCGCCTTGGAGCGTAGCTCGCGCAACACGCAGCGCAAGAATGACGCTTCAAATATTCTCGGCGGCCTCAATGACTATGTGAACAACAATAATGGAGAACTCCCTACGAGTCAGGATGCGTTCACTGCGGCGTTGTTCAGTGCCTCAGGCAATGGCTGTAGCAATACAACCGGTAATGTGCATCTTGGGTATTATGATTGTGGCAATGTTTCTTATTTGAAGAATAGTACCCAAGGGGATATAACGCCGCCATCCCCGAGCGTTGATAATGTGTATGTCTACTCGGGGGCTGCTTGTGACAACAATACCCCTACCGGTACTGGTGCGTCTGCGCGTTCTGTAGCGATTGTCTACTGGGTCGAGACATCTGGGAGCAAGATGGAGCAGTGTATTCAGTCGTAGAATTGACTACTGTTTCCATGTGGCCCTAGAATCAACAGCATCTTCAGAAATCATTATGTAATGAAAAACAGACTCCGTATTGGAGTCAGTTTTTCGCAAGGCAAGATTTTTGCAGTCTCGACAATCCCAACTGATCATACTTTAGGACAGCGAATAACATAAGAAAAGGATTCGCCGTGATCCGTAGGTTTACACCTATAATCGTGCTAGGATAAACGCATGCTGATCGTTCTCATGCTTGTCGTACTGGGGCTTAGTTTTGGCAGTTTTGTTAATGCATTGACTTGGCGGTTGCACGAGCAAGAAGGGCTGCTGCAAAAGAAGAGCGGCAGAGATAAAAAGGCGATGCTGAAGAAGCTGTCGATATTGCAAGGACGCTCAATGTGCCCGTCGTGCAAGCACGAATTGGCGGCAAAGGATTTGATACCCGTAGCCAGCTGGGTTTTCTTGCGGGGGAAATGTCGGTATTGCGGCAGACCAATCTCGCGGCAGTACCCATCAGTGGAGCTGATTGTGGCGGCATTGTTTATTATTTCGTATCTATTGTGGCCAGCGGGTATGCACGGACTGGGGCTCGTGCAATTTTGCTTCTGGCTGGCGTTTTTGGTCGGGTTTGCGGCGCTTGCCGTGTACGACCTGAAGTGGTTTTTGCTGCCGGATAAAATCGTATTCCCGTTAGTGGGTTTAGCTATAGTTGAATTACTGGTAGCACTTATTTTTTTCCATACCGGATGGCAGGCATTGTGGGCAAGTGTCTGGGGCGTATTGATTGCGAGCGGGATATTTTTCGTGCTGTATCAAGTTTCTGACGGAACATGGATCGGCGGCGGGGATGTGAAGCTCGGTCTAGTACTCGGAATCCTCGTAGGTGGTCCGTTACGTAGTTTGCTGCTACTTTTTGTGGCCTCGCTACTCGGAACACTCGTAAGCCTGCCGCTACTCATGCTAGGTAAAGCTGGCAGAAAAACACTCATTCCGTTCGGACCGTTTCTTATTGCGGCAGCCATTATTATTGCGCTGTTCGGTGGCCATTTCGTTGATTGGCTCGACTCCTTGATTGTCGTCTAGGCGCTATAGTGCTTATGATATACTGAAACTCATGAGACGAGCGCGCAGGCAGCGTGGTTTTACTATCGTTGAGACACTTATCGTACTGGCGATTACCGGTCTTATGTTTTTGTTAGCCGTGCTAGCTATTAGCGGCAAGCAGAACCAGGCGGAGTTTAATCAAGCAATTAACGACATTCGGTCTGAGATTCAGCATGAGATAGACCAAGTTGCCGCTGGTGATTACACGAATACAGGCAATTTTACGTGCAATGGCACATCGGGCAGTCTCAACATTCAGCAGGGTACGAATCAGCAGGGCTCAAACGATGGTTGTGTGTACTTGGGCAAGGTATTGCAGTTCGGTGTGCGCAACACAGACCCGCAGCAATACATTGCCTATACGATTGCCGGACTCAAAGATAATAACGGCAGCTTGGCTTCTGCGGATCCGACGGCAATCGCGCCAGGCATCGCTACCAATGCACAAGCCGGGTTCCCCGATGCCAGCGTAGCGAACATCCTCCACAATGGACTAACGGTGGCTAGCATGACAAGCGGGGGCAAACGTATAGGAGCGGTTGCCTTCATCAACAGCCTAGGACAGTATAATAACGGCACACTACTGTCGGGTTCGCAGCAGATTGATCTGATTCCGGTGAATGGCACCGAGCTGGACGATGCGGCTCCTCCGAACAATACGGTAGACAGAATCCACGCTAATCTCGCTAATTCACCTCAGAATCCGAGCGACGGGGTGCATATCTGTTTTGCCAGTGGCACTACGAATCAGTCAGGGCTTATTATTATTGGTAACGGAAACAGTAAATTGTCGTTGACGCTACAAATCATGAGTGGGAGGAGTTGTTAGTGAAACGTTTTACGGAAGCAGGCGATACGATAGTGGAAGTGTTGATTTCCATTGCAATCGTAAGCTTGATATTAGGGGGTGCGTTCGTGACAACTCGCAACAGTCAGATTGGCGTGCGTGACTCCCAGGAGCACGCAGAAGCGTTGAAGCTGATCGAAAGCCAAATCGAAGACCTTCGAGCCGATGCCTCCGGCGACGGCAAAGTCAAAACTGCAGCCACGCCTTTTTGCATGTACAACGAGAAGCCTGTGCCGGCGACCATTCAGCCAGCGTCGGCAGATTGCACACAAGATAGTAGTGGGCAACCTACCACGGATGAACCGGCATATAGTTTGACCATCAACAGATCCAATAGCAATGGGGGCTACCTCTTCACCGTACAGGCGCAGTGGGACAGTGTGACCGGCAAGGGCAGGGCACAAGAAAGCATGGTGTACAGGTTATATTAATATGGCATCGCGCATAGAACGTATTACTTGTAGATTCGCCAAAGCCCGCGCCATGGCTGGGTTCACAATCATTGAATTATTAGTGGCAACGCTGGTGTTCTCGGTCGTGATGCTGATTATCGCAATCGGTGTTATGCAGTTCAATCACGCATACTATGCCGGTATCACACAGTCGAATACACAAAATACGGCGCGGGCGATTGTAGAGAATATTTCGCAAGCCATCCAGTTTAGCGGCGAGCAGGTCAGCTCGCAGATAACCGCTAGTGGTTCAGAAATGGGGCTGTGCATCGGTAATGATCGCTATAGTTACCGTCTCGGTTGGCAGCTTGTGGATGGCACGCCTAATACGGCTAATCATCAAACAGACCATGCGCTAGTAATGGATACCCCCGGCAATTGTAGCGGGATGAGCGCGCAAGATTTCAGTAAACCGCTTGCCAATGGCAGCACCGAATTATTGAGCACCAATATGCGCATTAGCAACTTGTCTGTTACGCCATTAGCGGGAAGTGACAATCTGTATAAAATTGATGTTCGCGTGGTGTATGGCGATGACGATTTGCTCCGTAGCCCGTCCGGCGGCGGTCCTACGGCGAGTGACGTCGTGTGTCAGGCAGGTTCGGGATCACAATTCTGCGCCGTTTCTGAGCTTAGCACTGTAGTGCAGAGGCGTATAAACTAAAGCGGAATGAGGTATCATAAGTACATGGTCCAACTGGGATTCAGAAAAAACCGCCAAGCGGGCATGGCTTCTATACTGATCACGATGATCACGATGATTGTGGTTAGCCTGATTGTACTCGGGTTTGCGACTATTTCGCGACGAGAGCAAGGCAATACGCTCGATCAACAGTTGAGTACCCAGGCGTTTTATGCAGCTGAAAGCGGCATCGAGGATGCACGCAATGTCATCGCCGCGGCGATACGGACAGGTAAAGCAGTCCCCGGCAAAACGGACTGTACAAACAATACTGACGGCGGAAACTACACGCCTAATTACCCAACAGGTAACGCAACCATCCTTGACTCGGCGCATAACGTTTCGTATAGCTGTCTTCTTGTCTCCCCAAATGAGACTTCGCTCGTCTACGACGGGGTAGGAGATCAGTCGCAGGTAATACCGATTACCGCTACGCAGAATGTACGTCAAATCCAAATTACCTGGACACCAACGAGCAGCCCAGGCGGCACAACGGCACAGTGTCCGGGCTCAACGACGAATACGTTTACCTCAACAACCAATTGGACGTGTGGGTATGGTCTGATGCGCATGGACTTGGTGCCGACACAAGGAACGCTTACGCGTACAGGTCTGGAGAACGGTGATCTCACCGCGTTTTTCGAACCGCAGAGCAGCTCAAGCAGCGGTCAGCTGGCGTATACGGGCAATAACGGCAAGGCAAACGTAGTTGCGGCTAATTGTGGCGTTGGGGCATACACGCAGTGTTCAGCGACGATAACCGGTTTGCCCGCCTCGAAGAGCTTTAGCTTGCGTATCAACTCGCTATATCAGCCCAGCAATGTGACCGTTGTTGCGTACAACGGCGGAGCTCCATTGACGATTACCGGTACGCAAGTGACAATCGATGCGACGGGTAATGCCAACGGTGTACTTCGGCGTGTGCAGGTGCGAGTCCCGACATCCGGATCGAACAACTTACTACCAGAGGCAGCGATTGAAAGCGGCAGCGCAATTTGTAAACGTTTCGAAGTATCATCCGGCTACTTTAGGATCCCTGGAGATATTGCAAACCCTGACCCGAACAACGCCATGTGCCAGTCGGTCACATCCGGGACGCCGCCACCTCCTGCGAACTGCCCAAGTGATTTCGTCAGCACATCCGGTACACAGCTGATGCTCGACTGCCAGCCGTATCGGGCTATTGGTTTTAATTTTAGCCCCCTTGAAGCGTGCTGGGCCTCCAACTGGAGCACGGCACAAATGGATGCGTTCTTTTCGGCTTTGCCCAAAAATAGCCTGGCCCGTTTCTTCGCACCTGACGACTATAGCGATTCAGCGGCATTCGTGGAACGCATTGTACACGAGGCGGATAAGTATAACGTAAAGTTGATCATCGCACTCGCTGACGCCGATACAGATAATAGGTGTGATACAGATGACGCAGCTGGCAATAGCGGTAAAACAGCCGCTTATTATAAGGACGCTATACAACCTGGCAGCAACTGGGAGAATTGGGTCAGAAGCGTAGTGCCGCCGCTCGCGAATGATCCAGGCGTTGCTATTTGGGAGATAGCCAATGAGCCATTCCATGCCGGAGCCAAGCTCAACAATGGCGTTAGCATGTCTACAGCTCAAACGTACGTAGATACTGCGGCTGCCTATATTAAATCGTTCGATAAGAACCACCTTGTCAGCATAGCCCCGGCAGATGTCGCGGAATTCGGCGGGTTGAACGGAATGGAGAGTCTCTTTAAGAATCTCGACGTCATCGATGATCACGACTATGCGTGGGATTATGATTCGCCGCCACACACGGTCGTCGTGAATAGCGATTTTCCTACCCTCAAGCAAACTGCGCAGGCACTCAATAAGCCCTTTATGTTTGACGAGGTTGGCGTCGAAGGCGGCCCTAGCTGCACGCCCAGTACGGGACTCAGCCTGGCCGGTCGCGTAAACTACTTGGTGGACAAAAAGGCAAACGACTACCTAAACACTACAGGTGCCGATGGGGCTGGCGGGGCGTCTGCACTTGACTATTGGCTCTATGTTGCCGGTGGGGGTGGAGGCTGTACGTACCAAAATATTGACCTGAATGACCCGCTAATGGCTGCGGTAAAAAATTACGAGTTTCCTAACTAGAAGCGAATTAATCATCGGCGAGCGCGGCGGACGCCATAATAGAACTCACATAATAATAACTATGCTTTCGCATGTGATGCTAAGCTGTGCTATTCGGCATCCATCTTGTGGTGAAAACGATCGTGTACTTGTTTGAGGTGTGGGTCGGTAACGTGTGTATAAATTTGCGTGGTTGAGATATTGCTGTGGCCTAGCATGGCCTGTACCGAGCGAAGATCGGCTCCGTTCATTAGCAAATCTGTTGCAAACGAATGACGAAGCGTGTGGGGAGATACATGTTTGGTGATGCCGGCGAGCAGGGCATAGCGGCTGACCATACGTTGCACACTGCGCGCAGTTAGGCGGTGAAAATTGCCGCTCAGGTCGACTTTTCGAGTGCCGCTATATCGGACAAATAGGGGGCGTGTATTGTCTTCGCGCGTGTTCAGATAATGCTCGATCCATTTGGCAGCTTCGGGGCTGATGAATATTGGGCGGTCTTTCTGGCCTTTGCCGCGTACCATGAATTCGCGCCGTCTCAGGTTTATGTGATCCCGGTCGAGCCCGACCAACTCGCTGACGCGCAGCCCTGAGCTGAACAGTAGCTCCAGAATAGCGCGATCGCGGATCCCGGACAGTTTGGTTGTGTCCGCTTGCTTGAAAAGCCGTTCAAGCTCGTTTTCGTTCAAGAAAGTAACCTGCTTGCGTTGGGTATGTGCCAGCTCAATCTTGTCGGCGGCGAGCGCCGGTATGTCGCGCTTTGCACAAAAGCGCAGAAAGGCGCGTAACGCAATCAAGTGATAGTTTTGTGTCACTTTTTGCAGTTCATCAGAAGTATTGGTGCCGAGCCGGGCGAGCCATAGTCGCCACTTGCGGATGAGCTCTGGGTCGATGTCGCGTACTTTTATATCGCCGGCAAAATCAACCAGACGTGTCAGATAATGGTCGTAATTAGCGATTGTCTTCTGCGAGCGGTTCTGTTCGATTTCCAGATACTCCAGAAAGTCTGTTTTTGCTTTGGCAAACTGCATAACATTTATTGTAGCAGAGGGGGATGGAGTAGATACTCTGTATCTGTTACAATTCAGCCATAACAATGTAAGCAAGGGAAATTATGGAACGAACATTGATTATTGCGAAACCGGACGCCGTGCAGCGCGGGCTCGTTGGCGAAATCATCTCGCGTCTAGAGCAAAAAGGGCTAAAGATGATTGGCCTGAAGATGATGGCACTGCAAAGCGAACTGTTGCAGGAGCACTACGCCGAGCATTTGGAAAAGCCTTTTTACGCTGGGCTTGAGGAGTTTATGAAGAGCTCGCCGGTGGTAGTTATGGCTTGGGAAGGTTTTGAGTGTGTAAATTCTGTGCGCATTTTGGTTGGTGCGACCAATCCTCGCACAGCGGCTGCCGGCACTATCCGTGGTGACTTTTCGATGGGCACGGGTCGCAATCTCATCCATGCTTCTGATGGCAAGGAAAGTGGCGAGCGCGAAGTGGCGCTCTTCTTCAAAGAAGGCGAGCTTTTCGAGTACGAAAAGTCCGAGTACGTGCACGTATACGAAGCTTTCGAGCGGCAGTAGTCTCTAGGAACCGAGCAACTCTCGGTTCACATGCCCCTGTAGTTCAATGGATAAAACAACTCCGTCCTAAGGAGAAGCTAGAGGTTCGAATCCTCTCGGGGGCACCAGTTCATTTGATGGCAGAGTCTTCACCGAACGTTTTACATTGAAGGATACGTGACTCGCTCCCGTACGAAGGCAAGCCCTCTCGGCGAGGGGCATCTCGTCTGCTACAATACGCTTATGTCAGAGAAATATTTTGAGGGTCAATTTGACGATGAAGAAGTGCTGTACGTATTTCATAAGCACCCTATCGTCATGCGTAGAGGACTAATATTTGGTTCGGCCGCTATGCTCGCCGGCCCCTTGTATGTGCTTGCGCTAACTTTCTTGCACCCAGACAATCCGCCGTCGATGAACCTTTTCTTTTTGAGTCTTGCAGCCAGCTTTGTACTTGCGGCGATAGTGTTTATGCCTTGGTGGATCAGCTGGCATTTCAGTGTATTTGTGATTACCGACCAGCGGCTAATCCAGATTACGCAAAAGGGCCTCTTTCATCGCGGTGTCGTCGATATGTCTCTCGGCCAGGTCCAAATGGTAAATTACGAAATTTCCGGCCTAGAGCAGACACTGCTCGGATTTGGTACAATTACTTTGCAGACATTCGTAGGTGACTTGGTGCTCCATGAAGTGCATCATCCTGATAGGATGCAGAAAAGGATCTTGGGGATTCTGCGAGAGCAGGGCATAACAGCGAATGGTTATACGCCGGACGTTAACGATGCGGCTGCAATGGATGGTGAAGAGAGTGAAGCGTAGTAGTAAAAAAAATCCAAAGAAGCGACTAGTTAGGCTTAAGACACCGAAGCTTGGCGATATTCGAGGCAAAGTACCAAAACCTAGAATACCCAAGCTCCTATCCAAGCTTGAACCGGAATCCAGACTCAATAAAGCTATTGAAGGACTGCCACGCATTACCAATGAAACGGTTGCAGAGCATCGCGAAGAGCTTTTACGGGGTTCCCGTAAATACATCTATCCCTTGAAGCACACAAAGCATCGCGTTGTGGTTATTTCGGTCAGCTTGTTGATATCGGCTGTCATCATATTCTTCGCGTACACCTTGCTTGCATTGTACAAGTTTCAGAACGATTCCTCGTTCTTGTACTACGTTACGCAGGTCATTCCATTTCCCGTAGCTAAAGCGGGCCCGGACTATGTGGCGTATGAGAACTACCTCTTTGAACTCCGTCATTATGAGCATTACTACACGACTCAGCAACAGATTAGTTTCAATTCCACGAAGGGCAAGCAACAACTCGATGCTTTTAAAAAACAGGCGCTTGATCAAGTTGTGCAAGACGCTTACGTCAAGCAGTTGGCTGCAAAGTATCACGTCAGCGTAAGCAGCCAAGAAGTAAACGACGAAGTTACGCTACTACGTCAGCAGAACCGGCTCGGTAGCAGCGACCAAGAGTTTTCCGATGTGCTGAAAGAATTCTGGGGATGGTCGATCGGTGACTTTAAGCGTGAACTCGCCTCGCAATTGCTCGCACAGAAGGTAGTTGCGAAACTGGACACCGGCACTTATGCACAGGCAAACGCCGTACTGCAGCAGCTGCACAAGGGTGCGGATTTCGGTAAGCTTGCCCAGAAGTACTCCAGCGACAGTACGACTGCAAGTAATGGTGGTCAGTACAGCTTCGAAATAACGCAAAATGATCAAAATTTGTCACCGCAAGTGGTTGCAGAACTGCTCAAGCTAAAGCCGGGACAGATATCGGACATTATTAACACTGGTTATACGCTCGAAATAGTAAAGGTAATCTCTGCTACGAATGGAAAAGTGCATGCAGCACATATAGCCTTTACCCTGAAGGATATCAGTACATATGTTGCGCCACTTGAGGCCAAACAAAAGCCCCATGACTTCATTCATCTCCAATAGCACAGCCTTTCATTTGCTTTTACTGTGCCGTCCTGCTATCATTACCCCTGTTGATACTTAATACGGGCTCGTAGTGAAGTTGGCCTATCACGCCTCCCTGTCACGGAGGAGATCGCCGGTTCGAATCCGGTCGGGCCCGCCAAGACTGATTTCGGTTGCTAACATGCAACAGTTGAAGTGGCTCTCTAGGTGTTAGAGCCACTTTTTTGTTGCTTAAAAACCAGTTCAAACCAAGGTGCTTCATAAGTTCACGTCGTTCTATGTCTTCGGCACCCTCAAAAACATCACCAAGGTTTACCACACCGCTAAACAACTCCTTGGCTAGTTCAAGCCAGCGCTCGGCGTCTTGGTCCGTTGTGTTAAGGAGTTCCGTAGTTCTAGCCAATATCGCTTCATGGTGCTGACTTCTATTTTTATAGCGTTCATCACTGATTACACCGTCTTCTAATTTCTTGTCTAAGACGTCGAGTGCCTTTCTCGCCGCGCGGTTTTCTCGTAACCATGTGTCACGATATCGATTTTGGGTTTTAATATAGCTCTCAAAATGCTCGTCCAGGAACTTATAGCAGGTGTTGGCGTCAGTTTCACTAATTTCGTAATCCGACATTGAAATCTTGATGGCTTCTGTAAGCTCGTCAGCTGCTATTGGAGGTTCTTTGCATTTCACGGTCCTACTTTTCTTGGTGCAGGTATAGTATTCATAGCTAACTTGGGTGCCTGAGGCCAGAAGTTTATCTTTATCATAGGCGGTAACGTTGAAATGACAGGTGCCGCACATCAATAATCCCTTGTAAGGGTGATACCGGCCGGCTGTCGAATGAGGAGTTTTGCGCTGACGTACCCAGCCCATTGCTTCTTGGACCTTATTGAATAGCTCGATACTGATTAACGGCTCATACGAACCCTGATGATACTCAGGGCTTCCATATTTGAATACCCCTGTATAAACCCTATTTTGCAGTATGCCAACAAGCGTTTGTTTAGCCAAAGGATTACCTTGTCTTGAACGCAAACCGATACGCTCAGCTTCTAACCAGACATCATGCAAGGTATAGCTTCCATTTGCTGCGTAATTGAATAAATGAATGATTTTTGGAGCCGTTTCTGGGTGCGGCGCTATGTTCCTTTGCCTGGGTTAATAATGGCATTGAGGTAGCCAAGCGGGGCCGGGCCAGGGTATTCGCCATGATTACGCTTTTGGCCAAAACTCTCGATAACCTGGGCGCTTAAATCGTCATTATTCTTTTTCGCAAATGCTAGCTCTATCGCTAAGAAGGCTTTGTCATCTGGAGTATTGTGATAGATTCGGTTCGGCGTGATTATAGAGAGTAAATGGCCCATGTCTAAGGCATATATCACACGTCCACCATCAACCGCATTTCTACTAAGCCGACTGAGCGCCCATACTGCGATATGTCGGACTTCACCGCGTTCAACTCTCTCCATCATATCGTTGAATATGGGTCGGCCGGTTTTTCTTGCGGAGCGTTCTTCCGCAGGCAAATATACTGGTTCAAAGTTATTATCTTTTATGATTCGCCTTACTGTAAGGTCCTGCTTTTCAATAGACAAAGACTGCCTATCGTCACGGTCCTGGGAACGTCGTATGTAAGCAAAACATTTGGCCTTAGGCGTCTTCGTACTCATCAATCTCCTCAATTTGTACAGTTTTACTATAACCTTTGCCGTCTGTCCATTCTAACTCTCGTCCGTATCGCCGGCGATATTCAATATTAACCACCAATGCCAGTAAGTTGAAAAGTACCAACGCGTCCGTTGGTAAGTCAGTGATGTCTTGTATATTAGTGGCCTCTAATTGAAGCCTGCGTAAGCTCTTCTGCCGGGCCATGAAAGACACTTTCCTCAACGCCGCATTGCGGCAAGTTGTTAGGTTGGTGACTCGTATGTGCGGTAATTTAGCTTATGGGGCTAGCGGCTAAATGCTCATGCAGAGGAGCCTTATTCTTAATTTCATTATACGCTCTTTACCTCTGTTATTCATATTATTTTTGGCTGTATGTTTAGCGCCGCAAAAATACATTCCACCTCACCTGCGTGCGCGCGCCCGCGTGTATTTGTATGTTAAGTCTGGCCAGATTCTTTCTTTGTCGTTATTAATGGCGCATTTTTTAAGCTTTCCGCTGCTTCCTGTGTCAATGTTGTAGCAGTTGACCTAATAGCTGCATCTCGCGTTATTTGTAGCTTATGCTGCATAGCAAATTTTCGACGAATATCGTCAGGCACCATTGTTGTCGTGTTAGTAGTAGAAGGCGCCACTCCGCTTGGTGTTTGCCATGACGAAGGTGCTGTATCATCTGGGTGCTGAGCAGCCGAAACTAAATCGGCTAAGACTTCGTGAGAACGAATCTCACTGCCATTTAGTAAAAGCTCAATATTCTTATCAACTTGTTGCGTAAATGCGTTGTCAGCTTCGAGGAGAGGCTTTACCTGTTCGCTATATGATTTAAGGAAGTCATCATAAAGCACTTGGCAATCTATGTTGAAACGCGTATTACCCTGGTAGAGCTTCAAATGCGCGTCTCGTTGACCCTTAGTGACCGTTATGGCCGCCTTCGCAATATAAGTATGTGCTACGCCATGTCGCACCAAGCGCCAGAACACTTCGGAATATGGCCGATATTCTTGATTAACCTTGACCAAATAATTGTTCCAATAATAGTCAAAGTATTCCTTGCTCTTGGTCTGGCTGTCGCTGTAATCACCGGGAAAGAGAAGACCACCCAATAGCTCCATGGCTGACACGCAAGTTGCCAAAATAGGGTAGCTGGCGGCGCCGGCCGCTTCGCCATCTTTTTGTTGTAGCTCCACCATATTTTTCAGGTCAAGAAACAAATATTCATCAATAATATGCCGAAAAAAGTTCGCCCGATTCATACTAGTAATTATACTCTCTAACAGGGGTAAAGTCACGGCTCCCGCGCATGACTATCATGCGTGTGTCGAGATATACATGTAGGCCATAGGTAACCGAACAAACTTCTAAAATGAGTTTTTAGCAGGCTAAACGGACTATAATGTCATCATAATGGACCTTTTCAAAGTATTTTATTACCCCAATTCCGAATGTAGCCCGCTTACTCTCGCCAAAGGTATGTTGGTGTTTGATGAGATAGTGTTTTTCGACCACCCTTCACTTACACTACCGACATTTGGCACTGTTGGTCACCCATCTGCTATGAGAACAACAGCAGACCACCTCAGAGAACATCATGGTTACAATATTCGCGTTGTAGAGCCAGAAGGCGGCCCGGTTGAAGGTGAGATTCAAAAAATTATCGACGCAGACATGGCTAATGAAGAATTTCGGAAGACATTCTTTAAGCTTCTCCGTAACGACCAGACATTTCTAGCTGATGCTGCAACTCGGGCTAGGGACGGTGATTTTGGCCGATACGGCAGTGCCGATAACTATAAGAAGGAACTTCTAAAAATTCGACCCGATAGCATACCTTCTACCGTGAATGACTTGGGTTCCTTCAAGACGAATGAATTTCCACTACCACCAGATATTACAATTGCGCTAAAAATTGCTATGGACTCATACCAGCTTAATTATGCTGCTTTTACGGCTGCTGATGATGGTTTGCAGCTTTTCGGGGACAGTACCGGAATGGACATGCTTCTAAGCGCAAAGTTCCAAACGGCTAAGTCACAAGAACCGGGTACTGCCGGCATTGCACACAAAGTGGCATTTAGCCTACTGGAGCGAGTAATCCCTAATGAGGCATTTTTTGGGAAGAAACTCACTGATATACTGGCGTTCCGCGACAAAATGGCCAATGACAGAGAAAAGTTCAAGGAGCATATTTTGGCCCTGACAGTGGAGATTGAGGGCGTAGCGGGCAAAGCTCAGCAGAAGCAGATTGACGAACTTATCTACTCTCACTTGCTGCCACAGGTGCGAGACTACCAGAACAGACTTTCGAAGAGCTGGGACACGTTTTTCAAGGAAAGTACGAAAGCAGTTTTGGCCGACGCTCACCACACCGCAGAACTTGTTGCTACAATGCTGCCAGTTTCATTGACCACTGCATTGATGGCCGGTGCAGCGGAAGTCGGCACAAAAGTTATGCCTCACCTGATAGACTATATAACCGATAAAAAAGACCTAAATCGAGCAAACCCGTATTCGTATCTTATGAAATTTAAATAGGTGTTTTATTAATAACAGACATGGACGAACCAACCGAAGACATACTATCAATACAGCCGGGTGAAGTGACCGTCAGAGCAACGATTACTCACAAGTACGCGCACCGTATACGGAACGGCAACTTGATGACCGACGTCGTTATCGCGGACAAAACAGGTACTACCAAAGCTGTTTGGTTCTCAAAACATCCAATGGAAGACTTAGTAGTTGGCTCGGAATACATATTTTCAGGTAACTACCAGCTTAAATATGGCAGGTTGGCCTTACAGTCCCCGAAGTATGAGGCAACGGGCGAAACGCCTTCTACGGAGGAACTCGCGCAGTCACCACTTGTTCTTCCTGAACGAAATTACCCGGCAAGGAAGTCTTCTTGGAAATGGCCCGACTGGATTGGTGGTGCCATTGTTTGGGTATTAATCATTGGCGGTATTGTGTTCTGGATTTATTCAAGCCATCACCACACGCCCTCAGTTACTTCGCCGACAGGGTCTGGCTCTATAACTGGCTACCATGACAACGTTCCTGAGATACATTCACCAGGACCAGATGAGAGCGACTCCACATGTACTGACGTAACGAGTTACGATTACGACTGGGACGACGACGTGCTATGTACCAGGCCTGACGGCTCACAGTTCTACACCAACTACGCTGGCGGGGACGCGGCTGATTCTAATTTTCATGAATAAGGCAACTCCCATTCCAGCCTTCCATTTGGTTTATTGATGAAATAGTTCCACACCTGCTCAGTTAAGGTCCGCCAATTGATTATTTTCGTATATTGTGCTATTATAAGTTGTCTTTCCAGGGTGGACTGACCCCTAGGTAACTCCTAGTGAACATTCACGTCCGTATCGTCGTTGTCGCCTGCTAGTAGAGGAGAAAAGGTGGAACGTCGCGCAACCGTAGATCCCATGGAGGTGCCACCGAGCACCGTCACCTGGGCCTACGCCAAGATGCTGGCCGCTAGCGTGGTGGCCTACTTCATCCTGCGCCACTTCTGGGGCAGGTACATGTTGACGAGCTTCAGCCAGCTCGAGGGCCACGGGTTCGTCCTATCCGGGCTGAACCACGTCTGGTTCATCTTCGCGTGGGCTCTCGGTCTGCCCCTCCTGGCGACGCTCGTTCTCCGTCAACGGTACGTCAGCAACACCCCCCGTGCCGTCCAGGTCATCAAGGGAATGTGGCTCAGTGTGAACGCGGGCTTCTTCGAGGAGGTCCTCTTCCGCGGGCTCATGTTCCTCAACGCGATGGTCATGCTGGTGTTCTTGAACTGGCTGACTGAATGGCTCGTCAACGGTGGTCTCGTCAAGTGGCTGTACGTGCACTGGTTCGTGCCGCTCGCCAACTGGGCGACGTTCCACGCCTTGCAGCCACAGCTCATGGATCACCGAAACTGGGTGTTCGGGGTCGCGATCGTGTCGGTGACCGTGGCATTCCGCGACGAGCACAAGTACCTGGGATTCATCGGCTGGGTCAACTCGTGGTTCATCGGCATGGTCATGTTCTGGCTCGTGTTTCACTACGGGCTGCTCACGGCTATCGTGGCTCACGCAGTTTACGACGCGATCATCTTCACGATTCGTGGCCTAGCTTCGAAGAAGGAAGACGCATTCGTTACCGCCATCCTGCGTATGTTGCGAGTGTAGTGCTCAGTCGGTACGGTAAAGGGGTTCCCGTAGGGATAAGAGGAGAGCTTCGGCTCGTCCCCTTCGGGAAGAAGGGCCTGAACGCACGTTGCGATTCACCGCAATCTTCGCCGTCGGCGATTAAGTGTTAGTAGGGTCCTGTTTCATATCTAAGTTTTTGTAAGCTACTGAAATAGTTCCAGATCCGCGAGGCTACGGGCCGCCACGTTGACTAAATACTACTTTTATGGTAGTATTTTTTTATTCACCTAAAACAAAAATGACAGAAACCCTTCCTCAGAGCCAATCCGATCCCTCGCTACTGCTAGGTTTAGGCTCGCAGAGCGCCCCAGAATATACAGGTGCCTTCGATGCGTTGAGGGAAGCCAACGCTATCGCTGAAACTCAGGAGATATTTCAGGGAGATCGTTTGCTTGCGCGGGCTGTTGATGCACCTATGTATTCGCGGCACGGCTTGGACTTCGATGTTATTGATAATGAAATAAATCTTATGAACACCGATAGTGGCATCAGGGTATCCACTACCTTGCTTATTCCAAATGAAAGTATTCGGGTCTACAAGGCCTTTGGTTTTCTGATCGATTCGGATCGTACTGACATAGAGCATGTCGCTGAAAAGGATAGCATGAGTAGCATTAAGGAGGGGCAGTTGCGGGCCACCAACGGCAACGTTAGTACCCTACCTGAGCTGGCGCAGTGGATACACGAGACCCATACTAATGACATGAACGAGGTGAATATTACATTGCCCGCTGAAGCCGTTCGCGGGCTCTTTACCATTGACGCTCCTAGGGCAAAGCTCGACGCCTTAGTTACTCAACACCACCTTAAGCGGGAAGGTAGGGGTGCGCTTCCATTATTCATCTACGACCGAGATAAAGGTTCGCTTGAGCACTGGGAGCCGACTAGTGAAGAGGCAACAGAACTTCTGGAGTCAGTGCGCGTCGAGCAAATACGTATGAAATATGCAGAAGTTCTACCGGACCATGACTTTTCATCAATAGCTCAAGGGGCGGGGGCAATTGCTATGGCGAACGCCTAATAACCTTGAATAGCACAGATTTTGCCTAGGCACGTCCCAGAGAGCCAAGTACTTGCAAAAGTGACTTTTAAGTGTTAATATGTTTTTATTAAACAAAACAAAATAAAATATGACAGAAACAATGCCACCCCGTGCAGATCTGCCCTTCGACCCAGAAGGTTCGATGCTTACAGAGGAGGTACAGACCCGACCGACTGTGTCAGATGAACTAGGTAATGAGGCGTTAGATATCCTTAGGCGCTCTCGAGGTCCTGCAAGCGACGAAGTGGTAGCGACTGCTCTAGAGTACCTGGCGAGTAAGCCAGTCGGTTATAATGTCAGGCCGGCTGCAGATGACGAAGGCGACACGGGATTCGTTTTTGCCTTAGGGGGAATTGGCATTGCCACTGTTAATGTCTATACGAATGAGTCAAGTACGGCAGATGTGGGGATGCTCACGGTGAATGAGCAACTCAGGCGGCATGGCTTGGCTACCAGGTTGATGCACGCGGCCGTATCACTAATGAAGGATCGGGGCATTACTAATCTGGATAGTGGCAATCTAAGCAGGGATGCATTGCTTACACGGATAGCCGTATTTGGTGAAGAGAATCTGTCCTTTTATTTCACTAAGGCGCATCGGTTGGCAGGGCGGCAGGGGCCACCACCGGCTACGGTGGGGGAAGCGCTCGAACTACTCAATAGCATAGAAGCTGCGAGATCACCTGAGGACAATAGCCCTATGTATACGTTTGGCGTACACACTGATCTCACGAAGGTCGACACCGATCATTGGGAGCGCCCCGTCCCTGTGAAGATTGATGCGACACGCGTTATCTATGAGGAGTAGTGAGGCTGCAACTGTAGCCCTAATCCTATCTTTCAGAGCTACCGGTGCGTAACCCAGGCTTTAATTTCGTAGAGACTCCTTTTAGGGGGCATTACGTTTTAGGTAAGGCGGACTGTGGCAGCATTGTTGCCCACAGGCAAAATAAGAAACAGTGCATGGGCATGTTGTAGTACTCATCCAAGGGTATCGGCAGATATTTTGACGTTGAAATGGGAGATTCTTCACGATGAGGGTGGTGGTGCTGAGTAGCGAAGGAGTTCTGTCTAGTATGCGTAATGTGAGAAGAGGCTTTGCGGGTCTCTCCTTTTAGTATAATTTTAATATGAAGGACACGCCTTTGAACAAGTTTATAGAGCAGCTTATGAAGATCGAGCCGGATTATGCGGGGATGAGTGGTGCGTCGGCTGGCATACTCGGCGCAACAGGCACTCATGGTCAGATCGTCAACGATCTGCGGAAGCACGCCATGGCGTTCGCGAGCGAATATGTGAGACAGCCGACATGCCATGAGGAGGTTATTAAGTTGTCACATCAGTTGGAAGGGGCGCTCGAGTCGGTGAGGCTGGTGAATGGCGTATCTGATGCGAAACTTGCGGGGCTGCTCTCTGATCTGCGTACATTGATGGACGAATTGCCGGCTACCTAGCATTACAGCAGGCATCGTATACCCATGCTATGATTAGGTATATGAATAAGGGGGCGAGCGACCAGCGGAGATTAGTTCTCGTCGTATGCATTTTGGCGTCGTTTGTGGCTTTTCTGGATGGATCGGTAGTGAATGTGGGCTTGCCGGCGATTGTGCGGGAACTCGGCGGCGGTTTAGTTACGCAGCAGTGGGTTGTCGACGCCTATCTGATTACGCTCAGTTCACTCATACTGATAGCAGGCTCGTTGTCTGACCTGTTTGGACGTAAGCGCATATTGCAACTTGGGCTCCTGGGATTTGGTGTGGCGTCCATACTGTGTGCGGTGGCGCCGACCAGTGGGCTGCTCATTGTATTCCGGGCACTGCAAGGTGTCGCCGGTGCGCTGCTTGTTCCCAGCTCACTGGCGCTCATTATCGCTGTATTCGGTAATGAGGGATCGGGAGGGGCTATAGGTACCTGGACTGCATGGACCGGGATCGCATACATTATCGGTCCGCTGTTGGGCGGATTTTTGATAGATGCGGCGTCATGGCGGTTAATATTTGCTATCAATGTGCTACCGATTGCAGTGACGCTATGGCTTATGCGGTGCTTGTACCATCAAGATTCTAAACAGAAGGAGCCCCACGTGGATATACTCGGAGCCGTTTTAAGCGCAATAGGACTTGGCGGTCCGGTGTTTGCATTGATCGAGCAATCCCATCATGGGTGGAGTAGTCCGATTATTTACGCACCGTTGATTGGTGGTCTCGCTATGCTGGCATATTTCATACGCTATGAACAGCGGATTGAGTATCCTATGCTGACCATGGAATTGTTCAAGGTACGGAACTTCAGCGTGGGAAACGCGGCCACGATTGCTATTTACGGCGGTTTGTCGGTGGCAAGCTTCTTAATCACTGTATTTATTCAGCAGGTTGGTGGCTATTCGGCGATTGAGGCTGGTATGGCATTATTGCCGGTGACAATCATTATGTTTGTGCTGTCGCCACGTTTCGGTGCGCTGTGTGGCAAGTATGGCCCCCGGTTATTTATGTCCGCAGGCCCTGCGGTGGCGGGTATAGGATTCTTCTTGCTGCTGCGCGTGAATATTCCGGTACTATATTGGTCGCAGCTGTTGCCGGGAATCTTGCTGTTTGGTCTGGGTTTGTCTATGACGGTGGCGCCGCTTACTACTGCTATTTTGGGGTCTATAGAGAGTCGTCACGCCGGTATCGGATCGGCTATTAACAATGCCGTGGCTAGGGTTGCTGGGCTTCTGGCTATTGCCGCATTGGGTATCGTGACCGGCCCGAGGCTTGGCATAGCCGGGTTTCATCACGGCGTCGTTGCGATGGCGGTATTACTCTTGGTGGGCGCGGGTATATCGGCAGTAGGTATCCAGAACTCGCCTATAGCTGGATCGGCTCAAAAACCTAGAGCTAGTGCTAAGTTATAGACCTGACACGTGTTTTATTAAATCTGATATAATACGTTCCGAAGTTACGCCACCTTAGCTCAGCTGGCTAGAGCGCCGCTTTCGTAAAGCGGAGGTCCGGGGTTCGAGTCCCCGAGGTGGCTCCAGATACCGATAAGTAGACCTTTGATAGTCCTGGTGTTTAAGCGGGTATCGTATAGCGGCTATTATGCAGCCTTCCCAAGGCTGAGATGAGAGTTCGACTCTCTCTACCCGCACCAAGGGAACTGTGCGCTGAACAAAAGACAGGGTCCGCCGAGTCGCCCTCCAGTACGACGCAATACCTTCCACGATGATTATCTGGCGTCTTCTCTGCGGGCGAACGCGAACATCGAGTGATACAATATATATAATATGCCAGCTGCAAAAAGTTATTTCCAGGATAGGCTAGTCCTCTTGTTACTGAGTGTTAACGCGTTCTTGACGCTCCTGGCGACACTGTCCGTACTTTTCCGAATGCAAGGGGCAGGAGGCAGTGGCTATATTGTGCAATACCGGGCGAACCTAGGCATTAGCGCTTTCAAAACCGGTAGCAGCTTAACGATCGTCAGCTTTATAGGGTTCGCATTGCTGGTTTTTGCGGTGCATACGGTCTTGAGTTTGCGAACATATCCTATTAGAAGGCAGCTATCGGTGGTCGTCCTTGGTTTGGGTGCATTATTGCTGATACTGAGTATTATCGTAAGCACTGCATTGCTCGCGTTGCGCTAAAGGGAAAGATGACTGACTTAGAGATTCCTCTTGAAAAAGACAGGACACCGCGGTATCGGTTTTTTGAGATTTTGCCTGGGGCGCTATCGTGGTCACTGTTGGCTTTGCCATTCATACTATCGGTGATCAATGTAACGGTTGCGGCAGTGTTTGTGCTTGTGTACCTGCTGGTTAATTTTTCGAGAGCGATTGCGGGTGTTATTCGAGCGCTCCAAGGCTATCATATTATGCGACAGCACCAGCAGCTGAACTGGCAGGTAATGCTCGATGATCTGGAGGCGGGGGAAGTAACCACGGAACACGTTAAGCGGCCAAAATGGCACCTTGCGGCGCTCCGACGTCTGGATGAGCATCCCAAGAGCATTGAGCCTAGCCAGATTATTCATGCAATCGTAATTGCAACAGTGAAAGAGACTCGAGCCGTCCTAGAGCCGACGCTCGAATCAATTCTTAATTCCGATTACAACATGGAGCAGGTTATACTGGTTCTTGCATATGAGGCTAGAGGTGGTGAGGCTACGGAAAGACAAGCGAACGAACTTATTCGCGACTACGGGTCCAAATTTAGACACGCTATGGCCGTCAAGCACCCAAGCGACTTGGCAGGCGAAATTATCGGCAAGGGCGGCAACATTAATTATGCTGGCCGCAAGCTGTTGGAGTATGTGGAACATGAAGGGATTGACCTAAAGCGCGTTCTGGTGACTACTCTAGATGCCGACAATCATCCGGATAAAAAGTATCTGGCAGCATTGAGCTACACGTATGCCCTCTGTCCGGATCCGATACGCGCCTCGTTCCAGCCGGTGTCGATATACAATAATAATATCTGGGATGCGCCGGCGCCGATGCGTGTCTTGGCTACCGGGAACTCTTTCTTTAATATCGTCTTATCGTTGCGACCGCATGCTTTGCGCAACTTTTCGTCCCATGCGCAGCCGCTTGCCGGTCTGGTACAAACTAACTTCTGGAGCGGGCGGAGCATTGTAGAGGATGGACATCAGTTTTGGCGTTCGTATTTTGCATTCGACGGGAACTACCGGGTGTATCCGCTGTATGTACCGATATATCAAGATGCCGTATTGACGGAGAGCTATGTGAAGACGCTGAAAGCGCAATTCGTTCAGCTGCGTCGGTGGACTTGGGGTGCTTCAGATGTTGCCTACGTGGTTAATGAAGGATTCTTCAAGAAGAATAAAGTACCGCGCTTTGACTTGATCACTAAACTTTGGAGGCTGCTGGAAGGGCATGTCACATGGGCAACCGGACCGCTATTGATACTTGGTGCGGGGTTTATCCCAGCATTCTTCCATCCGCAGAGTTTTGCTGCGAACGAACTGCCCTTGATTGTCAGTAGAATACAAACAGTAGCACTCGTCGCAGCACTTGCCATGATATTCGTCGCGATCAAAACGCTGCCGCCGAAGCCGGCACGCTACAAACATCATCACTCGCTGTTTATGATCCTGCAGTGGGTATATCTACCGATTACGACTATCGTATACAACTCGTTTGTGGCGCTTTACTCGCAGACGCGCCTTATGTTCGGTTGGTATTTAAGCTTCGTAGTAACTGAGAAAGCTGTCGTGACTCAGGACAAAGAGGTGATCATCTAGTTTTAAGGTCTTACGGTTGATGAGACTTAGTTTGTTCCAGGTTTCGAGGCACGTAATGTCTGCGAGTGGTAGGCTTCGTATTGCACTGCAGCAGCCGTATCGAACTTTTGTAAAGTTGCCAGGCATGCCGCTGCGATATGCGTTGGCAGGATCAGCCCATCCACGGCATGTTGTAGGATATGCGCGATGGCCGTATCGGTAAGCGCTGCTGCGTCCTCGATAGCGGTCTTCCTATGCTGACAGCTCTTGTAGATGCTCAAGAATAGTCGTTCTTTGATGAATGGTGATAGTTTGCCGGTTCGATTTGTAACGGCCAAAGAGCTTGAAAGGTCGGCGGCTTCGTGGCTCGTGAATACTGCGCCACATGTCGTACATTGTCGGCGGCGCCATACCTGGTTCGGCCGCTTCTGGCGCCGCGAGTTGATGACCTGCGTAGGATTTGCACAGTATATACATACCATATCAACATATTGTCATAACGCTGGAGGTTTTGCTAGTGGATAAATAGCTGCATACATGGGGAAACAAAAACCGCCAGAGATTATCCCGGGCGGTTTTCTCGTTTTCGTGCTGTACTAGCGAGAACGCTTTGCTCGATCGACTGGCTTCGTTGTTGTCAACTCTTCGTAAAACAACTTAAAGCCTTCGAGCACACTTGACGAAGTGGTACTCAAAACCTGTATTCCTCACTTAACCTGAAGATTTTAGCATGGACGGGTGAGTTAAGCAAGGTTCCTGTATTGAGGCTCGTCTAGATGGTGATCTGCACTCTTGCAGATGGGTGCCGATATATGGTGGGCACGAAGGGACTTGAACCCCTGACCTCTTCCACGTCAAGGAAGCGCTCTAGCCAACTGAGCTACGTGCCCGTTCCCAACCTTACATAAGCTATTGTAGGGTTGAATAACATCATTGAGGATACAGGAGTCTAAGGCAGAAAGCAAGCATTCTGCTGGCTACTATACCTTACGGGGTATAGATAGTTCGGCGGAGTGATGTACGCATATCATGGATGATATGCACCTGCGATAAGTATCCACAGCCAAGAGTGTAGAAAAGACAATAATATTGTACTAGCAATATAAGGCCGGCACTGTTATATTTGTATGTACAGGTGAAGTTTTGCGATGTGTTATAATACACATCGAGCAGTGAAGCGGTCTCACCACCCGCTGAGCTCCGTAGGCAGTAGTACGTGCGTTAACGTGGCTACAACAAGTGCTCTCCTCAGAGGCGAAGCGCTCTAAAGAGAGAAGTCCGGTGGAACCGCCCGAATATTGTACGACACACTGCTCGGGTCCGAGACGCTTAGATTGAATACAACTGCGAGAGTATTTAATCGAGCGTCTTTTTGTTTACCTATTATTTAATTACAGGAGATAGAACTATGAGCGACAAAAAGGATGATCAGCTCTACGCGATGCGGCATAGCTTGGCACATATAATGGCATCGGCAATCCAGCGATTGTGGCCACAGGCACGGTTTGGTGTAGGCCCCGTGGTAGATAGTGGCTTTTATTATGACGTAGACAGCCCGGATCACAGTATCTCAGAAGAGGACTTTGCTCGCTTAGAAAAGGAGATGCAGCAAATTATTAAAGCCGACGAGGTATTTGAGCGATTTGAAATGCCCATTGATGAAGCTATAGCCTGGGCTAAGAAATACGAGCAGCCCTATAAGTTAGAGTTGCTGAACGATTTGAAACGAGCCGGTACGACTGTCGCCAAGGACTTGGACGCAGATGAGCTTGGGGTAGAGGCCGGCAAAGACAGCAAAGTTGAAAAAGTATCCTTCTACCGCAATGGCGATTTTACTGACTTATGCCGTGGGCCTCATGTCGAGTCAACGGGTAAGGTCGGCGTCTTTAAGCTTATGCGCGTATCAGGTGCGTACTGGCGTGGGAACGAGAAAAATCCGCAAATGCAGCGTATTTATGGGGTGGCTTTCGGAACCGAGAAGGAGTTACGGCAATATCTCGCCATGCTTGAAGACGCGAAGAAGCGTGACCATAGGCGTTTGGGCGAGGAGCTCAAGCTATTCTTCATGTCAGATAGCATAGGGGCTGGGTTGCCCTTGTTAATGCCTCGTGGTGAGACTATCAAGAATGAGTTGATGAAATATATGCGCGCCAAAGAAGAGGCTAGGGGCTATCAGTATGTCGCTACGCCAGTGCTTACTCAGGCAAAGTTGTACGAACGTTCCGGGCATGCTGCCTATTACTTGGAGAATATGTATAAGACGGCGCCTGATGAAGAAGGGAATGTTTTTTACATAAAGCCGATGAATTGTCCGCATCATCATATGGTTTACGAGAAACTGGTTGAAAGCTATAGAGATTTGCCATTGCGGCTTTCAGAGCATGCTGGGCTATATCGCTATGAACTTTCCGGTACGTTGACGGGCCTTATCAGGATGCGCGGGCCAATTACACAAAATGATTCGCACATATATGTGACGCCCGAACAGGTTGAGGAAGAATTTAGTAGTGTACTCCAGCTATTCGAAGAAGTGTACCTCGAGACCGGCATACAAGACTACTGGTTCCGTTTGTCATTACCCGACTTCTCAAAAGAAAAGTATGCGGGCGATCGGAAGCGTTGGGAGTGGGCAGGGGACGTGATCCGGCGTTGTCTTCAGGGAGCAAAAGCTGACTATGTGGAGGTGCTGGACGAAGCGGCATTTTACGGGCCAAAAGTGGACATACAGACCCGTAATGTATTAGGTAAAGAAGATAGTATTGCCACAGTGCAGTTGGATATCTTAGTGCCTGGGCGTATGGATCTGACGTATGTTGATAGTGACGGAAAAAAGCAAAACCCACTGGTGATTCACAAGTCGATCATGGGCGCGTTTGAGCGATTCATGGCCTTCTTGCTTGAACAGACAGCAGGCAAGCTGCCGATATGGCTATCGCCAGAACATATACGACTGGTAACGGTCAACCAAGAGGAAGAGACTCTAGCGTTTGCTGACAAAGTCGCCGAACGTGCACGTGAGCTTGGGTTGAGGCTAACGATTGATAACGCCAATGAATCGGTCGGTAAGAAAATACGGAATGCCGAGTTGATGAAAATTCCATTCGTAGTCGTCATTGGTGAAAAGGAGATCAAGAGCGGTGCATTGCTGCCACGCGTGCGTAAGGATTTGGAAGTTAGCGAAAAGCATGAGTCGCACACGACTGAAGAGCTTCTTAAGTCTATTGCTAATGACGCTAAGAGTCGCGTCGCTAAGACCTCGTTGTAGTTGGGAGAATCCTGTATGGACGAGCGAGCTGACGCCGGATTTCGACAAAGGGTCGAGACGCTGGTAGCACAGATACCCCGCGGACAGGTAATGACCTATGGCCAGATTGCTGCACTGTGTGGGAACGCACGAGCAGCCAGGATCGTTGGTGGAATTGCGCATTTCGGCGACCCCGACCTACCGTGGCAACGGGTAGTGAATAGGCAGGGCGGTTTGGCTCTCGGCTATCCTGGCGGACGACGCGGCCACAAAACCGCGCTCGAAGCAGAGGGCATTAGTGTTGATGAAGATTATCGTATAAATGTGAAGCAACTCTTATGGAATCCCGATCAGACAACACTCCTCTAGTAGTGCTCGTCGGCGAGACCGCCTCTGGCAAATCAGCCCTAGCCATGGAACTGGCTCGACGGTTCGACGGTGAGATCATTAACGCCGACTCGTGGGCGGTGTATAGGGATTTCGATATAGGCACCGCAAAGCCGAGTGCTTTGGACTGTTCTCACGTGCCCCACCATTTAATTAATGTCGCCAATCCGAGCAAAGGCTTCAGCGCGGCAGAGTATAAGCGGCTAGCGCTAGCTACAATCGCTGACATTACGTCCCGGGCTAAACTGCCGATTCTCGCCGGAGGTACCGGACTGTATATCGATAGCGTGATTTTTGACTACTCATTTTTGCCGCCAGCGGCTCCCGAAGTGCGTGCTGCATTCAATAAGCTGAGTATCGGTGAGCTGTTGCAGAAGGCGGCTGAGGCAGATATTGACACTATAGATATAGATATACGCAATAAACGGCGAATCATCCGCTTACTTGAAACCGGCGGCGCGCTGGCGAAGCGTCACGAATTGCGGAAGGATACACTTATTATTGGATTGAGCGTGCCGCGCGATGCTTTGCTGGAGCGCGTAACGAGACGGGTAGACGTCATGTTGGACGCGGGGTTGGAGCAGGAAGTCGCCAAGCTAAGCGAAAGGTACGGGTGGGATGCTGAGCCTATGAAAGGTATAGGCTATCGTGAGTTCTATGACTACTTTAATGGCGCGCAAACACTTGACCAAACCCGCCAAAGAATCATCAGCGCCACTATGAACTTGGCGAAGCGCCAACGGACCTGGTTCAAACGTAACAATGGTATTCACTGGATCAGTAAACAGGCTGAGGCCGTAGAGCTAATAACAACACTTCTGAACAAATAACTTTCTGGTGATATAGATATTCTGCTACAATAACGATATGGTTGAGCAATTGTTTGGATCGAAG
>Ga0187809_10000159_pt1 | contig 45506 bp, 21 predicted proteins | sample NC_wetland_sal_i_8_FD_132415 | JGI IMG/M metagenome (GOLD analysis project Ga0187809, IMG submission 132415) | Wetland sediment microbial communities from Neuse River Estuary, North Carolina, USA - ASW_4 | ecosystem: Environmental > Aquatic > Freshwater > Wetlands > Sediment | place: USA: North... | reverse complement strand
CGCGGCGCGCAGCGCCGGGTGAGGGACCAGCCCCACGAAGTTCGGTGCAGCGCGCCCCTCACCCGGCTTGCTCCGCTCGCCGCGTCGGTCCGCTTCGCGGCCCAACCCCGCAAGCGGGAGAGGTGAAAATTGGGGCTCACTGCCATAGCGCCAATGCCAGCAGCAGCAGCACGAGGGCGGCGAATACGAAGCCGAGATAGCGCCGGATGGTCAGGAACTGCAGGTGGTTCAGCACCTCTGCCGCACGTGCGACGCCACTCCCGATCGGTGCGTACAGGGTGTCCCACACCGGATCGCGGATCACATGCTCGATGCGCGCGGGCGACAGATCGCCCGGCGGCGGCATGGTCACCGTATCGCGCGCGCGAAACACCACGCTGCCGAACACCCGCCGGATCGGCTGGGCGAAGCTTCCCGCGGTGTATTGCGTCGCCGGGTCGGCGTTGGGAAACCCGCAATCCCACGCCGGCCCGCGCCGCAGTGCGTGCGACGCGAAGCGGTGGACCGCCCAGGCCGTCAGCGATGCCGACGCGGCGATGAACACGAAGACCAGCAGCCCATTGTACGAGCTGCGGCTCGCCGCCACCGGCACGACCGTGAGCCACTGCAGGCCAAGCTGCGACGGCATCCGCGCGCCGGTCAGCGCCTGCGCCACCGGCGCCAGCCCGTCGATCACCAGCCCCGGGAACACGCCGGCCAGCAGGCACAGCGCCGCCAGCACGAACATCGCGGCCAGCGAGAACAGGTCCACTTCCCGCGCGTCCGCCGCCGCTACACTGCGCGGCCGTCCGAGAAAACTCACCCCGAACGCCTTGACGAAGCACGCCGCGGCCAGCGCCGCCGACAGCGCCAGCAGCGCGCCGTCTGCCGGGATTGCCACTTTCAGCCCCCATTGCGGCAGGTTCGGATGCAGCAGGATCGCCTGGAAGGTCAGCCACTCCGACACGAACCCGTTCAGCGGCGGCAGTGCGGAGATCGCCGCACACCCCACCAGGAAGGCAAATGCGGTCTTCGGCATGCGATGGATCAGGCCGCCCAGCTTCTCCATGTCGCGCTCGCCGGTCGCGGCCAGCACCGCGCCGGAGCCGAAGAACAACAGGCTCTTGAACACCGAGTGGTTGAACACGTGGAACAGCGCCGCGGTCAGCGCCAGTGCCGCGGCGGCCTGCAGCCCGTTGGCGCGGAACGCCATCGACAGGCCCAGGCCGATGAAGATGATGCCGATGTTCTCCACGGTATGGTACGCGAGCAGCCGCTTCAGGTCGTGCTCCATTAGCGCGTACAGCACGCCCAGCACGGCGGTGATGCCGCCCAGCACCAGCACGACCACAGCGGCCCACCAGCTCGGCACGCCGACCAGGTCGAACACGATGCGGATGAAGCCGTATACTGCGACCTTGGTCATCACGCCGCTCATCAGCGCCGACACGTGGCTCGGCGCCGCCGGATGGGCGAGCGGCAGCCACACATGCAGCGGCACCAGGCCGGCCTTCGATCCCGCGCCAATCAGTGCCAGCATCAACACAATCGCGGCTAACCCCGGCGGCAGGTGCGCCACGCGCATCGCATCGAACGCGTAGCTGCCGCCGGCACCGGCCAGCACGCCGAACCCCAGCAGCAGCGTCAGGCCGGAGAAGCAGGCCATCACCAGGTACACGTAGCCGGCGCGCGCATTGTCGCCGTCGCGATGATGCGCCATCACCAGCGCCCAGGACGCCAGCGACATCAGCTCCCAGGCGAACAGGAAGGTGAAGGCGTCGTCCGCCACCACCACCAGGTTCAGCCCGGCGAGGAACAGCGGATAGAACGGCAGCACCCGCTGCGGTTCGTCCTCATGCCGGCCGTAGCCGAGGGCGAACAGGCTGGCCGACGCGCTGCCCAGCCCGACCACGCCGAGGAAGAACCCGGACAGCGCATCCAGCCGGATATGCGCGCCGGTCCAAGGCAGCCCGATGGGCAGCACCATTTGCTGCACGCCGGCCGGAATGGCGGCGAGGCCGGTGCCCAGGATCAGCACGGAGAACAGCAGGCTGCCGCCATAGACCATTGCGTGCCCGGCCGGCGCCCGGGCCAGCAGAACCCCAACGGGCGCCAGCAGCAGCAAGCCGAGGATGCCGAACAGGACGAGGTGGATCATGCGCCGTTGGCGCTCCGATCCGCCGGGGGTTCGGCGGGTGCCACCAGGCGGACGCCGCGGCCGCCGGTCTGGCTGGTGGCGCCTTCACCGATCAGCTCGATGCCCGCGCTGTTGAGCGCGGCGACCAGCTTCATCAGCGAATCCACGTTGCCGCGCACCACCCCGCCGCTTGCCTCCATCCGCTGGATGGTCGGCAGCGAGAGGCCGCACAGCTGGGCCAACTGCTTTTGGTCGATGCCCAGCAGCGCCCGGGCGGCACGCATCTGTCCCGCGGTGATCATGGTCTGGACGTTATATATACGCTATCAGAGAGCATTAGTAATGTCTGACATATCGAAATCCAAAATTCAAGCCTGATGCTCCGCAACGCCGCCCGGCGCCGCCGTCAACCTTTTCCTAGGGATTGCCCGCTACTCTGTTCGGGCTCAGCCGGGAAAAAACCCGATGCCCCTGCCCATCGCGTTGCGCCAATGGCGCCGGTTCCGCAGCACCACCGCCGTGCTGACCCTCAGCGGCGCGGTGACGCTGGGGCTGATGCTGCTTGCCGGCTTCATCATGCTGCTGGCGCGCGGCGACATCACGCGGGATGCCGACAAGGATGCACTGAACATCGCCCGCGCCGCCGGGCAGGATATCGCGCGCAACCTGGAGCTGTACGACCTGCAATTGCGCAGCGTCGCGGGGCAGATGCAGAACCCCGGCGTGCAGGCACTGCCACCGGAGCTGCGCCACGCCGTACTGTTCGCCGGCGTGACGCACGATGAGCACGTGGGCTTCATCAACGTGCTGGACGAACATGGCGACGTGATTGCCGACTCGGCCGGAACCGTGCCGCGCGGCGGTCATTGGTTCATCCGCGACTATTTCCAGGCGCAGCGCAACAGCAGCACGGATACGCTGTTCATCGGCAAGCCATTCGGGGACGAGGGGAAGTCAATGATCCCGCTCAGCCGCCGGTTGACGCGCCCGGACGGCAACTTCGCCGGCGTCGTGGTGGGCAGCGCGCGGCTCGACTATTTCTCCGAGCTGTTCAAGCGGTTTGCGGTCGGCGCGCATGGCACGATCACACTGCTGCTCGACAACGGCATGATCGTGCAGCGGATCCCGGCCGCGCCGAACGAGATTGGCCACATTCCCAGGCTGAATTTGCTGACCGCTGCACGCGACGCCGAACCGGTCAACCTGGCGGACCCGGTGGACGCGCAGGTGCGGCGGTTCGTGCTCTACCGGCCGAAGGGGTTGCCGCTGGCACTGGCGGTCGGCCTCGCGCCGGCCGAAGTCTATGCGGCCTGGAACAGTCGGGCAGCGGCTATTCTCTCCGCTATTCTGGCGCTGGGGCTATTGAACGCGGTTCTGCTGTGGCGGCTGCACCGGGCGGCCATCAAGCAGCAAGCCGATGAACAGGAACTCCGCAATTGGGAGGGAAAGCTGCGTGAGCAGGGTTTGCAACTGAGGCAGCTCGCCGAACAGCACACGGCAACGGTCGAAGCGGAGAAGCAGGCGCACAAGGATCGGGTCCGGCTGCTCGACGAAGTCACCCATGACATGCGCACTCTGCTGCACGGCGCCCTGACGCATGCCGAACTGATACCGCGGAACGGTCCGCTCAATCCCGAGCAGGCAGATCATCTGGCCTCGATCCACGACGACGTCGAGCATCTCCGCGATGTCGCGGAGCGCTTCCTGCTGGATGCGCGTGACGGACGGGCAACGGGACTGCTGCTGGACCCGACGGATATTTGTGGACTGGTCGGACAGTGCCGCCGGATGGTCAGCATTGCCGCGGAGGAGAAGAACCTGCAGCTGGTGTTCCAGACGGGCGCCGGCCTGCCCGGCCGGGTCGTGACGGACGGACGGCGACTGGGCGTCATCCTGAGCAATCTGCTCGACAACGCCATCAGGCACACCGAGGCCGGCTCGGTGGCCGTGCATACTTCCCTGGAGAAATCCGGGCTGTGCTTCGTGATCAAGGACACCGGTCGTGGTATGCCGGAAGCACAGAAGCAGCGGCTGCTCGGCGAGGGCAATGACGCGGACGAGGCGTTCGGCACGACACACGGACGCGGCTTGTCCATCGTCCGCCGTCATGTAGAAGCGCTGGGCGGCAGCATAAATTGTCTGCACAATCCAGACGGCGGGACGATCGTGTCGCTGACTGTCCCGGTGACCCCCGCCATTGCGCCTGAACCACGCAATACGTCCGCGCCGGAGCGTCGAACGACCGTGCTGGTGGTGGACGATTCGGCGATCAGCCGAAAGCCCACGGCAGATCTGCTGCGCGCCAATGGATATCGGGTGACCGAGGCCGCCTCCGGCGAGGCTGCATTGCGATTGGCCGGAGATAACGATTTCGACCTTTTATTGATGGACGGCCGCATGGCGGGGATGTCCGGGCCGGAAACCGCCCGGCGCATCCGTGCGCTTCCCAAGGGGCGCGGGAGCATGCCGATCATCGTGCTGTCGGCGACGCCGCGGCGAGATGGCCTGCAAGCATGGCAGCCGGTCTCCATCAGCTTCTACATCGAAAAGGCGACGGAACCCGACGAGTTGCTGAAGGCCGTTCGCCGTCTCGCCAGGCCGCCGGCGGCAAGCCGCGCGCACCCGGCTGGTCTGTCCCCGGACGCAGTGGATGACAGCCAGCTTCGCTCGTTTGGCAAGGGCGTGCTGAGCATGCGCAATCTGCTCGACAGCGGGGTGCCTGCTGCGGATCAGGCGATGATCACGGAAACGGCGCATCGGACCGGAGGCGATGCCGGTCAGCTTGGCTTTACCGCTTTGGCCGCGGAATGCCGGCGCTTTGAACAGGCGCGCGAGGCAGGCACGGAACCGGCTTCCGCGCGGGCAACCCTGATCGGGGCCGTGGATGACGTACTGCTGGAACTCCGTCAACGCTTCCAGGAGCCGATGAAGGGTGAAGCGCGCTCCGCCATGCCGACGACATAGCGGCGCTTGGCGTTGTCGGTCCCGGCCTCGATCCGGCGACGCTGGTCCAACAGGGTGCGCCCGCGCGCCAGTTCGTTGTCGGCCGGTGCGGCGTCGCCCTGTGTCGCCAGATAGGGCGCCAGCTTTTGTATCAGGTGGTCGCAGATCACCGGCTTGGGAAACACGAACGTGATGCCGGCGCGCGTGGCTTCCCGATGCATCCGCTCGTCGTCGTAGGCGGTCAGCAGCACGACCGGAACCTTCTCGTAGCCGGGCAGCTGGCGGATTTCGCGGCAGGCGTCGATGCCGTTCAGTTTACCCATGCGGTAATCGAGGATCACCAGCACTGCCTGCAGCGCGCGCGCTGCCTCCACGGCTTCCAGCCCATCCGGTGCGACGTGCACGTGGCCGAAATACCGCGCCAGGTTGGAGCGCAGCACGTCGCGGATCAGCGAACTGTCGTCGGCGACGATGACGCTGGCTTGGCTGAAATCGATTTGCATGGCGACGCACCCGTGATCGAGGGAGATCACGGAAGGATGCCGCACATGGGATAATGAAAGGTGAACGACCGGACCGCAAACCGCGTCGTGGCCGGGCCTGACGCCTCCGTGTCATGGTCCGTGAAGGCGGACCATCCACGGCTGGCTGGCACGGTCGTGAACAAGACGTGGATGGTCCGCCTCCGCGTACGGGGCACGAGGGGCGCCCGCCTGGTAGCATTTGTTTCCGGACAAGCGCCAAGGTTGCGCCACAGCTGCCCGGCAGGCGTGTGCCAGGATGCGGTTCCCGGCGGCGCCGCGCTGGGGAATGCTCACCGGATTCTGGATCGGGCTTTCGGTCGTGCGCTGATCCTTCGCCGGCGAACTGCTGCGTTTGAGTGCGGGGGACCGGCCACCTGCGGATTACGAATCCGCCGCAAGCTTCCGGAACTTCCGATCCATCTTCGACACGCGATTACGTCCCGCCCCATGAGCGTCAGGCGGTGAGTGTCAGGTGGATTTCTCCTATCGAAACCATGCGCGAGCGCACCTGGGTGCTGGCTGTATTCGGCCCGGCTAATTTATTGGGTAGCAGTACATCTTTAACCCGATCGGCCAACCGGGGGGAAGAACACCCACAGGCGCCGAGTACGGTCAATTCTCCTGACCTAGAGGATCGTGAGCAAAGGAATTTGTTGCTCTCGACCCTACCGATGTGTAACGGTCTCGCAAGGCGACGTTCAGCTTGGCGCAAATTCCATTGCCGATGGACGACAGATGACTGATTCTCCGGTGAAAACCGCGGGATCGGCGATGGTCGAAATGTGCCGGCGCAGTCAGGGGGATGCAGTCCTTTGTCCGAGCTGCCAAACAACCACACGTCCCGCAACCGTCGCTGGCGCAGGAGCGCCGGCCGGAAGCGGCAATTCCCCACGCAGGCCTCGGCGAACACCCTGCTGTTCGAGACGTTCGAGGCCCGGGTCCTGCTGGATGCGGTGCTGCCGACCAACCCCCTGACGACCACGCCGCTCGCCAATGGTTCTATACTGGCGTCCGATACACAACCGGGCGTTGTCCAGGACGCCGACGGCACTCAGGTCAATGTCGCCATCACCGGCAATGGCCATTGGCAGATCACCCAGCAAAACCTGGCGCCGGCCCTGACCATCACCGGGACGGATGCCGGGTCCGCCGTCACGATCACCACCACCGGCGGCAACAACCGCTTCCTGTTTTCCGGCATCGACGTTGAAACACCCGCCGCCACGCTCACCGGCACCGGGGTGGATTTGCAGGGAGGCCTGACGCTCAAGGGCGCCATCAACAACCTGCTGCTTGGCGACCTCGGCGTGGACGCGAGTTCGTCGGTCAGTCTGGGCAGCGGCTCCGCGACCGCGCTCAGCGGCCTGACGCTGGGCGCGACGACGCTCGCGACCTTGAGCCTCACCGGCGGAGGCACGCTGGCGACCGGTCCGACGATCATCAGCGACCAATCCGGGTCCGGCGGCTCATCCGTGTCGGTGTCCGGCTCCGGTTCGCTCTGGCAGGTGAACGGCGGGCTGACCCTGGGCAACGCCGACAGCGGTGCCCAGCTTTCGGTCAACGGCCGCGGCCTCGTCGTTCTCGACAGTCTCGACGTGGGTGCGCAGACCGCCGGAAGCGGCACCGTCGGCGTCGCCGGAAGCGGCAGCAGATTGTCGGTGACCGGCAATGCGGTGTTCGGCGACCAGGGCAATGGCTTCCTGAACATCCAGTCCGGCGCGGTGGTGACGCTGGGCAATGCGACATTCGGCAACGTGGCCGGTTCGGTGGGACAGGTCACCCTTACCGGGACCGGCACGACGCTGAATGTCACGGGCACCCTGACCCTCGGCGGCTCCGGCACCGCCGTCATGACAATCGGCAGCGGCACCGGGCTGTATGTCGGCAACCTGAATATCGGTCCCCGGGGTATTCTGACCTCGGCCGGCGGCTTCATCGGCCAGTACACGCCCACCGTTGGGCCGGTGCTCACCGCCGGTCTGGCGACATTCGGCGCGGGCGGCGCGACCAACGGCACCACGGCGGACCCAACCGTCACCGGGACGGTTTCCGCCACCAACCACCTGGTCTCGTTGCGCGCCGGCCTGGGATCCGCAGCTCCCGGCAGCTATACCGACATCACCGGAACGATCTCCAGCGGCGCATTCACCGTCACGCCGGCCCAACTGGCGGCGATGAACGGCGGCACGCTGCCTGATGGCCGCTACGTGCTCAATCTGGTCGCCACCGATCAGTTCGGCATCCAGAGCTCCACCACCGTCACCATCAACCTGCAAACGGCCGCACCGTCGATTACCGGTTTCGGTCTGTCGCAGAGTTCGGCGGTCGGGGGAGCCGGCAACATCACTGCCAATTCGCTGGTGACCCTGACCGGCAACACGATGCCGGGCGCGACGGTATCGCTGACCGGTCCAAGTTCCGCGCAGACCCTGGCCGGATCGAGCGGCGTGTTCCAGTTCGCCAATGTGCCCGTCGCCCAGGGGGACAACACCTTCACGGTGACCGCGGCCAATGGGCTTGGCCTGACCTCGCAGGCGAAGGTCACGGTGACACGGCAGGGGACGGCGACCACCGACGTGTCGCTGCAGTGGAACCAGATCACGCTCAACACAATCTCCAACCTCGCCATGCAGGCGCCCGATGCGACGCGCCTGCTGGCCATCGTCAGCCTGGCCGAGTACGACACGCTGGCCGCGATCGAGGGCACGCCGGCCTACATGGTGCAGGAGACCGTCACCGGCTCGGTGTCCGAGCAGGCCGCGCTGGCGCAGACCGCTTACGAAGTGTTGGTCAGCCTGTTTCCCAAGCTGAAGCCGGTCTACGACACGGCGCTGGCGAACTCGCTGCAGGGCATTTCCGCGGGTGCGGCCCTGGACGCCGGCATCGCCCTCGGCAAGAGCATCGCCGACACCATCGTTGCCCTGCGGCAGAACGACGGTTCGGCCAATTACGCACAATACGACGGCGGGCAGAATGTCGGACAGTGGGCGCCGACCGCGCCGAACTATCAGACCGCGATCGATCCGCAATGGGGCAGCGTCACGCCCTTCGCTATCGCCAGCGCCGACGCGGTCGTGCAGCAGCTCGGCGGTCCCCCGGCTCTGTCATCACAGGCCTGGGCAGATTCGCTGAACCTGACAGAGAGCCTGGGCGCGGCCAACAGCACCACGCGCACAGCGGATCAGACCGAGGCCGCGCAGTTCTGGAGCGGCGGCATCGGCACGCCCACCCCGCCCGGCCTGTGGAACGTGATCGCGCAGACCGTGGCCGAGGCACAGAGCACCAGCCTCTCCGCCAACGTGCGCATGTTCGCCGTGCTGAACACCGCATTGGCGGATGCCGGCATCGCCTGCTGGGACGCCAAGTACACCTACGGCACCTGGCGGCCGATCCAGGCCATTCCGGTGGCGAACACAGTGAACTCTGCCGCGGACTCGACGGCGAACTGGACTCCGCTGCTGCCGACACCGGCCTTCCCCGAATATGTCTCCGGCCACTCCACCTTCAGCGCCGCGGCTGCAACGGTCCTTGCCTCGATCTTCGGCGACAATACGTCGTTCTCGCTGAGCGTGCCGAACCTGCCAGGTGTGACACGCAGCTTCACCAGCTTCACCCAGGCGGCGCAGGAAGCCGGCATCAGCCGCATCTGGGGCGGCATCCACTTCGAATTCTCCAACCTTGACGGTCAGACCCTTGGCAAACTGGTGGCCAACCAGGTGTTGGCACGGTTTGCCCAGACCCAGGACAAGCAGCCGCCGTCGGTGATCGCCAATGCGACCCCGGCTGCCTCCAAAACGAACATCACGCTGAGCGGGCAGATCGTCGATAACCTGTCCGGTGTGGCAGGTGCCACCGTCAGCATCGATGGCGGTTCGGCGACGGCGCTGCAGCTGGATGCCAAGGGCAATTTCAGCTTCACCACGTCGTTCCGGCTGGAAGGCAACGACGACGGCAGCCACACGATCACCATCGTGGCCACTGACCTCGCCGGAAACGTGGCGGCGCCGTTCAGCCGCAGCTTCGTGCTGGATACGCAGCTGCCGGTGATCACGCTGACCAGTTTGAACAACGCCGACACATTGACCAGCGCCAGCCGGCTGACCGGATCGGTGAGCGGCACCGGCACCACGATCGTCGCGCTGTCCTACACCGTCGATGGCGGGGTGGTGAACCCGATCGCATTCGGCGCCGACGGTTCGTACGACCAGGCGCTGCCCACAAAAAACCTGAGTGTCGGCGCACATACCGTCACCCTCACCGCGCAGGATGCGGCGGGCAACAAGGCGACGCTGACGCGCAATGTCAGCATTACGGCCCTGGCGGCCTTCACGCTCAGCAAGGTCGCACCGATCGACGGCGCTACGGATGTCGGTGTGACCCAGCACCCGCGGATCGATTTCTCGCGCGCGGTCAATCCGGCGACGTTGACGGCTTCGAGTTTCTACGCGACCGATTCGTCCGGCAACGTCATCGACGCGACCATCGCGCCGGCGCAGGACGGCAGCTACGCCTATCTGCTGTTCAAGACGCAGCTGCCCGGACTTTCGACGGTCACGCTGCACATCGTGGGTTCGGCGATTCGTGCCGCGGCGGACGGCGCATTCCTCGACGCGGCCGGAACCGGCGCCACCACCGGCTCGACGCAGACGGTCACCTTCACCACGGTGAGCACCACCGGCGTCCCCGGCACCGTGATCAAGGGTATCGTCGCCGATCCGGGCCCCGACCTGACGCCAATGACCTTTGATGACACCGGGCGGGGGCCCGATGGCGTCCTGAACACGCCGGACGACGTCTACAAGCTGCCCATCGCCAATGCGAAGGTGACGGTCCTCGGCTCCAACATCACCGTCTATACCGATGCAAAGGGCTATTTCGAGATCGACAACGCGCCGTCAGGCGACGTGAAGCTGTCAGTCGATGGCCGTACGGCGACGAATGCGCCGGCGGGCGTTTTCTTCCCCGAGATGGTCATGGATCTGACCATCCAGCCGGGGGTGGTCAACACGCCGATGGGCTCGATGGGGACCGCGGCACAGATGGCGGCGAACGCCGGCATCCTTGGCACGTTCCTGCCTCGTGTGGCGCAGAGCGTGCTGACCCAGGTCAGCAATACCCAGCCGACAACGGTGACCACCACCCAGGTGCAGTCGCCGAACCTGACCGGCGACCAGGCGCAGGCCCTGTCGCTGACCCTCGCGCCGGGCAGCGCGGTAGACCAGAACGGCAATCCGGTCACCAGCGTGCAGGTGGGCATCTCGACCGTGCCGCCGCAACTGGTGGAAACCATGCTGCCGCCGGGCGTGACGCAACACACGTTCGACATCACCATTCAGGCGCCCGGGGTGGCGGTGTTCACCGCGCCGGCGCAGATCACGTTCCCCAACGTGTTCGGCGCGGCGCCGGGCACGCAGATGCAGGTGCTGTCGTTCGACCACACGACCGGCCGGCTGGTGATCGACGGCACCGCGACTGTGTCCGCGGACGGCAAGACGGTGGTTTCCGATCCGGGCCAGGGGGTAACCACGCCGGGCTGGCACGGGCTGGTGCCGCCCGGTACGTCCGGCAACGGCGGCGACCCGAACAACCCAACCCCATGGGCGCCGCCCAACTATGGCCAGGCCGCGCATGATGGCTTCGATTTCGGCACCAACCTGGTCGGAACCATCGCCGGACCCCTCGCCACGATCAGTGGCGGTCTGGGCCAGGTCGGTCTGCTGAACGGTATGGCGGTCGGCGCAGATTTCGCCGCGACCATCAACGACTTTGGCAGCTCCAACACGCCGCTTTCGACCAAGCTGGCAGATCTGGGCAAGCTTGGCCTCGACATCGCGGGTTTCTTCCCCGCCACAGCCGTGGTGGCAACCGCGGCCCGCACCTTGTGGGGCGTGTACGACCTCTACAACCAGGTCAACGCGATCAAGAACGACATAAACCAGGCACAGCAGGCCGCGGCTGCCTGCTCCGCGGCACTGGGCGGTATGCAGCTCGTGTCCGGGCAGGCCCTCACGGCCGCCAGTCCGGTCGATCCGCTCTACCAGGCCGCAATCGATGCAATCGATGCCTTCGCCAACGAGTTTACCTTCCAAAAGCCGATCTGGCTCGACATGGCGGCTCCGGTCAGCGAGGTGCAGCCGCTCCTGACGATCCTGAAGAACAACAACAACGATCCAAGCATCCTCACGCCTGACCAGATCACCACACTGACCACCGACCTGGTGAAGATGGGGAACGACGCCCAGCAGTTGCTGTTCCGCCCCAGCATCCTGACACTGGCCCAGAGTGTGGCTGATGCAATCGATGCTTATCTGGGCGAGGTGAACGGCATGTTGTTCGGCCCGCCGATGGAGTCGGGCGGAATGACGGGCGGGCCATACCACTACACGCCGCCAGTGAATACGCCCTTCGTCTATGCCGCGTTGACCGATCAGACGGGATTCGTCGACCGGTTCACCTACGATCCCAAGGTCGGCATAACGCGGGTGCTGGCACCCGATACATACTTTAGCCTGACCATCTGGGATCCACAGTCGCTGTATATCGGAACGGTGGCGTTCAAGAGCGCGGCGGCCGGCGCTCCGACCAAGATTCCGTCGGTTGGCTGGATGCCCGATACCAACCCGACCACCACCAGCGGCCTGAGTACTCTTGCCGCCTTCGTGGTTGGCATCGATCCGACCAAGTTCGGCAATCTCGTGCCGGGCGTGGCCGATCTGATCACCCTCCGGTCCGGACCGGCTGCCGCACAGTCGCTTGCCACGACCACCGGCGTGGTTGCCTCGCTGCAGCTGCCGGGTCCGGCGGAGGCAGTGGCGGTCAGCAGCCCGACGGGGAATGCCAACAACCTGACCGCCTATGTCGCCACCGGCGGCGCGGGTCTGGCGATCGTCGATGTCACCAATTTCTCCAAGCCGACCGTACTGGGAACCCTCAATCTGATCGGCACCTCCGTCGATGTCGCGGTGGATCAGGCCCGCAACCTCGCCGTCGTCGCCAGCGAGGGTGGTGGGCTGAATGTCGTGGATGTGTCCGCGCCCACCACGCCCGTTCTGCTCGGCACAGTGACCTTCCCCGATCCGGTCTCTGCCGTTCTGGTGAACGACGACCTGGCCTACGTCGCTACCGGGACCAGCGTGGCGATGGTGGACCTGGCTACCTTCGACGTGCTGACAACGTTGGACCTGGGTCAGAGCGGGGGCACGACACTGACCGGTCTGGCCCTCAGTGGCGGCACACTGCTGACAATGGACGCCGCACATACGCTGCGGGCGATTTCGGTGAACGGCGGCGTGCTCACGGCACGTGGTTCGATCCAGCTGGCGGCCGGCAGCGGCAAGATCACCGCCGGCGGCAATATCGCCTATGTGCCGGCCGCCAATGGCAATGCGTCGGGCGGTTATCTGACCGTCGATTTGAGCAACCTCGATGCCCTGAGTCTGGTCGAGGGCGTGGACGGACCAAGCATTGCCGGTGCGGCGATTGCGTTGAATGGGTCGGGGCTGGCACTCGGCATCCAGGCGCTGCAGCAGCCGCCGCCCAATCCGGGCGTGCAGAATGATCTGGATGTTATCAATGCGTCCGATCCGACGAAGACCGGCAAATTCATCACCCGGCTGAACCTGCCAGCGGCACCCTTCGGTCTGGCGATAGGCAACGGACTTGCCTTCGTCGCCGATGGGACGGCCGGACTGCAGATCGTCAACTATCTTGGTCTCGACACCAATGGCGTGCCGCCCACCGTCTCGATCAATGTCAACGCGATCGATGTCGATCCGGGCACACCCGGTGTGCAGGTGGTGGAAGGCAGCGTCATCCAGGTCACGCCGACCGTCAGCGACGACGTGCAGATTCGCAATGTACAACTGCTGGTCAACGGCCAGGTGGTCGCCACCGATCCGTCCTATCCGTTCGACTTCGCCGTGCAGGTGCCGACCATCGCCAACGGCGGCGCCACGATGAACATCCAGGCGCTCGCCACCGATACCGGCGGCAACACCACGCTATCCAACCTCGTGACGCTGAATGTGGTGAAGGACACCTTCCCGCCGGTGCTGGTCAACACCAGCATCACCGAGAACGCCAGCCTGTTCTACGTGAAGTCGGTCCAGGCCACATTCAACAAGCCGCTCGACACCAGCAAGCTGGTGCCCGCCGGTGTGCACCTGGTGGGCCTCGGTCCGGATGGCATCTACGGGACCGCCGACGACATCGCCATCCCGGTCACCCTCACCACGCGCGCCTTCGGTCAGGTGGTGACCGTCCTGCTGGCAAATCCGCTACCGGCCGGCAGCTTCCGGCTGACTATCGACGCGGCTGATATCGTCGATCTGTCCGGCAACGTCGCGACCACTCCGGTCGTGCTCGACTTCAGCGTGCGTCCCGCCAGCAACGTGAAGGCGGCAAGCGGTGCGCCGGCGATCACGCAGGAGCCCTCGGCCAATCCGGGACAGACGATCGGCATCGCGGTGCCGTTCGATCCGTCCACGGCGCACATGATCTTCAACCTGATCGACAGCAACGGCACCACATCCACGCAGGATCTCACGCCGTACCGGATCGATGCGCCCAGTTCGACCGCCTTCTTCCAGGTGCCCTACGCGGCGGTCACCGGCAACGTGACGGTGTACGGCGAGGATCCCGTCAGCCACGCCAAGACCAACTTCACCGACGGCACCTTCCCGCTGGAAATCGTGCCGGTCGTTACCGGCATCACGGTGAACTCGGTCGCCTCGGACGGCAGTTCTGCCAACGTAACGCTGCACGGGCTCGGCTTTATCGAAGGCAACAACACGCAGTACGCGTTCGGCACGACCGTTGTCGCCGACACCAGCGCGGGGTCGGGTCCGGACGTCTACAGCGGATCGCCGAATTACGTAGCGAACAATACGGTCAACCTGACGCTCCCGCTGACCGCCGGATCATTCGGCCCGATCACGGTGACGACGGCGGGAGGAACCAGCGCGGCGTTGGGCTCGGTGCTGAGCGGGATCACGGACCTTGGGCTGAGCGGGGCGGCGTCTGTTGCGCTGAGCGGGACGCCTGCGACGGCGGGAGTTGCCTCGGCCAATCCGGGCCAGGCGGTGGTGCTGACGGGCAGCGGGCTGTCGACGTCCACCGGCGTGATCATGAGCTACACGGACAGCGGCGGGAACCTGCGGTACGTGCTGCTCAATCCGTCGAGCACGGCGGCGGACGGCAGTTCGGCGACGCTGATCGTGCCGGGCTACGCCAACGGCGTGACGACGCTGAGCGTGCTGGGCTCGTCCGCGACGCAGACGCTGCAGATCGTGCCGACGCTGACCAGCTACAACCTGTATTCGACCAACGCCATCCAGCTGATCGGCAGCGGCTTCGTGGAGGGCGCGGGCAGCTACCAGTTCGCCGGCGCGACGGTGACGGACACGGCGGCGAACAGCGGTCCGGACGTGTTCTCCAGCACCAATCCGTATCTGGGCGGGGTGGACAACAGCGGGGTGAACCTGACCGAGCCGGTGCACGGCTTCGGCCCGGTCAGGGTGACCACGGCGGGGGGCACCAGCGCGGCGCTGACGCTGAACGCGTTCGAGACCCAGCGCGGCCAGTTGAGCGGGCTTGGCTTCAGCGCGTCCAATCCGACGCAGGTCTGGGTGGGCAGCACGGCCAATCCGGCGACGCTGCAACTGATCGACACCACCACCGGCCAGCCGGTCAGTTCGATCGCGATCACCAAGGTGTCGAACGCCACCAACAGCACGGGGAACACCTCGTTCTATGGTTCGGTGCAGGTGGTGCCGTCCTCCTTCACGCTGGGCTTCACGACGATCCCGGCGGGCAGCCTGCTGGTGTTCTATGGCCCGTCCAACCCGGACTACGTGGTGGCGCTGAACCCGGCGAACGGGGTGGTCTACACGGCGCTGCAGCTGACGAAGAACTACGACGCGACGGCGGGGGTGTACGACCCGGTCACCGGCGACCTGTACCTGAACGACCGCAGCACCAACCCGAACCGGATCGTGGCGATCGTCGCCAGCGGCGCGAATGCCGGCCAGGAGGACGCGGCGCATAGCTTCACCGCGCCGTTCAATGCGACCTATGCCGGGCTGGCGCTCGATCCGTCGGGTAACGGCACGCTGTGGTATGGCTCTGACCAGAGCGGCGACATCGTGCAGCTGAGCAACACCGGCACGGTGCTGCGCCATGTCAGCATCGGCCTGCAGACGCCGGGCAGCCTGAGCGTGGCCGGGCTGGCGTTCGACGCCTCGGGCAACCTGCTGGTGGCGACCAGCCAGGGCACGGTGCTGAAGCTGAACGTGAACTACGCGCCGGCGACGCCGTTGCCGACGCTGACCGCGATCGGCGGCACGGCAACGGTGGGGACGCCGGCCAATGCCGCGCTGCCTTCGGCGGATGCCGGCCAGGTGATCACGCTGACCGGCTCGAACTTCAATCCCGGCACCGAGGTGGTGTTCCAGATCCGCGACGGTGCGGGCAATGTCAGCCAGCAGGCGGTGGCGCCGCTGTCGGTCAACGCGACCGGAACCCTGCTGCAGGTGCAGGTGCCGACGCTGGCGACCACCGGCAGCGTGCAGGTGGTGAATGTCGGCGCAGGCAACCTGGGCTACAACGGCAGCTACAACGACGCGGTCTACCGCGGCGTGACGCTGCAGTTCACCGCCGCGTCCTCCACCTCCTCGATCAGCTTCGCCGACAGCGGGCTGGAGGGGGTGAACAACGAGAGCTGGGGCATCGACAACGTGGCGGTGTCGCAGGGCGGCACCACGGTGTTCGCCGACAATTTCGAGAGCGGCAGCGCCAATGCGGCGTGGTCGCTGAACGCGGTGGACGCCAGCCTGCCGGGCATCTTCACCGACTTCCTCGGCCGCTTCAGCAGCGGCGGCGACACGCTGAACCTGAGCGGGCTGACGGCGGGGCAGACCTACACGCTGAAGTTCGACCTGTATGCGCTGGATTCCTGGGACGGGCTGGCGACCAATGCCGGTCCGGACATCTTCAACGTCACCGTCGACGGCAGCAGGAAGCTGAGCGCGGCGCTGGCCAACTTCACCGGCAGTGTGCAGACCTTCAACGGCAGCGCCACGCTGCCGCTGCAGATCGTGCCGACGCTGAGCAGCATGGACGGGGTGCCGAACGGCGACGGCACGTTCAACCTGTATGGCTCGGGGCTGCAGGCCGGGGCGACCACGGTCACGATCGGCGGGATCACCTTGCCGGATGCGCAGTTCGCCAACCAGTACCAGAACCAGGTGGTGAACGGGAACAACGCGCAGGAGCGCATCGTCGCGCCGCTGGTGCTGGACGGCCCGGTGACGGTGACGACGGCGGGCGGATCGGCGACGCTGGCGGGCTATGTGTTCCCGGCGCAGCCGCCGGTGCAGTTCACCGGCATCACGGCGAGCGCGCCCTTCGGCGTGGCGGCGAATGCGGCACTGCCCTCGGCCAATGTCGGGCAGACGATCACGCTGACCGGCCAGGGGTTCAGCAATTCCACCTGGGTGCTGTTCGCGGCGCAGGATGCGTCGGGCCGCAACGGCTTCGTGGCGCGGACCGGGACGGCGGGCAGCAACGGCACGACGCTGACGGTCGTGGTGCCGGACCTGGCGCGCACCGGCCTGGTGCAGGTGCTTGGCAGTGCGGCGAGCTACCAGTTGCAGGTGGTGCCGGTGCTGCGCTCGGTCGGCGGCGCGGTGCAGTCGGGCAACACGATCGAGATCGAGGCGACCGGCCTGCCGCCCGGCGAGGTGGTGGTGCAGATCGACGGCCAGGGGGTCGGCTCGTTCAGCATCCGCGACACGGTGGACAACAACATCTACAACGTGAGCAACCCGATCGGCGGCCAGCAGCTGCTGACGCTGACGGTGCCGCCCTCGGTCGGCCCCGGCGTGATCACGGTGCAGACCAACGGCGGCACGGCGACGCTGCAGAGCGGCGTGGCGATCGCGACACAGCCGAACTTCACCCCGGGCGGCGACGTGGGCGACACGCTGGCCACCGCGGCGGCGGTCGGGCTGCCGGCGAATGCCACGATCAGCGCGCCGGGCTCGATCGGCGACGGCGCCAACGGCGCGACTGATGTCGATCTCTACGCGGTGAACCTGGCGGTGGGCGACCACCTGACGATCACGCTCAGCAGCGCGTTCTACAGCCACATCCGGGTGTTCCAGGCGGACGGCACGGAGCTGGGCAACCTCAGCACCTACGTGTCGCAGAATTCGTCCGCCACGGTGACGCTGCAGGCGCCGGCGACCGGCACGTACTATGTCGGGATCAGCGGCTACTACAACACCAACTACGACCCGAAGACGGCGGCCAGCGGTTCGTCGAGCTACACCGGCAGCTACACGCTGAACCTGTACCGGCTGGCGGCGGGCGACACGGTGCTGAGCGGGATCGGCGCGACGGCGGGCAGCGGCACGCCGGCGCTCGCCGGGCTGGCCTCGGCGAATGTGGGCCAGACGATCACGCTGACCGGCACGGGGCTGCTGAGTTCCGACCAGGTGGTGTTCACCGGGCTGGACGACAGCGGCAACCTGTTCGGCATCGTGGTGAACCCGGCCACGGTGGCGGCGGACGGCACCAGCCTGACGGTGGTGGTGCCGACCCAGGCCACGACGGGAACGGTGCGCCTGGCGCGCGAGAGCGTCGGCATCCTGCTGCAGGTCGTGCCGGTGCTGACGCATGTCGATAACAACATCAACAGCGTCTACAACGGCGGCGGCGAGACGCTGAGCGGGTCGGGCTTCGCGGAAGGCCTGACCACGGTGAATTTCGGTGCGGCGCACCTGGTCGACACGGCGCGCGACAGCAGCGGGCTGGACATCTACAACCAGGGCCGCAACCTGAACTTCACGGTGCCGAACGGGGTCGGCGGCGGCCCGCTGTCGGTGACCACGCCGGGCGGCACCAGCGCGGCCTATGCGCTGGCCTTCACCGGGATCACCGCGACCGCCACGACCGGCGCGGCGGCGAACGGCGGCGCGGCCTCGGCCAATCCGGGGCAGAGCATCACCATCACCGGCAGCGGCCTCGACCTGACCGCCGACGTGGTGTTCGCCACGGTGGACGACAGCGGCAACAAGAGCCAGGTGGTGGTGCATCCGACCACGGCGGCGGCAGACGGCACCTCGGCCACCGTGGTGGTGCCGTCCAATGCGGTGAGCGGCACCGTGCGCGTGGTGGGCGACCTGAACGGCAACGGCGCGCTGCTGCAGATCGTGCCGGTCGTCACCAGCATCACGGTGAACTCGGTCGCCTCCGACGGCAGTTCCGCCTACGTGACGCTGCACGGCTCCGGCTTCGTCGACGGCAACAACAGTTCCTACCAGTTCGGCACCACCATCGTGCTCGACGGCTCCGGCTCGCAGGGACCCGACGTCTACAGCTCCGGAACCAATGTCAACCTGACGCTCCCGCTGACCGCCGGATCGTTCGGCCCGATCACGGTGACGACGGCGGGGGGAACCAGCGCGGCGTTCAGCGCCACGTTGGCGATCTCGTCCGCCACCGCGGCGAGCGGCACGCCGGCCAACGCGGCGCTGCCCTCGGCCAATCCAGGGCAGACGATCACGCTGAGCGGCAGCGGGCTGACGACCTCCACGCCGATCATCTTCAGCTACACGCCGAGCGGCGGCGGGGTGAATTATCAGATTTTGAATCCAGCGACCGCGGCGGCGGATGGCACCTCGGCGACGCTGGTGGTGCCGAACTATGCCAACGGCCTGACCCAGCTCGAATTGCTCGGCGCATCAAATCCACCCGTGCTGCAGGTCGTGCCGGTGCTGAGCAGCTTCGATGTCTCCAGCACCAACACGCTGCGCCTGTTCGGCCTCGGCCTGCAGGAAGGCGGCGGTGCCACACCGATCACCTACAACTTCAGCGGCGGATCGGTCTCCGACACCACATCGGGGAGCGGACCCGACGTGTACTCCAACGGTCCGGATAATTCGGCGGTCTATCTGCCGTCCGAACCAGTGCACGGGTTCGGCGCGGTCACCGTGACGACGGCGGGCGGTACCTCGGCGGCGCTGACGCTGAATGAACTGCAAACCGGCGACGGCTATCTGCGGGACATCGCATTCGATCCGTCCAACCCCGGTCGGGTCTGGGTGGCGGACAATGCAAACCCGGCGGCGCTGGACCTGCTCAATATCACTACGGGCCAGCTGATCGCGTCGCTGCCGATCACCAAGGTGTCGAACGCGACCAACAGCACGGGCAACACCTCGTTCTACGGTTCCACGCAGATCGTGCCGTCGTCCTTCAAGCTGGGTGCAACGACGGTCCCGGCCGGCAGCCTGCTGGTGTTCTACGGCCCGTCCAACCCGGACTACGTGGTGGCGTTGAACCCGGCGACGGGCGTGGTCTACGCCTCGCTGCAGCTGCCGAAGAACTACGACACGACGACCGGATTGTACGATCCATTCAGCGGCCACCTCTACCTCATCGACAGAAACATCAATCCCAACCAGCTGGTCGCGATCGATCCCGCAACCGGCGCGGAGATCGCCAACAGCCGCTTCAACCTGCCGTTCAATGCCGGTGAATCGGGGCTGGCCCTCGATCCGGCGAATGACGGCACGCTGTGGTACGGCTCGGACCAGAGCACCCATGTCGTGCATCTGTCGGCGACCGGCACGGTCATCGCCAATGAAGACCTGAGCAGCCAGGGGGTCAATCAGAACGAGATCAGCGGCCTGGTCTTCGACAACAACGGCAACCTGCTGGTCGCGTCCACCCAGGGCGTGGTCTACCGGGTGACGGTCTGAAGCTGGAGCTCAGCAATGGCCGCTGACGCTCCTTCGGAAGATCGCAGGCGGGCCCTAGCGGCCCGGCCTGTCCGTTGCCCGCACCGGCGCAGCCAGGAACCGGATCTTGCATTTCAGGCCGGCCGGCAGCGTGAGGTTCGGATTCGGCAGGCTAAGACGCACGCCGAACGTGCCGGAGGCCGCGTCGAGCACCTTGTCGACCACCGTGACCGTCGCCGAACGCTCCTGCCCGAAGGGATCCTCCGGCCGCACGTAACCGACCGAGCCGACCTGGACCTGACGGTAGAAGGCCGTAGGCACGAACACCTCGACACGCAGCGGGTCGATCTGCGCAAGCGTCAGCACGGCGGACTGGTCGTTGCGGTACTCGCCAACCGAAAGCAGACGCTCCACCACCACGCCGTCGATTGGGCTGACGAAGCTGCGCTGCGCCAGTGCGGCCTCAGCCTGGCGCGCTTCGAGTACCGCCACCGCACGCTGCAGTTGTGCCACCCGCAGCTGCTGTTCTTCCACCTCCATGTCGGATTTGGCTTCGTCGCGCGTGTTGCGGGACACCACCCTGGTCGCCGACAGTTCCTCGTCGCGGGCGAATTTGGTCCGCAGCCAGCTCAGGCGCGACTGGTGCGCGACGACATCGAAGCCGTTCTCGGCCTTGGCCTTCGCCAAAGCGAGGTTGGCGGCTTCGACGCTGTCATCGAGCTTCCCGAGAACCTCCCCCTTGTGAACGATGTCGCCGCGATCGACCCGCAATTCGGCGACCATGCCGAGCGCGGAGCTTGCAAGTTTCACCGTCTGCTTGGCTTCGATGACGCAGTTGAAGCTTTCCCCGGCGAGCGGCGGCGCAGCCTGTGTTCCGCCGGCGAACAGCAGAATCGCAGAGACCGACGACAACAGCGTCCGGCGTGCTGGCATGAGAACTTCCTTTTCCGCTCAGGCAGAAAACATGTGATCGACCTTCGCCGATACCGTAGCCGCTACGATGCGCAGCTTCCAGCATTCTGTTCATTGCAGGCCACTCATGCCTGAAGCGCCGCTGTCTCCGCTTATCGAAGCCGCTGCCGCTCCGGGTCGCAGCGCAACGCCGGCCGGTGCCGCTGCGGGCTTTTCGGGCAACTGGCAAACGTTGCCAGGCGGCGAGTTCATAGCTGTCTGGCTGCAGCGCCTGTGCACGGCGCTGCCTGGTACCCGTTCCGGCTTGGTGCTGGAGCCAGCTTCCGGCGCGTTTCGTCCGGCCGCGTCCTGGCCGGCCACGCAGCCGCCGCCGCAGGCGCTGATCCGCATCGCCGAACGCGCCGCTAACGCCGACCGTCCGGTGATTGCCTGGGCTCGCCGGCCTGACGAAACCGGAATCCTCGACCTGCTGATCGGGGTCGCGGTACGCGGCAACCAGTCGAGCCTGGCCGTCATCGGCATCGCGATCGGCGTGCGTGGCGGCACCGAAAGCGTCAACCCGGATGCGCTGGCCGAACAGGTGCTGCTTGGCAGCGGCTGGCTGGAGGCTCGCCTGCTGCTGCAGCTTGCCGACACCGCGACCGCTCGGCTGGAACGCGTATCGGCTGCGATGGACGTGGTTGCCCTGGCCAGCCTGCATCGCAGGCCCGACCGGATCGCCACGGCCGTGGTCAACGAACTTGCAGTACGGCTCCGGTGCGATCGCGTTTCGCTTGGCATCGTGCGGCGCAAGGGGATCAGGCTGCGGGCCATGTCGCAGGTCGCGTCGTTCCAGCGGCGCGGCCGCGTGGTCGATGCGATCGAGAACGCCATGGAGGAGTGCCTGGCGCAGGCCGCGCCGGTAGCATATCCGGCGCCGTCACCAGCCGCCACACGCGTATCTGTCGCGCATCGCGACCTGGCGGCCCTGACGCCTGGATCGTCCGCATGCCTTTCCGTGGTTTTGCCGGCGTCCGGTGCGAATGTCGGTGTCCTGACATTGGAGCGGCATGATGGTGCGCCCTTCGACGCCGCAACCCTGTTGCTGGCCGAAGCCATCGGTGCCCTGCTGGGCCCGGTCCTGCACATGCAGATCGCGCAGGACCGCCTGCTGTCCGGACGTGCGGTGGACACGCTGCGCGACGCCGGTACGACCTTGCTTGGACCGGAACGGCACAGCCTGAAATTGTTTGCCGTGGCGGGGCTGGCGGTTGCCGCCGTGCTGCTGCTGGGCAGCGGCGAATACCGCGTCACGTCTCGCGCGGTGCTGGAAGGCGAAGTGCAGCGGGCCGAGGTTGCACCGTTCGACGGGTTCATCGCCGCGTCCTCGGTTCGCCCCGGGGATCATCTGCACGCCGGCCAGGTTTTGGCGGCAATGGACGATCGCGACCTGGTGCTGGAGCGCACGCGCGCCTGGGCCGACGCGGAAAAGCTGAAGGAAAAATACAACGAGGCGATGGCCAAGCACGACCGGTCCGCCGCTTCCATCCTCACCGCGCAAATCGCGCAGGCGCAGGCACAGCTCGCCCTGGCGGAGGATAAGCTGAAGCGCGCACGCATCGTGGCGCCGATCGACGGCGTGCTGATCGACGGTGACCTGACGCAAATGATCGGGTCTCCGGTCGAGCGTGGCAAAACCTTGTTCGAGATAGCGCCGCTCGACCGCTACCGCGTCGTCCTGCATACCGACGAGCGCGACCTGAGGTTCGTCGCCGTCGGGCAGCAAGGAAAGCTGTCGCTGGCCGGCATGCCGGCCGACCGGGTGCCGTTCACCGTCACGCGCATCACCGCCGTTGCCGAGACCAAGGACGGCACCAACCAGTTTCGCGTCGAGGGCCGCCTGGACCACACGCTGGGCCAGGCACTTCGGCCGGGCATGGAGGGCATCGGCAAGGTCGATACGGGACCGCACCGCCTGATCTGGATCTGGACGCACAGCCTCACCGATTGGCTGCGTCTGGCCGCCTGGAAATGGTTGCCGTGACCCATGGCTGAGACAGAGCGGTTCCTCAGTTCGAACTGGTATCGCGTCGCGGCGCTGAAGCCCCGGCTGCGGGAGCACGCGGTGGTGCGCATGCATCGCTACCGCGGCCAGCCCTGGTATGTGATCAGCGACGGGGTACAGAACCGGGTGCACCGGGTTTCGCCGGCTGCCTACGTGCTGGTCGCCGCGATGGACGGCACAAGAAGCCTCGACAACATCTGGTCCGATGCCGCTGTTACCCTGGGCGAGCACGCGCCGACGCAGGACCAGGCGATTCAGCTGCTGGGACAACTGTATCGCAACGACCTTGTGGCAGGCGACGTGCCGCCGGACGCGGGTGAGCTGTTCGAGCGCCGCGGTCGGCTGCAACGCGGCAAGGTGCTGCAATGGCTGCTGAACCCGCTCGCCTTGCGCATACCGCTGGTGGATCCGAATGCGTTCCTTGGCAGCACGCTCTGGTTGGTGCGTCCATTGGTCGGGCCGCTCGGGGCGGTGCTGTGGCTCGCGGCGGTGCTGCCCGCGTTGTTGCTGGCGGCGCAGCATTGGCCGGAACTGACGCAGAATATCAGCGACCGCGTGCTGCCGCCGCAGAATCTGCTGCTGATCGGCGCGATTTATCCGGTCATCAAGCTGCTGCATGAACTCGGGCACGGCTACACCACGCGGGCCCACGGCGGCGAGGTGCACGAGCTGGGGATCATGCTGCTGGTATTGCTGCCGCTGCCCTATATCGAGGTCAGCGCCGCAGCCGGGTTCCGCAGCAAGTGGACAAGGTGCCTGGTGGGCGCATCGGGCATGATGGTCGAGATCTTCATTGCCGCGCTTGCCATGTACGTGTGGCTGGCGGTCGAGCCCGGCGTGCTGCGGGCGGTGGCTTTCAACGTGATGCTGACAGCAAGCATCTCGTCCGTGCTGTTCAACGGCAATCCGCTGCTGCGCTATGACGGCTATTATGTGCTGGCGGATGCCGTCGAGGTGCCGAACCTGGCGCAGCGCGGCGGACAGTACTGGTCATATCTCACGCGCCGCTACCTGTTCGGGACACCGCAGAACGACTTCGCCGCCACAAGCGGAGAGCGCGTCTGGTTCCTGCTGTACACGCCATTGGCGATGGGCTACCGCGTCGCGGTGACGGTCGGCATCGCGCTGTTTCTCATGAAGCGTTATCTGGCCGCGGGCATCGCCCTGGCACTGTGGGGCGCCGCGACCGGCATCGCGCTCCCGGTGTTGCGTGCGGTATGGTCGATCCTGACCTCCAACGCCTATCTGCGCAGACGCGGCCGAGCGGTTGCGGTCACGGGCGGATTGATAGTTGCGGGAGCCGCATTGCTGTTATGGGTGCCGGCGCCGCTGCATGTGGAGGTAGAGGGCGTCGTCTGGCTGCCAGACGATGCGTTCGTCCGCGCCGGCACCGCCGGTTTTGTCCAGACCTTGCGGGCCACTCCCGGCATGCGGGTCAGGCGCGGCGACGTGCTGTTGGTGAATGCCGATCCGGAGCTGCAATCCAATCTGGTTCGGCTTCGCGCCAGGGAAGATGAACTGGCCGCACGCCTCGACTCGGTCCGCTTCAGCGATCGCGTCGAGGCGATCCTGACCAAGACGGAACTCGATCAGGTCCGGATCGAGCTTGCGCGGGAGGAACAACGGGCCGCGCTGCTGCGCGTACGCGCCGACCGGGACGGGATCTTCGTGATGCCGGATCCGGATGACGCGATCGGCCGATTTGCCCAGCGTGGGCAGCTGCTCGCTTATGTCGTGCCGCCAGCCGGTGCACGCACAGTACGGGCCACCGTCAGCCAGGAGGATGTCCAACTGGTTCGGCGCGGCGTGCGCCAGGTGCGCATCAAGCTGGATGACCTGCCTGCCCGAACCATCGCGGTGCAAGGCATGCGCGAAGTTCCGGCTGGCACCGACCGGCTGCCAAGCGCCGCACTCGGCACGACGGGCGGCGGACAGACGCTGGTCGATCCACGCGACGAGAAAGGCATGCGATCGCTCAATCGCGTGTTCCAGATCGATCTCGAACTCGCCCGCGCGGTACCGCGCGCGGGATTCGGGGAGCGGGCCTATGTCCGCTTCGACCTGCCGTGGGAACCCCTGGGCGTTCAGCTCTGGCGCCGGACCCGCCAGGTCCTGCTGTCTCGCGTGGCAATCTGACCATGACCGCGCTCTCACTCGATCAACCATATTTCGAACGGGCCGATGCCGCTGAGAACGCCGTGGACCGGATGCTGGCGCGCGGCGCCGGATTCGTGACACGCCGATTGGCCCCATTGCAGCGCCATCGGTTGCGCGGATTCGCTCGCGATGTCGAACGGACCGGACCGCGATTCGCCGACCTGTCCGATGACGGCTTGCTGGAGGCGGCCGGCGGCCTGCGATCGCGCCTGATGCGCGACGGCATGACACGCGAAGCCGCGATTCACGCCTTCGCCCTGGTCCGGGAAGCCTGCACGCGGCAGGTCGGGCTCCGCCATTTTCGTGTGCAACTGATGGGCGGCGCGGCGATGCTGCGGCGCTGCATCGCGGAGATGGAAACCGGCGAAGGCAAGACGCTGACCGCCGTGCTGCCTGCCGCCACGTTCGCATTGGCCGGCCTGCCGGTGCACATCGTCACGGTCAACGAGTATCTGGCCGAACGCGACTGGTCGATGCTGCGGCCGGTGTATGAAGCGTTGGGCCTGAGCGCCGGCTTGGTTCGGCATGGCCAGCCGCCGGAACTGCGGCGGCAGGCCTATGCCGCCGACGTCACCTTCTGCACCAACAAGGACCTTGTCTTCGACTACCTGCGTGACCGGCTTGCGCTGGGCAGGCATCGCGCGCGCGCGCGGCAGTTGGTCCGCTCGCTCGCGGCCGAGGATGTGCAGGCGGGCACGCCACCGCTTCTGCTGCGGGGCCTGCATGTCGCGATCGTGGACGAGGCGGACTCGATCCTGATCGATGAAGCACGCACGCCACTGATCCTGGCGGGCTCCGACGAGCAGGGCGAGGCGGTCTCCGACGCTTTGTACCAACAGGCGCTGGAACTGGTCGGCTCGTTGCGGCCCGGCGTGCACTGGGAACACGATTCGCGTGGGCGGCAGGTGACGCTGACGCGGATGGGGCGGGAAGAACTGGAGCGGCGATCCTCAGGCAGAACCGGCATCTGGGTTGCACGCCGGGCGCGCGAGGAACTCGCGGAACGTGCCTTGTCCGCGCTGCATTTGTTCCATCGCGACACGCAGTACATCGTCGAAGACGAGAAGGTGCAGATCGTCGATGAGTTCACCGGGCGGGTGATGCCGGACCGGTCCTGGGAGTTTGGGCTGCACCAGATGATCGAGGCGAAGGAAGGCGTGCCGGTCACCCGCCGGAAGGCAACCCTGGCGCGGATGACCTTCCAGCGCTTCTTCCGGCGCTACCGGCACCTGACCGGGATGACCGGCACCGCCGCCGAAGTGGCCGGGGAAATCGCGGCGACCTACCGGCTGGGGTCGATCCGGGTGCCGACCAACCGGCCGTCGCAGCGCCAGGCCGCCGGTGCGCAAGTGTTCCTGCACAGCGAGGACCGTTGGGCCGCGGTCGTGGACAGTGCCCAGCGCAGTCTCGAGGCCGGCCGCTCGGTGCTGATCGGCACGCGTTCGGTTGAAACCTCCGAGCGCGTCAGCCGGTTGCTGACCGAAGCCGCGCTGCCGCACGTCGTGCTGAATGCTCGGCACGACCGGCAGGAGGCCGAGATCGTCGCTGCGGCCGGTCAACCCGGACGCATCACCGTTGCCACCAACATGGCCGGCCGCGGGACCGACATCCGCTTGGCGCGTCCAGTGAAGGAGGCCGGCGGGCTGCACGTCATCCTGACGGAATATCACGAGTCAAAACGAATCGACCGGCAGTTGTTCGGCCGTTGCGGCCGCCAGGGCGACCCGGGAAGCTACAGCTGCTTTGCCGCCCTGGATGACGAGCTGCTGTCCGGGTTCGGCCCCGCCGGACTGCAGCGGGCGGCGCGCTGGTTCGCGCAGGGTTCGCGGCCAGCGGTTCATGGCAGGGTGGCGTGGCTGCTGGTTCGCGGCGCCCAGCTCACGGCCGGCCGCCTCAATGCGCGCATCCGGCGGGAAACGCTGTTGGCCGACCGGCATCTCGACACTCTGTTGGCGTTTGCGGGCCAAAGAGAATGACCAGCAACGACTCAGCGCTTGAGTTCTCGATAAGGGATAGGAGTTTCCGATGAGCAGTATCGCCCATGGCGGAACGCTGTTGTTCACAAGTAATGGATCGACGTCTTTGGATTATAACAACAACGGGGTTATCCTCGTAAAGAATGCCATGGAAGAGATGGGGGGAACCATAACCTCCTCCAGCGGCACAGGTGAGGTAATCATCGATGTCGGCGGCACCATCCAGTTTGACGCCCCGGTTTCCGGCAACAGCATAAACTTCACCGACAACACCGGCGAATTGATCATCAAGCAGCTCGGCAATATTGCTTCGTCTGTAAAGATATTTGGATTGCAGGCGGGGGATGTGATCCAGATTCCCAGTCTGCCGGCCGGCTTCGTGGAAAACTACTCCTCCACGACCGGTACGCTGACGATCAGCAATGCGGGCGGCACGACGCTGGGATCGCTGATCTTCGGCGGCAGCTCGCTGCCGTCCAAAGCCAGCGTGTTGAACGCCGTGGTGCCTTGCTTTGTTGCCGGTACGCGGATCGCCACGCCGGCGGGAGATGTCGCCGTCGAGGATCTGCGGCCGGGCGACAGCGTCCGTTTGCACGAGGGCGGCAACGGCGTGATTCAATGGACCGGCCAGCGCCAGATCGATTGCACCCGGCATCCCACCCCGGAGAAAGTGCATCCCTACCGTATTGCGGCACACGCGTTCGGCGATGGGGCACCGCGCCGTGACCTGTTGGTTTCCGCAGACCACGCGGTGTATGTCGAGGACGTCCTGATACCTATCAAACTCCTGGCCAATGGCACGAGCATCCGGCAAGTACCACGCCCGGCTGTGACCTATCATCACATCGAACTGGCTGAGCATGCGGTGGTGCTGGCGGAAGGTCTGACAATGGAGACGCTGTTGCCGGGCACCGACAGGTCATGGGTGGGGCGAGGAACCCGCATCACTGAACTGCATCCCGATTTTACGGCATTGACATGGGAGGCGAACGGGTATGCACCCCTGGTGGTGACCGGCCCTGTACTTGCGGCGGTCCGCGACCACCTGGTTGCGCGCGCATTGCTGATCGGCCGGGACCTGCTCGCGCAGGCCGGCTGAGCGGATAGGGCCGGCCGATGGACCCGTCCGGAGGACCGCGCTGCGATCGGCAGCGCGGGGGGACGCGGCTACTTGCGGGTCATGGCGGAAAACAAGAACAGGTTTTCGCCGCGGATAATGGTGTCAAAACATCGATCCGCCGCGATCCTGTACAGTGGAGAAAGGCACGACGCCCCATGGTCCAGATAATCATGCGGCTCGACCACGATGGCTTGCGCCTCCGAGAAAACGCCGGGGGCGCTCGCCACCACCTCCCGTTCCGCACCTTCGATGTCGAGTTTGATGATCAATGGCCTGCCATTCGGTACTGAAGCGATCAGGCGGTCGATCCGTTGTGACGGTATCCCCGCGCCCTCCACGACATGACTCCCCCAGGATCCGGAGGATGAGGTCTGAAGCCGCAGTCCGCGATCATGCGACCACAAGGCTGCGTGCACCGGGATGATCGCCGGGTTGGCCTCCGCATGGCGCTCCAGCATGGCATAGCTTGCCTCGTCAGGTTCGATTGCCAGCACCAGCGCTCGAGGGAACAGACTGGCGAAATACAGCGCCGAATACCCGACATTCGCCCCGGCATCTATGATGACTGGCTTGATACCGTTGGCCAGCCAGTCGGACGCGGCCGCCTGCAATGCGGCGAGTCGCCCGGGATCGAGAGCGTACTCTCCCAGGCCGAATATCTGCGCCAGTACCAGCGGATCACTGTCACACGCCCGCACACCGATTGCGCATCCGTTTATTTTGACGGTCACGGTGCCGCCAACGCCAAGCAGGCGGCGCAGCGTGATGCTGCTCGCCTTGATCAACCCAGCCGCCCGTCGCAAGCCGCGGATTCGATAGGGCCTGTTTGGCATTGTGTTCCTCTGGGTTCGATAAGGCCGGTGAGCGCACGCCGCGAGAAGCGGCAGATCGCGCTTTCGCGCCATGTTTGGACCCGCATCGCAAGGGATCGCCGTGTGACATGCCGCCGGCATCCAAAATCCGTCAATGCGTTGCAGGACGGGTTGCATGACTGCTGACGACCGCGTGTCGCTCCCGGAGTGCCCTGCCACCGTACTGGCCCACTGCTGGTCAGCTCGTGCTTACTCGCGGTGGCTCGCCAGTTTCTCCAGTGCCCGCCGGCCGGTTTCCCGCATGCCGAGCTGGGGCAGCTGGCGCAGACGGCGGGCGAGATGGACAAGGTAGCCGCCGGACTGCATCCACTGCCTCCGCCGATCCAGCCGCCGCTCCTTCCGGTTCTGCAGCCATGGATAGGGAGGCACCGCCGCCGCCGCCTTCCTGGCTGGCACACCGAAGACCAGGACATAGGCAAATCGCGCCGCCGCGGATCGGTTCGGACCGGCCCAGTGCAGGGTCCGGTTTGTGTGCACTGTGCAACCGCCCGCGGGCAGCGGACAGGCCACCGCCCGTCCAGGATCGAAGCCGCTGTAGCACTCCAGTGCATGAATGCGTCCATCGCCGGAGAGCGGACGGTGCGGCAGCACGTCCCAATCGCCGGAGCTGGGGATGAAGGCCATGCAGCCGTTGTGCGAACCTACCGGCTGCAACGGCATCCAGATGCTGATTTCACGATAGATCCAATCGCCCGGCCGGAAGCTGTCGTCCTGATGCCATGGGGTTTCGGCCCCGGTATGCGGCGGTTTGCACAATGCGTGATCGGCGACGAACCGCGCCTTGGGACCCAGCAGAATGCGCGCGAGCTGCTGGCTGTTGCGGAAGAACGCGGTTTTCATCAGCTCGGGGGCGTAGTTGCGCGGATCGAGCAGTTGCGGCAGCCCCGCCCGAGCCGGGTCGTCGTCCGGTCCGACCAGGTCGAACAGCATGCCCTCGCCGTAGCCGGTGCGGGCCGCGAACAGGCGTTCCAGGATCGTTCGAATACGGGCGACATCATCCGGCGGAGCTATGCTTTGCACGGCCATGAAGCCGTTGCGTCGAAAAACCTGCGGGTCTGCGTCAGTCAGGTGGGCGACGGACCAAGTACCCGAAAGCGCCGTGAGCCGGTCGTCGAGAGCGTCGGATGCAAGCTCGTCGCGCATTTCAATCCGCTACATTCGCTAAGGGTTTCGCGCAGCCTGCAAAGCTCGGGATGCTGTCCTGCGGCGGGTTGCGCGCGGCCTGGAATCCGTCACGCGTGGCGCGCCACAGCGTGGTCAGCGTTCCTGGCGAGGGCCAACGCACGAACCGCTTTGCGGCAATCAAGCCGAAGGTCAGCAGGAACGGCGGCACACCCGGCAGGCCACGATTCTTGCGGACGAAATAGGCGGTGGAGCGAAACCGCCAATACTCGGTGTCCAACTCGTGCCCCTCGCGCACACCGCCGCCCTCCGCGGACAAATGCAGCAATTCGGCCCGTGGTTCGAACACCAGGCGCCAGCCGCGGCGGGCAATGCGCCAGGCCATGTCAGCTTCCTCGAGCAGCGCCGTTCCGATATAGCTGCGGTCGAATCCACCGGCATCGAACACCGCAGCGCGGAAGCTCATGTTGGCCCCCTTCAGCGAGTGGATCTGGCAGGGATGGTTGCCCAACAGGTTCTCGATTGTGCGGCCGCCCCAGGAGATACGCGACCCGGTACGGCGGGAGTTGGGCGCGTTCCTGCGCTCGATCACCCGGCCGCATACGCCGCCGACTTGCGGGTCGGCGTAAGCCTCCAGATGTGCCGACAGGAAATCCCGCGACAGCAGAATCACGTCGTCGTCCAGGAACAGGACGATCGGCGCGCGCGCGCGGGCGAGTCCCTCGTTGCGTGCGTTCGGCAGGCCGCGCCGGTCGAGCATGACATAGTGCAGACGCGGGTCCGGGAATTCCTGGCGCAGCCGCTTGCGCTGTTCCAGCGCGAGCTGCGGATCGGACTGGTCCAGCACGATCAACTCGAATTCCTGCAGCCGCTGACTGAACACCTGGCGCAGCGTGTCGCCCAGGATCTCGTGACGGTTCAGCGTGGGCACGATGACGCTGATGCGGCAATCGCTGCTTTGCGGCGCATTCCGTGCGGCCAGCGGCTGGCGCTGGCCGGAGGTGAAGGGGTACATCGTCATGTCGTCGAAGCGCCCTGATAGTTGTCGAGGAACAGGCTTCTTCTTGCCACCTGCGCCACACGCTGCTCCGCAGCACCCAGGAGGAACCAGGCCAGAGCCCCGGTCTTGATCGACAGGACACTACCTGTGATCGCAAGGGATACGCACAAATAGACTGCGAGCGCGCAGCGATACCGGTCGAACAGCCGATTCTGCCCCGGCCAGAATGCGAGTACGGCCCAGAGCACCAGAGCCGGAATGACTCCGAGCCCGGAGATCAGTTGGGCGTAGCCACAGTCATAGACCGGGCGCCCGGAGGTGGCCACGCCAAACCACTGTCCCAAGCCCCAGCCGGCCAGCAGGGTTCCCGAGCTGTAGAGGCGTCCGCCGAGGGTGTCGTCGACCGGGCGAAGGCCAAAGGTGAAACCGACATACAGCAGGAACAGGACCACAGCCGCCGGCATCAGCAACAGGCCGACCTTGACGCCAGGCAACGGGGTGGCGAGGGCCAAGGCGATAGCCAGGATGGTTCCGACCGCCAGGCGGGAGTCGGCGAGCACCGCGATCGCCAGGCCAATTGCAATCAGTGCCTTGCCGAGGCGCGGATTGGCTTCATGCCGGACCAGGCCCCACATCGCCGCGATCACCGCAAAATCGCCAAGCGAAATCGGTTCGAGGAAAATCGAGGAGGCGCGATGGTCGCCCAGCATGGGAAGCAGTGAGCGGCCTTCGCCCGCGGGACGAATGCCGCTGACGAAGAACTGGGTACCGGTGACATGCGCCTGATCGGGCTTCAGAACGCCCTTGTCGAGATAGTACGCAAGGACGTTAAGCAGCCGCTCGTACAAGGCGGGCTCACACATCTCGAAAACGCCGAACGCGAGTACGGCCACAGCCATGCCCATCACGAGCCGGTCGGCCACCTGTGGCGAACCCCAGCGCCGGCCGAGGGTGAAGTAGATGACCGGGATGGCCAGGATGACGAAGGTCTGCTCGCCCAGCTTCGCGTCGATCAGATGCACGGCGAGCAGCCAGCCGGCCAGCAGGCCCGCGGCGCAGAACAGGTCGGTATCGAAGTCGCCCCAGGCCAGCGGCAGCGCGGCCGCCAGGATGGCGACCTCGACGGCGGTCACTTCGTTCGCGTTGATCGCGTGCACATGCGCCGAGAACAGGCACAGCAGCAGATTGAAGCCCATGCCGGCAATCACCAGCCGGACCGCGTAGGTGGTCCTGCGTTCCTCATGGTCCGCCGTCATGCGTCGCTGCCCTGCACGGGGATCGCGCGCCGGTACAACGCCACGTGATCCTGTGCGACCGCGGACCAGTCATAGGGCCGCGCCGCATCGATGCACTGGCTTCGAAGTGCCTGCGGTTCCGCCAGCATGCACGCATGCAGCCGTTCCAGGCTGTCGGCGGTCCGCCCGAGGCCGTCCGGATCCAGCGGAACCCCGCAGGGCACCTTGCGCAGCAGCTTGCGGAAGGGCGGAATTTCGCTCAGCACCGGTACCAGTCCGGCGGAGAGGGCCTCGACCGCCGCCAAGCCGAAACCTTCATAGGCCGACGCGCATGCGAAATAGCTGCTTCGCCCGATCGCCCCTTGCAGTTCGACGTTCTCCGGCGCCTGCAAATACGTAACGCGATCGGCGACGCCCTCGCGCTGCGCCTCAGCCAGCAATTGAGGCCAGTCGATATCGTCCGGCCGGCCGGCAACAATCAGTTCCCAATCCGGCTCCCGGCGCCGCAGTTCCGCGAGCAGGCCGAACAGTACGCCAATCCGCTTGTTGATCGAGAGGCGGCCGAAGTAGATCAGGCGGCGCTGGGGCGTTTGGGCGGCACAGCCGGCGAATTTGTCGAGGTCAATGCCGTTTTCGATCGTCACGACGCGCTTGCCGCCGATTGCCGCGAATTGCCGGGCGTCGTTGTCGCTGCAGGCGATCATCGCCCGGTAGGCACGCAGCGAGCTGCGTGTCACCAGGTGGAACCACGCGGTTTTCAGCTGCGACATGAAGTTGGTGTGGAAGAACCCACCATGTGTGGTCGCCACCATGGGCTTGCGGTGCATGGGCCGCGTTATGGCGAGATAGTCGAAGAAAAAATCGATGCCGTGCACGTGCACCAGGTCCGCGTTGCGGATGCATGCCAGCACGGCAGGTGCGATCGGATAGCGCCGGGAGCCGGTCCAGCCAATGCGGCGGACCGGTACCCCGGATACCTGCTCGTGGTGTGGCAGCACCTCCTGCGGCCGGCTGAACACCCGGTCGAGCGTCACGACCGAGGCGTCAAGCCCATGCAGGCAGCGCTGGCGCTGCACCAGGTTCATCACGCCTTCCTCCAGCCCTCCGATCGCTGGATGGAACTGGCGCACCACGTGGACGATGCGATGCGGCCGCACCTTGGTCATGCCGGACACCGCTCAGTTCAAATAGTATTGGCGCAGGGAACGGACGCTCTGGCGGTCGTACTCGTCGCTGTAGAGCGGCATCTGGCCGGTATCGACCATAGTCAGCGCGATGCCGGTGACGCGTGCCCCGGCCGCGCGCAAGCGGTTCAGGCATCCGGTGACCGCGGCTCGGCCGGTGCGCTGCCAGCGGCACAGGAACACCGTCTGGTCGGCGATGCTCGCGTAGATCAGCCCCTCCGAGACACCCAGCAATGGCGGCGAGTCGATGATCACCAGCGCGTATCGCGGCTTCAGCTCGCTGATCAGCTGCCGCAGCCGATCGAGGTCCCCGCCGGTGAAGGCACCCGGCCGCGGCGCGCCGGATGGCAGGTAGTGCATCGGCGCGGCGCCGTTGCGGATGATCGCCGCGTCCACCGAAATCTCACCGGCAAGGACATCGGTCAGGCCCGGCGTGCCGGTGCGGGCGATGTCGCCGTTCTTGCGATAGTCGCCATCGACCAGCAGGACGGAGTCGCCGCCGCGCGCGGAAATCTCGGCCAGCCAGTAGCACAGCGTGCTTTTGCCTTCCTGGCTGAGTGCAGAAGCGATGGCGACCGAGCAGGAGCCGCCGCCGGAACTGCGGCTGGCCAGGGTGACCGCCGTGCCCAGTGCGCGCACCGCTTCGGCAGCGGCGGAGAAGGGGCGTTCACCGACATAGCGTCGCATCGGCATGCCAAGCCGGTGCTCCCCCGGGATCGACGGGATCACGCTGAGCAACGGTACCGCGAAGTCCAGTCCGATGCGACCGATATCGCTCACGCGAATGCTGAGTTTCTCACGGCCCCAGGCGGCGCCGGCACCAGCGACCAGGCCAAGCACCAGGCCGATTGGCAGAACTTTCCCGGGTTCGGGGAAGGATGGACGATCCGGTGATTCGGCGCTGGACAGCACGACCGTTGTGGGGGACAGCATCGGCGTGCGGCTGGCCAGTTGCTTGGAGCGGGTCAGGAAGCTGGCATAGACAGCGCTGGCGTCAGCGGCTTCGCGTTCCAGCGCCTCGACCTGCGCCAACGGCGCACCCGCGGCGTTGAACTGCGCCTTGAGGCCGGCGAGATTCTGTTCCAGCTGATGGACCTGCGTCGTGCGGACGCTGACCTCGTTCTTGATCTGGCTCAGCGCGCGCTGGCTTTCCTCCTTGATGTCATGCTTCGCCTGGGCGATCTGGCGGTTCAGCGCGCCGAGCATGTTGCTCTTGTAGGAATTGGCCATGAAGCTGCGCTTCAGCTCCAGCTTGTTCAGCGACTTCGCGAGATCGACCAGGATCGGCTGATCCGGCAGCCGGAGCAGCGCCCGCTCGTCGCCGGCCGAGATGGCACGGTGCAGCGTTTGCTCTTCGGCTTGTGCCTCGGCCAGTTTCGATTCGGCGAGACCGTACTGGTTCACGGCACTGGCGATCTGCTGGCCCATCAGCGGCGCCATCTTGTCGCCTGCAAGAGTCTGCGACAGGCGGTGCTGTTCGCGGAACCGGGCGACCGCCTGTTCGGCGGCAATCCAGTGGGCACGCAGTTCGTTGGTGCGCTGCTGCAGCCAGTCCGCAGTGCGGTTTAACTGCGCCGACTCGTGCTGCACTTCCTGATGCTGCCGGTCGGCGATCAGCTTGTTCACCACCTTGGCGGAGAGTGCCGGATCGGGGCTGGTATAAGCGACGGACACCGCCCAGGAGCTGTCGTTGGTGGACTTCACGGGCGCCACCTGGAGGTGCTTCATGAAGGCCTCGATGCGCTTGGTCTCGCTGCTTTGCATCGACACGCCCTGGCAGAACACCCGCGGCATCCATGACCAGCTGCACAGGCGCTGGTGCAACCCCGGTTTGGCATGTGCATCGATCCCGAACGCATCCACCACCTGCTTTGCCAGGTTGGCGGATGTCAGTGCAACGACTTCGGTGCCGATCGAGCGGGCATCGAGCTGCTCCTGGGCCGGAGCGTTCGGCGCCGGGAAGGGATCGGGCTGCGGCGGAGTGACCGCGACGACACCGGTGGCAGTGTATGTCGGCGGCAGCACGCAGATCAATGCGATCGCCGCGGCGAGGCCGAACAACATCCCTGCTGCGACCATCAGTTTGTGCCGCTTGAGCACGCGGAGTGCGTCGCGGAATGCACCGGTGTTTTGCGGTACGGCGGCAGGGCTGTCCAAGGTGAGCGACATGTGGTCCTCCTCAGCCGCCCGACTCGTGGCGGGCACGGCTGTCTCGGCGGATTGCGTTCAGCATCAATTCATTCGCGACGGCGGCGCCAAACGCGGGCAGCCCGAGCAGGTAGCGCCGCCACAGGCGCTGGGGCTCGATTGCGAGGCGCACGGCCCATTCCAGTCCGCAGTTGGCGACCCAGCGCGGCGGGCGGCGTACCCGGCCGGCCAGGTGATCGATCAGCGCACCGGCGGTGATGCCGACCTTGGTATTGAGCAAGTGCCAGTGGTCGGCCAGCCAGCGTTCCTGCAGCGGCATGCCCATGTTGACGAACAGCAGGTCGGGTTCGGCGCGGTTGATCTGTTCGATCAGCGCGCGGTTGTCGGTCGAGCCCGGGCGGTGATCGAAAAAGCCGTGCTGCACGCCAACGGTTCGGGTGCCGGTCGCGAGCGCGTAGTTCCGTGCCGCGCATGCGGCGACGGCGGGTTCGCCGCCGATCCAGAACACCGATGCGCGTGCCGGCGCGAGACGCCGGCCCAGCGCTTCCGCCCATTCCGGCGGTGTGCTGCGATGCAGGTTCCGGCGGTTCAGCAGCATCGATGCCAGCTGGATTCCAGCACCGTCGCAAAACACCAAGTCGGCGCGCTGAAGGAAGTCGAGCAGCCAAAGCTGGCGGCGGGCCAGCATCAGCATGTGTGCGTTGACGTTCAGCACCAGCAGGCGCTGGCGACTGGCAACCGCGTCGCAGATCTCATCCATGATCCTGTCGGCTGGAATGTCGTCGACACGTACGCCGAGCACTTCGCCGCAGCGGTAGGGCTGCGGAGGCGCGTCATGTGCCAGGGTGATCCTCCGTTGCATCGGGCGTCTTTCAGTAGGCGTTCGTGTCACGAATCATCAGGGCGATGGTGCCGAGGATGATTTTGAAATCGAGCAAAATGGACCAGTTCTCGACGTAGTACAGGTCGCATTCGACGCGGCGCACCGCCTTCTCGGCGCAATCGAGATTGCCGCGCCAGCCGCGCACCTGCGCCCAGCCGGTGATCCCCGGCTTCACGCGGTGCCGCGCGGCGTAATTCTCCACGACCTCATGCAGCGCAGAGCCGCCCGCGGTGGTGCCGGGCGCATGTGGCCGTGGACCGACCAGCGACATATCGCCTCGCAGCACATTGAGCAGTTGCGGCAGTTCATCCAGACTGTGGCGGCGCAGGAAAGCGCCCACCCGGGTCAGGCGCGGGTCCCGGACCTGCGTCTGCTGGTTGGCGAACCGGTCCTCCGTTTCCATGCGCATGGTGCGAAACTTCAGGACCTGAATCGTTTCGCCGTTGAAGCCGTGCCGCGGCTGGCGGAATAAGACCGGGCCGGGCGTGTCGAGCTTGATCGCCACGGCGGCGCAGAGCATCGCCGGCGCGGCCAGCACCAAAAGGATCGCGGACATGATGATGTCTTCCACCCGCTTGGCAATCATCGCCGGTCGGGATAGTGGCGGATCGGAGACACGCAGAACCGGGATGCCGCCTTCAGGGCGGAGGCCGTAGCCAAGTTCGGCAACGCTGGAAAAATCCGGCACGAAACGAACGACGATCGCCAGGGCGGAAAGGCTGCGCAGCAGTGGAATGGCTGCACGTGGCCGCTGGCCGGATAGCGCCACGAATACGCGGCGTATGCCGCGCGAGCGCACGTATTCGACCGCGCTTTCGTGGTCGTAGGGCGAGAATGGGATGATGGCGATCGCCCCTGTCGCGGCCCGGTGGGTTTGTTCCAGCCAGGAGACGACCATAGCGGCGCTGACGGCATCGCCGATGACCGCCCAGCCTTCGGCCTGTTTGGCTGGTGTGGCCTGCGTAAGGGACGCCGTGCCGACCAGGAAAATCCGGTTGAGGATTGTCCCGGCAAGCCCGACCGAAAAGAACACCAGAAACCAATCGTCGGGTTGCAGCGGGCCGTCCGGCCACTCGTGCAGCAAGATCTGCAGCGGGCTGACCGTGGCCGCGACAAACAAGCCGAACAGGCCGGCAGCATAGGTCCAGGACCAGAACGAGGCGGCGATGAGCGCGCGGCCCTTGGCGGGCAAGGCACCGCTGTATGCCTTTTGATGCCGCATCGAAAGACATACCACGAAGGGCGCAAGGACAAGCACGGCCGCTTCCCATGCAACCAAGGCGTGGTCGGGAGCTGTCCGCTGATACGGCTGCTCCGAAAGGCGGAGGAGCCAGGTTGCGACCAGCGTACTAACCATGGCGACAACTGCGTCGGCGCAGAGCAGGAACGCAGCCGCGCCGGCAACCCGGGCAGGACCCCGCCCGGATGAACCGCGCGCCTGTGATGGAAGTTCCAGGGTGGATGTCGACATCACTTGCCTTGACTGCTTATCTGCACGGCCAATCCAGACACGCGTCGCCGCGTCTGAAGCGTGTTCCAGACGAGAACGGCGATCTATAACTAACGATATCCACTATGTGTGCGAGAACGCACTCACGTCCGGCTGACGTTCACGGCTGCTCATTCCTCGGAACCGGTGTCGCATGGCGAGATGGCTTAACGGGCCACCCGGGCGGCGGTAAAGACGAATTCCAGACCGGATACGTAGCGGAGGGGTCCGCCGGCGCACAATGACTTCGAGACAATTCCACCTTTGGCGATGAATATTCTGGCCTTTCCTGCTGCATCGGCTCAGTTCATTATCCAGGGACAACTGCTACGCAGGCGCCGGGACACATTCTGTTGACCCACTTTGAATCACAAGATACTTTCGCATGGGAACCCATATCAGGAATACATTCACTATTTCTCTTTTTGTTCGGCCGCGTCGCGTTTCCTGGCGGTTTGCAGCGTCCCGGGGGCATATCTCGCGAGTATTCTCATCTGCGGCCGACTCCGGCCGCCCTCGGGTTCGATCGAGAAGGGATAGGTATGCCACCAGGCACCGCCGCTCCAGTAAGCACCCCCCTGCCAGGCGGTGGTATGGGCACACATATAGCCGAGCATGTTATCCAACGCCGTGAGACTTGGGGCGTCGGCCGCGCTGCCGAATTCGCCCAGGAACAGCTTTTCGCCATTGCGCTCCGCCCACTGCGTGACCGTGCGCAGCCGTTGCACGCCGATGCTGGGAGAAACCACGTTCCAGTGCGTGCCGGAACCGTCGCTGTCCAGGTACTGGTGGACCTCGAACACCACGTTCCCTTCGGGCCGCAATCCGGCCTGCATGGCGGCCGCGGTGCCGGACGAGATCCAGTGCCAGGCGCCATCCCAATCGATGCCGGACACCAGGATTTCTTGCTTCGCGCCGGCAGTGCGAATTGCCGCGATCGCGGCATTCGCCGCCGCCACCCACTCCGCCGCGGTTTGTACGTGGGGCTCGTTCATCAGCCCGAACATCACGTTGCTGTCGGAACGAAAGCGCCGCGCCACTCTGCGCCAGAGATCGGCGAACGCGCGGTCCGGCGTCGCGCGGCTGCCAACTGGATGGCCGAATCCGCTGCCGTAGTTATGCAGATCAAGATCAACCGTCATGCCGTGACCGGCGGCTTCCCGGATCACGGTCTGCACCGAACGCATGGCCGCCGGATCGAGCGGACCGAATTCCCGGTGCTGCAGCCGTTCCCACAGCAGCGGCAGACGGATCAGATTGAGACCCTGTGCGGCAAAATACGCGATCTCTGCGGCAGACGGATATGTGAAGTCCTGGCCCGCCTTGCCAGGCACCTGCGTGGGATTGAACTCGGCCCCCGCGAGATTGACGCCCAGCAGAGCGAAGCCGGGACATGCGGTATGCGACGCAGCATGCGCAGACTGTGGCTGGCGGCCGGCCGCGCATGCGCCGCAGAAGCCAGAGCCACCGGACAGCAATGCCGCTGCCAACGCCATATGTACCCATAAGGACTTCCATCGCCGTGCAGCGGGCTCCACGCCGGAGAATGGGAGGTGCACCGCGGGGTTTTCAGCAGCGGTGCGACGCACGCCACACACGCTCAACGGAGAGTTGAAGGCGCATGAAGCGTTGGCGCGTTGATTCAACGGCATCTCTCCTACTAACTGACCTGCCACAGGCACAGGGATAGCATGCAGCACCGGGAAGACCGGCATTACCGGGAAGACAGGCATAGTATTCCTCGCCATAACGCAATGTTCGTAAAAGACTCTCCCACCTTCGAGTTGGCCGGCATTCAGCAAACTCTGTGTGAATGCCGAGGCGGCCTGTGAGCCTTTCGCCGATGCAATCCGATCCGGAGGCGGCACCGGCTTTGGTGGCTACTGATGGATTCGCCGGCCGCGCGGCCGTTCGCAACCGTACCCCGCGCATGATGGGATGCCCGCATCCTCCGATGCCGGCCGCCAATCTCGCGGGATGTGCGAACCGCCGGCGCGGACACCGCAACGCACACCGGCGACCATGCGGATTAGACGCTGTCTGCTTGCCTGCTGCTGAGAGTGTATGAAGCGATGGCACGCTCGGTCATCTGGCGAAATCTTGCCTATACCTTTGTCTGGCAGGGCACCAATTACCTGGTGCCACTCGCAACCGTTGCATATCTGGCGCGAGTGCTCGGCCCGACCGGATTCGGCATTGTCGGCTTCATCAATGCGTTCGCCATATACATGGTGCAGCTGACCAACTGGGGTTTCATGCTGAGCGCCACGCGTGAAGTCGCTCATGTGCGCGACGATCCCGTTGCTCTCAACGAGGTATTCTGGAACACGCTGCTGGCCAAACTGTTGCTTGGCATGGTCACGCTGGCAGTGCTGCTTCTGGCGGCGGCGGCGATCCCCAGCCTGCATCCCTACCTCGTCCTGCTGTTGATCGGTTGGGTGCAGGTGGTCGGCAGCATCATCACCGCGGATTGGTTCCTGCAGGGACTGGAACTGATGCCGCGCTTCGCGTTGGCCGGAATCACGGGCAAGCTGTCCGGCGCAGTGGTGATCTTCGCGTTTGTCCGGCATGGAGACCTCGGGGTTGCGATTGCCGCCCAAGGGATCGGAATGGTTTCGACCGGGGTGTTCTGCCTTTACCTGGGTCTGAAGACCGGTGTTGGCTGGCCACGCGCGCTTTCCATTGGCAGGGCATGGCGGCGGATCAAGGACGGATGGGAGGTGTTCGCCTCCGGCGCGTCGTTTGCGCTGTATTCGGACATGAATGTCGTAGCGCTGGCACTGTTCTCCACGCCGCTGGAGGCCGGCATCTTCATGGGTGCCGACAAGCTGCGCAACGCGGTGCAGCGTATGATTTCTCCAGTCTCGACGGTGATGTATCCGCGTCTGTCCTCGATGGCGGCGCAGCGGGATCCCGGGTTCCTGCCCACGGTTCGTACGCTGTTCCTGTTCCAGGGCCTGGGGATGGGGCTGCTTGCCGCAGGACTTTGGTTCGGTGCACCGACCATCATTCCGCTAATATTGGGCAAGGGCTATGCTGCGGCGGTTCCAGTGCTGCGATTGATCGCTCCGGTGCCGTGCCTCGCAGGGTTCAGCAATGTGCTGGGCGTGGAGTTGATGTTGCCGCTTGGGCTTCGCTCGGAATTTCTTACCACCATAGCGGCGCCCGCAATTCTCAGCCTGGCCTATACGCCGCTGCTTGCTCATTTTGCCGGGGCGGCCGGCGTCGCCCTTGGTCTGCTGATCACTGAAATTCTCGTGCTGCTTCTCTCGCTGGGGATGATCTGGTCGCGGCGCAACAGGATTGCCGGGGGTATTCAGCCGCGATCGCAAGCTGTTTCAACCGGCTTGGTACATTGAGGTCTGGTGAATTGGGACCGGCTGCCTCGCCCCGGTAGTTGCGCGAGCTTTGCGCGGCTGCGGCAGGCGGTCTGAGCCGCCAGGTAGTTTCAGCAACAACATATCGTTGGCGCATACCATTCCGGCTGCTGCGCGCGGGGACGGGTGACCAAGACCAGAAGGGTCATTGCATAGTCCAGTGTTATGCCGCTTCCGCGCCGACCTGAAGGCAGCATTCGAGCGCCGCGCTTCGACGAGCCGAACCGGGACAGCATGGTGATTCCAGCCGGGTCCGGACAAGATCCTAACAGCTGGCTCGACTAAATGCGCGATCCGGCGTTCCCGTTACGATATCGACTCATTATGAGCGTGATTTTCTTTGTGCTGGCTCTGTGGCATCCATAGGAACCCCGTTCCAAACGTTCCTATGCCGTTGCATAAGTTTTATTCATTCTCCGTGATCACGGAAAGGTGAATCTCATATTGGAACTACTCCGATAGGCGAATAATATCGCTCACCGCGGACAGCGATCCGCCAACGTATGAATCGGAGCAGATAGACAATGTTGGGATCGAGTACGACCACTGTCAGCGGTGGCATGGACCTGATCGGGGTGAACATTTCCGGCGGTGAATATGGCAGTATCGGAACAGGCTCGCTTGGCACGGACTACCTCTATCCCTCCGACACAAAACTGCAGTACTTCGCTTCAAAGGGCATGACGGCCATTCGGATGCCGTTCCAGCTGGAGCGTTTGGAACCAACGCCAGCCGGTCCGCTCGACCAGTCGCAGGTTGCAGACCTTCAGCACGTCGTCGCTCAGGCAGAGTCCCTCGGCATGGACGTCATTCTGGACCCCCACAATTACGGCTCTGCCTGGGGGAATCCAATTGGCTCGCCTGGCACGCCCACCAGTAGCTTCGCCACCTTCTGGGGCGATATGGCAGCAGCCTTCAAGGGCGATTCCAACGTCATATTCGGCCTGATGAACGAGCCGAACCAACAGACGCCTGCGCAACAGGCGCAGATCGACAACGCGGCAATCTCCGCCATCCGGCAGGCGGGTGCGACGCAGGAAATCCTGGTGCCAGGCACCGACTGGAGTGGCGCCTGGAGCTGGAGCAGCAGCGGTAATGCCGCGGCGATCAATCCCAGCACCATCCACGATCCGTTGAACAATTACGCATTCGATGTGCACCAGTACCTGGATAGCGATGGCAGCGGCACGCATTACGGCCCGGTTGTCGATCCAAACATTGGTGTGCAGCGTCTGACTTCGATTACCCAATGGGCGCAGCAGACCGGCGCCAGACTGTTCCTGGGCGAATTCGGCGTGGCCGGCGATCCCCAGAGTCTCGCGGCGATGCAGAGCATGCTGAGCTACATGGAGCAGAATTCCTCTGTTTGGCAGGGCGCAACCTACTGGTCGGCTGGCCAGTGGCTTGGCTCCTATCCCTATTCGATCGAGCCCCGGAACGGGCAGGACTCGCGGCAGATGAGCGTCTTGCAGCAGTTCACGCCGCAAACTCCGGACCCAACACCGCCCCCTACTCCGCCCGCCACCTCGTCCACGGGTCCGCTGCAGGCCGGTTCTGGTCCAGACAGCATCGTGCTGCTGGTCAGCGAGGATGCCTACGCCAACGGCGACGGCACCAGCGACGCGAATGGCGACGCGAAGTTCACCGTGTCGGTGGACGGTAAGCAGATCGGCGGCAGCTTCATCGCGAGCGCATTGCGTTCGGCCGGACAGGAGCAGGCGGTCACCCTCAATGGCATGTTCGGTACAGGCAACCACACGGTCAGCGTCGATTTCCTGAACGATGCGTGGGCCGGCACGGCCGCCACCGATCGCAACCTCTATGTGGACTCGATCACCGCCAATGGCGCCGATGCCGGTCAGAGTGCGGCACTCCTGAGCAGCGGCAACCAGGACTTCAATGTCGCAGTGCCCCGCGTTACGTCGATGTCGGACCCAGGGAGCGATCCGCTGCGGGCCGGTTCCGGTCCGGACAGCATCGTGCTGCAGATCAGCGAGGACGCCTACGCCAATGGCGACGGCACCAGCGACGCGAATGGCGACGCGAAGTTCACCGTGTCGGTGGACGGCAGGCAGATCGGCGGCAGCTTCATCGCGACCGCGTTGCACTCGGCCGGGCAGGAGCAGACGGTCACGATCAACGGTGCCTTCGGTATGGGCAACCACACGGTCAGCGTCGATTTCCTGAATGATGCGTGGGCCGGCACGGCCGCCACCGATCGCAACCTCTATGTGGACTCGATCACCGCCAATGGCGCCGATGCCGGCCAGAGTGCTGCACTGCTGAGCAGCGGCAGCCAGAACCTCAATGTTGCGGTCCCACACGCCGCCTCGACGTCAGGGAGTAATCCGCTGCAGGCCGGTTCCGGTCCGGACAGCATCGTGCTGCTGGTCAGCGAGGACACCTACGCCAATGGCGACGGCACCAGCGACGCGAACGGCGACGCGAAGTTCACCGTGTCGGTGGACGGCAGGCAGATCGGCGGCGTCTTCATCGCGAGCGCATTGCATTCGGCCGGACAGGAGCAGGCGGTCACTCTCAATGGCACGTTCGGTACGGGCAATCACACGGTCGGCGTCGATTTCCTGAACGACGCCTGGGCCGGCACAGCCACCACCGATCGCAACCTGTATGTGGACTCGATCACTGCCGACGGAACCAATGCCGGTCAGAGTGCTGCGCTGCTGAGCAGCGGCAGCCAGGACTTCGTCATCGCGGCTGGCGGTTCAACTGCGTCGCCCGCAGGCAGCGCAGAAACGGTCATGGCGTTCCAGGGCTACAGCATTATCACCACCGGCGCGGGCGACGACACGATCAGCATCGGCGGAACGGGCAACGTGGTGAATGCGGGTGCAGGACAGAACAGCATCACCGATGGCGGCTCCGGGAACACGATCGTCGTGCCGAGCGCCGGCAGTGGATTTGATGCGGTGTTCGGGCCGGTGCTGCAGAATGGCGACACGCTGGATTTCCGCAATGCGCTGAATGCGACGGGCTGGGACGGCTCCGCGGCCAGCCTTGCCGAGTTCCTGCACATTTCCACTCTGGGAAGCGATGCGCTCATCGGAATCAGCGAGCAGTCCCGTGGCTCGGTAACCGGCGTGCTCGATTTGCATGGTGCCGGGCAGGTGACGATGGCGGCCCTGCTTGCACACGCGATGGTTTGAGGCGTCAGCCGCGGGCTGCACCGGAAAGTGGATTGCAGCCCGTTCGTTGCAGAGGGGACCATCGCTTGCGTGACGGCCGGGGTTGGCAGAAGGTCTCGGTCACGAATGAGTCGTGGGATGGCGGCGCGACATTCCACGGCGTGAATCGGGGCGCCGTCTGCTGTTCGTTGGCAATCGGGGTCCGGACAATCGCCCGGCTGCTGCTCCATCGCCGCCGAGAGCGCGAGTCCCACCGTCCGGTTTTGTTCAGGAGTGGCGTGTCGGGTGCGATGAATCGGGCACTGGCAGGCGGTGCTGAGGCGGTAAGGATGCGCCACGTTCGGGACGGCCGTGGGCCGACGAATGATTTAGGGCGCGTCGTCAATTGATCCAAATGACGCTGGCGACGAGATGAACGGCGGCAAGGAAGTTGCGGGCGGTCTTGTCATACCGGGTGGCGATGGCGCGGAACTGCTTGATCTTGGCGAAGAAGTTCTCGATCAGGTGGCGCGCCTTG
>Ga0187809_10000158_pt1 | contig 45589 bp, 33 predicted proteins | sample NC_wetland_sal_i_8_FD_132415 | JGI IMG/M metagenome (GOLD analysis project Ga0187809, IMG submission 132415) | Wetland sediment microbial communities from Neuse River Estuary, North Carolina, USA - ASW_4 | ecosystem: Environmental > Aquatic > Freshwater > Wetlands > Sediment | place: USA: North... | reverse complement strand
CAGGTTCCTCGTACGGATCTGACACGCCGGTGAATTCCTTAATCTTGCCGGCGCGGGCTGCGGCATAGAGGCCCTTGCGGTCGCGCTTCTCACATTCTTCTATCGGAGTCGCGACGTGTACGAGCACGAAACCGCCGCCGTTACTTGCAACCATACGGCGGACTTCTTTGCGAACAGAGTCATACGGAGCAATTGGTGCACAAAGCGCGATACCGCCGTGTTTGGAAATCTCCGACGCGACAAAACCGATGCGCTTGATATTCAGATCGCGGTGTTCCTTGGAGAAGCCAAGCTCTGACGACAAATGCTTGCGCACTACGTCGCCGTCAAGCAGTGTTACCGAACGGCGCCCCTGCTCCAACAGTTTGACCATCAGCGCATTGGCAATGGTAGACTTGCCTGCCCCGCTGAGACCCGTGAAGAATACGGTCACTCCCTGCTTGTACCGCGGGCTATACGTACGGCGTAATTCAGCAGCTACCTCGGGATAAGTAAACCACTCGGGAAGCTCGCGACCTTCGGCCAGGCGCGCGCGCAGCTCGGTGCCGGAAATACTCTTATATTCTGTGCCCTCCGGGATGTCGTCCACCGGCATGTATTTGTCATGGTCTGGCACATATACCATCATCTGGAATGGCACAACCTCGATGCCGAGTTCCTGCGCGTACTTTTCCGCATTCTTTTGTGCGTCGTACGGATCGTAGAATGGCTCTCCGTCGGAGCGATTGCCCGGACCGGCGTGGTCACGACCGACGATAAAGTGCGTCGCGCCGTAGTTCTTGCGCATGATCATGTGCCATAACACCTCACGCGGACCGCCCATACGCATAGCAACCGGCAACATAGAGATCATGGCCGTGGATTGCGGGAATTTCTTAATAACTTCCTGGTACACGCGCATACGGGTGTAGTGATCCACGTCGCCCGGCTTGGTCATACCGACCGATGGATTGATGAGCAGGTTGGCTTGTGTTTGCTTGGCAGCACGCATCGCCAGCTCGACATGGGCACGGTGCATAGGGTTGCGCGTCTGGAAGGCAACGACCCGGTTCCAGCCCAGCTTGGCGAAATGCTCACGCAGCTCTTTGGGCGTGTAGCGATGTTCTTTGAAGTCATAATGGGTCGGTAACTCTAGACCGGTTAAGGTGCCGCCGACATAGTACTCGCCTGCCTGGTTATGCAAATAGTCTATGGCAGGATGCGCATTGTCGTCGTGGCCGGCGCCGAAGACCAGATTTGCCTCATCTGACTTGTTGGGCTTCCATACATCGCCAACCTCCAAGATTGCCAGGATGACACCTTCGCGGTCGCGCAATGCAACTCTCTCGCCCTGCTTCAAGCTCTTGGCAAACGCTTCGTCCACGTCCAGCGTTATTGGTATCGGCCACAGGGTGCTGTCCGCGAGACGCATATCTTTGCAGACGCTCTCGTAGTCTGCCTTGTTCATAAAGCCGGTGAGCGGCGAAAACCCGCCATTGACCAATAATTCTACGTCGCAAATCTGCCGGGGAGTCAGATCCCAGCTCTTAAAATCCGCGCTTTGTTTCTTTAGCTTTTCAGCTTCTTGCTTGCCCACGAGCAAATCTACAAGTTTGCCGCCATGCGGCTCGTTGAGATGTGGCATCCTTATATCCCGTTTATCTGATATTATCCACTGTAACAGCTAATGCTGGAGTTTGCCACCATAGCCCCCGGAGGTACGCGCACGACTCTTTTTATTCCCTAGGGTTAGACTTACCCAACGGTGGCCCATTTGGATGTACCCTCGCACGAAGATATTCGAGAATAGCTATAACTTAGATACATAGTTGCCCACTACGCTACTTACTGTTACATTGTTACTTGAGTGAACCACACAGAAAGGTTATTTAAGACTGTGCAATCCGCGCAGCCACTCGCCCTTTAAGTGTACCTACAACCCGAAAGGGGCGTTGCCCGATGCGAACGCATCGAAGCAACCGTCAGGGAACCAAACGGTTCCGAAACCTACTATCATCCTCAGCCCTCGCGGTCGGCCTTGTCGTAGTACCTGCGGGTGCTGCAGTCGTCGCTTCGGCGGCGACGGCAATGGCGAGCGAAAGCTACAACAACGCCAGCATCGCTACGCACGCTCTTGGCTACAAGAACCAAAACTACGGCCAGGAGTGCTGGGGATTCGTCCGCGACATGGTCTACTGGGCCAGCGGCGGCACTCAGGACATTACCGCAGCGGCTGGTGGTGCCGACTACTTTGCGCACCTGAATAACGCCGGCGGCACACAGATCACCAACGAGAACACCCTCGCCGAAGGTGATGTAGTGCAAGAAGGCCAGTACGGTGGCCACACCTTCATCATCGTCAGTCACGTCAGTGGCGACACGTTCTGGGTCGTCGACTCCAATCATGACCCGAACCAGCCCGACGTCGTTCTCGAGTACGAGCGAACGTTCACTCTCGGCAGCGACGAGGAAGCGTTCCGATTCGGGACGACACAGTCCGGAGGTGCTATCGCCGGCTCGCTGGATGGTATTCACCGGGTGCCAGGCGGCATCGCTGCCAGTGGCTGGGCGATCGACAAGGACACCAGCCAGCCGATCTACGCGGACACCTATGCCGGAAACGGCAGCCCGAACTCAAGCGTAAATCCGGGTACGCGTGTTCTCGCTAACAGCTATCGGCCGGACGTGGGAGCTGCCTACCCCGGCTATGGCGACTACCACGGTTTCAGCGCCGTCGTATCAGATAACACCGCGGGTGCGCAAACCGTGTGCACCTACGGCATCAACTACGCCGGCACGCCGGGCGGTAATGTCAAGCTCGGCTGCAAGACCATCACGGTGTCGAACATACCCTTCGGTAGTTTCGATACCGTCACTCCGGTTCAGGGTGGCGTAGACGTGACCGGATGGTCAATCGACCCGGACACGGACGCATCTATCTACGTCGACGTTTATGGTGGGAATGGCGCTCCTGGCCAAGGCAACCCCGGGGAGAGGCTTACAGCGAACACGTCCAGACCTGACGTTGCTAGCGCCTACCCTGGCTACAGCTCATCGCACGGGTTCAGCGCCTTCTTTCCCCTTCCGAGTGGTGCGCAAACCGTGTGCACCTACGGCATCAACTACGCCGGCACGCCGGGCGGTAATGTCAAGCTCGGCTGCAAGTCGGTAACCGTTCCTTAATGTAGGTACACAAGGCGGGCTCATCAGCCAGTTTAGGCTGATGTAATGCTTAGCCTGGCGTGGGGGCGGAGTACGGAGATATTCCAGGCAATCCAGCCTGTTGAAAATTCTCTGCCGCCCTCACGTTCGTACTACGCTTACCACCACTTCAAGACCGATTTATTTTGATTAGACGAATTCCGCGGGTACTCATCACTGAAAGCGAATCTTATACCCTGCGACATTTATGAACAACTGTGGACCGGTGAGGTATAATGTGGATATTTGGAGATGTTATGAAAGTTTTTGTGCAAATACCTTGTCTGAACGAGGAGCAGACGCTCCCGCTCGTGCTTGAGTCAATCCCCAAGAAGATTCCCGGGGTTGAACTGGAAGTCCTTATTGTCGACGACGGATCTACGGATAAGACCATAGAGATTGCGAAAAAGTACGGTGTTAAACATTTCGTAAAGCACATCCGTAATATGGGACTGGCGCGATCATTCCGCGACGGCGTCATGTACGCGCTTGAACACGGTGCCGACATCGTGGTCAATACAGACGGAGATAACCAATATCCGCAAGACCGCATCCCTGACCTTATCCAGCCGATTATTGACGGCACTGCCGAGATTGTCGTTGCCGATCGGCAGACGCACAAGATCGAACACTTTTCCCCACTCAAGAAAATGCTGCAACGCCTAGGCAGCTACATCGTCAACAGAGCTGCAGGCACTGACCTGCCTGATGCCGCCAGCGGTTTTCGCGCCTACTCACGCGAATCCCTCATTCGCCTAAACATCGTGACGCCGTTCAGCTATTGCATGGAAACGATCATCCAGGCCGGCAACAAGCGGTTGGCCATCACCAGTATTCCGGTGACGACGAACGCGAAAACTCGCGAGTCTCGCTTGTTCAAGAACATGTGGCAGCACGTGTTCAAGTCCATGGCAGCTATCATACGCTCTTACATTATGTACCGGCCCTACATGGTATTCGCAACGCTTGGCTATTCCCTGCTCGCACTTGGCCTCCTTCCGTTTGCCCGCTACCTTCTTATGTACATAATCCTCAAGCACCCTGGTGCTCATCTGCAGTCACTGCTTGCCGGTGCCGTGCTCCTGATTGGCGCCTTCTTATGTCTGGTGCTTAATATCGTGGCTGATCTTATTCGCACAAACCGCATTTTACTCGAAGAGACGCTTGAACAATCCAGGCGACATCACTTGGATCATATAAACGGCAAGGAAGTACTATGACAGACCAGCCGACAACCATTACCGTGCTCGGCTGTGGCTACGTTGGTGTCACGACCGCTGTTGTTCTGGCCAATTGCGGCTTCCAGGTATACGCCATCGAGCCCTTGCCGGCACGCCTTGACATACTGAAGACGGGACGCTCATTCTTCTACGAAGCCGGTGTTGACCCTCTCATCAAGCATGCGCTGGAAACGGACACTATCACATTTACTGATTCGTACGAGGAAGCGATTCCGAAGAGCTCAATCGTCTTCTGCTGCGTCGGTACGCCGGATAACGCTGATGGCAGCTCGAATCTTACCTATGTATTCGAAGCAGCCGAACATGCGGCAAAACTCATGAAGCCCGGCACGGTATTTGCGCAAAAGAGCACCGTGCCGGTCGGTACAGGTGCTCGAGTCGAACAAACATTCGCAAAAGCCGGCGCGGCTGTACGCTATGTCTCTAATCCAGAATTTCTGGCCGAAAGCTCCGCTATAAAAGACACGCTGTGGTTTGACCGCATCGTGACCGGCAGCGAAGACAAGGCGGCCGCGGAACAGGTGCTCGCGCTCTACGAGACAATTGAGCAGCAGGCTGCTAACGTTGCAAAGATCGCCGGCATTGCAACACCTGCACAAGTCCCACAACCGGAATACATTTTTACCGCCCGCAACAGCGCGGAGCTTATTAAGGTCAGCGCCAACACGCTCCTGGCACTGAAAATTACCTTTGCGAATTCTATAGCCAAACTTGCGGACAAAGCCGGTGCAGACGTAACCGAAGTAATGGCGGGAGTCGGTGCCGACCGACGCATTGGTCGCGCATTCTTGAACGCAGGCCGTGGCTACGGCGGCGGGTGTTTCCCAAAGGATGTCAGCGGGCTGATCCGTAGCGCCGAAGACTACGGAGTAGACATGGAAATTGTCGAGGCCATGAGTGAAGTCAACGCCTCAATGCCGCACTACATCGTCAACAAAGCCGAAGAAGCGCTTGGCGGTATGCCGGGGAATGACACATTCAAGAACAAGAAAGTTGCGGTCCTCGGACTGTCATTCAAAGCCGGCACCAGCGATGTCCGCCGTTCGCCCGCAATTGTTATCGCGAATACCCTTGCAGAGCAGGGGGCATTCGTCCGTGCTTTCGATCCGGCGGCGATGGAAGAAGCCAAGTCGGATCTGGATGAGCGTATTATACTTACCGAAGATATCACAGCCACCGTACAGGACGTTGACGTTATATTCGTCGCTACAGACTGGCCCGAATTCATTACCATGGACATGGCCCAAATCGCCGAGCTATCCAAAGCTAAGCTTTTTGTCGACTGTATGAACCGCTTCGGCGGCATCGAGATCACTGCTACCGGAATCAAGTATATCGGTGTCGGCAAAAGCTAGAGTCTCATCGACCGTTTCGTAGCACAAAGATAATTACATCCTAAATAACCGAACAGCCTACCTAGCCAGACAGGCAAGCTGAATAAATCAGCAATAAAACCGGCCGGCAGGTTTGACGTACCGAATGCTTGTGGTACTTTGGAAGGAGCTGAATGAGGAGAGAGCGTACTGGCTTACTCTGGGATTGCATGACACGAGACAAGAAAAAAGTATCATTTTTTATAGTGGGCCAGCCGAAATCCGGCACATCCGCGCTAGCCAATTTTTTGAGCCAACACCCCGCCATATGCATGGCCGAGCCCAAAGAACCCGGATATTTTGCCAAGGATCATATCGAGGAAAATGAGCAGCAAGGCACAGGTGGCGCTTTTCTCAAAGCTCGGACATTGACAGAGTATGAACATCACTTCTCCCACGGCAAGCCCGAAGAGATGAGAGGCGAAGCTACTACTATCTACTTATACTCGAGGGTAGCCGCTCAAGAAATACACAACTACAATCCAGACGCCAAGATAATCATTATGCTTAGAAACCCCGTAAGCTTCCTGCATGCCTTGCATATGCAGCATGTCAATGACGGATCCGAGGACGAGCCGGACTTTGAAAAAGCCCTCGCTAAAGAAGCCGACCGCAAACAGGGTATTAATATTCCCAAAAGGGCCCCCGCCCCGTCTCACTTGCACTACTCCGAGCGTGCGAAGTATGCGGAACAAATTGAACGCTACACAAGGTTATTCCCTAGGAAAAATATCCTGTTCCTAACCATGGAAGATTTTCAGGCTGACAATAGAAAAGTTTATCAGCAAGTCCTGCGCTTTTTGGAAGTAGACGAGAATTTTGAGCCGCAATTTAAACAGGTCAACGGCAGCACAGCACCCCGTTCTTATGTGCTGCACAAAGCATTGAGCTCCCCTACGCTTAAAAAAACGCTATTCAACGCGTTGGGTCCATATCGCTACTCCAAGCTGAAATCTGATATGACAAAGGTTGTTATGAAGCCAGCCGCTCGGAGTCCTCTGAGTGATCAAATACGGGAGCGCTTGATGCACGAAACGCTCCAGGAAGTTGAAAGAACCGCTAAATTGACAGGGTTGGATTTAGCGACAAAATGGGACTATAGTCCTCGTTCCGCAAGCTAGGGAGCTTAGACAATCTCCCGGAGTGTTTTGGAAATTACGGCGTTGGAATAGTACTCCTCGTAAGTCTTGCGGCCGGCCATGCCTATTTTCTTCAACTTTTCTGGGTGGGACCTGGCCCACGCTACTTTGCGTGCCAACGCTTTCGCGTCCGCCTGAGGCACCACCAAACAGTTTTCTCCATCGACAAACTTCGTCACCTCGTCAACTTCACCAAGAATTGTCGGCACCCCCATGGCTATGAATTGGTAGGTTTTGCCGGTAATCACCTGCCGTGCCTGTGGCGTGTTGCCAAACGGACCACCTAGGCACAAATCCGACTCGGCAATAATCTTTGGCAGCTCGGCAAACGGCACGAATTTCTTGTAAGCTACATGGGCACCATTTGCATTAGCCAACCTAACCGCTTCTTCGGTAGAATCATCCCCGCCGATAATGGTAAGAGTTATTGCAGGATCCTCTCCAAGTACCTCAGCCGCTGCCAATATGTATTGCAATCCATGGAGAGGCGTCATCTTTAACCCGTAGAAAAACACCTGGAACGTACCATTACTCTTTTGCTTTCTTGGCAACGGCTTAAATAATGTTTCATCCGTACCCACCGGAATAACCCGGTACTTTTCGTAAGGCACCCGACTAATGTGCGCAGAAACGCGGGCATGTATTTCTGTATCGGTCAGTATGTATTTGCAGCTTCGAAGCCAGAACCGATAAAAGGGCGATGATGCTTGCGCCAGGATTTTGAACAGCTGCGTGCGTGCGGTCTTACGGTGTCCTTCTTGAGTAGCCCAGGCTAGCGGGACTATAAACTCATCAAAAACTACTGGCTTCGGCCATGCAAGAATCAATAGAAATGGCAGTACCTCTTGTCCTCTAAAGGCTAATAAGTACATATCGGGACGGACTCTCAACCGAGTCCATAGTATCCGTAATAATACCTCCGGATAGCGCATCAGACCACGGTGGTGGTTTTTTATGTCTATCAATTCGATGTCATCGTTGGCAGACAGGCCGGCGCGCAAGGCGCGTGAGCGTACATAATCAGGATCAAAATAACAGGTTACGAGGCAGACCCTTGTCATTCATTCGCTTTCGTATCGGTGATATCGAGCAAGCCCCGACTGAATAATATCCACCCTAAGCCAATAACTAGCAATTGCATCGGCCGGTCGACCAGCGAGAACGCCACAACCTGCCGGGGTTTGATACCGGTTATTGATGATATGGCCGCATAAACGGCTTCACGTATGCCAATGCTGCCCGGTGTTACGTTAAACAGCAAGCCCACTACGCCCAAGGCTGCATAAATTAGAACGGTCGAAAGCGTTGGACGGATATGGAGGTCTTCATTGCCCCCCAGTAGGCTAGACCGCCGCACAGTGTTGCAATGGTCGACCAAACCCCCATGAGCAACATCGACTTCTTATCGCGCCGAATCATGAGCCAGCCCTCTTCCATAACCTCCAGCTTAGCCTGCAGCTTCTTAATCCATGCAGCGTTTGCTGGAATTTTATTTATTAGTCTGATAATAAAGTGGCCGCCAAGTATGAACGCCAGGCTGCCGAGTATGCCACACAAAAAAAACGCGGCCACTACTTGGCCTACGTGCCTATGTATAGCGACCGGATCCAAGAGGATGCCGACAATTCCTATCGAGAAGCTGGTCAGGAAGAATATCAGATAGTTCCCATAGATAACGCTTACAAAAGTAGCGAATGAGATTTGGTGCTTGTTTTTAAAATATACCGCCTTCAGGCCAGCACCGCCAACAACGGGCGTAAAGAAGTTAACGAAACTCGAAACTATAGTAACCTTGAAAATCTCTGAGAACTTCAGGTCTTTCTTGATTGGCGTGATGTTAGCCTTGAGCGTGAAGGCATTTGAAATTTGTATGCCTATCTCACCCAATAGAACGACAAACACATAGTCTAAATCTATATGTCTAAATTGATCGAACAACGCATGGTGGTTCAAATATATATAAGCAATGAGTAGCAGAGTTATGCCTACGCTGATGATGGTCCTGACGGTTTTGTTGGCCTTCATCCCGAGCGCCCCATAAGCACCATGGACAATCCTCGGCCAGTGCCCCGAAGGTAGCTGCCCCAAGCATTTGGTTTTACTAGCAGTATCATGTTCAAGGGTAACTTAATGAAAACCTGAGCCAATATAAAGCCGACTTTTTTGAATGAAGTGAAATTCGACGCCAGCAAAATACTATTCCTCGCCACGTAGTAAGCGGGGATTTTATTCCATTTCTTATGACCACCCTCGCTGGTTGAGCCGGATTTCTTGTGGTAGATCCGGGCACTAGGCACCACGTACGGGTAGTAGCCAAGCTTGCGAGCCTTCCAACTCCAGTCCAGATCTTCATAGTAGGCAAAGTAGCGATCGTCAAGGCTGCCGATTTTCTTTATCAGCTCCGTACTGATAAGCAAAGCGGTGCCGGGCACGTAACCAGTCTTGAATGGTTCTTTTGGTATTTCTGCATCGTCAGCAGTCTTACCCTTGTACAAGTGCCGTATGATACCTAGGGTGACCTTAGCGCCTGCAAACCAGAGCCGTTTACGGTCGGTGTACAGAATGACTGGAGAAACCATGCCTGCGTCAGGAGTCTTCTCGTAGAAATCAACTACTTTGGACAAGAAATCTTCAGTGACTATCGTGTCATTGTTGAGTAGTACGACGTAGTCCGCTCCGGCTTTCAGTGCTTCATCAATCCCTTGGTTACAGCCGCCGGTAAAACCAAGGTTCTCTTTGTTTTTTATAAGTCCCACCTTAGGAAAATGCTCCCTAATGGCCCCCGCCTGTCCGGCCGCTGATCCATTGTCGATGACGACGACGCGAAAATTCGAATAGGCAAGCTGGTAAACAGAACTTAGACACGCCAAAGTATCGTCAAGTCCATTCCAGTTTAGGACAACGATGCATACCTTAGGCTCTTCAGGTCTATTTTTATTTGCCATTGCACTAGTTTCAAGAAGCTGCTTTCAGCATTATACCTTAAAAGCCATCCCCTCGGTAATAAAAATAGGGTCCCGAGACCTGACGTAGCTTAGCCACCCTTAACCAGAGGGGAGAGAAGTTTCTTAGCGGCATGGTTTGCCTTAATAACCGTAGAGTTATCCCAATACCAAGAGTCTTGGCTCGGCAATATATGACCGACTAATCCTCCCCCCTGTGTGAAAAGTAGCAACATGAATATGAGACAAGCCGCCCTCACTTTGCGATAATTGCGTAACACATCACTCGCGGCATACGCTACCATAATGATAAAGATGGGCAAAACCGGCAAAATGTAACGTACCTGATTTGCGTAGGCAGCATGAAGATTGTAGTAGCTTTGCACGTTTACTAAATAGACTACAGCCGTTAGCGCTACTGATGTCACCAGTAAGAAGTACCAGCTGTCATTCTTTCGTAAAGAACGCCAAGCGTACGCAAGGACGCCAATACTCGCTATAGGTAGGAAATACATTAGGTTATACATGATAGGAAGGCCTGGATTTGCAACCGCCCCACTCGGTGTGTTTGCTCCTGTCATTAAAGTAGTATCCTCCATAGAAGCTATCCACTCCTTAGTGTAATCAGACAGGGTTAGCACAGGCCTAGTTTGTCGTGTGGCAAATGCGACGATATTCCTTCTCTCCAAACCGTCAGAGAGGCAGCGTTGTCTGCCCATAGTCGCCGTACACGAAGGTGAGGGCGTCTTATATCGCACAATGTTCTGAATGTACAGATTAGAGAACAAACTCACCGACAGCAAGACACCTAGCGTAGACAAGCCGAGGAATAACTTGTTCGTTTTTTTAGTTGAATTATAGATCTCTTCTAGAAGCTTCTTGCCGTGTCGCTTTGTCAGTATAACAAGGAGGTAGAGAATGCTGGCAGTAAAAATGGGCAAGAAGCTAAATTGCACCAGTGATGCGAGGCACCCAAGTATAATCAACGCCGTCACGTTTCGCCATGTAATATGATCACCCAGCACTAGCCTTACGCACGCCAATAAGTACAACGCCGCTAACGGGAACAACAAGTTATCGTAGTTGATGGTTGCTGCTAAAAATGGCGTTATTGGTAAAAGTGCAAAAAACAAGAGAGCCACATTAATATACACCTGCTTCATACCCACCCTACGAAACAGCCGTGAGTAGATTACGAATCCGCTGCCCGCCATTGCGATATTCAGCACCCTTAAGAAAATCACTTGCGCTGACTGGCTTGCCGTAAATGCCTCTATGAGACGATACGGCCAACTCATCACATAGTGGTACAGGAGACCTTGATGAGCTAAATCGCCATACCCGTCATATGTCTTTGGTTGGTTAGTAATGAATGGCAATAACTGGTGGCTAAAAATTTTAATAATACCAAAATGGAACTGCTCATCGTAGAGCATTGGGTATCTGAACGATAAGGCTATCCAAAGTGATTCGGACACGAAGAAGGCAACAATAATCCAAAAGAACCTTCGGGAGCTAAGAAATGAAGTAAACTTGTGCATTCTAGTTACTGGTGACCCTTATTCTCCTACATTGTACCATCGCAGTGAATGCTCCTTTGACTATGTCTCACATTGTCCGGCTACCATTATTACACGTTTGTTTGTGCCTACCACGAATCATGTGTTCCCGTTGCAAATATTACCTATGAGCCGCACTCTCCAGTATGTTGATTTTGCTATAATAGAAAGTGCATAGGGTAACTTTTTGATAAATTAGTGGATAAATACAAAAATGCTTAATCAATCTAAGAATCATTCCAATAAGGCCCCCGGTTTACGTCGCTCTACACTAATGATAGCACTTGCGTTAATTGTCGTATTCCTAGGAGTTTGTGCTTTTGTGCTAGTCAAGCACTACACAGATAAGCCAAAAATTACCAAGACACAGAATGGCGCAGCAATCTCGAATCCAAACGTTCCCGGAGGAGATATCTCAAAAGATAGCGCTCCGGGCGCCAGCACACCCCCCTCTAACGGCATCAGCAACTCTAAGGATGGGACCGCAAATGAGCCAGGCTCAGCACCCAGCCCCGATACACAACCCGCAAAGCCCATTGGCGATTTCGTGAGCAGCCATCAGGCTGCGCTGGGGACGCCAGAGAATTCTACATGCACTACAACAGCCGGGACTAACTGCCAAATAAAGTTTACATCTGGAAGCGTCGTCAAAAGCCTGCCTGTTCAGGATACGAACAGGGATGGCAGTACATCGTGGGATTGGACGCCACAAGAGATTGGCTTAACGGCCGGGCAGTGGGAAATCACAGCTATAGCGACAAACAAAACCTTAAGCGCGGCTACCACTGATAGTATGCCGCTGACGGTACAATAGATTATGAAAAGTAAGTTTGCAGCATTGTTCACACTCGTACTTGCCTCCACCCTACTAGCCCCCGTCGCCCCTGCTCATGCAGTTTCTGTTAACTATAATCATCTTATTGATAACGGTATCTTTGACAACTCATCAGCTATGTCAGCTTCACAAGTAGATAGCTTTCTCAATGGGTTTCAAAATAGTTGTATTAGTAGCAATAGCACATTTAGAGCTCCTGATCCTACTGGCTACTCACCTACAAACGGTTATATATATGGGTCCAACGTGACTGCAGGAAGAGTAATCTACGATGCCGCAAATGCATACCAATTAAATCCCCAGGTACTGCTAACTACTCTGCAAAAAGAGCAGAGCCTAGTGACAGGTAGTGCGGGATGTGGGACTTTGGCATATTCGGCCGCCATGGGGTATGGCTGCCCCGACGCAATCACTGCCCATAGCTACACTGGCGTCAACTTATATACAAAGGATGGCAAGACAGTTACGTCCGTTTCGGGCACATGCGTGACCAGTAAGCTTGATGTAGGATTTTCTCAACAAGTTATTCATGCGGCATGGCTTCTTAAGTTCGACCGCATGCGCTCAGAGGGGAACGTAACCTGGGCTATTATAAAAGGCAGTTGGGATAATAGCGACGACCCTAGTACATGCTATAACGGTTACATGACAGAGGGCACATTTCAGCGTTGCCCAAGCGGCTCTTCCGCACCCTACGACGGGTATGCAACCATAGACAGCTCATCTGTGCACATGGATGATGGTGCGACCGCAGCATTATACGATTACACACCGCACCTATCTGGTAACAATCATTTCGTCACCATATTCTCCACATGGTTCGGCACTCCCACCATTGACGTATTTCCTTGGGAGGTCGTAGAAGAGTCTGGAGGTGACGGTAAATACTACTTAGTCGTAGGGAATACGAAACGATGGATACCTACAAGCCAGCTATACCAAGATTGGGACTTAAATACTGTACCGGTTCAAACTGTCTCTTCCAGTTATTTTAATAGCATACCCACTCTACCCAATCTAGGAAGAATAGGTGTACTGAAGACTGGGCAATATGTATTTGTGGATAATGGCCACAAATGGCTGCTGGGTGATAGTAATCACACGGCAGACTGGGGCGTATCGCAGGCAGACCTAGTGGCAGCGTCACCCCTCTATAGCCTACTAAGCAATATGCCCACTTACGGCACAGTCAACCAGTACGTTAAAGATGCATCGACAGGGAATGAGTATCTAATGTCCGGAGGGGTACTATTGCCCATAAATTCGTCTTATCTGTCCAGGTGGAATATCGGATCGCCTACAACACTCACTTCGACCGCAACCGCCGACTTCACTACAGGAGCAAGCATAGGTTATGAGATTACTTTCTCGGGACGAGATTTCATAGCCGACTCTGGTAGGCTTTTAGAGATTACCCCGAGTACGGGGTCAGCGTACCAAGGTATAGCTTCAACCTTTGCCAGTGTTACCCCGTACTTAGGGTCGCTGTTTGCAATTAGTACTGCAGGCAAGGTAGTAGAACCGAGTAATAGCAACCAGTGGTACTTCTTGCTTGGCGGCACGGCTCATTATATCCCCAGCACCGACATTCTCAGGGATTGGGGCCAGCCAGCTAAACCTCAGTCCATCAGTGGCGCCCTCTTCGCTGAATTTACTACATCATCAGTGAATTTAAGCCCCCTGATCCAGGACACTGCAAACTCTCAGTACTACTACTTGGACGGCAATTCGATGCACAACGTTCCCTCTAGTATGCTAAATACTTGGGTCTCCAATGATAATGCTATGCAAGTAAACTCTAGTGATTTAACGCAATCGAATGGAGCGGCATTTAACTCTCCCTTGTTCCAAGTCATCGGCACACCCAATCTCTACACTATGGTCAACGGCCAGTACTACCACATACCGTCGCAATCCGTTTTGCAGAGCTTAGGCTACCCTAACACGTATAGTCTCGTAGAATTAAGCCCGGCAATATTCTCATACCTTCAGTTTGCAGGGACTGCCCATGAGTATATGCTTAACTCAGGGACTACGTACTATCTTCAAGGGGGTAAAGCCTACCCTATAAGCAGCTCAGCCGTAGGGGCATGGACGGACGGCAGCAATGTATTAAACTACCTAGGCAATGATTTCGCCCAGAGGTATAGCGTGCAATCCACATCCCTAACTGCCCTCGTTAACGATACCTCCGACAAGAAGTGGGTCATTAGCAATGGTTCCGCGCTTGATATCTCGAAGTATGCGGATGCATACAGCTTTGCTTCCTTCTCACCTCTCGATTCTTCGTCGCTAAGTAAAGCAGGCGCTGCGTCCTTCCTTGCAAAGTCTCCGAGTGATGGGAAACTATGGTTGATTACGAATGGATCAAAACAATGGCTGACTAGCTGGACTGAGTATAGCAGCTTCGGAGGAGGTATGATCCCCTTGACGATCCTCAACGATTCATTACTAAACTCCATTCCGGACGAAACCCCTAGCAATGGCCCATCCATTATCATTCAGACTGGGTCATCTGGACTTAAATTATTGGTGAGCGGAAAATATTACAGCTTTCCGGATAGCAGTACCCTTACAAATACAGTAACCGGCAATCCCATCACAAATGTATCAAGTTCCATATTCTATACACTCAACAAGCAGGCAGGCATAATGAGTAGGCTTATTAGGGATACATCTAACGGTAAGATATACTATCTTGAGAGTGGTAAAAAATGCTGGATAACCAGCAACCAGGCGTACCAGAATTATAAATCGTTACGCCTTATCAACCTTCCCGATAGCATAATAAACTGGTTCCCTAACGGTAGCCCAATTAGCTAAGGATGGAAAGCTATGAATAGAAGGGAGAAGATTCTCCACAAACTCGACCTCACCGGTGAAGGGTTAGAGATAGGACCACTTTGCTGGCCGGTACTACAAAAAGACGAGGGGAAGGTACAATACGTCGACCACCTTACACGTGGGGCGCTACTGAAGGTATACGCCGACGATAAAAGCGTGCCGCCAGACCAGATAGTTGACATAGACTATGCCCTAAATGGCCGTACGCTACATCAAACCGTTCCTCAAAGTAAGCAATTTAACTACATCATAGCATCTCACGTCATGGAGCACGTACCTGACCTGGTGCGTTGGTTCAACGACTTATCCTCGGTGTTGAAAGTAGGAGGCGTCATATCACTTGCCGTTCCGGATAAACGGTTTACATTCGACATTGATCGCCACCCGTCTTCGCCAGCTGATGTCGTAGGTGCGTACATTGACAATCTCGCTAAGCCGGCATCGGCAACTATACTTGATTATGCCACTAACTATCGGATGCATGTTGACGCAGGTCAGGTGTGGGCAGGAAACCTTTATCTTGGATCAACTGCGCCGCATCGTTATTCTTATACCCAGGCACTCGACTTATGCGATGCCAACAAGAAGCATTACGTGGATACACACTGCTACGTGTTCACTCCCCATAGTTTTATAGAGATACTGAGAGTTCTTATTGAGCTTGATCTGCTTAGATTAAAGGTTGTGTCGTTTTTTGACACTCCCGAGAACCTGTACGAGTTTTATATTTCATTGCAAAAAATGCCAAAAGCAACGAGCAAACGAGACTTACTTGAGAGCCTACCAACACTATCTCGGAGCCCATATCCGAGAGAGCTTGAAGCCAACATTAAAAACCTCGAAAATGAGATAACGAATCTTCGAAACACCACCTTAGCACAACACCGAGAGCTACAGTTCGTACTTCAGTCTAAGTCTTGGAGGCTTACTCGGCCGATTCGCTATGGGGTAAGACAAGCCCGCCGCATCAAGCGGAAATTACGCCAGCATACATTAGGTTAGAATCATGTTTATCACCGCTGCCGAAGTATTCAATCGTAAGATCGTGAATATTAGCCTTGTCTGCGAAAATGCGAATAGACTTTTCGTTAAACAGAAATATGTGATCTTGAGGTACATATATATTCTGCTCAGACTTCCGCCAGTGGTCGCTATCGGTGTTAGGGGTCGTACCAAACAAGAAAGTATGTGATCCACTCAACTTGCGCAACGCGGTAATAGCTTTTATTGGATCGATAAAATGCTCCAGGACCTCGACCATAGCAATAGCATCGAACACCTCTTCTTTGTCATATTCTTCAATAGTGGAAACGCTTAGATCGGCTTTTAGGTGGCTTTTACCGTACTTAACCGCCCTCTCGCTCGTCTCTATACCTTTTGCATTCCACCCTCTCGCCAATGCAAATAGGCAGAGGTAGCCTACACCTGCACCCACTTCAAAGAAGGTGCCCTTCACCGGTGATTTCATCTTTTCCATGTAGAGGCGTTCAAATTGCTCTATTATCCACCGCTGACCATAAGGATCAATTCGGCCAACGTAAAGTTTCGTATCTTTCAGATACGTGTCGGTGTCTAGATAGAAGTCCTGCCCGCGAATGGGGTCAACGAATATACCGGTACAGTGCTTGCATCGATAATAAGTAAATTCACCCACCTCAAGAAACTTAGTGTGGGCCTTTTTCCGGCATATGAGACAGGTTGGGTTTTTGGCTGTGAGCATCTCCCTATCCTAACCCTTCAATATCTCATCATACGCATGTTGCTGTGACGCATGGTAATTGGCATAGAAAGTCGACGCCTTCTCCATACCACCTTCAATAATTCTTCTTCTGAGCTTGTTGTCTTCTAAACACCGCTTTATATTCCGGGATATTTCGGATGCTGTAGATTTGGTGATTAGGCAGGTCTTCTCATGCTGATAAAGCTCGTGCCATGTCATATCTTCATACTCATTCACCACTACCGGGCAGCCACTAGCCATTAGCTCAGAAGCCGTCACGCCAGGATGACCGCTAAACATGAACATGAGTCCTACATCAACAGAACGGTAGAGCTTCGGCACTGCGTCGTATGCTATCTTTCCCAAGTTCGTAACTATACCATTGGCGCCGTAAGCAGCCGTATCCCACTGCGACCCTGCAGTAATTATCTCAACATTAGAACCAAGTTCTTCTTTAAGTTTAGCTAACCCAGCCAAGCCAAGCTCAAAAGCGTTGCGGGGCATATTTGGTCGGGCATAAAAGAAGACTTTGTATGGTTTACTAGGTACGTAGTATTGATTCTTACGTGGGTGATAGGCGCTTAAATCTACTAGCGACTTCAGTACTACTCCTTTGCCGCCGTACCTCTCCTGGTACATATCCAACAGTCCCTCCGTACCTGCAATTGCAGTAAAACCAAATTGGTATGTCAGCTCCACAAGGGCTGAGATCGATCCCTTTGGATAAAAATTGACTTCATTGTCTTGGATAAAATAGCATTTACGCCCTATATTCTCCGCTTTAGCTAAGGGGAAAGCAGTTGCCCACTGCGTCGCAATTCCGATATCATACCGCTCTTGAACTGGCTCTCGATTAGGCTGCAATGAGATAAAACGTGCTTCCTTCAGCGCCGGGAAGGTACCTACTATCAGACTCTCCTCTACCGACGTATCAGTGTCGCCCTTAAGAATATAGAACGTGGATTTCAGGTTTCTTTTATCGACTAGATAATCCGCAAAACTGAATATGTTCATTAGGCCAGCATATATACCGTCGAATGAGGGCAAGAACCAAGCCACAGAGTTTGGGGATGTAAGTCGCTCTTTGCGCCTGACTATTTCATGATTTTTTTGCAACTCCTCAGCGGTTATGTCGAATGTGGTAGTAAGAATTCTTGCATCATGCTGATACTGATCAACCTGCGCTGCCGTCTCGCCGTTGTCTAGTCCAATAAGCGGCTCGTCTTCAAAAAGTCTCATTGGGTCAGCGCTACTCATGTTTATATTATTAAATCTTTCTACGAATTTGTTGCTTTTTGATCGATGACCTACCTGGATAGTCCTAGCCGTATCAACGTAGCTATCGGAGAGTACTGTAGTGGTAACATGTGGAGTCATGACGAGTCGATATCGGTGTGATAGCCACAGGAAAAACTGGTCAAAACTGCTCTGCCTAGCTTCTGCCGCTTTAAGGGCATCGAAACTAAAGGACTGCAAGAGGGACAATCTTGTTGCAAAGAAATCAGGGGATAGCACGCTCAAGTTGCGCACCCACTCCGCATTACCTATATAGCTCTGGTAGTATCGGGGGTATTTATTAAAGATAGGGAAGTACTGGTTATCTTTGGTTACTAGCCCGCCACTATTTACGATGATGTCATGTTTATTGACGATTCTCCCGCCAGCAGCGGCTACATCCTTAATGGACAACCATCCCGTAAGATTCTCGTACCAGTCGGGCTTTCTTGGAATCCGCAATATATCTAGAGTGAATACTACTGTGCAGTCTGGATGCTTATTTTCTTTTAGTTCTCTCAGGCAATCACTGAATGAGTGTGCAAAACTGCCATCGTATCGTACTACCTCTGTCCCGGTACGAAGCTTTATGATTGCAGGGTCATCCTTAATCTCGTTTCCATCAAGTAGGATGGTAAACTGCGACTCCGGCACCACTCTGCGGAAGTGTCGGATTGTACGCAATGTGCTTGGAAGGCTACTATAGCGAATAAACACAAGAGGTTTGTAGTCTAGTGCCTTCTCGCCCCACTTAAGAAAGACCTCCGTCCGTTGGTGATAGGTCGTTGCTGGGATGTGTTGGCTCGACAAATACTTATCAAGTGCTCTGCGCTGGCCGGCAAGGGCATAGGGCTTAGCATCAATCGACATCGCTGTTGACGATGGAATAACACGCCAGTGATACAGAACCTTGGAAATATGTCCAACGCGCTTAGATGCTGCTATAACACGCAAGAATATATCCCAGTCCTGAGCGCCATCCGTCTCAGTATCCCAACCGCCAACTTCCCTTAACAAAGATGTACGTATCACATTGAGGTGCGTCAAGTAGTTTACATTCAGTAACATTTCGGGAGAGAGTTCGGGCTTAAAGAGAGGGTCAAATCTGTTCCCCCTCCCATCAATCTTATCTTTATCTGAGTAGATAAAGTCATACTCCTTTTCGTTAAGGAGTTTGATATTTTCGTACAGTGCGTCTGGGGCCAGGGTATCATCATGGTCAAGAAGTGCCACATACTCACCTGTTACTTTCTCGAGAATAAGGTTTGAATTATAAGAGATACCTTTATTTTCAGAGAATGTATAGTGCTTGACTCTTGGATCGAGTTTCGCATATTTAGCGATCAACTCTTCGACTTCTTGTTTATCTCCAAAATTACCCAGACAGAGCTCAAAGTGTGGATAGGTTTGCTCTAATACCGACTCGATCAAATCTTCAAGCACATCAACCGGTGGATTGAAAACTGGGGTTAGTAGACTAATCGTAGGTCGACGCGTGAATGCCTCGCTGTGACGGCGCTGCTCTTCTAGCTCTAGTTCATCTGGCTCATTAAGGAGTATCCATTCTCGGTATTTGGCATTCTGCTCTGCAACGCTCTCCGCTACAACTACACCTCGGTTTACGCGCCTCAGAAGGTGGCTCATTTTCTTCGGATTACTCAAGAATACTTTAGCGGCCTTCTTTGAAAGTCCTACTGGATCTGTCTTGATTTGGGCCTTTATAAGTCCGGCAAGTTTAGCTGCACGATAAGCTCTCGAGTTCTTAACGGCCGCGAGCTCTGCTTCAACCATTTTTGCCCTGTATTCGGCCTGTGCAACCCTTTTTTGACTTACTTCCTTGTTCATTTTCTAGTTACCCCTATCCATCAAGTTGTCCATACGCCATCAAGCTCTACCACTCCATGAGTCACATGATCTGCAATCACTGAAAAATGGGTCCATTTCTCTAAAAGATCGAAGTAGATATCGGTCTTGTCTTTATTGTAAATGGCGACTGTAACTGCATATTCTCCAGGAGTCAACGGAAGCTTCGGTAGTGTGTACGTTATCTTCCTAGACCGGGCTTCAACCATATTCTCCTCATTATTAGGTCCAAATACATTAATATTATCCTCATTAAAGAAGGCTAGTCCGCACGCCACAAGTGTATTATCACAACCCTTCTCGTACTCAAGTTCAACCTCAAAGCTAAACTCATCGCCTACACTAAATACATCCGCCTCCTCACCCTGCAATACTGTCCTTACTCGTTTCACTTTAACCTCACCAGAGCCATAGCGTGCGCCATGCAACTGACGCTTTTGGTCGTTGATTTTTATCTGCGCTCCATCAATATTCAACCTCGCGTATATACTTGCTGCCTCGGCCGGATCCGTAAGCGCCAGTTGCTTGCCGCGATCAATAACTAGTACACGATCACAAAAGCGCTCTACATTTCCCATGTCATGCGTAACAAGAATTATAGTCCTATTCTGACGCTTCAACTCACGGAAGACATCAAAACATTTCTTCTGGAAAGCGGCATCCCCTACAGCAAGCACCTCGTCCATCACTAAAATATCAGACTGGGCACGGATGGCTATTGAGAACGCAAGCCTTACTTGCATACCGGAAGAGTAATTCTTAAGCTTTTGATCCATAAAATCTTCTAACTCGGCAAACTTCACAATGTCGCTGTACATTACAGCCATTTCATTACGGCTAAATCCCAATAGAGAGCCGTTGAGGAAAACGTTCTCGCGGCCCGTAAGCTCGGGGTTAAATCCTACTCCTAATTCTATGAAAGGTGTCAATTTACCATTAATGTTCACGCTGCCTTTGCTCGGGGTATAGATTCCGGATATGATCTTCAATAGGGTACTCTTGCCTCCACCATTTTTCCCCACTATCCCAAAGAACTCTCCTCGCTTAACTTCAAACGATATATCGTGTAGCGCGTGCTGAATCTCATAGCCTCCCCGACGACGGAGCCCATTAATAAGGCTATTCTTTATGGAAGAAGATTTATCGTGAGGAAGCCTGAAGTCCTTACCTACGTGCTCAACTTTAATCGCAACATTGTCCATAATAGTTTATATATTCTCTGCAAAGCTGCTTGCTTGGCTCTTAAAATAGAGGATGCCTATAGTCAAAACTAAAACTACAATTAAAAATGGAACGACCATATACCAGCCGCCGTTAAAGACCCGATAAATAGTTACCACTCTATGATCATGCGTAACGATAGCATAACGAGCGTCTTGTATGGCCTGAGCCATAGGGTTCATCAACATAAGCTTCTGTAAGATCACTTTGGGGATTATGGACATAGTATACAAAATCGGCGTTACATAGAATCCCGCCTGTAGTATAACTTCCCATATATACGTTAGATCACGGAATTTCACAAATGCTGCTGATAAAAACAACGAGATGCCTAGTGAGAAAAAGTACACCTCTAAGATAATCAGTGGGAAAAAGATTGCTGATGCATGCAACGTAACGCCGCTCAAAACCATAGCTATGGCCACGATAATCATATTTAAAGCCAGGTTAATTACAGCGGAGATACTGCTACTAAATACTATTATCCAACGAGGAATGCGTATTTTACGGATTAACTCGCCTCGACCAACTATAGAACCGAGGCTCTGCGTCGTCATGTCAGTGAAGAAAGTCCACATCACGATCCCCAACAGTAGATAAACCGGGAAGTGAGGTATCCCTCCGCCAGATTTCAGCACCAGTGCAAAGATTGTATAAAGAATACCGAACATCATGAGTGGGCGGAGTAGCGACCAAGCATAGCCCAGCATGGAACCTTGGTAGCGGAGCTTGAAGTCGGTGCGCACGAGCTCGGCGAGCAACGCACGGTTTTGTTTCGTGAGTACGCGAATCATGTTTTACGATATTATAGTGAAAGTAACGCGAGAAGTCGATGGCGCAAAACATGCAATCTAAAGTAGTTGTAGTAATTCCAAACTGGAACGGAGCGGATGATTTGCGTGCGTGCCTGGACTCAGTGTGCGCGCAAACCTTACAGCCGCATATTATCGTGGTAGATAATGGATCGATCGATGAATCGGTTGCCATTATTGAAAAATACTATCCGGAAGTTGAATTGATCCGTCACGAGCGAAATGAAGGCTACACCGGCGGCGTCAACCCTGGTTTCCGACGCGCGATAGAAATGGACTACGACTACGTCGCACCATTCAATAATGATGCTATCGCTGACAAAAATTGGCTAAAGTATCTGGCGACCTACCTTGATGCGCATCCGAAAACCGGCATTGCCACCTGCAAAATCCTGAGCGCCGACGGCAAGCATTTGGACAGCACCGGTGACTACTACACGACTTGGGGTTTGCCATATCCGCGCGGACGAAATGAAACGGATGTCGATACATACGACTCGGCGACGGACATTTTCGGAGCCAGTGGCGGGGCAAGTCTTTTCCGGGTTGCCATGCTTCGCGAAGTCGGCGTATTCGACAATGATTTCTTTGCCTACTATGAAGATGTGGACTTGAGCTTCCGCGCCCAATTGGCTGGCTGGAAAATCGCATACGTACCTGATGCGCGGGTTTATCACCAGATGAGCATCACCGGGGCGCGTATCAAAGGATTTTTCACCTATCAAACAATGAAAAACCTGCCGATGCTATTTTGGAAGGATGTGCCGCTTGCGCTCATGCCGACCATACTACCCCGATTTACGCTCGTATATCTGTCCTTCTTCGCCAGTGCGATGCGACGCGGCCAGTTATATTATGCATTGAAGGGAAGTTTGCGTGCGTTTGTACTCGTGCCTAAGAAACTCTGGCAGCGGCGCAGCATTCAGCACAACCGAAAGGTCGGTAGCGACTACATCGATTCAATTATTACCCATGACTTACCGCCGAATGCCGATCGCTGGCGTGCCATCCGCGCCAAATGGCGAAGCTTGCGTAGCAAGCCACGTACACCCTCAACTCACTAGTTTTCTGCTCCTGAGGCTATTAGCTTTATTTACAGTACGCCGCGTTCTAGTTTCGAGACACAAGTCATACAGGTAGCATACAGTTACTGTTGTATAATTGGTCCTGTTCAATGAGAGCCTTACTGCAACGCTTATACACCATCCTTGGTAGTCGCCGCTTCTTCTGGGCGGTTCTTGCCTTTTTTATTTTGCAAGCGTCGTGGATCACGCTGTCTGCCGTGTACCCAATGGCATTTGATGAAGACTTTCACCTTGGCATTATTAAAATCTACAGCCATCACCTCTTGCCATTTTTGTCCCAACAACCCGCCGGTGCCAATATATACGGACCGGTAACACACGACCCCTCGTATCTCTATCAATACCTGATGAGTTTTCCATATAGAGTCATTGAACTCTTCACCAAAGACCAAACAATCCAGGTTATTTGGCTGCGCTTCATCAACATAGCCTTATTTGCGTATGCGCTCGTTATATTTCGGCGTTTCTTATTGCGTACCAATGTTTCGGCAGCATTTACAAACACCAGCATGTTGTTGTTCGTACTGATACCTATCGTGCCGCTGCTGGCCGCTACTATCAATTACGACAACCTGACCATGGTGGTCGTTGCCTGGGCGGCCCTACTCGTGGTTGACATCATACCCGCCCTCCAAAGCAAACGCATACCACTTCGCGACATCGGAATCTTAGTAACTCTGTGCTTGCTTGGCGTTATCGTAAAATATGCGTTCCTTCCAATCGCCGCTGGGTGTGTCATAACAGTCATCGCCCTCTGGTGGCATACATTTCGGGGTGATATATGGAAGGGCACAACGCATGCGATCAGGACGGATTATGCGCGGCTGGGTCTGGCGACAAAGGTCATCCTGCCGGTTCTATTCCTGATAAGCTTGGGACTTTTTTCCCAGCGCTACCTGGTGAATTTGATAGATTATGGAGCGCCTATCCCCGCATGCGATAAAGTGCTAACCGTAAAGGAATGCATGTCATACGGGCCATGGGCACGAAACCACGATTTTGCCCAACATAAGCACTCCACCTTCCACGCCAACCCTGTTGTCTACTTGCCGCAATGGTTGTACGGCATGTGGTACCGGCTGTTCTTTGCAGTCAACGGCAACGTGTCCATACCTTCATGGGCACGATACGAATCTTTTCCGCCGCTGCCGCTTCCAAGCGTATCAGCAATCATGCTCACTGTAGCCACCTTGGCCCTGGTGCTTCGCTACTGGCGCAAGATATTCCATGGGGACTGGATGGTAGTACTATGCCTCATGATAACCATCTTCTACATAGGCGCGTTGTTCGCGACTGATTTCGCCAATTACAAGCGTACCGGATGGGCTGTCGCGGTAAACGGTCGGTATCTGCTACCCATATTACTGCCGATTGCGATTATTGCCAGTCGGGCTTGGCGGATAGCGTTGCGCCATCGGCCGCCAGCAAAGATTGTCATGGCGTGTGTCGCCATACTGCTCTTTCTACAGGGGGGCGGCGTGCTGACATTCATGATGCGTAGCAACTACGCTTGGTATTGGCCGAATCATACAGTCCAGTCGGCTAACCGAACTGCTCAAAAAGTGGCGTGGAAAGTCGTAGTTGGCTATTGGCCTATACAGCCATACTCTCCGTAAGGTGTACTGACTGTGGATCGTTTGGGTGCCTGTTTGGATTGCTATCGTAGCTCATGTTCTCGTTAGTCTATGTACGGTATAGTAAAGGCATGAAAAATATTGTTATAGACGCCCGGGAGTGGAGTACGACAACAGGGAGGTATACAGAGCGTCTGGTCAATTACCTGCAAGAGGTAGACAAAGACAAGTCGCATCGATACTTTATCCTGCAGACTCCGAAAGATGTTGCCAACTGGCAACCCACCAGTAAGCGTTTCATCAAAATACCGACCCGATTCAAAGAGTTTACGTTTGGCGAACAAATCGGGCTGCTTATACAAATCATGCGACTCAAACCCGACCTCGTACACTTTCCCATGGTACAGCAGCCTATCCTATACCAGGGCAAGGTAGTGACCACTATGCAGGACTTAACGACGCTGCGTTTCACCAACCCGAGCAAAAATCGCTTGGTATTCAAATTTAAACAGCGCATCTACTGGTGGGTAAACTTTATTGCCGCCCGTAAGTCGGCAGCCATCATTACGCCGACCGAGTTCGTGAAAGACGACGTAGCGCGACATATGCATGCCAACAGCCGCAAAATTACGGTGACACTCGAGGCAGGAGATACCATTGAAGCCGCTCCTGAGCCTTTAGAAGAACTCGAAGGGAAGCGCTTCATCATGTACGTCGGTCGGCCGACGCCACATAAGAATCTGGACCGACTCATTGACGCATTCGCGATATTGAAACAGACACACCCTGACTTGCATTTGGCACTCGTCGGCAAGACCGACACGTTATTCCGACGCCACGAGCGGGAAACGAAGCGTAAGGGAATACCTGATGTGCATTTTACCGGCTTCGTTCCCGACTCTCAGCTCAAGTGGCTCTTTCAGCACACTGCTGCATATATCTTCCCATCATTGAGTGAAGGTTTTGGTCTGCCGGCACTCGAAGCCATGTCGTGCGGCGCACCCGTTGTCAGCAGCAACGCCACTTGTTTACCCGAAGTTTATGGCGATGCCGCATACTACTTTGACCCGCTGAACACTGAAGAAATGGCACAGGCTATCGGCAAGGTCATCGATAGCGAAAAGCTGCGGACTCAGCTGAGCGAAGCCGGTAAAAAACAAGTCAAAAAATATTCCTGGCGTCGTATGGCCGAGCAAACGCTTGACGTATACCGCCAGGTTCTCGGTGAGAAGTAGTCTCGCCTCCCCTGCACTGGAACGATTTGACTTTCAGTATATTCTATTCTTTTGCTGGTTTTATGATGATATGCCGGTCTCGCCCTTCACCGACAGATTCGCTCACCAAGCCGGCTTCTGCCGCTACCTTATGCACTACCCGCCGGTCGGCTGCGTTCATAGGCTGCAAGTCTACTGGCTCGTTGCTCTCGCGTACTTGTTTCACCCAGTCTTCGGCCTTTTTAGCTAATCGGTCGGCTCGTTGTTTTTTATAGTCGGCCACATCGACACTTACCCGCGTAATCTCGTAATCATTGTTCTTGAGTGCATTCGATACCAAAAATTGTATGGCACGCATATTCTCGCCGCGCTGGCCTATGAGGAAACCGTTCAGGTGCGTGGACGGAATACTGAGCTCGATGACCTCGTCGTCACTATCCGTAGCATACACATCAATATTAAGGCCAAAAAACGACAACAAGTCTTCGATGTACTTTTTAGCAAACTGGATGGACGCTTCCATTACTTCTTTCTCCGTTTCTTTTTTGACTTCTTACGCTTCGACTTGGTTGACAGTGCGTCAGATTCAGTGGCAGGCACACCTTCCACCACTTCTGCTTCCTTAATCTTTGTCGCGTCCTTTTTCTTTGATGAATTCTTGTCAGCAAGTGCCTCCATCTCGGTCGTATCTTCCCGAAGGGCAAGCGACTGCTGGCCAAGGGCGACCAGACCACCGATAAACCAGTACAGGCCGAGCGCTGAAGGTAAACCAAGGGTAATGAAGAAGATCATGACCGGGATCAGGAAGCGTGTACTCTGCCCGACCGCCGCATTAAGCTCTGCCTGATCGGCCTGTTTGCCCTGTCCCGCCTCTTTCATAATTTGGCGCAGACCCTTGCTGTCCTTGCCGGTTGGCATGAGCTGTTTGCTGGTGAAATACTGTGTAATCGCGCTACCGATTACGATCAGCAGTGCCGGCCAATATATACCCTTCGGCCCACTGGCAGCACGGGTCAAATCGACCACGCCGAACAACGTATGATCAAACTGGTGAATATTGCCAGCCAAGTGCTTCATCCAGCTAAGGTGCTGCAGGAACGGATAGGAAAATGTGATGAGCTTGTGCGGGTCGCTCAATACCAGCCGAAGACCATCGTAAAGCCCCCACAATATCGGCAGCTGTAAAAGCATAATCCCGATTGAACCGAACGGATTGATACCGCGCTCTTTGTAGAGCTCTTGCATCATCTGAGCTTCTTTTTGGCGATCTCCCTTGGTTGCAACCTTGATCTTCTTAATTTCCGGCTGCAGACCGCGCATCAGCTTGGCTTGATGTAGCTGCTTATTCAGCAGCGGCCAGAGCGCTAAACGCACGACAATAGTAAATATAATAATGGCCCAGCCGAAATTGTGTCCGGGAAGTAGCGCATAGATTGCTACAAGCAGGTTGAATATCGGCCGGACGATAATGGTCGTAAACACGATGGGTCTCAAGCCTCCTTGCCGTCTACTATATCATGTTTTATCTGTTCGTTGTCCGCTTTTTGGAACTCTAGGAAACTACGTCGTACCGGAGAGTTCAAGGTGGGCTGCCTGCAGTTGCGCCAGGATTGCCTTTCGAAGCTGCTCCGCCGGCAAAGTGGCTAATTGTTCGCTGAATACCGTTATCACCAGGTCATATGACTGGTCCACGGCTACCTGTTCCCGTACAAATTCGTATACGCGGCGGCGAATGCGATTACGCACAACTGCCGACTTATGCACCTTTTTACTTACTACCACAGCGGCGCGGTAGGTTGTGCGGCGAGGATTTGGTACATATTTAAGCGAGCAGTACTGCCCGCGAACTACTTTGCCGTTTTTATAGACATAACGCAGGCTGCCGTAACCATGAAAGCGATGCGTGCGACTGAGCATACTGCCCTTCCTAAGATCGAATATTCTTTAGTGAGACAGACGCTCGCGGCCCTTTTGGCGGCGGCGCTTCAATACCGCTCGGCCGGCTTTGTTGGCCATGCGCTTCATAAAGCCGTGTTCGCGTGAACGCTGGCGTTTCTTTGGTTGATAGGTTCGTTTTGGCATGCGTTTATTCTACCTTATTACTGGTTTTAATTCACCTTGGGGCCCATTACGAGCACCGGCCCTGCATGCTCCGGTGGCGTCCTTCTTTAGAAGAAGCCATTCCGAAAGCTTGTGACGGGGTGAAATTAACAATATTTAACCCACCAATTCTAACAAGTTTTCCACTGTTATCCAAATACTTTCCACAGATTTATAGAGAGCGTAGTTGTCTGTGTATAAATTGACTTCTCTCCTCGTATTTGAAAGTATTAGCTGTAAAGGTTGTGGAAAAGCTTCACCCTTTCCCGTATATTGTTAGGTATTAAACGTTTCGGAGGGAACCATGCAACGCGACGGTGGCTTGTGGCAAGCCGTACTGGGTGAAATAGAACTTTCTGTTTCGCATGGAAACTTCGTGACATGGTTTAAAAAAACACAACTCATGCAGCACACTGACGAAGCAATCGTCATCGGCGTGCCGAATGTATTTATAAAGCAACAACTTGAGCGCAAGTACAACGACCTTATCCTGGAAACACTCAGGAAGAACGGCATCGAATCAGTTCGCATTGACTATAAGATCTCTCAAGTAACCCAGGCCGTTATGTCTGAGCCGGAGACCGAGCCGGTCGTCCGTGCGGCAACTGTTGCGCCGCCGACACTCTCCGGATTTGGTGCCCAGCAGCGCAATACCGTCTTAACACACAACTACCGCCAGGGATTGAATGAGCGTTATACGTTTGATAACTTCGTCGTCGGATCCGGCAATGAGCTTGCGTACGCCGCCTGCCAAGCGGTAGCGGCCCAGCCCGGCACGAAATATAACCCCCTATATTTATATGGTGGTGTCGGCATTGGCAAAACTCATCTTATCCAAGCAGTCGGCAATGCGATGCTTTCCCGCAAGCAAGGTGCGAGTGTCGTCTATGCTTCGACTGAACAGTTCGTTCAGGAGTTTGTCGATGCCCTGCGTTTCAAGAAGACGACGGACTTTGCCAAACACTACCGCGGCGCTGACGTCTTGATCGTCGACGATATGCAGTTCATTGCAGGCAAGGAAAAGATCCAGGAAGAATTCTTCCATACCTTCAATGCCCTACACCAAGCCAACAGGCAGATTATTATCAGTAGCGACAAGCCGCCAAGCGAGATTCCGACGCTCGAAGAACGGCTACGTAGCCGCTTTGCCTGGGGCATGACGATTGACATGCAAAACCCCGACTTTGAAACGCGGTGCGCTATCATTCAAACCAAGGCGACCTTACACGAAATCCACCTGCCTGCAGATGTCGTGGAATACCTGGCGAACTTAGTACAAACAAATATTCGTGAACTCGAAGGTGCACTCAATCAGCTGCTGGCGTTCTGTGAAATGCGCGGCCTGACACCCGATATCTCCACCGCGACCGGCTTACTTGGTACCGCAAAAACCCGGCCTCGGCATTTAAGTGCAAAGCAGGTCATTGAGCGCACTGCCAGACACTTCCAAATATCCGTTGATGATATTACCGGGCCGAAGCGCGACAAAGATATTGTCGTCCCCCGCCAAGTCGCCATGTACATGCTACGCAGCGAGTTACATTTGAGTTTTCCGAAAATCGCGCGTGAACTTGGGCGCAAAGACCACACCACCGCGATCCACTCCGTCGAGAAAATCGAAAAGGAATCGCACTTCGATGCAACGATACGCGATGCAATCAAAGATATCCGGGACCGGCTCTATGTGTAGGGCTGGGGCAAAACCTGTGGGTAAGTTGTCGACAACCGGTGGTTTACATACGCCAGCCAGCAACCCGCAGAATAGTTATTCTCATATAGCACGGCTTTTACCCAAACTTTCAACCGGTTTTTTCACCAAGTTGTACACGGCACAGAGCACCAAATACTATCTGTTTGAACAAACTTTATACCCAATTTCCACAGCCCTAATAATAAGAATAATAATTAAAGAAAAGAGTTTTAAAGGAGTGTGTGCATGAAGCTGCAGGTAACTCAGGAAAACTTAAACCGGGCACTTGGTACCGTTGCTCGTGTTGCAAATAGCCGCAACGCGTTACCGATACTCGCTAATATTCTCGTCAAGACCACGAACAACCGACTCAGCGTATCGGCTACAAACCTTGACATCGCTATCACGCACTATATCGGTGCGAAGGTTACCGAAGAAGGCTCAGTAACTGTCCCTGCTCGTTTGATGCAGGACTTTGTCAGCAGCTTACCTGCAGGCGTTATCGACCTGAATCTAGAGGAGAACAAGCTCCGTATCGCTACGGATCAATACAAATCCGTCGTAAACGGCATAGCGGCCGACGACTTCCCGGTTATGCCGGCTATCGGCAGTGGGGTGTCATGGAAGATTCCGGGGACTGCGCTCAAGAAAGGTTTGCAGCAAGTCGTTATGGCGGCCTCGAACGACGAATCCCGCCCCATCCTCACCGGCGTACTTATGCATACAACCGACGGCAACCTATTTATGGCTGCTACCGACAGCTACCGTTTGGCTGAGAAGAATCTCGGACCAAATGAACAGGATGTACGGCTGCTCGTGCCGGTGAGTGCCTGCCAGGATTTACTCAGGATTGTTTCGGACTTTGATGATGAGGTGACCGTAACACACGATGACCAGCAAGTGTTGTTCCAAGTCGGTGATGTAGATTTGGTGGCGCGCCTTATCGATGGAAAATATCCCGACTACCGGAAGCTTATTCCGCAGAAGTTTTCGGTGGAAGCGCAAGTTAAACGTGCTGATCTCCTCAACGTTACGAAAGTTTCAAGCTTGTTTGCCCGCGAGAGCGCCGGCAGCGTGACGATTCAAGTGGATGAAGCTGCCGGAAATCTGAGCATCCACTCTATCGCCTCGCAGCTTGGTGAAAATACCGCGACTGCCGAAGGTAAAATCACCGGGACGGGCGGTATTACCCTTAACTCGCGCTATCTCCTCGATGCGCTCCATGCCTTTTCTGGCGACGACATCTGCTTTTGCTTCAATGGCAAGCTAGAGCCTACGCTTCTCAAAGATCCGGCGACTGACGACTATGTCCATATCGTCATGCCACTGAAGAGTTAGCTGTAGCTACTGGCTCTCTTCTGTTCGCAGAAGTAATAGTACTCCTATAAAATAGTCACATAATGCTTGAGAGTATTCGTCTGCAAAACTTTCGGTCGTACATCGACGACTCATTTGAGTTCAGCCAAGGGGTGAATATTATCGTTGGACCGAACGCGAGCGGCAAAACGAATCTACTTGAATCGGTACTTATAGTCTCCCGCGGTAATTCATACCGTGCGAAGGATGCAGAGCTGGTACGGTTTGAGGCGCCATGGGCTCGCATTGAAGCGCAAACACCGATGGGAGCACGTATTGTAAAGCTGCAGCAGCAAAACGCAGTCACTAAAAAGACTTTCGAAATCAACGAACAAGTATTCCAGCGCCTCAGCTTGCAGAAATCGATACCGGTCGTGCTGTTCGAGCCGAATCACTTGTCCCTGCTCACCGGCTCGCCAGAATTGCGACGCAATTTTCTTGATGATTTGATCGAGCAGACGCTGCCCGGTTTCGGTACGACACGGCGCGCCTATCGTCGGGTGCTCGCCCAGCGCAATGCATTACTCAAGAAAGGCTTCCATGTCGCTGCTGCACAGGTATTCGTATGGAATTTGCGGTTGAGTGAGCTTGGCGGCCGCATTGCAAGTGAACGGCTCAAGCTCATCGAGGCAATCAATGAGTTAGCCGTAGAGACGTATCAGGGCCTGTCTGGGACGGATGCACGGGTGGTGGTAACCTACGAGTCCAATGGCCCACTCGACCAGTATGAGACAAGCTTATTACGCAGCCTGGAGGCAAATCTCGAAAGGGACTGCTTGCTCGGCTTCACGAACGCCGGTCCGCACCGGGATGATATGTACATTGCGCTGAATGACCACCCTGCCGCCGACACGGCTTCGCGTGGCGAAACGCGTAGCCTTATCCTGATGCTGAAAATCATCGAGCTGCAATTGCTGGGAGCAGCGCGCAGGGTCACTCCCCTACTCTTACTCGACGATGTATTCAGCGAGCTCGACGGTAGGCGCAGACATGCCCTCACGGCGCACCTGCAAGCCTATCAGACCTTTATCACTACGACGGATGCTGATGTGGTAGTTAAGCACTTTACCGAGTCATGTAACATCATCCCGCTAGCATGACGTGAATTCCTTCGGCTAAAGGCAAAAGACAGAACCGTTATCCTCCACATTAAATCGAACGGAGCGGTTGTGGCATACCGGGAACGGCTAAGCTACTTATCCAGCTTATATCTTCTGCCCATCGAGCGTGTAGCTTCGATAGTAATTGGGTCCAGTGGCAAATGTAAACATGTGAGTAGTAACCGTTCCATCAGCAGTGATAAACCGAAGTTCTAATGTAAAGGTACTGATGTATGTGTGAGCATCAGTGCTAAAATTGCTTTTCTCTCTAGTGGCGTTAACACAAATTACCTTTTTACTCTGCTGTGCACCGGCGTTTTCGTTGCCGAGCACGCCCGTTAGTGCTTGCTCTATACCATCCAGTGTTGTTGCGTCAATCTGCCATCCGTTCGGATTGAATGAACCATCGAAACCAAGATAGCCTGGCGTATTACCGCCACTATAGTCACATAAACCTGCTAAATTTTGTTGAATCTGGGTTAAGTCTTGTCCGGTGAGTTTCGCTTGGGTTGCCAATGGTATGCCAAGTCCCAGTAAGTCTATAGGGCTGAAGGAGCTGCCGCTTGCTATCTGCGTCATCGACCCGTCCTTATTTACCTTAAAGAAAGTCACATTGCCAGCACTTGCCTGTCCGTCAGCTGTCGGATCTTGCACCGTTGATATCGCGAAGCCATCGGCTACTTTTACATTGCTGACATGTGCATTGGGTGTGTTCTTTTTGGCGGCAGCCGTGGCGCTTTGGGTGTTTTTGTCTTGACTGCTTTTAGGTTGTAAGGAGTGTGTTATTAATGCGATAACACCGAGGCAGGCAAGCATGAAAACCGCTACTACTAGTAGCATTATTCGTAGCTTTGACTTTTCATACCCATTTGATGTGTACAGATTGTCATAGTTTTCATACCCCTCAGATGGATACGGATTGTTGTAGATATCATTATTGTTTCGTGAAAATGGATTCCAGGGCATTGTTTTTCTCCTCTTTAGTTTGATGCTCTCCAAACACTATTCCAAGGGAAGTTATAATATGACCTGATGTATATCTCAGTACCGGTCTGATCGCCAACCTGCCCACCGGAGACTCCGCCATTTTCATTAATACTTGCTTGGACTAATTTGCCGTTGCCAATGTATATAGCCGTGTGATCTGCTGTATTCAGAAGTATATCACCTGGTTGCATGTTCGCGCCGGTGTCCAGGGATACAGACGAGGTAACATCTTTAAAGCCTGCTTGCGAAAGATAAGACGCTTCACTCTCCGTACTAAATTCCGGGTTGGTTTTAAAATAGCCAGCCTCAGTTAAGGCAGCAGCAATAAACGATGAGCAGTCAAAGCTGCCACATTGGGTAGCGCAGCTTGGGTCTGATTGCCACTTCGCCCATCCAGATGTTCGTGTCGGCTGGTCGTAGCCATAGCCATTATTGTTTGCTATCATTACCGCCCAGTTAATAGCTTTCGTCATTCCTTGGCCTGCTACGCCACTACTACTACCACCACCACAAGTACCCAAGGAGATACTTGTTCCGCCCTGCAGAGGATTGCCACCCATGCTTTGAATATTCTGCATCGCTTCCGACAGCGGCATACCGAATTGTGAATTTACAGGCCCTTTACCACTCAGAGTTTCTAGCTCAGCCGTTACCGCAGAAGTGGCCTGAATATATGCAACACCAATACTCCCCAGAGGCAGTGCATCCAATATTTGCTTTGCCTCGGCGGTTGGCATATCGGCTGGCTCGCCGCCATCGGTGGCAGGACCCGCGCTCTTATCTTTGGACTGGGAGACAAGATACTTGGCGTCCCGCGTTGCATTTCCTGGTCCGCCACCTCCGGTATCGCCAGTATAATGGTTAATAAAGCCACCGGCACCGCCGCCTTCATTCACGGTGTATAGATAAAAGAATACAGGCGAAACGCCAGCCGCTTGGACGGCTGCAGTGATGTCGCCGATATTACTCGAATTGATTCCGTACTTCGCTATCGTCGCTTGAGCACCAGCTTGCTTGAGAAACCACTGTTCCACCGTACTATTAGATATGTTCCATGTTGAGGTAATAGGTTCAGAGGCAAAAGTTTTTATTTGGTCAAGAGTATATAATCCAGGTGTGCTACTGGTTGGGGAGGTGTCTGAAGCTGAACTTGTTGTCCCGCCGCCCGAAGCACAAAGACTAGGATTCCAGAGCGGCCAGTTATATATAGCGTCGACATCATCTTGCGAAAGAGATGCGGCTAGAGCATTTGGCGCGACTACCTGTGTAGATACGAACGTAAGCGCCGCGAAAACTATGGTAAGGGTGCGCAGGCTATTGCTTGTTAAGATGATACGGAGCTTCTGTTTCATTGTGACCCGTCCTGGACCCCGCCGAACAGTACGCCTGCCGATTCGGCGCTTCGTTGGATGAGCAAGCAGCCATTCGTAGTTGTGTGCTCCCACTGTCCGGTCGTCGTATTAAATGTGACGGCTTTGTTCCATGCCGGATAATCCTGCTTTGATTGCTGCTCGCAATCGTGTGTGTTCCAATAGGTCTCAGGGTCCCCCTGGAAGACCGGATCATTGTCCGGGATGGCATACTGTTCTACGCCGCCGACATCAACATTGGCAGTACTGGTCGGATCTGCAAAGGCATTGCCAGGATGAAGTACGGATGCGAAACTGCCGAAAAGCTTGCCGAGTGGATTCTCGATAAGGCCGGCAAACGACGTCTGTATTGCCGTACCGAAGCTAAGCGGCATCTTAAGCGACAGCTGTGAAACGAATGAATAGGGTGTGTCGGTGGCAAACATGCGGGCGAATAGCGGGCGGCTCTCAAATTGCTGCTGGTCTTCATTCTGCTGTTCAGCTAAAGCAACGGCTGCTGCCTGGCCGTCTACCTTGCCACCCATACTCCGCACCGCCTGATTGCCGGAAATATCTCCACCCATAGCGACGACCGTCCCGGCATCCTCGCCACTCATGTGTGTCATGTCGAACATGGTGAAAAGTTGCTGGGACACCCATCCCATCAGCGGCGCAACAACCTTACCGATGATACTGGCTACTCCAAGCTGGTTGAGCAAAAAGCCAAGCGCATCTTGAATCGGACCAAGTATGATGTTGAACGCCGTGTTGATGAGATTTACTACAAAGCTCAGCCCGGGGAATTGATTGAGACCTTTCGATGCCTTTACAACTCCTTCCTTAGATCCGCCATCAAGCGCAAAGTGTCCATCCTCGAGATAACTGTGTACCTGGTTGTCGGAATATTTTGTGCTGTTTCGGTTAATGAGTCTTTGCAACAAGGGGCTCTGCAGGGCACTTGACGGGTTTCCGCTCTTATCATGGGCGCTCAATAACTTAGCCATCGAGCCGAGCATTGTAAAGTCGGGATGGTTGTGACCACTCTTCTGCTCGGCTGCCGTCGTGGCGAATGCTGCAAATAGCGTTACTTCCGCAGTCGAGTGAATCAGGTTATATGCATACGGGATCGTCTGGCCCGCATTGAGGAGCAAGTGTACGAATTGTATTATTACCTGCACCCAGCCAACAACATTGACAAATTTCAAGATGCCGGTGAAAGCCTCTTTTACACTCTCTGTACCGATATCTTCGCCGAGTACACCGGATAAAGCTTTCGCTACGGCTTCGGTAATATAGTTGCTCCCCGCTGCCTTGAGATCATTGAACGATTTTATGAGAGTCGCAAGTTTTCTGCTGCCAAATTTGGTTGCCGCTTGATCCAAGGCTTCAGCCGCTTTTTCCCCACCGCTTGTCATATCTCCGCTCGCTATGTCCGAAGCCCCGGTTCCGGTACCTGCTTCCCTGTTAGCTGGATCGTCTCCTGCTGCTACGTCCTGCACCATTTGCCCTTCGACGGCGGCGGTGGGCTCGATTTCCCGTTCTTCCACAACTGCCTCGCTGAAGTTTTGCTTGTCCGCGGTAGTATCGCCAGCTCTGTTCTGCTCCTCGTTACCTGGGCTACAATCCATGATGCACCAGCGGACGCCGTACAGGTATGCAAGGAGCTTTGCGAAAACAACATGCAAGAAAGAACCTTTAATGACGACGAGCGCATCCATAGCACTTTTGAAGGTTGCAACAAATGCCGGGGCTTTTTCGCCCATAAGCTCAAATAGATCTTTGTCGCCCTTTACGAAGTCAGAGACGTCCAGCTTGCCGCCCTCCAGGTCGGCCGAATTTATATAGTATTTTCCCCCTTCCTCGGAAAAGGTAATACCCTTTTCGGCGAACTGTCCAGTCAGGTCTGAGTTGACCCATGCATCCGCTAGACCTCCTTTGCCTTCGATCGGATCTTCAGCAGCTGTTTTGTCGTTGCTCTTTTGTTTATCGGCCCGTAACTTCTTTATACACTTATAAAACTTCGCTGGATTTTTGGTTGGGCCACATTCATTAGTAGAACCGAATACCTCGTTTTTGAGAAAGTGCTGCATCTCCTGCTGGAGCGCTTTGTCGAGTTCGTGTTCCGCGACGGCAAAGACACGGTTTTCGAGGTCTGACATAATGCTGACGACCGTGTTGGGTAAGAATAACGCGATTAAGATCGTAACAATAGCTACGACCGTACCTATGACACCCCCGCTGATGAGTGTCCGGCGTTTCTGCTTCTTGCCGCCCCAGAGCATGTCCTTGGCTTTCTGTATCCCATGGAGAGCCGCTCCTACAGAGGCCGCTTCAGGATTGAAACCCTTACCAACTACATCAGCTGCTTTGCCGGCTATCTTGCCTGCATCGAGGCTACTTCCGGGGCCTTTGCCAGCTTCCTCTTCTTTGGAACCAAGGTCGCCTCCTTTTTCATGATCAGGAGCATAGGAAGGCATGCCGAAAGACTTCTCCAAGTCGTCTATCGGTGCCGAGTCTTGTGTGCCGGGTTGATCGTATGCTTGGTTTGTGGCGGAAGGTCCATAAAATCGTCTGTTGAAATCGTCGACTTCGGCTTCTCGATGCTCGGGATGTACGCCAAGGTTGTCGTGACTACCGGCCTCAACTCCACTTTTATCTTTGTCCAGCGTGTCTGGCATGTTCTTTACAGATTAGCTTGATGCTAATGATTATACACCAGGATACAGCCGATTCGATAAGTCTATTGTGCCCGGAATCTGTGGTGAGGGTCCACCTTGGCCGGTTGGTATGGCTTGATTGACAGCAGTTTGCTGTGCCTGAAGCTGCTGGAGCTGTCCAGGGTTTGTCGTGATTAATCCTGTTTCGGTCGGACTGGCGACGACCTGGATATGCACATGGTTCTGCCCGGCGAAGAACAAGCCCTGCCCCACCGGGAACTGGCTGAGGCGTTTCTTCTCCTCGCTTGTTAGCTTGAATACGTCAGAAAGCACGTCTACAGCTGACGGTGACTGCTTGAGCAGAAATTGCATCGAGGCATTGGCAACGATGGCGCGGCCCATACGTGATCCCATAAAGTCTTCGACGTCCTGAGTGATGGTGGTAATGCCGAGACTGTATTTACGGGCACGCTTCGCGATACTGAAGAGGAAGTTGGCGGAGTCTTCATATTTCATGAGCTGCCACGCCTCGTCGACGATCAGGATGCGCTTCTTCTGATCACTCTTCGTTTTATTCCAAATATAGTTGAGGACAATGTACATAGCGACCGGACGGAGTTCGTCTTCAAGATCGCGGATGTTGAATACAACGAGTGGGTTGTTGATGTCTGTGTTGCTCTGCTGGCTGAAAATGCCGGCAAACGTACCTGTGGTGTATTTGCGCAAGCGCTGTGCGAGCTGTGGGCCGGTTCCGCCCATGTGCAGTAAGGTGTCATACAGGTCACTGATGGTCGGCGGAAGAGAAGAGTGTGTCAGCGGGTCGTTGGTGATGCCTGCTTTGGCGTATGTTTCGATGAGCGCGGCATCAAGGTCTGACTCTTCGACCGGACTTAGCGCCGGCATCATGGCGGTGCTACCGCCGACAATTTGCGCCTGCGCCCCACCCATCATGAGTCGGAACAGGCCGTGTAGGGTAATAAGGTTGCTGCGTAGTGCATTGTCTGCCTCTTCGGTATCGACAACATGCGGCAGGTCAAAGGGATTCAGACGCGTACTTGAACTCAAAGACAGGCGGACATAGGAACCGGCGACCGCATCGCACATGCGCTCGTATTCGTTCTCCGGGTCGACGATAAATATCTCAGTGCCGAACATCAAGCTACGAAGCGCTTCGAGCTTTACTGTGAAACTTTTACCGGCACCGGACTTTGCGAACACGACCGAGTTACCGTTTTCCAGGCTGAACCGGTCAAAAATGACCAAGCCGGAGTTGTGCATATTGATGCCGTACAAAATACCATTGTCCTGGCTTAGGTCGGCTGATGTAAACGGAAAGCTGGTCGAAAGCGCGCCGGTAGAAATGTTACGTCGGATTTGCAGCTGATCAGAGAACTGTGGCACCGTACTGTTGAGTCCCTGCTCTTGTTGTGAGGTGGCGGGCTTACTGAAGACGAGCTGCTGACCGAGCATGGATTCGACTTTGTGCGCGATGAAGTCCAGCTCTTCCAGAACCGAAGCATAGACAGTGAAGTATAGGCCGAATCGGAAGAAACGCTCCTCGCCTACCTGCAGCTTGTCGCGCATTTCTTCGGCGTCTTGCACGGCTGCCTGTTTGGCAGGATCGCGAACACGGCCGTGTTCATTGTCGATCTGGATGCCCGCTTCGAGCTGGGTCACCTTTTTACGCAAGTTATTCAAGACGACCTGGCTCTCAACCGGATAAATAAAGAGTGACATATCCATGACTTCGTCCAAATTGACCATCGGACTGAGCCAGCCGGTGTAGAGTTGCCGCGGATAGCCGTAGACGAAATAGGTGCGGGCAAGACGCGTGCCCAGTCGAAAATGGCCGCCATGTAACTCTATGGAACTCGGCGCGATAAAATCGCGCAGCGCGGTGATACCCTTCTGGAACGCGGCGCTTACTTCGCGTTCTTCCTGCATGCGCTGTGCCTGAGCTATGGCGACCGGGTCGACCGGCGGCTTCTTGTTTCTGGCCATTATGCGAGACTCCTCATCGTAGCTCTCCTTGTAAATGCGCTTGCGGCGCTACGCCCTTGCCCTTGGTGATGATGTCGGCGGTCAAGTCATTAAAGTTTTTGAGTTGTTGGCGCGTAGCCGTATCCGGATTGTATGTGTCGTAGTAGAGCTCGATGAGCTCCTGGGTATCAAGCGGCAATCCCTTGACGCCACATTGCATCAAACCGCTGAGAACTGATTGCACACGATTACGCAGCTCGGTCTTCGCCTTCTCAAGCGCAGCTTCATTGATAACAATGTGTTCACTCTTGCTGGAGAACATATCTAGTAGTCCCGGGAAGAAACCCTTATTTGTGGTGAGCGGGTCTTGACCGCCTTTGGATTTGCCGTTCACACCGTTGCCAGGTGTGTGCACATACGGAATAACGATGTAGAATTTCTTGTCCATAATGTTCGTCTGCTCGCTCAACGCGTCGATATAGCCGATATAGTCCTCCATGAGCAGTGCAAGCAGCATGTTGTCGTGCTCGGTACGAATTTTATCGAGTTTGTCGATATAAGGTTGGAGATCGACCTTTTGCGAGCGAATAAAGATCTGGATCGGAAAGTACAGTGAGTTCAGAAATCCCTGGTAGCTGTATTCAACCGCCTCTTGTTCTGAGGGACTCATCAGGTCGAAGTTAATAGATTTGGCCATAATGACGGAGCGGAACGTGCCGTCGTTCATAATAACGATGCCATCGCGAATTTCGGCGATCTGCAGCGTGTTTTGCGTGCTGTTTGGATTGGACTTCGCAACCGGTCGTGGTGCCGGCCGTGGCTGATTTGGATTGGGGGGGACGGCACCGTGAACAGCCTGGGCACGCAACGCAAGCATCTGTGGGTTTTCCCCGCCCGGCAATGCACTCATCGCCGGAGAATGCTGCGGCATTGGCATCTGGTGTTGTGGCACCGGTGCATAAGGCTGCTGCTGTGGTCTTGGGGCTGAAGGGTTCATTCGTGTTTACACTATCCCACCATAGGTTATTAGACGATCTCCGGTGGTCGTTTCCGCTCGTTAATGCAGAGAGACAACAATTTCGTCGGGCGGGTTTGGATTGACTTGCCGGGCGATAGTTGCCACTGTGAGATCATCATTATTGACATACTTAAGTGTATCAGGGTTGGGTTGGTGTGTCACTGGTGGGCTGGCGGGTTTCGTGGTCATCGAAGGCTGCGCGGCTGATTGATTGCTCGAAGTCGTGTTTGCGGGAGGCTTGAATCCTGGCATAGGAAATGGCGGAAGGGCTACCGGCTTCGAGGCGACTGGTTCCGGTTTCGGCTGCTCGGATGCGGATGGCGGCTGGATGGTGCGCGTATGCCCGTACGAAGCTTGGATATCGTTTTGGTGCTGTTGCTTGAATCGATTGGCGAGTATCCTTTCGTCTTCAGTCGGTCCTGCCGACGCCAAAGCTGCAGGCACTCCTAATGCGGGTGTGTGTACGGCGGCGACCGGGGCGGGTCCGGCAGCGGGGGCTTGTCCGAAAAACCAATAGTCATTTGATGGCAACGTACGGGCCGGTTGGGGTGATACCGATTGTGGCATTTGTTGGACCGGCCGTGCAAATGTAGGTGCGGGTGTTGGGGGCTGTGCACTGGCCTGACTCATAGCCGTCCTGATGCGCTCCCGATGTTGAACGTCTGATTGTGCGAGCATCTGGTTGAATTGTCTGGCTACGGGGTTGTTTTGCTCGTCAAGTATATCGTCCGCTGGCCGCACACTCGCAAGCGGCTGTACTTGCGGTAAAACATTAATACCGATAAGCCGGTCGGAATCAGCGGCGTTTGCACCACCAGCGATTGCCTGCTGCATGCCCGGATTGACGTTTTTGATAGCCCAACCGCGACTATCAATAGTGTCAGCGAGCGCTTTCAGTCTGCCGGCGACTTCGGTTTCCGAGAGGCCATTGGTGTAGTTTATTTCCACACGTTTCGGCGCGGTAACGGTCACGAGTTCCTTCACGCCGCTTTGGTCCCAGATGCGGCGCCGGGGTTTGGCCATGAAGCGTATTTTTGCGAGCGCCCAGATTTCGGTCGGCTGCTCCCGTCCCCATGGGAAGGCAAAGAAACCGCTGATAAACGCCGGCGGTATGAAGATGATTATAAATAGCGGCGCACCTTTCGTGATGAGTATAAAACATATGTACAGACATACCATCATTACGATGGCATAGATAAATTGCCGCAGCGTCAGTGGCCCGACGAGTTTGTCTTCGGCTTCGATATCCTGCAGTACTTTATATGTTGCCATCCGCGTATCTTTTCGGTGTTTTTACTAAAACCTATCCATAATCTTTAGTATAACATTCACGTTATGCCTATGAGGTGAAGCTGCTGTGATCTATACATCAAGAACAGAAGAGTCGGTAGGTGAGCTAGACGATGAGGTTGGGATTGCTACGACCCATACGGCATGCCAGTCGTGGGATCGATTTTTTCGCCAGGCATTTGGCGGCCACCTTGTGTCTCGATGATTCGCTTAGGAGTACTACCTGATGCAACTCTTCCTTTCGTCGCTACATTAGTACTAGGATTTATCGTGGCTTGTCCAGGGGTGTGCTCCACAATTAGGGTGTGGTCGTTGAACCCATCGCCCTTATCGCTCGTTGCTTTAGACATAACAAACTCGGAAGGTGCCACGGCGGCTTGTTGGATCTGCTCGACGTGTACGGGCGGCATATAAAATCCAGCAGATTCTGCCCCTTTGAGGAGCGCCGTACCCCGAGCAATTTTCAGCTTCGCGTCGTTCGCCGCCGCCGCATCTGCCGCCGTTCCTGTACCGCTGGCGAGTTTTGCATTTGCTGCTTGGAGCCGTGCATTTTGTTGCTGCATATAGTTTGCGATCGCATTGGTTCCGTTTGCCATACCAGCACCCTTCAAGTTGCCCCATTGTGCGGCAGACATACCCCGCATACCTTCAAAGGTCGCCTCATCAGATTCTTCTTGTGTAATAGCTCCACCCTGAGCTACTTTTCTTGCTCCAGAGACGACGGTACCATAGCTGGCGGAAAGTTCGTTTCGTCCAGCTCGCTTGTTGGCTGCGTAGACAGCGCCAGCGTATCGGTTCAGTGAGCTTTCGTCGTGGCCGGCAACCGCGGCGATTGCTGCGGACTGTTCTTGGTAGGCGGTCATGCCACTGTCGCCAGTGAAGACGGTACCATCTTCTACGGCAGCCTGGAGGGCTGCACCGGAAGCCGCACCGCCCCACCCTATGCCCATGGATTGCCAAGCGGCAGCGGCGCGCATAGCTTTGCTGCCATCCATATGCCAGGTTTTCTGTAATTGGTCCACAGCTTCATCATAGGACTTATACAGACCGGCCTTAAGAGCGTCGGTATCGTTCGCCTTACCAGCGTCCTGTATTGCTTTGAGCTTATCATGCTCCATTGAGCTTTCCATGCCACCTGTCCGCTCAAGTTGCGTGGCTACACGCCGGCGATAGCGCCGGGCGATCCACGGGCCACTAGCCATAGCATCTGCTCCGCCGAGCGCATTAAACTTATTAGTGTACCAGTCTCTCTGGCCAGCAACTTTCGCGTTGTTGTAACGGCTTGCTGCCTTTTCTCGCCTGCCGGCGTACCAGCCGGATTGCTTAAGCTTGCCGTTGGTTGAGGTGGCAGCTTCGTGTAATCTGCTCAGCGTACCGCCTGCCATACGGAAGGCGAACGGAACGGATCCAATCAGTAATGCTGGAATGAAAAATGCGATTAGAACTGCGAAAACATGGCTGGCACCAAGGGTGATATTCCCTTGACTATCGGGCGTTATCTCGCTCGCAGTTACTCCGTTTGCGCTTAATATGGTCACACTTAGAATATCTCCGATCGCAAATATTGCCACAACAATCGGGTACACCAACAGGGCTTCGATCAGTAGGTCCCACCATTTCTTGAAATATTGTTCCGTATTGGGCAGTACATAAAGCGCGAAAGCTACCGGGCTTATCATGATCAAGAATAAAATGAGCCCTTTTCGGATGATAAGTGTGATAAAAACAGCCAAGACGGCCAAGAATATAGGCAGAAGTATAAGTCCAACGAGAATTAACGCTGATTTTCCGAACTCCGCTCCACCGGCCTTGCCACTGGATAGGGCGCCAAAGAAGCCGGTAAAATGGCCTGCAACTAAGAACAGGCCGAGTAGTCCGACCCCAAATACGCCGATGCTGGTTGCGGTTGACCCCGGTGAAATATTATAGGTACCGGCAGATTGCAGCGGTGCGGTAAGGATGCTACCTAAGCTTTTACCAACAACATTTGTAATGTCTACCAAGAACGCCACGATATAGACGGACAGGTTTATAAGTATGGCGGCTATCAATACGCGCGGCAGAATCTTCTTGACGGTGTATGCGTCGATCATGCCCCCACCAATAGATTGTGCAATGACTGTAACCAGGAGTGCCAGGACTAAGAAGACGTTGCCATATATGCGAAATTGTGACCATGTTTTAAAACTCGGGTCGCTGGCATTTGTGCTAATCGGCGAGGTATATAAGAATGGCTCCAGGACGTTATTAAATATCTCGTTCGCGCCGTTACTCATCATGTCATAGATGGGACAAAGTACCCAGGCTAGCGCATTACCATTCGTTTCACAGGTTGGGCTTTGGGGCGCTCCGGCAGAACCGCCCGTAGTGGCGGTTGCCGGAGGCGGGGTGGTGGTTCCAGAACTTTTACATACGTTCCCTGAAGTGTAAGTTGTGTTTGTTGGACAGCAACCCGGCGTGTTGGCGTTGACGGTATGAGAATAACCGGCCGGACACGTATAGCTACAGATGCCAAGGTGTACACAGTTTGGGGGCGTCATCGTACCGTTAACGGGTGCACTATCAGCGAACGCGACGTGCGATAAACTGGCGAGCGGGGTTGCTAACACACTAACCAATACACCCACCATTATCGTGAGGACAAACAAACGAGGCCTTTTTACGCGCAGATGAAGCATTTACTCTTGTTTATACCATATTCGTATACATAATTTTACTACAAAAAACATAAGTAATATTGCGGAAATATTCAGGCGCAGCGCTTCATGTATTGCGACACCTTTCAAAAAAAGCTATGCTTTATAGAGCAATAATGCCCTAGGTATATGAAAAAACACAAAACTCCACTTAGCTTGAAGAATGTGATGCGTCTCATATTTTTGGTAGCTTTGGTTGTCGGCTCGCTAAGCTTTGTTGAAATGGTGATGCCTACCGGCACTGCTCATGCCGCTGTGAGATTATGTGACAATAATTCTACGGTCGCCAAATGTGCCTCTGCACCGTACTACTGTGGTGGTAGCAATGACCGGGTATCTATGAGTATAGACATTGGGTGCAAAGGCCAAGGCAACGCGCTTACCGATGCGGTATTTGCGATCATACGCTTCTTGTCCATCGGTGTGGGTATAGTTATTACGGCGTCGACGGTGTACGCTGGGGTGCAGTATTCTATGGCGCGAGATGACCCTAGCCAAGTAGGTATGGCCAAAAGCCGCATCATGAACAACCTTGCTGCCCTGCTCATCTACATTTTTGCATACGCCATATTGAACTACGTCATACCAGGCCAATTTTTGAAGTAGAGGGTTGAGCTGGTTAAGCCAAACCGCAGCAAGACAGTTGCTTTCGGATTTTGTAGTTATTATAGATATATGTTATAGTTGCAATTACGTAACAACTCCTCCGTGAGGTTGTTTCGTCCTGCCTGCTTACGAGCGGACACGTTCCTTGAAGGGCCTACCAAGAGCACTCTCCTCGAGAGAAGGTATATAAGATGTCATACGGAGACTATGGCTCCGGATACGGCGGTTACGGTTATGGTTATGGTGGCTGGGGCAGCCCTGGCGGACCTGGCTGGGGTCCGCGCGACGGGCGCGATGACTCAGACTACAAACCACCTCCACCCAAGCCGCCTGGTCGTGGCGACAAGATCGCAATCTTGGCGGCTGCCGCGATGATAGTGACCATCATCACAGTCATTATTATTAGCTTCATCCAGGATCACAACAGGGAGAAGACGCAAACAGCCCAGCAGCAGGCTAGCCAGCGAGCGGATGATCAGGCAAAACAGGAGATCTGCAAAAAAGTCTTCACCACAAGCGACTTTAAGGTCGTTTTCGCGCAATCACCTACAAGTGTGAATGCCGATGTCAATAGCGGTACTGGCGACAGCTCCTGCACTTATGGCTTGAGCCGTGCTCCGCTCTACGATAGTGGTGTCGGTGGCTCAGAATCTACTGAGATAACAGTCGATCTTAGATGCGGAACGGCGGCTCAGGGCGACTGGGATGAAAACTGGCGTCTGCCGAGGAGTGATGTAGCAAGAATATACGGCTCGACACCCGGCGGCCGAATCAATGTCGCGAACGGCGATGCGGCAGTGCTTACTCATGGGTCGGAAATCAGCGTGTCGTTCCTCGACGATACGCTCTCAGCGGAGTACATGCGAACAATGCTGACGGCAGT